>WLWD01000536.1_pt1 | contig 177269 bp, 67 predicted proteins | sample 6712731 | NCBI WGS metagenome assembly WLWD01 (sample SAMN12718690, study PRJNA576275) | sponge metagenome | isolation source: marine sponge | host: Mycale hentscheli | place: New Zealand: South Island, Marlborough, Capsize Point | collected 2014-11-01 | reverse complement strand
ATCTCTGGCTAACAGTTGTCCTGCGACGTAAAGAGAAGCCATTTCTCCTAAGAAAATTCTCAACCCACCCCTGGCTAGCAGAGAAGTCACAATCACCACTGTAAAGCTCCAGGGCTTTCCTCTGAATACTGCTTCGCGTAACTCTGAGGTGATTGGATCGCTGATTGTCAATCCAGGCTGTTAACTCCTCCTCCATTTCAGGCGCATGCGCCTTTCTTCCACCACCTGGAAGTCGCCGAGCCTTCGTTGGGACTTGAGCAAGCTTGTCCTTTCTCTTCCTCCAGTCACGAACACTACTCTCTCCCACTCCAAACTTTTTACTTGCTTTCCTGTTAGTATGATTTTCTGCATATGTAATTACATTGAGCTTAAATTTTGCATCATAAGATGCCAACTTCCTTCGTGCAGGTGGTGGGGTCTCCATAGAAGCTGAAGGCAATGACTCATTAGACACACACTGTTCACTATCTGACATGGTCCAATATAAATGAGTAGAAAAACCAATTTACTGGTGCCTATTAATTATTTGGTAAAGGGTCGTCGTCCAGTGCGCGCCTTATTCGGGGTGCGCGAGTTAATAAGTTGAGACGCAATTGCAGGTAGCGGCTTATTCGAGGGCGCGAGTTATTTGGGGTGCGCGAGCTATTCAAGGAAATACGGTATTGTATTATTATTATTATTATTACTTGCTTCTTACCTTATTTGTTGTGAATGTTCGGTGCACTCCTGACCGTGACAAAGTGTTAAGTGGGCATAATGGTGGAAAAAACAGTGGTGATAGAGAAATTATTAAGTGAGCACAAGAAGAATTTATAGCTATTCCAAAAAATATTTCTCCATGTCAGTCCACTCTAGAAAAAACAAACAAACAGCAACTTTGTACCATTTAAAAAAGATTTTCATTGTCAATATTACTTTTTCATATTTTCTTTTTTTAATTTTTATCCTCTTACTATGAATAGCTGGGACAGTCTGGGAAAGTTGTGAGCTTATTTTGTTCTATATTTCCCCCCGAGATGATTAGAGGGGAAGCAGTGTTTGATTCAGAATGGGAAGAACACTGGGATCTCTCTCTCTCTCTCTCTCTTCCCCCCCCCCCCCAACTTTGTTTTTTGGTAATGATAGTTTGCCATTATTTAAACTATACGGATTAGATCAGTCATAGATAGTCGTTACTTTTGTGTGCTCATCTTCACATTCCAAGTGCATGTAATTTTTATTTTTTTTTTATTTTTGTTTTTTGTTTTTTGTTTTTGTTGTTGTTGTTTTTTGTTGTTGTCTTAAAGTAATGCTGCGTGCTGTTTATCTTCCCCTCAGGGTAGGTGAGAGCTTCCTGGACCAAGTGAGGATGTATTTAGAGATAGACGTATCTCAGGACACTGATACTATGACCACACCCACTCCGAACCTAAAGCAGCTCAAACTACTCTTCCAGAAGGACTGTGCACAGCTGCACAAGTGAGTTAGTCTATTGGTTAATATCACGTGGCAAAATTGTTGATAGCATTACTGTTATTATTATTATTATTATTATTATTATCATCATTATTATTTTTTTATTTTTATTTTTTTATGTGATTGTTAGTTTTTGTTATATATTTCCAGTTCTCCGTGTATTTCTGTCAGGACAGTATTAATTATACCAATACACACACGCACACACACACACAAACATACCCTGCATTTGATCCACAGAACAAGGACCTGGCACTCTCAGTTCTGAGCTGTGAATATGATGTTTTGGATTGGGGTTTCTGGTACTATAAATATCATCATCAATAGCTCATGAATCTCATGTCCACTCAGTATTAGTGCCAGCTGCCTTTACAATGCCCATATTCATTCTGTGCTGCATCCTGGTTTGTTTATGGTTGTTTTTTTTTTTATTTTATTTTTTTTTTTTATTTGGAATGCGAGTCATATATGTTACTTTCTCCCTTTCTCTCTCTCCCTCTCTCTCTCCCTCTCTCTCTCCCTCTCTCTCTCCCTCTCTCTCTCCCTCTCTCTCTCCCTCTGTATGTGTGTGTTTATATATGAAATAAGATTAATCAGCAGCATTGTGGCTAAAGTAGATAATTTGCACACGTGAAACTAATGTTTGTTAGAGATGGAGAAACTATTGTTTAGCATTATGGGATGGAGATAAAGATAAGATAATTCCCAGAAATTATGAACTCATTTTGTTCTTTACTTAATGCAAATATTTTGTTTTGTTTTTGTTGTTGTTGACAGATTCGTATCAACGTGCCGTCCTACTGTGACCGGGTCCTATGGCGGTCCTATCCGGGCATGAGCATCATCAACACTTCGTACGGCTGTACCAATGACGTCATGACCAGTGACCACTCCCCCGTATTTACCACCTTCCAGATACATGGCTTCAAGCAGTTTGTCCCTGACTCAGGTATGCACTGTGTACACTGACTGGTAGCAGGGCCAGAGTTAGAAAGTGATGATTTTGGAGAAGTGTTGGACAAACTAACTAGCTGTAGAGTAAAGCCGTAATTTTTCACATGGATGCTGATCAGGAAGGGTGAAGGGAGTGTGCGGGGGGGGGGGGGGGGGGGGGGGCTACCTTTAGGGGTTCCTCCTCACTTCTCCAGGACTCCCATACTCTTTATAACCGTTGTAGGTGTTGTGGGGGATATTGGTTAGGTCGGCTGGCAATGTGTGTTAAGGAGTGGGAAGTATCCTCTAATTATCATTCGTCGTGTGTGCTTCATCTGCTCCTTTAGTCTCTCACTTTTCCTATTTCATCACAAAGTGACATTTTAAAACTGCCTGTCCTCCTCCCAATTTCTACACATATCATTCACACCCATGTATCATTCATTACCCACACCACATGTATACACTCACTTCATAGCACGCATTCACACTTTGCACCCCTAACATTAGGTCTTACCCTATCCTGTTTAATTAGCAAGAAAAGAATCCCCTGATCATCACCACAAACTGCAATGCAAAGATATGCCACCAAGCCAGTCGCACTACCTTCTACATCTACATCGAGTTCTCATCCTCCACATGTGGCCGGAAGGTATTACCTTCATTTGCAAAACCGTCTGCCAATATGGACTGGAAGCATGTGAGCGGAGAGTCCGACATCTTGCCTCGTCTGGAAGGCCAGTGCCCTTTTTGACCTCCATTCGTCCCATCATTACTGAAAAAGGCGATCTGGAGCATGCAGCATCTGCTGGTGATGCTCAAAGTCAGGAAGGAGAACGAACCCTCCGTGGAGTGAGGATTGTGAGGGTATGTATTATTAGTATAGTCCAATTGTGTCCAAATAAGGGAAACAATGGGGGGAAAATGATGCAGTATTTTTGATCGTTGCATTGTGTTTTCTTAATCGGCGTTGGTGATTATGATTGTATGCATGCGTTATATGACAATAGGGGAGGAGAAGGAGGGGAAGGGGGTGGGTGGATTTCTACGTTCTTGTGCAACTGGGCTAAAAAGACAGTAGTTTTAATTTTTTGTTAGAAGGTATTGTTTAAGTCACGGGCTTTGACTTTATCAACCATGTTGGTTGATGTATTATGTAGGCATATGTATGTATGTATGTATGGATGGATGTATGGATGTGTATATGTATCTATGTACATTGTATGTATGTATGTGTGTATGTATGTATGTACATATGTATGTATGTATGTATGTATATATGTATGGATGGATGGATGTATATATGTATCTATGCACATTGTATGTATGTATGTATGTATGTATGTGTGTATATATATATACAGCTGAGTGCTGCCTGGGTCAGAAAGATGCTATTGGTGGAGAACCTGCTAAGCTGGAGTCAGTGTTAATTCACCAGGGACATCATGTGGGCATGCTTGAGTGAGTTTGGAGGCGTGGTTGGGTTGGGGGAGGGGTTAGAAGGAGGAAGGAGGTTGTGAAGTACTGGTGGTAAACGTTATCCATAAGTTTTCATAGTTATTGACCACACCCACCTACCAGTGATTAGATAATCCATTTCCAGTTACTGTATTTTTTTTCCTTTTATCTCACTTAGAATTTTGATGCATGTGAAGCTGGACAGCTACAGGGAGAAGGAGGAGGAGGAGGAGCTGTACAGTGATGTCAACTTTATCACACAGGACGAACCTAGTGAGTTAAATTTCAGGATAAGTTTCAGGTGTGTGAGTATCTCCTGGCAATCAGTCTAGCTTACAGTAGGAGACAAAATAAAGTTCCAGAACGGCTGTCGCACGATAAAAAAACGGGAAAAACAGCGGTTTCGTGTGACTGGCATTACCGTTTTAATCTTGTGTATGTGTGTGTGTATGAGTGAGTTCCAGTGTTTAAACCATATATACATCCTTACATGGTCATTCTTCCTGGAAGTGAAGGACTAGTTGTTGAAATATGTAAAACTGGCCTCAAGTCAGTCATTATTGTATGTGTTCATTTGACGTCTGTATCCCTAAAACCAACAAACAATAAACAAATGTTGCCTGCTAGATACAATTCCTCCCTGTGGAACAGTTCAATGTACTAGAGTCAGTATAGTTGTGTTCATTGTTGGCTCTGTGGCTATGGTGGCATGACATTTAGCTGGTGTGTATATAACAGACAATATAAAGTTAGAATTTGGTTGTGATGAAGACTGCAAGTTTTGAGACTAGTAGTAGTATTGACTGTCTCTTACATTTCTCCCTGCAGTGACTACACTTGATAAACCAGGAGCAGTCAGATCTCACGGGAGAGTCACGAGCAACTCTGAATGTGACACACCCTCCATGAACGCTCGTCCAATGCAGCCCGTACCGCGCACTAACAGTCAGTCAGGTTCAATGGATCGCCACAGGATGGCACCCGCCCAACTTCCTTCCTCTTCTCTGCCGCCCCCTCCTCTGCCGAGCAGGAGAAAGTAAATGATTTACTTATTTCACTATGGTTGTGTGTGAAGCCTGTAGTTTTAATGCAGATCTAGCTCAACTGTGGTGCTGGTCAGTAAATTGACTTTACTGCTATTTGAATCAATCATTCGAATCATTATCCCTTTGTTTGTTTGTTTTTTTTTTGTTTTGTTTGTTTTTTGTAGTAGAGAAACTTTGCTGGTATCCACTCTAATTCAGTGCCTAGGCTTGGTTCATCGCGCCTGTATGGCAGTAATAGCTCCTAGTAATATGTAACCTGAGGGTCCACACCCTTGGTGCTCTCGTTTAACATAGGAGTTCTGTGTTCCCATCTATCAGATGCAAAAAACAACAACAAAACCAACAACAGACTGTCCGAATCTTTTTGATTGTGGATGTTCTGTTAAATGTGTGGATGTAAATGTGTTAAATAATGTGTGGATTCTTACATGTGTTAAATGTGTGGATGTACATGTGTTAATGGGTGGATGTACTGTTAAATGTTTGGATGTACATTTGTTAAATGGGCTCGGATGTACATGGTTGGTTGAATGTGTGATTACATGTGTTAATGTGTGGAATTGTACACGTGTTAAACTTTGGATGTACATGTGTGGTGTTTGACTTCTCCTTTCCCCCTTTTCTTTTGTTCTTAGTTTACTCAGACTGTTCATACTGTCCACCCGAATCACTGATGACACCTTACCTACTTATTCCAAGTCCTTTTAATTCTCCCTGGCCAATAATTATTTAATACTATTTTGGTTATCACGCTAATGTGATTATTTTATAATCATACAATTTCTAGGAAATGATATGACACTTTAACTGCACACTGTCAATATTTTAATTTTTTGTTGTAATATTTAATTTCTATTACTTTGAGATTCAAATCACCCTGGTGATTATTTGGGACCAATATATATTCCAAGTTTTACTAATTTTTCTATTGTCACTTCATGATTTATTAGTTTTATGTTTGTGTGAATGATTTGTTCTTCTGATATCTGTCTGAGTGTTATCATGTAGTATTGGTCCAATGGAAATTCAGCAAATAAATGGGAGAATAGAACTGAATAATACTTGATACTGTAGAAACTTTGGACTGAGAACAATTTGGGACTAGAGGTTCCTCTGTGATTTAGTGAAGTCAAGCAAGGAGCTACTAGCTTGGTGTGACAGTGTTGACATTAACAGGATTTGTATTGAGTAACTTATAAGGGAAGGCAGCAGGCATAAACAGGAGCCAGCAATCATCTCTTCCTCTACATCATTTTGCCTAGTATCAATAGGTAGCTCACAGTGAGATGAGACAAATGTCCCTTTGTTTAGCTTCACTTCTACATTGCACGAGCTCCATATAGACTTGCTCCAGCTATATATCACTTCAGGTAGTTTCTATTCTGGGGCCAGCACAGGTGATACGGCGAGACAATGAGGGGGCGCTAAAAAAAAAATACTAGAAAAAAAGAAGAAGTTAAACAACAAATCCACGCAACCCGACTTTCAGCGGCCCCCATCTCCGAGATTCGCTACCATACCATTGTAACAAAAGAATGACTGATTCGACTGACAAAACTCAACCGCTGTCGCCAGTTTATAAGTACAGTATCCCGCATATCGGTGACTTGATTGTATCACGTGCTATACGTTTGTTTTGGTCCTAAGGGTGGGGCTGAGTTACTGTAGAGCCACATCGCATCGGAGGGTCCCCGGAATCCATTCTCTCTAGAGTTTCTTCGCGTGTTGTGAATCCATTCTCTCTAGAGTTTCTTCGCGTGTTGTGAATCCATTCTCTCTAAAGTTTCTTCGCGTGTTGCTCAAGTGAGTTTGTCCAGCTGTGTTAGAACTTGCATTTGAAGCGAGTATGCATAGTTTTAAACTTTCAAATTGGGAAGATAGTTAGTCCAATTTTTTTTATAGCTCTTGAGCTTAAGTAGTGACACACTTGATTAGGGGCTAGTCTCCCGTAGCCAGACCCTTTATCAATCGCTTTGTGGGAAAAGGGTCTGGTAGACTGACATTGAGCAGTTTGTTCTTGCTTAGTCAGCAAGTGGTTAACTGTGGTTCAATTAGTGTGGGTGTAAATCGCTAAATATTTTCAGGCGTGAATTAGGCAGAGTTCGTTCTGTACTGCCATAAAAAAATGTTGCTTATGCAAAACTATGCTGGGAAATGCTGCCAGTTAAAATTTAATGGCACTGATATTGATTTCTTGGCTAGCATTATTCACCTTTAAGCATGACAAAAACCTAAGGTACCACAATGGCCCGTGCACAAAGCACAACTGTATCTTACTGCTAAGCGAAACTTCCAATTGCAGATATCTTAAGGTTAGTCCAAGTCACTGCTTAGCATAACTAATGGCATCACCTAAAGGAAGAGTTTTGGCACGGCTGTTGGAGAGTTGTGCACAGAAATACTACACGCATAAAATATTGAGCAGTCTTACTTCACAGGATATGACGTCACCTATTGTTTGTGGTCACCCCAATTAGCGAGGGGAACTGAAAAAACTGCTCAATGTAAGTCTACCAGACCCCTTTCCCGTGTAACGATTGGTAAAGGGTCTGGCTACGCGAGACTAATTAGGGGCATGGAGGGTTGTTTAGATGCAAATAACAAAAGAGATGTGTGCAGTCTTTTAATATGTTCTATGTAATCTTGTGAACCATACCTTTAATTTAATCATAATTTTATCATACTGCTTGCCTGGAAATGGTCTGGGGACAGTAATAAAGTTTTCAGGTTTGCTACAGGAATGTCTGTAGGTTGTACCAGTCACATGACTAATCTCACAAACTGATTATATAAAATGTTTGAGCATTAAAACTTCACTGCACTGGAAGTGGTGGTCTGTACCATAATGGAGTATAAAGATGCACATAATAACAGTGTTCAAACAAGCTCTTCACAATTATTTTAAGCAAATTTCCCTAAGCAAAGACCTTCCTAGCTGACAGTTCGTGTAGAATTCAACTAGTTTGTGATTAAAATACACTACTGGTCCATGCTTCACTTGTTGCATTCCAATGGAACTGGGAAGTACTGTAGGTGTCTCCAGATCCTCTTTCTTGCTGTAAGTGGCAAAAAGAGGGAGGAATATCTGGCCGGCAAGACTAAAGTTATAATAATAGGAAGGAAATTTTTCTCTTTTTAACGACTTAACCCGACATTTTGGCTTCTTGCCGAAGTCCTCTTCAGGGGTCAATTGAGGTCGAACTCTCCATGGTGGTATAATAATAACACAAAGTAAGCATCAAAATTTCTGGAGGGCACGCTTACTGGAGGGTGATTTGTATGCAGCATGGACAGCCAGCATCCTGGAAGCTATAAAATACCTAAACCTATGTCACATGACATAGGTTTAGAGTTTCTGTTAAAAAGAGAAAAATTTCATATTATTATAATTATTTCAGCAAAGAATGACTGAATCATTGAAAGACTGAGTATAAATTCAAGGTTTGGGTGATAATACACTAGCTAGACCATGAGCTTTTTCTCAATATTAGTTTTCACTAGAAAGTTTCATAGAGACTTTGAGTCAGTAAAGTTTAATAATTACATACTTGCCAACTGTCATGAAACCTCCAGGACCATCCCACACTTATCACTTAGCCACGGTCCACAACGGAATTGTACTTTTTCCATCATTTGTCTTGGAAATTGAACTTTGTATCTGTTTATTTTGCATGATCTGCAAAGACGTTATTTAGCTAATCCACCAATACTTCTTGATTGCTTAAAGCTCACGAATGCTTCCACTTTTCTAAAAACTTGGCTCAAAATACAGTGTTCATTTCTCTCAAAAAATTGTCATGAAATACATATAAATTCAATTGGAAGTAAAGTTGCCTCACAATTTATAATCAGCCATCAGCAACCAATGGCTATTGTTGCTGGTTCATTACATTAAATTATTATTATTATTTTTTCACTAATACAGGGTTGTGAAGTTCACTCTAGAATTAACATTGAATAAATAAAAGGAATAGTAAATGTTGGAACTGATTTGTTTAGTATAGTTAAAGATACACTTCAATATTTTACACATGTTGATTAAGATAAATCATTTACAAATAAGACATTTACGGAATTACAACTATATGTTAAAATAGATAGTGGTCTGATATAAACCACACAAATTTTTTTCCTAACATGATAGGATGAGTTATAATTTCTTATAATATAAATATGCTATCAAATATACAGATACAGCATGGGTCGCCATCGTTATCCAGCTCCACACTGGGAAAGTAGCAACAGAAGACTATACAGATCAACGCTCTGGGAGACTCGTTGTTCATATATCAATCAACCTCAATGTTTCTCTAACACTCAATATCTGTTAATAGCCATCACAATGATCTGGATTTTCAGAAGGAAAACTAAAACTCAATATTTCAAACTCTGTACTGTAATAAAGCCACAAAAGACAAATAATAAAGTGGAGTTGCTATCTCTACCATTGATCTGGTCCATTTGGAATAGTTCAATATATATCTTAAAAGAAATTCATTCCAGAACTACTTCACTAAAACAGAAACTACTATTACTATGTGGAGATGTAGAAGCCAATCCTGGCCCCTATAATAAAGGTAAATTAACCTCTATCCAGCGTGATGTTAAAATGTAGTCAACCATAACTACAGCCACTTGTAAGGCAATCAATGTATTAGGTGAAGATAAACTTCTGTTTTTCTTTATTAAATTTCAATTGAAATATAATAAAAAAAAATTGTAGTATTCTCTCACTTTCACAGGGTTTTTAAACAATATAGAATTTAAAATATTTGGTCGCCACCGGGAATCGAACCCATTATTGCTTGTTTGACACAAGTGCTCCGCCATTGGGCTATGACAACCAGCCAGCAAACAAACACTCTAATTCTGTATTTATACTATTAAAGTGTACTGCAATGCTACGGTTTCACTCTCAACAGACAAACGAAAGTTCTCTTTTTTTAAAGATTTTATTTGTTGAATTTTTTTACTCCACTTTTTAACTTTATAATTTCTTTCTCAGCCTTCTTTTACTCATTAGATTTATTGTCTTACTTTCACGGGCTTTTTAAACAATACTGAATTAAAAATATTTGGTCGCCACCGGAAATCGAACCCATGAAGAATACATCTAATGAGTAAAAGACAGCTGAGAAGGAAATTATGAATTGTAAATGTTCATCAGAGCTTTAAATAGAATTATGAAATATTCATACTTGACATGTACAGCATTGGTGCAGATTAGTAACCTACAGACATTGGAACATGTAGGAACACAATTTTAGTAGCAAAATTGACCACTTTAAATCGGTTATATTTCTGACTACATTCAGTTTAAACAATAAGATATTAATCATTAACTATTATTTTACTTATCAATATGCAAATCATAATTCCCTTAATTTTTTCCAACAACCTATCTGAAGCATTATTAACCTGATGTATATTTATTATTATTTATTTTTAATGAATTACATATGATCATTTTTTAGCATTGCATTCATTATGAGTACAAGTATATTCCACTTAACCGATTATCGCCGAAATACGCGTTTTTGCGTACCGCGCGAGGGTGCTTCACAGCCCGGGATACGCATTTTTGCGTACTCGCCATTGCACCCGCTTCAATTAGCTACCAGCAGCAATCGCAAGTGTTTCAAGAGCTCCCACAACGCCGTAGCGATTCTCCTGTGAGGTAAGTGTAAGGGAGGCAAGGTTTTAATGACCCTTACCATAGAAATTTTTTTATTATTTGTAGATTGAAATTGTAGCACTGTTTGTGTATAAAGAAAATCAAAGTTACAAAAAAAAAATATGAATAGCTATAACTAATAGACAAAAATATTTATCAATTATTAATATGATATAAACTTGTCAATAAAATTTAAAGACAGCCAAGAAGTCTTCATAGAGGGCAGTGATGAAGAATTTTATGATCTCAAAGAAATAGAGATAGAATAAGGGAGAAGACTTCTCAGGTGTAGAGGTCCGTGGCCAAGAAGTCTTCATGGAGGGCAGCAATGAAGAATTTGATGACCTGGAGGAAGTAAAGGTTGAAAAAGGCAAGCTATTTTAGCTTCGTTTGTTCATACACAGAGGGTTATATAGATTTTGAACAACACTAACCACAAAAAGGTCAAGTTATTATTGCATGAGGATACAGACTTTCTTCCTCCCAGTTCTCCCCTACTTGAAGGTGCCCATAAAATGGATTTCTTAGGAGAAAGTTTCTCAGGTATGAAGAGAAGGAAGTGCAATCTATGTCAAGAACAGTAACAACAGACACATCATGGTACAGTACAGAGGTGATTATGGAGTGTGGCTTTGTCACCATGGGAGTCCAATCAGACTACTTCATAGTATTATCAGAAAAAAATCCTAGAATTGCAAACACAGTAGTCTATATAATTGCTTGTTATGTTATAATATTATATTATTCTAGTATATGGCTCACACAAAAAAAAAATAAACAGCCAAAATCCATAGTTGCTGAATTATTTCAAAGCAAGCGGCTGGTGAACATTTAAAACAACAATATATAGCTATGAAACATGAGGTCTTAGCCTAAACTTTTACAATACTGATGCTAACAATGGTATACTTACCTTGAAGCTTGTAGTTTCCAATGAGTGCGCACTTCATACACTTCAAACGCTTAGAAACTAAACAAAACTTAGCCCGCGGGTAGAGGAAGGCTTTAGCTTCAATCAGTTAATACATCGCCGTCGGTTACTTCGAAGCGTATTGCCTCCAGACAAGAAAAAGCTCAGGCGGTTCAAGCCTCGAGGTGACGGTCACGATTTCTTGTAAACAATTTAGGAGTACGCGCACGTAATCGCGAATTTAATTTCCGGCGTTAATCGGTTAAGAGCATTATGTTGACAGCTGCTTTTGGACTTTAATGTTAGCAGCTGCCTGAGATGACTGAAGAATTGGCAGTTAAACAATATTTTCCATAATGGTATATTATATTGTCATGTAATTTATAAAACAGCTAACTACTAACAACAGCTAAATACTAACTAAAATATTTATTGGAATATCCAAGTACAGGACAAGTGATGACTTTGAAAGTATATTTGAAACATTTTAAACAAATTAAAATTACACAAGAAAAAATTCCAATTAATAAAAATTTATTTCAGTAAATGTACATATCAGCAACCTTTACATTAATTCTGCAGTGAAATAATATTACTTTGTATATTTGTAAAATTATATTTTATTTGTACAATTTACACTATAATTTTATCTTAGATCAGCCTCTCAGTAACTATGAACCTTCATCTCGAGCACATGCTGCTGCCTCGGCAAGTTCTGAACAACTGTACGTGTATGGAGGTTTTGTTGATAACTTTGATGAGAATAAAAGACAACTGAGAACCGTAATTCAAATCTATGAGTGCTCTACAGAATACTGGAAAGAACTTCCAACAACTGGTACTCCACCTCCTGGAATATATGGCTGTGCAACATCTTATTCAGGTCATATTCTCTACTTGTTTGGTGGTCGAGATGGTACATCATTCCATGCTTCACTACATCAGCTAGACACCAGATCTATGACGTGGAAGCAACTCTCGCCACAACATGATAGTGGACCCATGAGGAAATCTGCTTGTCACATGATATATTGTAATGATTCGTTAATCGTGATTGGAGGCTATGGCATACCATCAGGTGAACTGCAGTCTGGATCACAATTTACTGAGGATAAAGATTATCAAGATGGTCGTGGATGTACAAATGAGATTCATAAGTACCATATTTCCCAAGGTAAGTCACAAATTGTATTTCAATTTATTTGTCACGATTTATTTTATACATTATTATTAAAATACAGTATATATTAAAGTATTACAGATGTAATTTCTTTAGAGTTATTTGCAGATTTAATGTAAACTATTATCGAAATTTTCATGGAATAATTATAACACAATGGTTTTATATGTTTGTGCTATACTTAATTTTGTCATGTAGATGTGAATACAATTTAATGGTTTCAGACATAGTGGAACTATTACCCTTTTGTAAACATTTATCAGGAATAATTATAAAGATATAATGATACGTGATAAATTCAAAGTTACAGTGCTAATATCTGTCTTTAGCAATGAATTTTAATGACTTTTCAATCATTTCTTTCCTACATTAATAGAAACTAGAATAATTTCTATCTCAGGTTATGATTATATTGAGTACGTATTAGTGATTTTTGAACTAAGGAATTAGGTTTATGTATGAATTTATTTGTAGTGATAGAATGGAATGTCATTAGTTTAAACATGCCAATTATGCATTCTTGTATTTAGTATTGCTTCTAGGATGACTCACTTAATTAATATTTATTCACACAATGGGCACCACTAAGTAGTACTGGTTCTGTGTAAATAGTAATAATAAAGCAATTTATATGTGACTGTGTCAGTCAATAGTAATAAAGCAAATTTGTTAAAAGTGGACATACATTTAGTAGTTGCGTAAGTGCTGAGGTGTTTGAGAACACATTTTCTCAAAAAGTAAATAGTTTAAAATGTTGTATTAGTTTGAAACAAATTTTTTATAAAACGCACAGCGAAATACTTAATTTATGTTTGTGAATTATTATAAACATCAGATACAGTCTTTGAAGTAATTAAGATTAATAATTTTTGGCTATATAAAGTGTTCATATAAAATGAGGCATGTAACCATGAAACTGAAACACTGCAAATACAACCATTACCAACTCATAAATTAAGTGTCTCAAATAACATAATGTAAGTCATTCTTATCCAATAATATCAACCAAAAACTTGGTCATTGCTAAATAACTACTAACAATAGATACGATACTTTTGAATTATACTTGTATAATAATTGCTGCATATAAAGCAGCTTTAAATTTATGTAAATGACATTTGAAGTCTTCATAAAATAGATATCTTAAAATAACTTAAGAAATATATAATTACATTGCTATTTTTATTTAGGTACATGGTCTTCTCCCTTGATCACTGGAAGTAGACCTTCTCCTAGATCTGGTTTTACAGTCACCTGCATTAGTCCTACACATGCAGTCTTGTTTGGTGGATGGGATGGTACTAGTGACCTCAATGACACTTACCTCATAGACTTGGCACAGATGGTAAGAATTGATGTAATCTCTCGATCATTGTAATTGTATTGATAATATGAGGTTAGTCAAGATGTATATGTACAGAAATTAAGCAATAAAATACAAATGATAGCATTCATCTGCCATTACATATGTACAATGTAAACTATTTATGTAAGTACTTTTATTCCTTTATTGCAAGTTTCTATCTAGTGAGTTTGTTAAGATGGAGGGTATTTCATGGAACATAGGAACTAAGGCAAATCTGCCACTTATTTAAAATAACAAGTAATTTAGTGGAGTGTCCATTTATTAAAACTTTCTATACGGAACTAAATAAAAAAGCAAATATTTTTTATAATTCTGTGTATAAATTCTTATTGACCTGGATGAGTTCTCATTGAAGAGATTAGTAAGTTGCAACTGGCCATTTCTAAGCAGTAAAAGAATAAAAAAACAGGGAGGGAGAGAGTACACTTTACAAAGTACAAAGACATGTAGTGGTATTTTTATATAGGTATCTAGGCAGCTGCACTTGCAGAGGATATTTGTTGTACTTGGGCTCAAACAACTATTTTTCTAGTATACAGTACTTATTACATGAGTCAGAGTATGATATGGTGAAATATTTCATGACCTGGCTAATTTATTTTCAAGAGCCAGAGGGAATGAATTATCAAACCATATCACTCTGCTGAGTGTAATATGTGATTTATTCCACACTAGATATCTTCATTACTGTAGTTAGTAGCCCCACCCCCTCCTTTAGCAGCTGCTCTAACATTGGTTGAGTAGCTACACAAAAGGAAGGTAGCTTAAAAAACCAAGAAAATTGACAAGTTCAGCCAGTTGCTATAATTACATGGGTAATGAGCCTGGCAGTACAGCAACATGGTGAAATATGTGACCATCTACAGGAAAACCGGGCACAACGCGGCGTGCGTAAATATCAAGAAAAGATCGATCGATTCTTAAAAATGTATTGCTTCAAGCCGACGGAAGGGAACGGTTAGGTCTATTACAGTGATAACGACTTAAGCTACGACGATAAAACTTTGAGAGCTTAATATCTGGACGCCGACAACTCTGTAAGTGCAAAAAAAATTTTTTGAAGGGTGCCGCGTTGTGCCCAGTTTTCCTGTAGACAGTCACATATCATGAGTTATTTCACAGGTTGTGTACCTAAACATATCATTGTCAAGATATCTAGGGTGGAATAACAATTTTTTTTTTTTTAAATATATCAATGGAACACTTCAGTGATCCTATTAAGACACAAAGTTTCCTGACTCAAATATGTCTGATGTTATTACTAATCACTGTGAAAAATGCACAATATAATAGGATATTTACAATTACTTATAACATAGTTATAATAATGTAATAAGAACACTCTTATAACACTTCCTCATACTAATGTTATAAACTACATCTTATTTTTCTCCTGAATATAGTCATGATATAGGATGTGTCTTAACCTAGCTATGCATTGCTTGAAGATGCTTGTCTTACAAAATTGAGGAAACTATTACACTAAAGATTTACTGCTTAGTTTACTTGTTTAGTAAATCATACTTGTTTTACTTGACAGGAAACCTTAAGTAAAACATTGTACCATGTTCTACTATAGTCTTACATGTCTGTTGTTTTTTTTTACACCTTTGTTTTACCCATGATTTACTGAAGGGTCCATTAGATAACTTCTTACATTATATATTAAGCAAAATTATAAAACTAGGAACTGTTAAGGATAACATAGCTGTGGATAGTTTGCACACCACTGCACAGTTTTATAACTGGTGTAGTTTTTTTTGTGTAATTGTGTATTGTGACTAGGGTCTCCTAACTTGATCACTCAGATGCCAGGTCCTTCCAGAGAAAAACACAATTAGATAGTGACCCCTCCTTGGTTTATAGTGCCCCAGTTTTGAGGTTATAGTGTCCCTCCAATGCAATTGTTGAAAAGGTAACTATGTTAAAAATTCATCAGGCTATGTACTGTAGCCTAGACATAGGCGTCTCTGCGTATCTTGAACTACTGTCCCTCAGGCCCTAAGTACTTCGCTGCTCGGCGGGACGCTGGACCGTTCTGCGGTTCCTCCAGCAGTGTCTCGCAAAGATATTGCATTGTCTCGTGGAAAACCCTTTTCCAGTTAAGTATAGGTAAGTATCGCCAGGTTAAATAAGTTAAAAACGCTTTACCGTGGATGTAAAATTCTCTACTGGTAGTGGTCGTCAAAACTAGTGTTGCGCGCTGTCTACTGTGATTCGTAAACAGCTACTGTGTCTTGTGTCTTGGTGGACTGGGAGGAAGCTTTTGCTGTCTACCCTGGCTTATTCTTCTGGGTAAGTAGTTTTATGGCTAGCTGTCTGTGGGTTTCGAAGTATTTTTTCTGCCTGGGGCACCCTATCAGTGTTCTCCTGGTGAAGTTGTGTTTCCTGAACAATTTTTTCTAAGGTAGTCACTGTATGAATGAATGAATGTAGGGAGCAAACGTGCCCTGAATTATAATAGAGATATTTTGTGGTAGTTTTAGCTATATCTTTATAAAAAAAGTCTCCTCAGTTTGTTTGTTCCGTAGTACTTTTGAATTTTGAATTTCTTTGTGAGAAAGTGTGGGTGCATGTTGGAATGGTTTCTAGTTACTGAATTATTCTAAAGCATGCTCCACTAAAATTATCCTCCCTCATAGCCTTTCCCATGACTACCCTACATCCTTTGGTGTGCTCCTGGACAACGAGGGGGAGAAAATCATTGCATACAACTCAACATATGTTTCTACTTTGTTCTAGACACATTGTTTCATGCAGGTTATGGGAGCCCTGGAATTTCCACCCTAATTAACTTTTACCTCTTCTGAATTTATTTCAATATAAGATATGAAAAACATTGTAGCATTTCGTAGTAGTTTGTCCAAATTTTCATGATCATGACTTCACCATTTTCATGTGGCTGAACGGTTTTTGTGACTCTACAAATCTCTCTCTTCTCTCTCCCCCCAGTGAAAAATCCTGTATGAATTCCTATCATTTTAGTTTATGTAATTCTAATAAACTTCAGTGAAATCATTTTACTTATCCGCTTATTCTTCATTGAGCTGTTGTTGAAGGACTTTTTCAGATTGCCAATTGCTTAATTATGGTTTAAACAGTTTACTATGTGGTCATCCCCAAGCCGTAGTTCCCCCCAGAATTTTAATTTAGTAAGCTTCTATAATAACTTAAGCTTGAATTATGTGACAAAACACACATCAGTGTAAGGTGTATACACTTTCACATAGGCATGTCCATCAAAGCAGTGTGGGTTTCCAAAATGAGATTGGCTAAGTACACCATCCCCAGCGCAGAATCCTGTATGACACCCTGATAGCTTAGTTATCATATGCTTTTTCTGGAGTAAAAGTATGTTCTTTCCCCAATTTCTAAGGTCACTATGAAGCATTACTTTTTTTTATGTTGTGAGAATAGGGAACAGGAATTTCCTTATGGTGGCCAAATAATATTGGCTTCCAGTATCCAGGTGCACAGGGGTGAGAAGGAAAAGTGGCCATTTTTCACATGCACTTCATAGAATAATACTAGGACAGGTCATAGGAGCCATGACGACCACTAAGGCCATAAGCAACTTGGTATGATACAGTATAGTATTGACTACCATTACCAAATGCAAGTCTTATGGCCTCATAGAGGTAGTTGCAAGTCTTTGTATAAGTCACGATATGGATTTGGTCTCTTTAACAGACAATGCTGGTTGTGGTTTGTTTGTTGTTTGTTTTATTTTGTTTCTTGTGTTTGTTTAAAGCTTATCTGTACATAAATTATAGCTGGTACATAATGATTTTGTATGGTAGTGAAGGTGGTTTAGTTTCACTGACCATACACACCCTTCCTTCTGCTATAGCTCAAGTACACAAGCACACAATCATACACACCCACTCATATACACAGTCCTAGGGAGGAAAGGCATTTTACTTGTGATGTTAATAAAAATTGGCATATAAGGAGAAAGAGTAAAATTCATCTTTATGAAATCATCATGTACAATTTGTTTGTTCAAGCAATTTACACTGCCAACATTTTTTTAATTAGCGTACGAGACCACTCATGGCAATTTTTGGTACTTAAAAAACAACAAGTTTTTCCAAGGAATTATTGTGCTGTATAAATCCTAACTCTATGTAAGACTTGCTTACTAATGAAATATGAAAAAGGAACCTAAGTAGTTTAACACATAAAGCAGCAAATATTATATTTATTGTTTGTTCTTAGCTAGTCAGCACATGTAACACACAACACTCTCACATGCACTCATTCACTGGATATACCAACACAAGATTTACATTGTAGTCTCTTGGTGGCTTGACATGTTGGGCAATGGATGGTCAAGTATGAACAGTGATGACAAACAGTGTGTTAACCAAGGTAATGAGTGAACACAAGAATCGTGAGTGTCATAGTCAAAATTTACATACATACACGTACATCCAAGCATATATAACTAGTGATGTGCTTGAGCACAAATGGCGAGCGAGCGCCTAAAGACTATACTATTGATTTTGACTTCTAACACTGAAGCTACTGAAAATAAGGTCCAGTTTTTAACCGTCAGCGCGCATGCGCCCAGAGGGTTACAGTAGTCCTAGTGTCATTCATTCGTTCGTTCGTTCTGTCACTCTGTCTGTCAACAGGCACTTCTGGAAGGTAGGAACCAGCCAGGCTCTGAAAGCGGCATCAAACAGCAGTATTTCACGAAGTAAGTTCCTTTAATGTGCCAGAATTTTGATTTTGGACTTCATTTTCCAGAAAAAAGCGAGTCTTTCCAGAGCCGTGCGATCGTAGGCTTACAGCGGGAACCGCCCCTTAAAAACGTGCTTGTCACGTGAGCCAGCTTGCAGGTTGCAAATCACTTTTAAATAGCTAACAATTACATGCATTCAGCGTGAGGTGTTGCGTTGCGTAGTCGTTGAGTGAGCAAGTACCTAACCTAATAGTTTCTGGTTCGAATTCGAGTGGACAATATTTTTTTTTTTCATCTTTTTTTTTTCTTTTTTCTTTTGTCTTCTTGCCTTATTTTCCTCTTTCTTCCTACTGTTATTATTTCTTTTCTACCTTTTCCCTTTCTTTTTTTCTAACTAGAGCTGAGGGTTTGCACTTCAGTGCTCTAGTTTTAATTTAGCATACAGGGTAAAGGGATTTCAGTGCAACAACTCTCTGCAACTGCTTGGAAGGAAAACAACAACAACAACAAAACAATACACGTTATTTAAAAGTTTTCTTTGTGATATTCTTTAGCTAAGTAGTGGTTGTAACACACAATGCTTTGACACAACTGGACATGCACCTACACAGACTTACTTTCGCAGTAGTCTACTGGACAATGTATTTTCAGGTAAATACTGTGCGCACGGCTTATAACCATGACAAAGAGCGTATTGACTTACCACCGCCACTAACTCGAATAGAAATGGAAGTCCCTTAAGTTTTCAAGTTTGACTGCACACGCAAAAGAATTTAAAACGGTAAACAATTCAATTTCTAGGGTGATATGGGTACTGATCGATAAACCAGAGGATTGTGTTTAGTGCAATTTGGGACGGGGTAGACCACATAACTAACAAAAAAATGTGAGGGTCAAAGTACAAAATGACATACGTACGTCCATACATATATACAAAAAAATAAACAAACATCCCCGATTTTTTCATTTTTACCCCTGTAAGTGTCTCGCTCGCTCGCCAATAATACAATAATATATCCCTGACTGTTTAGTGTGTTACCCCTGACAGTGTCTCGCTCGCTGCCAATTATTGCATATATAATTACCACGGTTGAGCTTTGTGTGTGTGTGTGTGTGTGTGTTTGCATGACTTTTAACTTCATTCTCATATTCTACCACTACTGTGCATTTTATCACATGATGCCAGGAATGATTCTCTATAAGACTGTTGCTAGCTGTACTAACTTTAGGGATGATGTTTCATCCTTCATGGCTTGAAGCCGCAGTACCAGTGGCTGGACCCATCGGTTTACTTCCTAACCACAGTTATATGGTATTGCTCTATCTTGTGTAATACCAGGGTTTACTTCAGGGACCGGAGGGGTGGGGGCTTGTACATCTCCTTAAATCTAGTTTGCCGCCCTTCCCCTTAGGGATTAAAGACGTCTTAAAATTAATTGTATTCAATATTTACAATAAAAAAATAGAACACATTGAGATATGAATTTTTTTTCTTCCAAATATCAATTAGTCATCATTAGATAACTGTTCTGGTGAATTTAAAGCAATGTACAATGACTAACCTAATTCTTTGTCTAATTTAATTAGCTTCATTTGTGAGAAACTTCTTTCCACAGCAGTGTAAGACAGACTGTGGCAAGTGTATTGGGGATGCATCACTGAGCAGTAATCATATCTTTTGGAGCTAAGGAAATGATAATGTGGTCTCATTGGACAAAATTGCTTTGCCTTCCTTCGCCCCCTCCCTCCCCCCATCATCCATATATGTACATACACACACATCCCAGATATTATTTTGACTTTCATGGAGATACATTTGCCCCAATTTTTCATAAAGTTTTGTGGTATTTATTATAAATATAATATAATTATGGAGGGTGTAAATTTAACAACTTCTACTGTACTAAACTAGCCTATTTCGCTACAAAATGTCTACATATATTAGAATTACAACCATGATAACACCAATCCGAGAATCTTGAATTATGTTAAGCTAATTTTACTTGAGACATACACTTTCAATGTAGGAGTGTGAAGTGGCTGGCAGGTGTAATAGTGCTGTGACTACTCCACTGGTCTACACGAGTTAAGGACTCCTGGACTTCAATACAACTAGAGGTGAGGAACTCTAGAATGACTTTTTAACTGCACTAACAACTCAAGAAATAGGCCTTTTGAAATGATCTTTTATTGATTACTATATTTATTACTCATAATTGTAATTGGCTTAAGGATATTTCCATTTAATGCACACTTAGACAACTTGAAATATATAGGGAGCGACTTAGAGTCTGAACTTTTAGAACTCTTGTCACTTCATTTACTAACTGAATAATCCTTTGAAACATTTTGTAGGTGTGGCTGGACACACACATACACACACACACTGCACACACACACACACTGCACACACACACACACACACACACACACTGCACACACATTATATTTATTCAACTCTTCATTTGTAAAGTATTGAATACAAATGAAAGGTGAAGAGTTCCCGGATCATTTGGTCAATGACCTGATGACAGCCACGCACAATCACCTGGTCTCACACACGCACACACATAGCTACAGTGATGAAATGAAAGTGAAAGAAGAAAAGTAATGGTACACATGATAGTTAGTCATTAGTTACACAGGGGCTGGAGTCAAGTGTTTCTATAGTTCAGTGATTTCCAGAATGTAAGATTCTTTAACCCTTTCACCGCCAAGTTTATGACTACCAGTTCGGTAACATGAAAATGTAATTTTTTTTTTTTTTTTTTTTCCTGCACAGACATTCAGCAAGAGATAGATTTTAAAAGCAGGTACAGACAAAACTGTTTACTATAATGCAAATGATGATCACCGTGTGGACAGACAACTGAATGGTTAGCGTTCCAGCAGCCATATTTTTTTATAATGTAAAAAAAAAACAACTAAATACCTGTGCTGTCATTTCGATTTTTTTTATTACAGGAAGTACTTGATGGAGCGTGCTCGGAATGACAGTTAACTAGGCAGGAAGGCCAGGAAAATCGCACTGTAACTTCCCTTGAATCCCAGACAAACAGTCACCCACTAATAAGCAAAGTATTACTTAATAAGCACTATAATTTCTACAAACTGACAAAAATGAGATAGCAAGGCAACTGGTGGCTCTACCCTGACTCTTTTATAGAGAGGCCAGGGCAGGGGCCCTAAAATGACAAAGAGTCTTTGTGAGTGGAGAGAGTATGAGTGTGTGTGAGGCAGTAATAATTAGTATGAATTAGTGTTGATAAGGTACAAGTAGGAGTAATGCAAGGGGAAAGGTGAGGTATGAATAAGACAGGTTAATTAAGCAAAAGGGGAAAGAAAGTGCAGTTCCAAACGTTCACTCTTCCTGTCCAGGATGCGCCCGGACAGTACTATGTTAGAGCAACGTACAAAGCAATAAAAATCGAAACTTTATATGGATAATTGATCTTTTTTTCTTTTTCTTTTTAATACAGAGAACCGCCGATCAAATGCAGAACGCCATGTGGCCTCTATGGCGGTGAAAGAGTTAAGAAGACCAGAAACCTGCAGTGACTGCAGATCAGTGTACTTACTAGTCTTGCCTTCTACCACACACATATACACACAGACACACACACACACACACACACACACTGCGCTCATACACACACACATACACACACTAATATTTGTACCCATTTGTGTCTAATGGATTATACTTTATCACCTGAGATTTGATTTTAGGATAGTTGGGTGCAAGGAAGAAGTTGAGTGTTTTAGAGGATTATGTATATGTGTGTGTGTTTGTTCATGTGATAAACAAACTATCATTTCCCCATCTGTCTTGTGTTATGACGACCAGTGCAGGGCCAGAGCGACCTAAGCGGTCATGGCCGTATAGGTATTTAGTACACTCGGTGTGGCACCAGTGGTATTAATTATGGCGAACTTCTACCTTTTGTACAAGAATGCTTGATCGCAACTCTGATCATAATGAAGCCACTTGTACCAAGTGCTCCCAAAGGAGACGCTACAAAATCTTTGTCTAAATATTAACGAGGAAATTTAATGTTAATTATCCAAACACTTCAGTTAACCCGAACACCATAAATCTAATAATAGCATGTACAGACAAGAAGAATTGCTTGACCACACCTCTTTATTAGTGCTTTTATAATACATTTTAAGTTATCAGAACACCTCTCAGTCGCAACTTATCCAGATAACTGACATTCACTGTATACCATTTCATATGTCCTCCTGTATGCATACACGCATCAACACTTCACGCATAGTTACTTGATTGCAGCATTCGTGTCGTTTACCCTAGCCGTATATTTGTCGGTTTTGTCGTTGTTTTTGTTGTTCAGTTCACACACTTCACTACTTTGAAGTTTTGCTCAGTCCCGGTCTGTGCCATTGACATTAACCTGAGATACCAGAACTGCCGTGTGTGCATACTGAATGTTTGACATCGTGGTTCCTATGTGATTGTGTAGGTGAGCATTAATAAAAACATATATGCAATAAAGCATTCCTTAAGGCAGTACTACTTAGGTGAGATGTATTTTTAACTGTTCTAGTGCGAGAGCTATATCTGAGTTCAATCAAATGATGTCTAAATTTATTATCCAGCTATTATTTATATGTACCATACTGTTGTGTGTGTGTGTGTGTGTGCGTGTGTACATGTGTGTGTGTGGTATATGTTTTGCAGAGTACTAAAGTCTTTATGTTGTACTTCATATGATAGACTTAAATTGGTTTACTAAAGGTATGTTTAATTTATTTTTCTTTTGTGTGTACAAATATTTTTGTGGATGTATTCCCTCTCTTTTATGGCTTTTTTTTTAAACCATACAGAATTTAGAAGAAAAAATGTTTGGCTGTCACCAGGAATTGAACCCAGGACTGCTTGCTTAACACGCAAGCACTCTGCGACTGAGCTGCGACAGCAAAGTGATAAATTTTGTTACAAGTGTGGGTCACTCCCCTACAAGAAGATGATGGCCCCCTAGTGAATTGTCCTTTTCAAGATAACTGGAATGAAGCTGTGAACATTCTAGCCTGACTAGCTAGCACCTGTCATTCTATCATATCCCACTTCTTTGTGCATTTTCATTGAACCCACAAGTTGTTTATTTGTTGTTGTTGTTGTTTTTTGTTGTTGTTTTTCATTAATTTGAGTTATACTATATTGATAATTTTGATGCACTGTAAAATGCTTGCTTATCGGATTTTACAATATCTGACTCTGAACGACAGCCAAAATGAATGTAACCACTGTTGAAATAGAAATCCTTCACACATCCTCCCACTCCTGTTGTATGAGGTTTCACTGTATATTGAGTTGCTGCAACTATACCACTAAAACCAGCAAATAGGGCATTGCAGCATAGATATTATAGATGCAGAGTAATCAAAATAATGTAACTCATTCAATTTCAACTCTTTTACTCTTACTAGTAGTTCTATTAGTTGATCATGCACTGGTAATAATTGTCACTGTGGCGGATGTTTCAGACTTATAGTAACATAAAGCACCAACTTAAAGTTAAAATCTAGTGAGTAGAGACTTGAAATTTGCTTCATGACAACCAATTGGCTATAGAATATATATGTGTTGAACAACCTCGACATTTTGAATGGAAATAAAACGGAGCTACAGTGAATGTTCTTTCTGCCCCATCCAATAGATACATTTATTGCTTACTACCCCCTTAAAGCAAGCAACCTCTGATTTATGATCTGCTGAAAGATGCTCTTTCAATTTGGGAGTTCTACTCTTTTAGTCTAATAGTGATAGCTGGACAATCATTCAGTGATACCAATATTTCTCCTGCATACCTAATATCTGATTTTTATTGGAATGAAATTTTGAAATATTTCTAGAGAAGAATAAAATATATAAAAAGTCCCTAAGAAGAATTTGAGAAGCAATTGTGCATAAATTTAAAAAAAAATAGAAATAGAGTAACTAGCTAAAGCTTATTTTTTTCTTGATAGTAAAGGAATACTAAGGGTGCTCAAGCATTGGACTTTTGTCATAGATATAGGCCAATGGACATATGGGGTATGCTTGTATGCTTTTCTCTCTTTAGCTAAGCATTCTCGAATTTATTTCCCACAACACCCTTGCGCATACTTCAGCTACCTCACCTAGTTTCCAACCTGACGTTTTAACTAAATAAATTCATCACTGATCCATAAATATACTTAGAGCAAAGTTAATTCCGAGATTATTCGTACATCCAGCCCCAGCAAGATCAGTGCGTACGTCCTTCCAGATTTGTTTGTTAAAAGATTGTAACTATAACAACAGTCCGCGCCCACCCGGTCAGCGTTAGAAGGAAGGTCACGATTTTCTATTGTCAAGTCTCAGTAAGTAATACGCTGCTTGAGCTGGGTGGAGTGTCCCTGTAAGAAGGTTAGAGATGTTTTGGTGACTTTACTTTACTCTGGAGCTGCATATGCGCGTGCAAGTTGAGACTTATGGCTAGCTATACGAAAATGTATTTACTGTTATCTTGTGTATGTAGCTATAGCTAAGATTTGTTAGGTTTCTGTTGCTGGTTAACCTGACCTTTCTTAAGTGATGTAGCTGAAACTTGCTGGTTGCACCAACCATGGGTATTCGCTGTGTGATCTCATTTTTATTACATATGCACTTGTGCAGGGCTGTAACTAGAATTATAGCCATAGGTCATTGCTATACATTTTGGTGTAATTCATTGATCAAGTCATGGACAAGAAAAAATAGCCCTCTAGTTTTGTGAGACAGAAGGCATAGTAGTAGAAGAAACCTTGAATTAATTGTATGATTTAGTTACAGTTTTAGGTGTGCCATATACTACTCTGACAGAGAGGCAGCTGGATTCACTGACACTTGGTTGCATCAATTCATGTAGAACCCTACCTCCAGAAGGAGTGCTTCAACTGTAGGGCTATTCTGGACAGAGACAGAATTAGTTCATTTATTTCTTTTTAGTTGCATAACTGCAGTAATGTCTATGAACTTATACTTTATTGAAATGGGTATAGCTGGCTACAGGTACATGTGCTCAGTCTCCATGACTGTGTTTTATTCATTTTACATGTGCTGAGTTTCCATGGGAGGCATGACAGTGACAGATAAGCCATACCAGTATAGTATGTGTGAGAGAGCATTCGTACACAAGCAAGACATAGATAGACACAGATGTGTCACCACTCGTTGAAAACATTATAGTTCTGTGATTTAGTCTGTCACTTGTGGCAGAGAAGCATCATCTAATTGGTGGATTTCTTTCAAAGTTCAAGGTATGTGTGTGTATGTGTGTGTGTATACACATGTTTCTGATGTACGGTGAAATGTGCCAGAGATTTCAGTGAGGTCATATGCTCCCTATAGTGAATCTAGTCTAAGAAGGCTATGCTTTATTTGTATATGTACATTGATTTTATCTAATTTTATGGGGAGGGGGGAGGGGGGGGGGAGGGGGAGGGGATCCAGACTAACCTCACTGACTTTCCTTCATAATTTCCGTTATAATTATCTCAAGCATTCTTGCTGGAGTTAAAATTCTATGCTGGCGTTTAAGTGTCGCGACCTTTCTTCAAATCCCCTCCAGTCACACTTACACACACATATATACTTGTAACTCTTATTAAATCTCAGCGCACATGCGGGTTATAGTAGTGCGTTTGTCTGCCTGTCTGTCTGTCTGTCTGTCTGTCTGTCTGTCTGTCTGTCTGTCTGTCTGTCTGTTTGTCTGTCTGTTTGTCTGTCAGCATTCCTTTTCATGAATGCTATATTACTGTAGCACGTGTATAATGAATAAAACAGAGCCATGGAGACTGAGCACATGTACACTAGCTATAACGCAATATGGCATTTCCTGCCATACAACCTGTGCTAAATCCAGAGACTAGCCACAGTCTGTATATTTTGATGTATGTTGGTAAGCTTTTAACAAAAAGTAGTCGTAATAAAATGTTGATGTAATGCCCCCTAGGCATCACGTCACAATCACATGAGCAAATAATTTCTTGCAGCCAGCAGTGTAGTTTGCTTTATGCTCAGGGAAGTTAAACGGAGTTGAAAAAGTGAAGTTTCGCTCTAAAAATGTATACTGGTGAGTATTTCTGGCTAATTTAGATTCTTCTCTTATGAGAATGTACCATTTTCATGTGTGTGTGTGCGTGTGCCAAAGTATTTCTTGATTGAGCAGCAGTACTGTGGCATCATGCTGACATCCTGTCAATGGCAATCAGTACTCTTCTTCCTTCAATATTTTTATAGCCTGCCATTTTTTGTTTGTTTGTCTTGTACGACATTGTTTCCTATTTGCGCACTAAGTTGCTATTAACGCATACTAAAATCGTGTCGGGAAGTTGGTGACAAGAACTGATAGCTGCCATTTTCCACTTGTTGCGAAATATGATCCCCAGCTATGCCCTTTTATATAAGTAGACCTCTTTAAAATTATTTATCAATAGTTTTCTTCATTACTATAATTTCCGTAGTTTTTCATGTAAACTATATAATGTGCATATTTTATTATTTTTCTTTCAGACTTTGTATTTTCTGGTAGGTGTGAGCTGGCAATCTACACTTGGATTCCAAACTGGAACACGTGAGCAAATTCACTTCTGATATAATTGATCCTATGCGGTACATTACAATGCAGTGTTGGGTTAAAGTAGTGGGCTTGTTCTTGGCCCACTTTTGTGAGGCCCCAACAGGGCTAGTGATTGTGTTTCTCTCTCTCTCTCTCATATATATACAAAACTCTTCATTGATATTACATGTGATTACAATCATCAATGAGGGGTGGTATGATCTAGCTTTAAACTTGTCTAACTATTCTACAAAAATAGTGCACAATAGACTAGTACCACACACAGCAAATAAGTTAAATATTTATGTTATTTCTGGAACACCAGATCTTATATGACCCAATAATGGCCAGTCTGGTAGTCTCTCTCATAAGAGACTTTGTCACCGTCTTGGACAAACCAACTATTTGTCGTAATTGACTGAATCCACTAATGTTGGGTAAGCCACGAGAGAGGGTGCTAAAATATTAGTAATACCGTAATCTAAATATGCTTTACAATCAATACAAAGTGTACCAAATGCCAATCTTTGTATTGAGACGTACACACATTGTACACACACACACACATACACACATTAATTGATATTTATATCTCAGAGGCTACAAATACTTCATCAGGAGATGCAAAAGTAAGATCTAATGCTACATTTTCCTTACTTCTTCCTGGGAAAATACTAAACCTTACAGTAATTAGTCAACTGAAAAGATGTCGAGGCAGAGGGAATAAACCAGCAGCCAAGGAATGCTGGGAAATGCTTCATGATGCTGGCCTTGGTACTCTAAGAGAAAACAAAGCTCGTTGTGGAACGGATTTAGTAAGTTCTAATTTGATTACTACCAAAATTTACTATTTTGTAATTTTTAGTTATATGAATTCCACAAGGGAGACATTCCACTGGATTCTGTCAATTAGTAGAAAAACTGACATCTTTCAGTGTACTTAACTTGGATTAACATAACTGAAATTGCTACACATCAATCAATGAACACTAATTTATTCGTGATTAAACCTACAAATACTAGTTATGAAGCCTATCATATTCATCGCTAACTACATAGGTTGGCATCCACGGATAATCCGGGGATGTCTGGAGTATTCTGGGAATCCGTGGACACTCTTCCAAGGGGGTATTATATACATAGGTTGGCATCCACGGATAATCTAAGGATGTCCAGAGTATCCGGGGAATCCATGGAAGGACACTGGACAACTGACGGCGTTCTTGGACAACCCTCTGAACTGCAACACCATCTCTGCTGTAGGACTACACCACACTACTACTTCTTTGACTGGGATGAGGATTCATTTCTCCATGTGATCAGTGTATCCATCTTGTAGTGAGGTCGGTACACAGATGCATGGATGAACTGTGAAAAGATTGAAGATACAAGCTGTTAATCATTCATTTTTTCATTTTTTCATTTCATTATTATTTTTTGATAGATATTTTCTTGTTGCTTGTTGGTTTTCTGACCCCTAGAGTGTTTGTGGCTATATCATAGTTACTAACCATCCTGGTGTTGCTGGGATGCTCCCAGCTTTCTTTGGCTAAATTGCTCAGTACTGCTAAAAATTTTTAACCCTTTTCTTCAGCAGTTGTGCATGCCAGGTTAATTACTATCAGTTTTCCCCGCATAGCGAAATACAGTTGAAATAAAATATTGTAGTAGATATATTGAAGTAACTTAAACTTGAGTAATATTAATAATTCATACGACATCTCAGCGCTTTCCTCGTGATTGACTAAAATGAAACTAAATCCATCGTTGTCAGTGTCAGTGCAAAGGCTTAAATGTTTATTGATGGGCGTAGTGGTTGTGGGTCTGTTCCTTTCTTTTTTTTCCTATTATTATTGAGAAAATTGGCAATTCACATGATTTTTTAATGTTAGAGTCATTTCACATCAACAGATCTGACAACATCAAAACACAAACATGTGGCCTTTTGAAAACATAACATCAAATTCTATTACTCTTGAATTGATCACAAACCTAATCAGTGAATCTGACTGTGGCTGTATGCAATGGCTAACTGGCATTTCGTCTAATAGCATTATTGGAATGAGGATAAATGGGGACCACTTCATTAGCTGTTCAAAAAGTGAAATCATTGATAAAATAATTTTATCGGGATTGGGAAGCATCATAGCCAATACATAGCACAGCATGGTAACATTAAGTGTGTATCAGATGTTATCTGTTCCCCTCACTTTTTTCTGCTGAAAATGCTGATGTGACACAGAGACAGTAACATCTACTGTAAGTGCCATTAGGACCTAAATCGGGAAGTTGGAGTCAGTACTAACCTTCTAGAAGTATATTCAATATATAGCACATGCCATTTTTTGATAGCATTGCAAGATAAACTAATTGTGCATTATTCATGGCTGATCACAAAATGTGCTTGAGTAATCAATATGTTCAAGGTTGCTGGCTACATCATTGCTCATGTATAATTTAATCATGGGTGATAGATTTGTTGTTTCATATTGCCTAGAGTGCCCACAATGTGAGTGATGAAGAGTCAGTAAGAGCAGTACATCAATAGCACTAAATAAAACATCTCGTACATTTTTATGCTTTTATAATGTTTTCCTTGACAATAAAATCTTACAAGAAACATTTTCTTCGCAACAACAATAGCAAGTTAGTCATTATATATTGCTTGATTATGAATATAATAATAATTTTAAAAAACTTAAACAATTACTTATATCAAATTGTTTAGATTTTTTTAATTTTCTGTAGAATCATAATTAGGATAGTACTTGGACAATGTAAATTGATGGATTCTGTCCCAGTAGATGACTGCTAACCCATGTGACTTTACATTCACTTCATACACATCACTTCAAGTGAACATGTGTGTCTATGTGTAGAATAACACCTTCCCTAAACCACAATAACAAGTTAGCAGCTGTATTTTAACCATACAACCAATGTTGTGGCCTATGCTCCCAAGATCCTAGACAAACACTTTGGAAGTTTCAAGGGTCACTTGGATTCCACTTACCTTGGATTGTCTCAAGTGAATGTGGTGGTGTGGTTTGTAGTGGCAGTTTCTTCTTAACTCACCTCACCCTCAGTAGTGTAACCATAAGGCTTAGAAAAAAGTAATTGTGATTGTGAAGTTTATCATGCATTTGTAAATCAAGCAAGACATTATTGTACACTTACATTCTTGTGCATTTTGCAATTTAATAATTATTTTAATTTATTTTAGTTCTGCTGTATTATTCATGTAATAGAAATGAGTAACCACAAGGTCAAACATGGTAAAAAAGTGAATGTAATTACAATTATACTTCAAATGTGTAAGCTTCAAGAAAATCATCAAACCTGTGATATTGGGGCTATGTTTGTAGTTTTATATAATTAAAAATAATTCAAAACGGAGTCTAAAATTCCTATTGCATACTAACAATTTTAAATGCAGCACATATAATAAGCACTCGGTCAGGTCTCACTTTCTCATCAGCAGGGCACTCTTTGTAGTTGAAAGTAGCGGAAGGTGCACAAAGCATGTATCTTTTGATTAGGCAAATGCTTTGAATTTGTCATGGTGCTGAAGGTTAATGATTATAACATACATGTTGTACTGGGAGGAGCCAGTAGACAGACATGCACAATAAACCCACATGCTATGAGATCATGTGCAATTTACCAAGACAAGGTAGTGACAGTCCGTGAATTAGGCAAACTAGATAGTAACAGTGTGGATTAGCACTTCTCCTGACATTGCATACAAGTGTATGAGGTTGAAATAATCAAGATCATGTATCTTATACACTCACTTACAAATATCATGTGTACATCACACACGCACACACATATACACACTGATATTTTTGTTAATCTACAGTAATACTAGTTATTGGTTCATTCAGTGAGAAATGTTAACATATCAGGGGCAGATCTAGGAGTTTACATGGGGGGAAGGGGGGCTCTTTAGTATGACTGTCCAGCTGATAAAATCAAAAGGAAAAATTAAAACTTAGCTAAACACAATTAATATACAAAAGTTTTGTTATCCAGAATAAAGAATATGAGTGAAAAAGGTCTTACATTATGATAAAAGTTAAAACTGATATTTCAGCTGTGAAAATTATTTATGAAGACATTTCTAGTTAATTTTAAATTATACCATGAAGAAAAATTGAATACGCAACAACCAATAAAATTTGTTTACAATGATTAATGCTAAACTTGCTTGCTTTGGCATTACTATGAACTTGGTCTTCCGTATTATTATAAGGATGAAAGTAAAGTCCTGACTCAGCATATCATGAGTATCGGTACATTCATTAGAAGAACGCAATTACTAGAGGCCGACGGAAAAAAGGACAATAAACAAAAAGTTATTGCTATTATTATATACTACAGGTCAGTAGCAAAATACGGGGTCATTCTGAAAAGGGGGGGGGTTCATACGCGTTCGACACCAGTCGAGTCCCTCCCCCCTAAATCCGCCCCTGACATGTAATACATGTACATGTGCAGCACACATGATCTCAAAACATCCACTCAACATCACTGACATTACGACAGGTAGGAATAATAGTAAGTATAAGTGGACTTATCATTTTGCCAAACATCAATGAACTCGGGGTGGGAGGGGGTGGGCACTATGTATCACACGTTCCAATTTACTCTCATGAAAAACACTTAATCTGCATAGCGTATGTCTCCCTGTCTTGGGAGGGAGGGGGGGGGGATAGCGGCATATCCCCCACTTCTATCACCCCTGATATGTGTGAAACCCAAATCACTGCAAAATATCCCCACAGCTTCTTTTTTAATAAGATAACAATTTTGTATATTTTTATTACAAAGAAGCAAACACTATTTGAGAATACTTATTAAATATGATATATTGGTCTAATGAATGTGAAGTAGTTTACATTACGCTAAACTTCTTTAGATACATAAGTTGAAATTTTGTTACTTTTCAGTCACTATAAATTATTACATTTCTCAGATTAAGATATACATCAAGTTCAATTAAGTATTCTTCTAGTGAGTGGAATACAAACTATGGCATTGTCTTCACCGTAATCAAAGTTAATATTTTGTTGAATAGTCGCACAACGAGACATTATTCGACAAAGGGGCATGAATGAAGCTTCAGAATCTTCTTCAAATAGTGTAGCTGATACTGTTATGGAGTTCTTGAACCAATTTTTTCTTGGATGATCTTCATACCACTTTATTTTGGCCAGTATGTGTGTGTGACTCACATTATTAATCACAGGAGTATGTAAAATAAAGTATTCTATATTGCCACAACGAATATCTTCTACACTACACTGCCGACCAATTATGGTGCCAGAGAGTCCCGGCCACATAGCAGAAACTGTGCTTGATCGCTGTGATCGACTCTTAAGGGAGGTAAAGAGCTGTCCAAAAACTTCAACTTGAGAAAATTTCTCGTGTCTCAATGGTACTTGAGTGATTGAGTCAGCTGTATACAGTTTGCAATACATATTGTATAAAAGAGATCGCATCTCCTCTTTAAAAATTTTTTCACGCAACGGTGGTATAACTTCATGCCACTTACACTTGGTAGCACAAATTTCTCCTGGCAAGCAAAATATGTTCTTTTCATATTCTAAAAGAGATTTACTGTCAAACAATCTGCTGGTGTCTTCTAGCAAGGAATAGTTGCTTTTAATGGATTTGAAACATTTGTGCAGCTCTGTACACTGTGTAAGCTGCAAAATGTCAGTGGCATTTAATTTCTGCATTAAAACAAACTTTTCCATTAACTGAACTTCTGGAGCATGCCAATTTTTTTGAAATGATTCGAGAATACCATTGTATCTTTCAAATGAAAAACACCAGAAAGAGAACACAGGTCCTAAATCTTGAATGCATTCACGTAGATGTGCATGAAGATGCATATTTGGTGTTACAGCATGACGCCCAAAAATATCTTCAAACATTTTACAAAACTGTATACTAACTCATCAGCTTTCACTATTTCCTCATTATTAATAAATGGCCGACAAAAACGTGAGCATGACCGGGAAAACACGCACCACATATCATAGTGTTCAGTAGGCAATAAATTCTTTAAGACAAAAGGAGAGTACACTATTACCCACAGCATCCACTGCTCAGCAGTAAATCCTGAAAATGCTGAAGCAATTTTTCCAGGCAGTCTCCCGATACGAGCAGGAACTAGTACAGAGTCAATTTTTTCCTGAATTTTAATGAAATCAGATTCACACATGATCCCATTGCCTTTCCATAATGTGGTAACATGCTTTGCAGTCCCTAAAAACAAGTTATGCATGGGATCTATCATATGACATCTCACTATGTTAAAGTATGGCAAACGTAACAATTCAGAGTAACGTAATCCAACTTTACTTTCAATGGCAGTCCGTGCTGTTTTTGTAACAGCATTTTTAGCTAACAATGCGTTTTCATAATGTGTTTTCATATCTCGAAGTGGCCACATTTCCCTATCAAACCCCCCATAATCTGTTGCCTCTGAAAAGCCAGAAGTTGGAAAAGCTTTCATACATTTAGAACATCCATGTCTAGCCTTGAACCCATAGAAGCCACATATTTTCCTGGTCGCTGGAATATCTGAACTGATACATGCTAATGCAATCCGAACACTGCGAACACCTAGTGTAGAATTAGGAGCTTTTATTTGGGTACCATTCCATAATTCTATGAGTTCATCTATCATTGGCTTCAAAAAAGTGTTTATGGTGAGTTTAGGCTCATGTGGACCAGGAATTGTACCAACAATTATAATGTTTTCTGGTTTAAACCGTAATGTTCTAGGCAAATTTTGAACTACTACATACAATACTCCAACGCTATATGCTGTGTGTTTGTAGGGTCTGAACCAATCAATGTTAAGCATTAGAAGAAGATTTCCAGGAATGTGTACAAAATCTTTCCAATCTCTCCATAACCTACCGTCATAAACATCTGTCATGAAATTCAAATCACCACTGCTCAACTCACACCAAGACTCACAACTCTGAAAAAATCCTGGACGAGATGCAAGTTGTTCTATGGAAGCTTTAATGCTGTTGTACAAGTAAAGCTTTTTTGGAACAAGTTTGTAAGTTGTTCCTATCTTTACAGTTTTCATTATATCCATTCCACATTCTTTACGGCGTGATTTTTGAGGGTGAGATGGAAATTCAATGAAGTTGCACTTTAGGCTTTTCTTAGAATTTTGAAACCCAGTAATTATGCATTTGTCTTCTTCATAGAGTGAACCACAAGCAGGACACACACAATAACGTTTTAGCATGTTAGTGAAATTTATTTCCTTTTTCAACGAGTAGATAGTTTTAGGGAAGATTAAGGCAAAGTCTTTGATGTTTGCATTTGGCACAATAGTAGACAAAAACAAAAATAAGGAGGAAATAAAATTTAATAAATGCCGAACACCTCTGTCAGAAATTCTATAACAAAGTTGAAAAAAAAGAATAAAGTAGCTCAATATAAACTGAACATTTTTTAGATTATCTGACATAGATCTTATTTCTCCATCATTGTCAGAATCAGAATCTGCTTCCCATATTTCAGGAGCTAACTCTACCTCTGATTGTTCCTCAACTGAAGAATCACTTAGCTCAGCAGGGTCAAGGGAATCCTGGCAAACGGTTACACTATCCAAACCTTGATCAGAAGTAGTAGCATCATGGATATCACTTGCCAAATTGTCTAAAGAATCTGAACTTCTAGATGTATACTGGCATGATCTTGTTTGGGTGTGTCTAGAAACAGCAGAGTAGGAAAGATTTTCTTTGCACAAAGGGCACTGCAATCTGGGACGTTTGGAAGCCATAATAAATTGAAGCTGTAAAAATTAATATTATACAAAACTTGCGGTTGTATTTTTGTTCCGCAGTATTTAATTAAAGAGCAGAGAGCTCCAGAGACACTTGTGAAGTGAGAATTGGCGGGCGAGACGAGTCTTATAGAATATCCTTGTTCCTTCGTCCCTCTCGTTTACGTAGCTTGATCTCGAGCGATCTCAAGTCCAGTGAGGGGATTGAAAAAGTGCAATGATGTTTCGCGGTGTTCCTTCGGGAAGCTTTTATGGAGATAGCTCCGGAGAAAGAAATGGCACGCCTTCGAGAAGGACAATTAACGAGTAAGTGGTTCGGCTAGAATATTAAAGATTTTTTTTTACAATGAATTGCATGCTGGTAAGGCTACTCCAGTAAGGCTTGAACTTTTGGTGTGATCGAACCTGCTATATGCCCTGCAGAGTTAATGGTTTCAGACAATTCTGAAGAATGCATTTGTCCCATTATCAGTTTTATACTTCTTTTTATTTTTGTTCACATAGATGAACGCAGAATATATTTCAATGATTGTGTTATTTCTATGTCTTTCAGTTAGAGTGCCAATGTGTATGGTTTACTTGTGCTTGGATACTATAATAATTACTGCAATAACAGATTTCCCTTTAGGTTTAACAGCTTTCTTCTTGATTCAGCAATAATAATAATAATAATAATAATAATAATAATAATAATAATAATAATAATAATAATAGAAAATTTTCTCAGTTCAGCAGCAAATTATGATATTAATTGAAAATTTTCAGTTGAGTTGTAATTGGCTGTCAAAACTGAGAAAATTTGATATTAGATTTTTCTATTGTTATTTTCATATGCAGTGTTGGATCTAATACTCCACGTAATCTGAGATTTTATTCTGGTAGTAGCCATTCTATGAGGGACCGGTAAGTGATTACTAGATATCATCCTAACGTACAGGATGTATTATCACAAAATATATCAAATACATTGTATATCTATTTACTTGACATCACTTTCTGGTAAATACCTTACCTGAAATATTAATTTGATGTGAAGGATACCTACCTACCTGGTGCATTTTTTTATACCAATTCCTTACCTGACTTGACCCAATTATTATTCATGAAAATACATTTTTTAACCTTGCTCAACTCACACCAAGCTATTGAACAAAAAAAATTGACTTTCAGTGGATTGATCAATCTTGTCAAATAGACCAGCTTACTGAGTTTTTCTTTGTGCACATGTGCTATAGTCTCGCGTAGCCAGACCCTTTACCAATCGCTACGCGGGAAAAGGGTCTGGTAAACTGACATTGAGCAGTTTGTTCAGTTCCCCTCGCTAATTGGGGAGACCGCAAACAATAGGTGACGTAATATCCTGTGAAGTAAGACTGCTCAAACTTTTGCGCGTGTAATATTTCTGTGCACAACTCTCCAACAACCGTGTCAAAACTCTTCCTTTAGGTGATGCCATTAGTTTAAGCAGTGAATTGGCCTAGCTTTTTTAAGATATCTGGAGTTGGAAGTTTCGCTTAGTTGTTGCTTTGTGCACAGGCCATTGCATTTAAAGGTGAATAATGCTAGCCAAGAATCAGTATCAAAGTGCCATTACTTTTTAACAGGCAGCATTTCCCAGCATAGCTTTGCACAAGTAACATTTCTTCATGGCAATACAGAACGAACTCTGCCTACTGATCTAAACAATTCACGCGCCTGAAAATATTTAACAATTTACACCCACACTAATTGAACAGTTAACCACTTGCTGACTAAGCAAGAACAAACTGCTCTATGTCAGTTTACCAGACCCTTTTCCCCCCGTAGCGATTGGTAAAGGGTCTGGCTACGCGAGACTACATGTGCTAAAGGTTAATAACACATCAAGTGGTTCCAGTTTCACTTTATTTGATGTTTTAGATGTTTTAAATCAATCCCAGCGAAATTTCTTTTCATAAATTAAGGTACATTCAGAAAACTTCAAATAGCGGACACACTAGGGACAGTATTTTGGTCCACTGTATAGAACTTGTCCTCAAATTGAAGTTTTGCATGAACACAAGAACATTGTGGAGAAGTTGTTCTCTCTATTGGTATAGTTTTCAGTTTTCATCGTAATAGCAGGATATAAGTTCATTCAAAGGTGCCAGTCTTAATATTAAATACTTGTGACCTTGTGTGTACTGGATGAAATGCATTTTATGATGTATTTCATGAAATATATCTTATCTCTTACCTGATGTTTTTCATAAAGGCTAAGTATACAAGCAATATTTTGAATAGTTAGGTAAGGTACCTTAGCTATTAAGTAAAGGACTAGGTAAAGCAGTACCTTAAAACACTTTAGGTAAAGTACCACCTTCAAACACTTTAGGTAAAGTACCTTCAAACACTTTAGGTAAAGTACCTTCAAACACTTTAGGTAAAGTACCTTAAAACACTTTAGGTAAGGTGTGAAATACCTTTAGCTATTAGGTACAGTAGCAGCAAAAGACATTCGGTTGGGTAGGGTACATTAGATCTTGTGGGTATAACAGTAGCACTTATTCTCCAATATAAATATAACTTAACCCGATGTTTTATCTTCCTGCTGTGGTCCTTCCACAGAGGTTAGGATGTCAAACTCTTTGTGGTGATAATATAAACAGCAAGATGACTGGTGGGTATGCATTCTACGTAATATATCCTGAAGGATAATTTGCACACCAGTCAGCATCCACAAAGCTCTAATCATAACTTGTTTTTTTCTGGTGTCTATATGAGCTGAGTTTCCTTGATCTTTTAATTCACAATCTTAGATGTGCCGTCTAAAGCTCTTACCTTTTCCTACTAATGTTCAGAAATGACTGAAACCTTCTCACCACTCTCTTGCAAGCATCCTCTTTGCTTGAAACCTTTCAGTTATTTGACTTAACCCTTTAGAGCCTGCCCTAATGGTTGCACAAAGTAGCTGATAAAACTGCTTATTCATTATAATTATTTCAGCCGAGAATGGCTGAATAGTCTTGTGGATTAATTACAGTCTATTACACATGCACTATATTTGCATGGAAAACATTTACAATGGAGCTAACTAACTCCTTATGCTGGCTGATGATGCAAAATTTTGTTATCTTGCTGTAGTTCTCAGACAAACTTGTGGCGAGTACTTACTAAATCCAGTCAGATTGCCTGAAAATTTTTAAAAAATAACTTTGTGCACATTATCTAATGCAAGATTATTCTTTAAAATAGTTTACTTTGTTCTGTTATGTGTCAATCATTGTAGAGTTACTGATTAATGGTGTTGTACTTATTAAACTTTCAATACGTGTGCTTGGCAGGACTAGTGTAACCCCTCAAAGCCGAGAGAGAGTTAGGGCTGATGAAGGGTTTCAATGGCTACCAGGAGACGTTCTACCACAAAATGGAGACAATTTGCATGAAACTAGTCACTCACAAATCGGTTCATTTTTGAGTTATATGCAAAAAATGGAAAGTAAGCTAGATACTATATGCGACAAGCTAGATAGCATAGAGTCCAGAGTGTCAACACTTGAGCAGAATCCACCAGTGTTGGCTCCATGTTCTGCAAGCTGTGAGACCAGTTCTGAGGGTAAGAAAAGGAGTCGACGAAGCCCTCCTGAACTACAGGTTAGCTTTAACATGGCATTGAAAGGACACTTTACACACTTTTTACATACTCTGTGCAGTTTCAAATCAGAAGTGTTCATGCAGCATTTACTGATGATAATAAACTGCATAATCATGAGAGGTAAGTATTGTTGAATGTATTATTATTATATTAGCGAATTTTGTCGTTATAACAGTCAATAGTGTTAATTAAAACTCAACCCAACGTTTCGACTGCTTGCTGAAGTACTCTTTAGGGGTCACTAATAATAATAAAAATTTTTGGGTTAAATTTTAATTAAGTATTGGCTGTTAGAATGAGAATATTATAATTATTTCAGCCAAGAATTACTGAATCATTATTATTGTTAGTAATATTACTAGTATTACTACTACTACTACTACTACTACTACTACTAGTTATTATTATTGTTATTAGTAATAGTAGTAGTAGTAGTATTGCTATTGTTATTATGTCTATGCCCAGGATTGATGGAGAACACAACAGAAAAGTTGTTTCAAAAATAATAAAAGAAATTGGAACCAAAACATATTCAGCAAAGCAAATCCGTGGTAATTATTATGTTTTGTTTGTGTAAATTATATTTTTTTCCAATTATGATTACTTGAATGAATAATTTATACAATCATAGCCTACTTCGGTGCTTTTTTATCCTTGTTTTCTACATTTATTTTAACAATTGGATTTCTTTTCTAGACGGCTGTAGAATTCACCGGAAATCTCTACACTGCAAAGACAGTGAGTGTTCTGAAGAACAAAAAAAGAAAATGAGAATTCGCTCACGCCAGCAAAGAGTAAGTTTATAATATATAGTTTGTCTGGGAGTAGGAGAAAGATGTGTGGTGGATTTCAGCTCTCTTACTTTTTCTCTATAAAATAAAGCAATGGTTGGAGAAACGGGGAAAAGGAGCAATTAATCTTATTTTAAAAATTGTGATGGCTTCAGCCTCTCCACTTTTCACTTCTTCTTAATGCGGGTAGATTTTTTACAAAAGAGAAAAAATATTTGTTTAAATCTGCTTTCTTGGAAACAGTTGACATGTGTGGAGTTATAATGATCTGTCAGAATATATGTGCTGCTAGTTAAGTTGCCCTTTCACTTTTAGACTTGTTCCTACCCATCTGTTATTCATTGTTGTACTATTTTTACTTCACAATCATTATAAAAATAAAAATAAAGAAGAGTGAGAAAGTTTCAGTCTATTATACTTTGCTTATAGTTATTCGATCGTCGGAAGAAGACTGTATTGCAGCAATCCTCCCAAGTGCAAAGTTTGTGGAACGATGTCTCTGCAGAAATGATGACGGAAGAGGACACTGGGAGTGATGACAATTTCATTCGCCATCGCCAGAGCTGGAGGTCCGAAAAATTTAACAACTTCATTGAAGAATTGGATTCCGCAAAGAATGCCAAGACATTGGCGAAGAAGCGAGAGATTGGCAGTGGCATAGAGCGTGATGTGCCACAAGTGGCAAAAACTTGGCTGATAGCTGCTGAGAGTGACTGTCACCTAGAGCAATAAACATTGAACAAACACTTTTATCTGTATTTATCACTTATCTGCACTTATCACTTATCTGTATTTCTCACTTTGTATTTTCTTTATTTGTATAAGACCAAAGAATTGATGATATTTAATTATTGACTATAAGTTATAAGATACAATTATAACTACTTTAAGATTGTTATTAGAAGGAGTAATATTGTTATAGTATTGTGTTATAAATCCAATATTGCCAGTTATTGCACTATATAGTTGTGTAACAATCCAGATATTAGACCTGGAATATCAATAATATAGCACTAATATAAGAATATTTTAAGACCAGTATTGCAGGTTATTATACCGATCATGTAGAATTATACAACCCTCTTATAGCATTGTCAAGATACAGATATACTACCCATACTGAATGTATTCTATAATATGGTGCAAGATCATCAGATAACATGAATATGGTTTTAATTATATTGGTAGTATATTATTAGTATAATAGTAAGTATAATACTATAATTGGGGGTTTATAACCTACTGTTTTCACAGTGAATGTTTGTGTTCACTTTTATACTCTGAAATTCTTTTTACGCTTACATATTTATAGCAAATATATGATGCATGTTGTCAGGAAACTATTCTGACAGCAACATACACACGTCGCCATGAAACCAGAAATGTATAACGGATGTATTATGATTATTGTTCATTTTGTCGTATTTTATATCAATGCACATTCTTATCGTAATTACTGCACATTATTTTTATTCTATTCAGGTAGATCAATTCAAGCATAGACTGCTTGATTACTTTAGTTAGTAAAACTAAGAGAAATAAAAATTTATTCTAAGCACTGTATATACTGTGATTGGACTTACTCAGGTGGCAGCAAAACACAGTACATGTTACTAACATAAATTGATAGGCTTTAAAATGCAGCTGATACTTTTGGATATTGTTATTATATTTAATTAGGCATGAAGAAATGTTTCAGTTCATCTAATAATATATATTGTAAAGTATTTGTTTGATTGTACATTATATTTGCAATAGTGTTTTACAAAACTTGTACATGGAGCACCACAACCATCTCCAAGATGTTATCATGCTGCTGTTTGTCTTGATTATAACAACAACAATCCACAGTTGTTAATAGCTGGTGGATATAATGTCAAGGCTTTAAGTGATGTTTGGTGTCTTGATGTACGAGCACAGAGTTGGCAACAGGTAAGATCATACTATAGTATAGCTCAAATAATAATAGCTATGTAGAAGTAAATAAACTTAACTGATGCACATAAGGAATAATTATTATAAAATACAAAATAGTGTTTATTGTTTGAACTAAAATTACTTTAATAGTTCTTAATAATTATTATTATTGGATTATGTACGATTCCCTGATAATTGGTGGCTAAAAGTTCACCTGTAAAGAACTTTGACTGTTTCAGTTAATTCTATTTTTAGAACTAATCAATAGTTTAAGTTAAGTTATACTTTTCATAGATCTAATTAAGCATATTAAGCAGTTTGTCTAATCTCTTTATAATTATTACACAATTTCATGCATGAAATCAAATTAGTTTGTTCAGTCCACAATCCAGCAGTTCAAAAACAATACATTTAATGCACATACATGAAGTACTACATGAGTACATTCCATGTACAATATTTAACAACAACACTGTCTGGATAGAGTAGCTCTTCTTCTTTCTAACAATATAAGTCTGTTGTCTGAGAAACTTTCCGGAAGCTCGTGATAAAAGTGTTTCTTGAGATCTCCTAAAATGGCTTTAGAATAATGGCTGTGTTTCCCACACAGATAGCTGTGATCCTTCTGTAGCATTATAAATACTCTATAACATTATACTGAAATAAAAATGTACTATCAGTGGGTCTTGCTTCTACATTCAAAACCTGCCCAATGTAGCCTAAAAACTTTGATGAAAATAAGAGAGCACTGCATGAATACTTGTGAGGATACATATCAGATAATGTTAAAGAGCTATAGAAGTAATGAATGAGAAAATGTCAACAACAGTCAACATTAGAGTTATCTAAAGCAAAACAATCATGTCTGATTTTTTATCGTTTGAGGAATACATATCCTATGCTGCTCAACCTCAACCATCATATTTTAATATCTGTCTCTTCAAGCTTATAATTGTTAGGTTTATTTAGTTAACAATAAAGTCTTATGTGCAAGGGAGAACAGAAAAATAACCAGCAAAGGTTATCCAGAACAATAATCTAGAGTTTCTATGCAGCAAGTAAGCTTCATAAGCTACCAGATGGTGAATTGCACTTCGCAAGTATGTATTAGCTAGTACATATTGCTTGAAAATCATATTGAGTGATACTTTAGAAGTGCAAGATAGAAACAAATGACTAGCTAAGTTGTACAAAACTACGAGAAAACTTCACATTCAACTATCTTACTCATGTTCTGTTGTCAAAAATACACAGTAAAACGTCCTCAAAAAATTCCAGTAGCTCCATGTTGAAGACATGTGTAGAACTGGATGGAAGGCAACTTCCGATAGTCTAGTGAGCAGTCCTGTTGGCATAATACACAGAGTAATCTGGAGTCCTATGAAGTATTTTTACAGATAAATGATTGCCAATTTGGCAACTTTGGGAAACTCTGGGAAATTGTGAAAATAAAAAATGGTCACAATGAAATTGATCTGTTCCAGGTATTATATTATAGTATAGAATTCCTTGTTATGTAAAAAAATATCCTGATCAAAGTTGAGGCTAGATAGCTACATTGCAATAATTCCAAATGGATGCAGATGAACTACTGACTATAAAGTAAGTGTATTACATAGTAGAACTGTTTTCTGATTGTATTTTTCAGTTCAGACACTGCAAAATTTCAATTGTACCGCTTCTGCTTAAATTAATATATGACTTAGTCAGAGTTCTTGTATAGTGTGTTGTATACAGTAGGTTAATGAGTGATGTTCTCATGCAAGAAATTAAAATGTGTAATAATAGCTATATTTGTTTAATAATTAATTGTAGAGCTTTAGGACTGTTTATATATCCTTCAGAGTTGAAACGAAACACATGCAGACGGGTCTACTTTAAGAAGGTTCCTCAAAGAATTACTAATATGTTGCTTATATTTTCCTGCTGTCACTAAAGGCTTCTTGTCTAGGATTACACACTTTTATTTATTATTCAGCTACAAACTACATATGACATATATTTAACAATTCTGAAGACAGTGTAATGCTTCTCATTGCCTATCTTGATTGCCATTGGTTCTCCAAATTGGTCAACAGAGACAGCATTTTAGTTCCCTGTATGGTCAACTAATAAGACCAACCGAATCAACAGAAATTATAACTACATCTGCTCCTACCATGTTAGGAAAATTCGATGTGTTGTCTATTTTAGACCACTATCTATTTTTACATATGGTTGTAAATCAGTAAATGTCTCATTAATCTTAATCAGCATGTGTAAAATATCGAAGTGCAATTTTAACTATACTAAACAAATAAGTTCAAACATTTACTATTCATTCATTTGTTCAATATTTGCCACTTCAGATAGCCAAATTACCACAGCCTAGATATAGGCACTGTGCAGCTGCTTTCATTATTTCTTCTGAACTCACTGAAGTGGTGCTATTTGGAGGATTTGATCAACACTATCATCACCTCTCAGAAACTACAATAATAAGAATTGGTGAGTTTACTGATTTTTATAAAATAATTTACTTTTTTAGCTGAAGTATGTTGATATATTTGAATTTATGTTTAATAAACATCGTCTCATTGTAATTTAGTCTTTATTTTTTTTAGCAGACCATTGTTTACACTAATAAAACTATTTTGGTAATTACATAAAGAATATACAATTTCATTCTCATATTTCATTACATTTTACATATTTTTGATGAGTTCATTTTACCAAATTAGAAAATATAGCTGATGTTATATAATTGGGTAGTAACATTTGTTCAAGCATACTTGACTGTAACAGTTCTGAAGAATAGGCAATCTATTAATATCTTATCAATTTAAGACCACAACTGTTTATGTCTCTGACTCACAAAACTTTGTGAAAAAAGCAAACATGTTATTTATACTTTTTATGGAAATCAAGCAAGGTACTGACAATCATCAAACAAAATATCAGCTACAAAATAACATGATTATTTAATTAATATTTTCGTACTATAGTCTGACGGCATGTGTGTTATTTTATTCACTGAATCATTTCAATGCATGAGAAAATAATTCACTGTTTACTTGTGTTACTTTATTTATTTCTCCACATAGTTGAATAATTTCTAGCCTAATGCATTACTTTTACTGCTGTTAACATAAGAAACTTAAATTGTGACGAATTTTATAATGCCTTTTCAATGTAACATGTAATGTTTAGATTTCAATTATTGGATGAATTATTTAAATATCCTTTTGTGTTTACATTGAGTTTTTTTTATTACTTTGGAATGTGGAAATAGAATGTATAGTGCTATAGAGAAGTGATAGCTATAACTAATAAATAATTAGTTCATGTTTATGCCTAGCATTCTTTATTAAATTTGTAGAATAAAATTTAACTAAGGCATAATTATATTTTATATTATAGAAAAAGTAACCTCCTCCACTAAATGGAAAGTATCTGAAATTATACATTCTTCAGAGTTGAGAAATAAAGATAGACTAATAGCAAAGAAACTACTAAAAGGTAATATTATAGTTACAAGTTGTAGACATGACTTCATGTATCAGGCATTATAAAAGGTGAAACTAGAATAATACATTTATAACTATACATTATGCCTCAGTTTGATCTTTGAAACATAATGAAATGTTTATTATTCTGAGTGATGTTATTGGTGAGCAGGTGAAGCAAGTGAGTCACTATTGATAGCTAACAATATTATGTGAATGCATATAAACTTAAACTTTTCGTGGGGGTGCCTAAATTTGTTCGTATAGTGTTAAAAAATACCAATTAATTGGGTCTAGAGTGATGCACTGATGCCATTTATTAATCAATGGATTATTATTGATGTTTGTTTCTTCTGCACTTAAACTACAGTAAAAATGTTACTGCACCATATTAAAGTATTGCTGCTAGAATAAGATAAGTGCTTTATAATTAAATTATAACTCCTCTCCGGATGGGGAGGTGTCTCCAGTTGACACCGAAAAGGTGTTCTGATGGCACATAATTGGTGGTCTGTTGAGTACGAGTCTGCAGCAAGTGGTACTACTCAATAGTATAAAGGTAAAATGTGAAGGTTCTGGAAGTCGTGGGTTGTCGTATCTGAGTGGTTAAAGCAATGGTGGCTAAAGTCAGTGGTCCTGGGTTCGATCTTTCATTGACTTTTTTCAATTACTATTATTTTTGCCTTGCCAAATAAATGTAGCATTTTTACTTAACCATTTGAATTATAGTATTGCAGTAAAAAATTGAAGTTATATGAGATTTATCCACAAAATATACTTTGTTATAATTGAATCAGACGCATATCTAGTTGATTATTCCTCTTTTTTTGCCAAAGAAACAAAACTTCAAAGTCTTTAGTTATTACTGCATGCTAACTCTATATGTATTATAATGTGTTATACTGTGCAATTATTATACACAAACAACAGAATAATTAAAACATGCAACAATAAAACAATAAAATGCAATTATGAGCATTAATCTTTGCACTGTATTGAGGATATTAGATTTTAATTTAGCATACTATGTAATAGTTAGAACATAATCGCATTGCTACTGGTGGATTTCAAGCACTCAACTCCTGGAATCTACAGCCCTTAGGTTTGCGTGCACGAAATTTACCAGTAGCTACACACGTGCTCTAACTATTTTAGATCACGTTTATGCAACTTTGTTTACCAGCATTTTCGCAGAGATGGCAGTGTCAAGCAAATTATTTAGTGAGAATATTGTGGATATCGCTCAAAGCACATGACTCTAGTTTAAGTCATTTTGAAGGTGGTAAAATAACTCCATGCCGCTGGTCCCCCAAAAGTGACTTAACTTAGAAGAAGTAAGAATGCTGTCTCTAAAGAACATTCCTAAGAATACTAAATGGGTTGTTATACTTGGATGGAAAGCCACAGAATTATAGACATTAAATCATTGGCTTAGAATATTCACTGTGGAAGTGAGAATAAGTAAACAAAACAATATGATCCCTAAATAAAACATAACAAGAACAGGGAAAACTCATAAACAATTGTATCTCATTGTAACTGTAGCAAACATCTTTAATATAGCTGTAAACCCCATGATCATATAATTAACAAGATAAACTATACTTTTAAACTAAAACTAAAAAAGTAGCTATACCCTCAGTCAAATAGTATGCACATTATATATATATATATATAAAGGCAAAAAATAGTGCAAACTTACCAAGCTAGTACACCTAGTTACAATATAGCACTGGGATCTCATGAATAGATAATGTATAGGATGTTATTAATATTATAATTTGTAATCTTTGTAGTTACAGAAAAAGAAATTGAAATAGCCTGTGAAGAAGCCATAAAGAATCAAGCTTGTGTAGATATTTTTGTAGGACGCTTAAATTTTGTTGGCTTACCTCGTTCAGGAAAAAGTTCCACTCTACGTCGACTACTTGGAGAGTTTATTAACTTTATTGAAGCTAAAATGGACCATGAGCTACCAAGTACTGGAGTAGCAGACAGAAAACAACTCTTCATTCAGAGCATTAAAAAATGTGTTGGATTTGTGAACCAAGGACAATGGAATGAGAAGAATCTAGTAGGGGAAACCACTTTTCTCAATGGTATAATATATCAATCTATAAATGGTAAGGTCAGAAATGCATAAGTCATACTTGGATATGATATACTTCTGTTGCTAAATTTAACATTTATTATGGTCTAAATAATAATTGTTTATGTGGCAAAATTTATAGACAATTACTACAGTTGTGTTGTCATAGTAAACAACCAATACAATTTACACTTAATAAACTAAACCCAAATATTATATTATTTTTGTACAATCACTAGAAAAACGTAAACCCTACATAAATTATTGGGTAAGGCTTCAAGAAGAAATTCTTTAATTATAGTAAACATTATAATTAACTGCATAAATAGAACATTTAGTTCTGACAACAAATAAGTTTTAAGTTGTATTAATATTATTGCTACAGATATAACATCCTCTTTACAAGTCGAATCATTCCAGTCATCAGAGAATAAAGATCCAAGTACTAATAAATTATCATTGGAGAATGTAGAAATACATGCATCAAGTGACCTTGTTGTGAAAGAAATGCCATCATCAAATGAAGCTGAAAGTTTGCAAGATATAACTGAAACAGTAGAAATGAAAGAAGACAACGCTTTTACAAGTATTGCTGAAGTTTATCCTACATATGAAGATGCAACCGCCATTAAAGATTCAGAAAAGGTACAATGCTTACTTGAAGATGTCATATATTTGATTACTACTGACCACGGAGGACAGACTGAGTTTTTAGATCTAATGTCTCGATTCTTGATGGGGCCATCATTAAATCTTATTTTCAGCAGACTGACAGATCCCTTAGATAAGGTGTACAAAATATATACCACCAATGAAGAAGGAATGTCTACCAACAAAGAAAATTCAATAGTAACATTAGAGGAAGTTATATTTCAAACATTGGCTAGCATAGCTTGTATGGAAGCTACAAGTGAGGAAAATAAATCAGCTGTACAAAGCTCTCATTTAAATCACAATAGTGATAATTGTTGTTCTTCTAAAGCTATGTTTGTGGGAACATTTAAAGATAAAGTTTCAGAAAGACAATATGTGCAAAGAGACAAACTGCTCCGTAAAAAAATTGAGCAGACTGAATTTTTTCGCAAAGGTATGATCAAATATGCTAATGAAGATTATATAACTTTACCCGTAGACAACAGGAGTGGTACTAAAGAAGAAATCAATACCACTAAAAACAAGTTTGAAAACTGTATAAAGAAACACTTTGGTAAAGTACACATTCCTTGCACATGGTTGATATTTAACATTGTGTTGCGATCCAAAAACAAACGCACGATAGCAATGGATGAATGTAAAGTAATTGCTGGAAATCTAGGAATTGGTGACACAGATTTGCATAAGGTTCTGTGGTTTCTTCATTATCGGGTTGGTTCATTACTCTACTATCCCAAAGTGAAAGGATTTGAAAACATAATCATTTGTGACATTAAGGTGAGTAATATTGTCAGGGGCGTCGTAACGGGTACGGCCGAGCACCCATAGCTACACCAATATTGTAGCAAAAAATGGGAGTGCCAATTAATTTTTTTACTTCTTACCTGATCTTGATCTCGTGGTGGCCATTGTCGCATACTTGGGCAGCTGAAATTAAGCGGTTGAAATTGAAGAGTCGAAATCGAGCAGTCGAATGACTTCCACCAGGAATAAAACGTTAATATTGAGCCTTTTGGGAGATTGTTTTAGGAAAGTCCGAACTACTCTGATCCTTCACTTACTATTCCAAAGTGATCTTCAGGAAAAAGAAATGTGGTTCAGAGATCTTTGGATTGTTTGTTTGCAAAATTGCCATTTTTGCATGCACTACCAGTAGTTTTTCCCATTTAGTTATGCTACACATACTTGAAGAAAATAAAAGGCAGGCATTTGTAAATTATAGTTAATTATGAATAAATTCAGTTTATTAAAGTGTTTTTTTTGTCAAATAGTTGTTTTCTTCATATGTCCAAGTAGCTATATTAAATATACAATAAAATTACACTCTACATAACAGCTATAATAATTATAATTTAACATAATATTAAGTTGACATGGACAATAATATTTTTATTAAAAAAATTATTTCCTTTTAATATAATACAAAAGTTTGTTTTGAATTATTTGGTGTGAATTCAGTGGCACTAGAATACACAGAGCATGAACTAAAAATTGTTCCTTCATTTTGAAAAAAGAGAAACCACTATATTGTATTTTCTATTTGTCTAACCCATTACTTGGACACATCAGTGGGTGTTACTAAGTGGGTGTGGTTATAGTGGCCGCACCAATACTGTTGCTTTCCACTCCCCTCATTTTTACACAAGTATTCCATGTAACACAGCATAGTCATTACATTAATAAGACTGCTTTTACATAAGGTAGCCATGCATGCTACTGTTTATTCTACATCAGCATCTTATATTTCGTCACTTTCATAATCACAAGAAACAGAGGAGAGTAGGAAGCCAGAACGAATTGATGGAGCCATTATAACCACACCAACTTAACGATACCCACTTATCTGTCCTAGTAATGAGTATGATAAATAAAAACCGTACAGAAGTGTTGTTGTTTTTATTGAAAAAGATTTTTAGTCTATGTTCTGAGTATCCAATAATTCAAATGCCACTGTAATCACACCAAACAATTAAGTCATTTTGCAAGCCAACAATGCAGGAAAGACCTCTAAACTACGTTAGTCTTCCCAAAAGATCAATTTGAAATAGTAAACAACGGATCAGGCTTGTCAGGAGCTTCCTAAAAATCTTTCAAAAGGCTCGATATTAGCTATTTAATCCCAGCCATTATTATTTTTACCACTTAATTTTGTCCATCCAAGTTCAACAACGACCTCAAGATCTGGTAAAAGATTAAAAACATTAATAGACATGCCCTCTTTTTGTTAAAATATTGATGCAGCCATGGCCACTAGGCCACATCGTATCCAACATCTCCGAGAAAGTTTTGTATGTTATTTATCTATGTAGAGTGATTTAATAAAAGGACATTGTTTAGATGGCATATATGCTCAGAAGATAATTCATAGCTATGTGTTTTATGTCAATTACTTGTGTTATGTTGTAGGTGGTATTTGATGCTGCAACATATTTAGTGCAAAATACTTTCACATTTAATAAAGTAGGAAAATTTGCTGCAGATAACTTTAAGAAATATGCCCAATTCACTATATCTGATTTAAAGAAGGCCACTAAAAACAAACTTGATGATTTACTTTCTATGGAAATGATAGTAACACTTTTTGAACACCACAATATCTTAGCTCCTCTTCCAGTAACAAAAGATAGAGAAGAAATTACTTACTTTATGCCTAGTATTCTGAGAAGTGCTACAAAAGATGAGCTCCAAAACATTCCTATTTCTGCAGATGTGGCTCCTCTCGTGTATCGATACAAGTGTGGCTACTTACCATTAGGAGTCTTCTCTTCTCTTATTATAGGCCTGGTTTCAAACACAAAACTAAATTGGACTATCAAAGAAAACAGTCCTTGTCGTAACAAGATTGAATTTCTTGTAGGAAAGGACATGGACACAGTTACTATCATTAGCTATGCCACATATATTAAAGTGGTACTCTACAGAGAATCTCATCCAAGAACACCCACTTCTGTAGTCTGTGCACACATCAGAAATACTATCACTTCTATGTTAACAGAAGTCAATCATAATCTCAAGTACAACAATGCAAGACTTCAATATGGATTTGAATGTACAAACCATTTATGGGATTCTGTATTGAAACGGTTGAACATAGCTCCACTCCATTTATGTATACTGGAAGACGAAACCTCTCATAAAATGAAATGTCTGAAGGATCCAAATATTACTAAAATAATTCCACTTATAGATTCAAGACAGACTGTTTGGTTTGATGAGGTATGTCATTACTTTAATCAACTCAGTGTTACAAATAATGTACTATATATATTAGGAAAAATATGATGCAGTGACTACAGACACAACTTCTAAAGGTATTTGTGAACGCATGAAGTAGAAATCAGAAATTCGGTTCACTGGTGCATTTTGAGATAATGCCTTCTAAACTTGTCATTAGTGTTTGGTTGTGGTGAAATGCATGGCTTGAGGCTCCATTCACTGCTGTGGTTTTAGATAACACTCATCCATATTAGTGGTTGATTAGTACAGTTCTAGTGTGCTTTGATTGGAATAATCTGGGACTGAATAGTTATGCTCTGAGTCTTTCCCTGAGTCAGGTATAGAGGGACATGGCTACTTCAAGTCTAAAAGTGACTAGAAAGCAGAAGCAAAGGAAGAACTATCTTGATGGAATTGCCAGGAGACCACACACACACAGCAGGATACTGACGAGTTCTTTTGAAGAAGTTGGTGCTGCTAGTGGATCCTCACAACAAGAGACTACCAATGTTGGTGCTGCTAGTGGATCCTCACAACAAGAGACTACCAATGAGAGTTCTGGTAGTGTTTGTCCTCAATGTTATCCGGTCCTGTCACGCTATAAAGATGCTTTCAAGTCAATGGAACACAGTGGTACTGAGCTAAAAAAACGAAGAAAAAAAATCCTTACCCAAAGAGATCCGAAAGTGATTTTCAGCATTATCGGGACATCACAAGGCAAAATGAATGGCTTAGGGCAAATATGTTCGACAGTCTGGGTAATTATCTTTATTGCTCAAATTGTATCAAAGCTACCTTCAAGATCTCTAATGACAGACTAGCCCATCAGCGTTCCATCAAGCGTAGTGAGTGTCAGAATCCAATCATGGAATTTACGGAAGCTGAAGCTGAAGAGAAACGCCTCAGCCAGTACATTATAATGCCAACAGATATCGAGACTTCTTTCACCAGATGGTGGAGGGGACTAGATCCATCTGTTACTGTGTCAGTGTGGTACCCTCATGGAAGGCATGGAAATGCTGGAAAAAAATCGAACTCAGCCAAGACAGGTGTAATGGAAGACTTTCTTACTTTTGTTGACATGAACAGCCAGCCTAACGGTCAATCAGCTGACTCTTCTGGTCCCACATCCTACTTTCTGCCAAAATTTACTACCATACAGACTCCTAAGACTTCAGTATCAAACTATGAAGAGCGTGTTCAACGATCTGTGGTAGGTGAATTTAATCGATCACAGCATGAAAGAGGTAGAGGTGAATGTTCGAACAGTTCTTCTCACAATTGGCTAAAACAAAGACCTAAAGTTGCGATTTGCCCTCATCAAACAGATTATTGTGACACATGCAAGCAAAAGCAAGTGGAAATCCATACAAAGCAGACTACTGTCAATCGCCTACTCCAGTCCTGCAATTCTGATCCTGTAGAGGTGAAGAAGATTGAGGATGATATCACTTCAGTCAAGCAATCTCTTGAGAATCACAAACAGGATGCTCAAAGAGCTCACACCTATTACATGGATGTAACTCAGCGTTGCAAAAAAAACTGGAGTGAAATACAAGAACTAGAGGCAAAGTCAACATTAAGTGAGGATGAAAGGGATAGATTGACTGCACTAAAGAGCAGTTTCAATTTAGTTGTGTCAGCTGACTATCAAATGGCCAAGCTTGTCCCTTATTGGGGACTATCTTCTCAACCTGGGTCAACCTATTACCTGCAGAAGTTGAGCCATGATGTATTTGGAGTGGTAGATCATTCTTCAAATTCTTCCACTGTTTATCTCTTTGATGAGCGAATAGGAGCCAAAACACTGATCACACAGTGTCCTATCTCACAGATTTTGTGAGCAAGCGTGCCTCTTGGATAACACGGCTCCATTTGTTTTTAGATAATGCTTCAAGTACGAACAAGAACTTCTACATGATGGCATGGGCTTACGAGATGATTCAACAAGGCAAGTTGAATTTCATCAGGATATCATTCATGGTAGCAGGTCATACTAAGTTTTCACCTGACCTCCTCTTTTCAGCTATCTCTCAAACATACAATCGGAGTGATGTCTTCACAACAGATGAATTACAAGAAATTGTGTCTCAACATGGCTGAAGCAGTTATTGATGATGGTCATTTGGTATATGATTGGAGAAGCAAGCTGACCAAATATACAAAACTACCAGGCATCCGATCTCTTCATGATTTTGTTTTTGTGAAAAATCCTGCTGACGATGCTGTTGTAGCAAAAGTAAGGAAGAATTGCTTCTCTGGAACTTTCGATAACACTACTATGCATGTTGCTAATGGACGAAACATTAGTGAAAATTGCATTCCATCTTCTGCTTCTGACTGCTATGCTGCTTTGCATAAAGTCAAGAGTTTATCTGACACCAAGCTGAAACATCTTCAGCAGATGTATAGGGACTTTGTGCCAACAGATCGTTGTCTTCCTTTCATCACAATAAACAGAAACTAACTGCCATTAGTTTGATGCCTTACATTACCTTCGAATTATACAACACTTGTCTTGTGATTTTCAAAAATAAATGATTTAGTGACTTTGCCTTGAACTACAATTCTATACTCTTCTATTATTATAATGATGCACTGGGGACTACGGTTCGGTTTCTACTAAATGCTGTCAAAACTGTATGGTCATTTGCATCAAAATTTTGACATAGTATAAGTAAGGCATTGATCTACCTATTTAACCACAAAAATGAATATTGATAGATGAAACACAATTTCTGATTTCTACTTCATGCGTTCACATTTGTGTTTTAAAAATGTGACTAACCTATTTAGTATTACCTATTCAACACACTTCAGTTTACAAATAGTTTGTATTACATTTTTGTATTCTATGTATGTTGGGTAGTTTAAATATAATTTAAATATTAAAATACATTTTATGTAAGTGTTATGAGAGTTAATGCATAACTTTCGCAAATACATTGCCACAGTGTCTTTGATGTTCTAATAGCTATGTGTAGTTGCTGTTAAAACTATCTATTGGTCTGAAAAATGCTAAGATGGTGTTATCTGACAATGTGTATTGAATTTGTCATACTTAACTTATTATTCTACAGCATTTAAAGTGGAAGAAGACTGTACAAAGATCAATGCTGCAGAACAGCAATGGTCAAGTGGTAAAGGTAATCTGATAGAATGTTCTCATGAAATTAATTCTTTAGTTTGCTGAGATTCTAATTGACAAAAAAATCTGAGAAATGCTACAAATCAGACAACCGGGCTCATAGTGTGAAAGAGAAGGCATACACAAAGTTATGAGCATTGTAAATATATACACAATGTATAAGAGAGCACTATTGCTATTACAAAATGGTACTTGTCTTCCCTGAAATTTTAACCAAATACATAATTAGCTACGTACTATAAAGTTTCCACAACGCATAATGAAGTACTTTAAAACAAAATATTAACAAACAGTAGCTAAGAACTCAGCAAAAGGATAGCGTTCCCTGAGCTGCAGAACATCTATTTGTATGATATAAAATAAATGAATTGTTCCCATGCCTAAATTGAAGCTTGAACTGTAATGTCACTATTTTTACTTCCAATGTAATTTAGATTATCCCTTTACTATGAGCAATCTTGTTCTTCTAAAGTGGACTGACTCTAATAACAAGAAGCAAAAAATTCCAATAATCTCAGAACTTAGTCACAAATGGAGTGACATCAGTTATCGACTTGGATTCACTCCTGCTCTCACCCAACAAATAGAAATCAACTACCACAGAGTACAAGATCGTTGCAAAGAAGTCATGCGTTTATGGCTCAGCAGTGAAGAAGGAGCATATAATTATTCCACCACATGGGAAGGTCTTATTGAACTATTAGAGGATGTTGAATTATCAAGTTTAGCTTCAGACATTCAAGAGGTAGTGTGCCAAACTACAGTATAAAGTAAACCATTAGAATCACATTTTGTGATAAAGTTGTGTTAAATGTGCACTAGTTGCAAAGTATACATTTTATTGATGTTTTGTATTGTGTTGACTTATTTAGCTGGAAATTTTTACACTAGTTATGTATTCTTCACCTATTGGATTGGATTGTGAATTATATTTTATAGATACTATTATAATCCAATGTTTGCTGTAACTATATATGAAGAGAGATATGGATATATGGTGTGTCCTTAGGGAACACTGTAGGTCAGACATGATAAGGAATAAATTATGTCAACACAATTATTGCTCATCTCATTAAAGAATACTATTTGTTGATCAGTGCACCCATGTACCTCAGGCATCATTGTGTGTAGGAAACTTATCTGGTTGCTTTGTACCTACTGCTGCCATTCTTCCAGCTGATAAAGGTAGAGCCACAGTCCTCATGAATAAGGAAGAATATTATTCTAAGTTCACCCAGTTAAATACAATCAGGCACTTACAGACTTGTTCAAAATCCAACTAAGACTCAGGAAACTAAAATAGGTTGAAAGGAAAGGTACAATTCCTACTATGTTGCACAACAGGTTAAGACCCACTGGATGTAGATCACCTCTTCTTTATGGTCTCCCTAAGATACATGAGTTAGGAATCCCACTCTCTGCATTGGATCACCATCTTACAATTTATCCAAGTTCATTTCTAACATGGTGATATCTCCATTGATTGGTAAGACATAATCATACAGAAAGAATTCAACATACATTTTATGCAAACAGGTAATAGTGAATGCTTGAGATCTGACGAGATGATGGTGAGTTTAGATGTGTCTTCCCTGTTCACCAATGTTCCAATAGACGAAGCAGTATCTGTGATCAGAGATAAGCTCCAGAATGATGAAAGTCTAGGTCGACTTACTTTAGGTACAACAACAACTGTTATGAACAAATAGATGGAGAAGTCATGGGTTCTCCTATTTCTGCAGTTGTGGCCAACTTGTACATGGAATTCTTTGAACAAGAAGCTTTAAACTCAGTTCCAGTTAAACCTGTATTATGGAAGAGATAATAATGTAGATGACACCTATTGCATAGTTAAGAAGGGTAGTGAAATTTTTTTTTGGTCAGACCAGTTAAACTCCGTAAGACCTTCCATAAAATTCACAATGGAATCAGAGGAAGATAGTAAGCTACCTTTTTGGATTGCTGATAGAAGAGAGAGAGTGTGTGGTGGTATGCTTACTTCCACTGTGTACATGCAGAAAACCTACACACACAGACACAGACTTTAAGTCTCATCATCCTAATCATGTAAAGAGGAATAGTGAGATGCTTGTGTCAGAGAGCTAGGAGTGTAACTATGAGTGAAAACTTGAAGAAAGAAAGAGAAACACCTATACAACAGTACTTCAAAGTAATGGTTATGACAACGCAACATTAGGGCAGGCTCTAAAGAGTTACCTTCTAAACATCCCATATTCTAATATTCATATAATAAAATAGAATTTTTTGGTTTATCAATTTAGCTTACTGTGTCGCGTAACTAAGTAGCATTGAATGCTTCAATGGAAAGTCGCATTTGATTCATGTACTATTTGTAGGATAAGCTAAATCTCAGCTGCAACTATAGCAGGTCACTCTACGGTAGTCAGGATTTAGGCACTGATTTGGAAATGCATTTAGAATGTAAAAACAGGTTTCTTTCTGGGCCAAATTTTAAATTTAGCTACTTGGACAATTTTGTTTTTTGAGCAACTCTAAATCTTGGTGTTTTTTTTTACACTTATGTTATTTGTTAATGTCATAGAAATCACTATATAGCTGGTTGATAAACCAAAAAATTCTATTTTATAATATGATTATTAGGACAACAAATCAATTCTAGTTAAACATGGTAAGTTGGTTGTACAGTAAATGATGGACTGCAATAGTCCTCATGGATTCTTTACATACTTCTTGGACATAATGCGGGTTTCATAGTTCCTATAGAAAAGAGCAAACGAACTCAATAGTCCTCTCATCTATGTGCCCGAGTGTTTAGTCTCGTTAAGATAACGTAGATAGCTCTTAATGATCTTGAACTCAGCAGAATAGTCACTACTGAGTGTTGACATAGCAGCGTGTGATTCAGTAACTGATAAAGAGTTTTACACCACTAATGACTTCTGATTATGTGGCACTATTAACTAAAAGCACATTATATCTCAAAAAGAGTGATCATGTGAGCCCCAGTGAGAGCAATAACCTATGCATGCCGGCCTGAACGGGGCAAACACGTTCATTATTTAAAATTGAACCGTTAATGTTTTGTTGTTTTAGTGACTAAAGCTATTGCCAGGAGGCATTGAACACAATTAGATAAAGAATGCAAACCATTTAATAGTTAGGTGTATTGTTTTCTTCAATAAGTAGACAACATGACTTCATGGATTTCCTAGATTGGCCCCTGGCTGTGTTAGGAGAATGAATAACTAGCAATAACTGTAAACTCTACACATGTAATAAGTAGTTGGCTAGGAAATGAATGTTGTACAAGCTGTGATCAAGTACAAATAATAATATGATTTTATATGCACTTAGCTGCATTTAGGTAGTGAACATGAATAATATTTTCTCTAAATTTGGGGGCGGGACACAAATATATCACTGAAATTGAATTAGCAGAAATATCATGTGCAGCAAGTCTGTCTTAACACAATGTAGTGGGGGGACTTGATCACTGAAATCTAATTACTAATTGTATACCATCAACTGTGACAGAAGAGTATCTTCTATAAAGAACTTGTGGCAACTAGCAGTGCATGGTACTCTGAGGCAAGTAAAGGGACGTGATACTCTGAGGCAAGGAAAGGGACCAGTGGTATTCTGAGGCAAGGAAAGGGACTAGTGATACTCTGAGGCAAGGAACAGGGACAGTGGTACTCTGAGGCAAGGAAAGGGACTAGTGGTACTCTGAGGCAAGGAAAGGGACTAGTGATACTCTGAGGCATGTAAAGGGACTAGTGGTAACCTTAGGCAAGGAACAGGGCTTCAATATTACTCAATACCTATAGCTGTGCTCACTCTGTGCTTTGTGTAGAGCACTTTGGGTGTTGATTTGCAACTAATTCTCAGCATCTTTAGCATGTCATCTACCATCTCGTAACTGCAACTGTTCTCTATATCAAAGCCAGGAGTAATGTGTTGATCCCGCTCTACCGCAACATTTCTTGAGCAACTAGTACAACCAAGTTTAGCATTGTGATTTTAAAAAGCCACACACTTTACTTCCAGCTGGAATACCACATGCTACACATACAAGAGCACAGCAAACTGTTTTGTTCATATTTTTGTTCATGCTCATATCAATACCTTCACAAAATTTTAACAATTCACATACTAATGGGTTTTTGAAATGAATTAATGTTGAGCTATGGTTCATGAGGTCCAGGTAAGGACCCACAAGAATAGTATTCTCTGGTTGTAGCACTTTTCTAGTGGGATTTTTAATACTGTCATGTATATGGCACCTACCAAATATTGGACATGTTTATATGGTTGGAAAAATATCCATGTTCAAGGCCAAAACTAGATTTCCTGGATCAGACCAAATAGCACAATTTTATAAGTAAAACTTTCATTCCAAATTTTTCCATCATGCACATCATTTAAGATGTTAGTCTTTAACTTCCATTTATCACAATTTTGAAAAAATAATGGACCTGGAAGACGTTGCAGGCATACAAACTGAAGTGTTTTCTCTTTTGCTCGGTGGAGAAGAAGGTGGCAGTACTAATGTTCCTCTGGTACTGGCAATTTTATAAGTAAAAATTTCATTCCAAATATTTCCATCATGCACATCATTTAAGATGTTAGAGGTTTGTGTCTTTAACTTCCAGTTATCACAATTTTGGAAAAAAAAATTTTGAGCGTGTAAACAGTAATTTCAGAGAAATTTCAAGGCTCATATAGCAGTATGTCAAAAATGGATATAAAATAATTTTGCCACTAGAAGTCTCAACTGGTTTGGTAAGTAAAGAGTTGCATGATTCTCTTCTAGATGCTTGAGGGTGAGAAGGAAATTTACGAAAGTCACAGAGTTTACTGTTTTTGGTATAGGAGCCCTCAATACAATCAGCAATGTTGTAAATGCTGCTACACTCTCTACATGTTAAATATTTGCTAAACTTTGGTTGGGTGAAAGTTTGCCTGGCTGGGTTTTAATGAGGGAGGAATGTTCATCGCAGAAGTTTGTCAGGAACTTTAAATAATGCTGTGAAGAACTTCCAGAAGTAGGTCATGACAAAATCAGAAAGGTAAAAAAACGGCTTGTTAAGCCTGATCCAATTTGCATCGACTAGCAAGCTATGTTTATGTTACCATGCCTGCACTCGCTCGCTCGCTCAAAGCATTTTCTGTAACTATAAAAGGACTCGTATACATAAACGAGCCAAATTAGTGAGATAATACTCTGAAGGTCATATCGGCAATAAAGAAGATAGGCCGTTTGAGCTCTGGTACTGGTACATCAAATAAGGATAACTCCCTAAAACTTAGGTCGAGTTGTTCAAGCAATTGTAGACACAGATAAACTAAACTCTTCGCCAATCTGAGGAGAAGAAAGCCATTGGCATGGTTTCTTCAGGGGAAATCAAATAATCTTTCATCGTGTCTGGTATTAGTAGCACTGACAACAGTTATTCTCTAACCACAACCAAATGTAAACAGTTGGCTTAATTCTAGCATATCACATCAATTTTCATATGTGTTTGGGTATTCTGCAGTTGGTCTGAAAAGTTTGACGAGGACAAACTGTTACAGCTGATAGAAGATAGTGAAGAATGTCTAACAGAATGTGGTAATGATGACAATATTGACAGCGAGGATGTAAGTGAACTGGAGGTCACGGAAGGTGATGAAGAAAGCAGTGACAAGCTAAAAAGAAAAGAAGACACACACTACTGAACGCAAAGAAGATACTCCGCTATCCTTCTGTATCTACAAACAGACAGTCCATAGCTCAGCAAGTCACGACTACAAAGAACTAACTAGAACTATAATCATCTTGTTGGAGTGTTAACCTTTAGACAAAACAGTGACAATCTTGTTAGGAATGAAGACACTAGAGATATAAAGGCATCTTTGAATTCTATAACTTCATTGCTGAGTAGTGTTGTTGAGAGAGTGGACAGGATAGAAATACAATACAGCAACCAAAGTTTAGTCCTGAAATACATTCAAGTTCACGAGTCGCACTGTTCCACTTATTCTTCTAGCAGGAATACCAGACTAACTATTAAAGGTAAACTTGCTATTACCTACAACAAGAATAGAAAAAGAAAAGAAACATAGAAACATAACATTTTGATCTGACTTAGAACCCGTTGCTATATTGTTACTAGGTGTACTAACTTGGTAAGTGTGCACTATTTTTTGCCTTTAGGTATATAAACTGTGCATACTAACCACCCTTGGGGTATTGCTATTTTTGAGTTTGAGTTTAATAGAATAGGCCGGATAAAGCTGTGTGAGGCCTGGATATGACATGTGAGGGTCTACTACCCTCTCATATCCGACCTATACAGGACCAGCCCTAGTTCCGGACAACTCTGACCGCTCATACACAGGAATTTACCACAGCTAGCTGCTTAACTGTTTACCACAGAGCAGAGCAGCCCAGGGTGTAGAGTTAGATCTGGAGATAACAGCTGGCAGCTACAATGCTAAAGTAAACCTGCCACAGCTAGGCGTGCTTCAATTGAATTTTAATTGAATTTTAATTTTGGGCCGGAAATTCGCTTGACACCGATAAACCAAGTTGCTAGTGGAAACTGGGCCGGCTTTGGGTAAACGGGTTCTAAAATAGTTAGAGCATGCGCTCAGGTACTGGTGGATTTAGTGCACAAAGCCCTTGGGCCTACGGCCCTTGGGCTTCAGTGCACTAAATCCACCAGTACCTAAGCACGTATGCTCTAACTATTACTTAGTGACTGTGAATGTTATATTCAGTAACTGTGGCTTGTATACAACCAAGTTTCTAATCTTTATCATAATAAATACATAATAATAATCACTCTCAAAAGAGCAGTATAAGTAAACCTGCTCATTCTCTCACTTCGAGCAAATGTTTGTTTGCTTTAACACTTTACATCACACTTTCCTTGTCCCATAGATATGTAGGTATAAAGAAAAAGAGAATAATCGAGGCATGCTATTAAAAATAGTATCCAGTATCAGATATTTGGCCAGGCAAGGACTGCCTCTTTGTGGTGATGGCAGTGAGGAGGATGGAAACTTCTTGCAATTATTGCAGTTGAAAGGAGAAGATGATGCTGGGTTACTTGAATGGATGAAGCGGAAAGTTAATCGATATACATCTCACGACATACAAAATGATGTCTTAAAAGTAATGGCTACTAATATCTTGCGTACAGTTTCAAAATGCTTACAAGAATCACCATTTATCGCACTAATGCTGGATGAGACAACTGACATTGGTAATGATGAACAAACTACCATAGTACTCCGAAGAGTTACTGATTCTTTCGATGTTCACGAAGAATTTGTTGGACTTTATAAAGTACCATCAATAGATGCTGCTACACTTACTAGTGTTGCAAAAGATGCTATGTGCAGGCTGAACGTACCACTATCTAAACTTCGTGGACAATGTTATGACGGAGCAAGTAGCATGCGTGGAGCTCGATCTGGAGTTTCCAAGCTAATAATGGAGGATGAGCCCAGGGCAGTTTACATTCACTGTTATGGTCACTCCATAAACTTGGCTGTCAATGATGCTATTAAGTTATCATTACCAATCAGAAAAGCACTTGAAGTGACATATGAGGTGACTAAACTGATCAAATACTCGCCCAAACGTGAGGGAGTATTTCATGAACTGAAATCTTCTCATGACCTTAATGTAGGTAGCAGATCACCAGGTATTCGTCTACTATGCCCTACCCACTGGACTGTACGAGCTGATGCCCTTGCAAACATCTTAGACAACTATGAAACATTATTGAGTACATGGGAAGAGTGTTTACAATTGGTGAGAGATACAGAATCCAAAGCCAGAATAAATGGAGTGTGCAGTCAAATGAAAACATTTGATTTCATGTTTGGGGCTGTTCTTGGAGAGATGATCCTCAAGCACTCAGACAATCGCAGCAAGACCCTACAACACAAAGCCACTTCAGCAGCTGAAGGTCAAGTAATTGCTAAGATGGTTATTGAAACAATTGCCAAGGTACGCACTGAATTTGATCTGTTCTGGGAGAAATTACTGAAGAAAGCACAATCAGTTGATATTGAAGAGCCTCAACTTCCCCATAGACGCAGGGTCCCAAGATGCTTAGATGATGGGAACAGCAGTAGTCATTTTCATCATGAGTCGCCTAAAGCATATTATCGGCAAGTATATTATAAAGCGATTGATAATACTATTAGTTGCTTGAGTGATAGGTTTAACCAACCTGGTTATCAACTATACAGCAATTTGGAGCAGCTGTTGATTAAAGCAAGTCAGCAAGAAGACTTCTCTGAACCATTCAAGACAGTATGTGACTTCTACAAGGATGATCTTGTTTCTGATCTGCTACATGTTCAGCTGCGTACATTTGGAATTGATTTTCAGAGTGCTGCTATGCAAGAGGAGGGAGCCATCCGAAGACATCCGACTATTTTTGACATTCGAGCTTACTTTCAAGGACTTTCTGGTTCCCGGAGAACCTTGTTGAGTCAAGTGAGTCGCGTTGTTCAACTTATTATGGTCATGCCAGCTACAAATGCCAGTTCAGAAAGGTCCTTTAGTGCTTTGCGTCGTGTAAAGACGTATCTTTGAAGTACTATGGGGCAGCAGCGGCTGAACAATCTGATGGTCCTACATGTCCACAAAGAGCTCACTGATGCTTTAAATGAAGAAGTTGTTAATGACTTTGTTGCAGACTCAGAACATCGTATCAGAATCTTTGGCAAATTTTGATTTAAATCATAATTTTTTTTCTAATTCACTAAATTATTATTGCTAAAATAATAAATATTTCATGAAGTAAAGCAATGAATGTTAGGGTCTCATACAAAACAGTCTGCCACCGGATCAACACAATACTGGGCACCAGCAGCTAAATAAAAATACAATGAAAATAATAACTATTAGGGGTGTATCATCTTTGGCCTTACCACTAAAAATGTGCTTGCTCTGGGCCTGCTTAACCATAAGGTAATATGATTGACCAAACTGGTAATCAATACTATTCAATTTCCTATTTGCAGCTGGAAAAATTATTTATCCATCAATGTACTATTATTAACATTCAATTCTTCTCAAGAAACTTCGTAGTTGATTAGTTGACGAAGATTACATAATGTTTCAATGTCTGATTCTGGACACTGCTGTTATTCCTCATTAACCTTTTAATGTTCCAAGATAGATAGATAAGACGAACACCGCAAAAATAATATTTGCCTTTTACTATAGTCAGTCATGTGCATACACTGAAAAAGTGTATTATAGGCTTTAACAAGAAATGGTGATGATACTATTATACTTACTTCGCCATATCAACGAGCTGCTTCAATACAGACGATCTTTACCATATCAATCTGCTGAATAGTGCCAGCCGCTTAATCCACTATGGTTCTTACTCCACTGTATCTACTAGGATAAGAGAACACAAATACGCCATTAAAACAGAATAATACTTTAGCGAGATAGGTACTGGTATTTGAACAAGAACACCAAATAATGACAATATTGGAAGCTATTCGAATTAAGTCCACACAAATCTTGATGGTGGTCTTAAAATATCTAGCATTTTGAAACCAATTTCTTAATTTTTAGTAAATACATCAATCATTTATTTAAGTATTCATTATTTTTTATTTGTTTTATTATTTATTCTATTATTATTACTATATTTATTTATTTAATTAATTAATTATTGTTTATTTAATTATTTATACCTTCATTTATTCAATTATTTAAATCTTTTATTTATTTGTTTGTTCGTTTGTTTATATATTTATTTTGTTCATTTATTATCATTCATTATTGTGATTATAGTGGTAGTACTTTCTAAAGTTTCTGAGAGTCAAAGTATCATTTAGCATTCTGTTGTCATAGTTTTGTCATCTCACAACTAATGGAAGGCTTCTCGAAGCCAAAAAGTCTTGTTAAAATTATTTTCATCAAAACTACGATAAGTAAAAAAAAAAGATTATTATTGTGCGTCGACACATAGAACTGTTGCAGGGACAGCAGGGGGAGGAGCTGGTTACATGGTCAGTTTGCTACATCATCAGCTACCGCACTGGTTTCATAGTTTTGGAACTAAATATTCAGAACTAACTTTAGGCACACATGATATCACCTTTGAGCATGCGCACACACCGCTTGCTTTTTATGTCACACTATGTGGGTGGATGGCTAAAAAATCACCGTAGTCGCTCCACCCAGTTTAAGTTGGTCTCAGTCCTTGTTCTTATCGCAACATACCTTATATATTAGTTTAATATCTAATTAACTTTCTGTTATAACTTCCTTGAATACTCAGTGATAAGATAGCTATTGATTGCTGATAGAAGAGCACCAGACTACGCCATAGACAATTCTTAATATCTAATTAACTTTCTGTTATAACTTCCTTGAATACTCAGTGATAAGATAGCTATTGATTGCTGATAGAAGAGCACCAGACTACACCATAGACAATTCTGGCGGCAGCGATTTACACAGAGACTCCAGCTGCTAAGTGATTGTGCAAGGACTTGGTTTAATACCCCACAATTATGCTCATTTATAGTGTACGCAAGTCACTGCCATAATCTTTTGGCATCCCTTCTTCTCTCTATAGCTTATAAATTTGTGACTTTAGTTTATTAAATAAACATGTTAGTGTTGTAATGTGCATAATATATATTTTGGTGCCATTGTATTCAACTCTCTCAGAAAAAGTGTAGCATAGAAACTATCACATTCCAAAGTATTTTAATAAAATAAAATTTTTTTAATTTTAGCAATCAAAAAATTTACAATAGACTACAATGTTCTCAAGATTCAGTGGGTGTCAAACTGTTTATTTTTAGAACAACTGCTATATTATTGTTCCTCTGACCACTTTGCTCAGCTCTTGAAGTGATCCTGTTAAATAATTCTCCTTGCCTAATCTTTCCATTCATTGAAGACTTTGAATGGAAAGTCGATTCAGCTGATGTTAAACTGTTCAGTTTTAGTAGAGCTGCTCTATTTTTGCTCCTCCGAGCATGTTGCTCGGCACTAGAATTGATCCTGTCAAATAGTTGTCCTTGTTTAATTCCATTGTGTTGATTTCCTGTAGTCTTTGAAGACTTGGAATGGAATGATGATTGTTTGATATTGTAAAGTACCACTGCCATTGGTACTACTGAAGACTTTCAGACTGGCGTGGCATTCCATCTGATGGGGTTGACAGAGTGCCCACTGCACAGTGATTAGTATTGGTGCTGTACACCACTTTATTATCACAAGTCGGAAGTTGTGTTGGAGTTTCAAGAGGAAGTGTCAAGTAATTAGTAGACATGAACACTTCTTCACTGTCTGGTATGCTCGCTTCACAGAAAATCGTCCCTCCCTTTAGGAAATAATAAACAAAGCTTTTAAATGTGGCACCTAGCACAGTAGTGTCAAACTTCGCTTTGAGAGTAGAATATATCTCTGGCATGGCCCCGCGCTCGGATACGGTTCTGCTAAACTCAATGTAATCGCTCAGAGATGGACTGTTTAAATCCACTTGTCCGCCATTGTATTTGATGAACTTCCAGTTTATGGACACCTTAAGATCTGACCACTTTAATGCCACATTGAAGAGAATACCTGTTGCCACCATATGGATTACAGTTGATGTCAGAAAATTGAGGTGGTTCTTTTTCTCACAAGCATACTCCTTCCTCCTTTCATCAAAGTGGCACTCTTTGCAACCAGGCTTGCGTACTCGGTTGGAGAGTTGTGCACAGAATACTACACGTGCAAAAGTTTGAGCAGTCTTATGTCACAGGATATTACATCACCTAATGTTGGTGCCTCACCCAATTATCGAGGAGAACTGAAAAAACTGTTCAATGTCAGTCTACCAAACCCTTTTCCTGCGTAGCGATTGGTAAAGGGTCTGGCTACGCGAGACTAATCTGATGTGGAAAAAATAAATGGAGAACAAGGGAAAAGCCTTTCATCTATACTTTTGGGACTTCAAAAAATAGAGCTGCCACATACGAGCAGTGCTCCATGCTGACAGACTTGCAAAGATATCCTTCTTTACAGTTCAAGGCATCCTGACTAGTCTCCCAAGTACGTGAAGTCCTAACCTCTTAGCTCTGCTGTCAGCTGCAGGCTGCTGTTCATGAGACCATTTTAGTCAACAAAAGAACAAGTGAATTTATCTCAACATTAAAGGGAACTTTAAGCATCAGCAAATGCCAGAGGGGGTGGTGCCCCAATGAAGACCTTTCACCAAATCGCACTCTGAAGTCCAAATGCATAAGAGAGCCTGTTTTACTCAACATTCAACATGCTTACGGCATCATGCGCACAAATGGACTGTAGTTGTGTGCGAGTAATGGTGTCCTTCGTGTTGCAATACACCAGATTAACTGGCTCCTGATTCACTGATTGTTATGTTTTGTTGTTGTTTTTTGGGGTTGTAGTTGTTGATTTTTTACAAAGTGATTGTTAATTATTTTCTTGTTCATTAGTTATTTAGTAATCTGCTGGCTTCATGTAATATTTAGGTACATATTTCTGTAAGATTCAATTCTAAATGAAAGCTTTTTGACTTTCCTAAAAAATTATTTCTAATACTTGTTATTACACTCAAGCTCATTTTTCCTGACTTCTCTAAAAAATATTCTATTTAGATTCAAAAGTTGGTGTACTATATATTTTAAAGCCAAAAAGAGCAAAACTTATGAAGTTTACTATGTTTAATATTTTTGATTGCTATTTTTATGCTTAGAAAAAGTTGTTCTTTAATATAGTAATAGCTAGCTACCTTGTGTTGGCTCGATTTTTATTTTCATTTAGCTAGTTGTTATCCACTTTTGGTAAAAGTAAAAAATTGGCATGCTAAAATTTTGCACTTTTAAATTACCTTGATAACTTGAGGTGTTCTTAACATCAAACATGTTTATAGCATCTTCTTAGTTGCAACATCATTTCTAACAGTTACCTTATTATTTCAGTTTCATTGATGATGGCTAGTTGAATAGCAGCCTAAACATCTGAATAAACAACAAATTTATGACTCATGATCTGAACAATATAATCAAGTGCACTTTTAAATTTTAAGTCTCTTTTACCTTTTAGATGCGTTTAAAATATTATGATAGACTCTATTTTAACAACAAATATATTCCAATTAAAACTTAACCAGGTTAAAACAGAGAAAAAACTGCCCATACCATGATGTATGCATATAGAGTCAATGGATGCTCTTTGAGCTTTGTCCCAAATGCTACTAAGAATAATTGGCATTATAAAAATTCTGCGATCCTGCCATGAAGCCTCTTGACCACTAATTAAATCTCGTCCTATTTGATGTACAACCAAGCAAGGAATTGCCAACCCAATACAAAGATAGAATAGCCTCATTGCAGACATATACACCCTTACTGTTAAATAAGCCTTCATATATTAAGTTGAGTGTAACTTTGATTAGACCAGAAAGTTGATTGGTTATTATACATGATACAATGTAGAGCTTTCTACCTCTGAATGCATCTCATTCATGCAAAAATCTGTGAAAGTCTTACTTGACTTTTACTTATGTTGTCATTTTCTTCTTGTAAGCTACATGATTCCTCATTCAGAAATTCGTGACATAATCTAAAATTATGTCATTCCAAACGCATCATGTTGTTTTACATATCTTTTGGTTACAATAGTTCGATTTCAGCATCATAGCTACAACATAGTGTGCTTTTAGTAGTTGTTGTAACATGAGATTGCTGATGAAGATAGCACAAACTTTGGGCAAATTACATCAAGAACTTTTTCTTTCAACTACACTAGGCTAACTTGATGGCTAGCTGCAGTTACTGTTTGTGACAAGATTAAACTCTTTTTTATCACTGGAGACCAAAATACCAATCAAGGTGTGCAGAGTATGGCGGCAGCTATTTTCTGGAGCAATAAAAAGAAACTGAAAGATTTAAAATAAACCACTAGATTAAAAAGAGTAACAGTTTCACTGACTGTAGTATAGACAGTTATCAGTGCTCTTCAGGCTTCACAGTAATGGCCCTAGGAATAGTAAGAACAAATTAGTAAGCCCTAGAAACCCAATTCTAATTATCACCTAATATCTACGTGAGCAGTGTCACAGCACCCTGTGACACAAACAGATAGAAATTAAGCCTGCCCAATTTGGTAGGGAGAGTAAAGTTGACTTGCCAAGAGTAAGCTATATAAGGCACAAGTTGCTGATCACTAATTTGCTGAAGGTGTGGCATCCCGTGCTGGTCAACTCAAAAACTCTGCTAAATGCAAGTGTGAAACCAGCAGAAAGCTAATTTGGAGAAAAAAATTAGTGAGGTAGCAGTTTCAGCATAAAGTTTGCATAGTACTTTAATTGTAGTGGAATTACACCCACAATATTTAATAATCTGAACCTCCTTGTTTTACCTTTCCTGAATTCATAATTATTGACCAATGGAATTTTTTAAAGAATTTAGCAAGCTACATCAGTTGAAGATATTTTGGTCCACTCAGAACACAGTTATGTTGGAGAAAGGCTTGCAAACGATCTCATAACTTGCAAACGAGCCAAAAGTGTGCTAAGTGATTTTGTCAATAAATTCAGCCATGTTCAACTGCAGCAGCATGCAGTCTTTATAACTTTATCAATGTTTAACTGAGACATACAAAGGTCTTACAGAAAGATTACATTTAATCATCCATAATGTGAAAATGGTAATACTTAAGTCAACAATACAATTTTCAGTACCTAATCTTCAAAATAAGATTGTGACAGGACAGACAGACAGATAGATGGATAGACAGACAGGATGACTACTATAACTCTTGTGCATGCGTGCTGAGGGTAATTCATTCATTTCATGACACCTCATTTCTTTACCGCAATCATACACCACATTCCACTTATTTATACCTTCAGTAATTTGAGTATTTTGGAATATGTATTTATAACTAATTTTTTTAAAGAATAAAAAAATTATATAAATTTAAATATAATCTGTTAGGCCCTAATCAAGATGATACTGGTAAAAATTTCATTCCCAAGCAACGAATGAACAGCTGAAATGTTCAGTCATAAAAAACACAGTAACTTCACTTTGAAAAATTTAGCACAGGGGTGATAAAAAGAATTTATCTCCTAACTTGAAAAAACTACCACCTAGTATTGATAGAGGAAAGTGAAGAACAGTGTGTTTGTTTCCATACACTCCATTTGTAGAGAGCAGAAGTACTAATTAACTCTGCCTTTCTTCATTAAGTTATACTTAAATACAAACCATGCATCTAATATTTCAGTTCACAACATCAAATAATAGTGATGCTAAAGTTATGACATTCTGTAACTATCAAGGTTGCATTTTTTTATATTTCATAACAGTTTCTATATTATGACAAAACTTTCACTGTTTTTTTTTCTTTTTGGTGTGAATTCAGTTTGATGATCAACAAGCAAAGATAGTCTTTTTTCATTGGTTCTTAAATAAGAATCACTCCTAGGCCTCGCTACATTATTCTAGAATGTTTTTTAGACTATGTAGTTAACCAAAAAGTAATTAAAATAATAGGCAAAATTATACACAGTGTAATTTAATTCAAGGTGATCCTATCATGAACAAGCACTTGTGGATTATGCTAACTCTCAACCATACTCCACTAGCTTTTAAAGCAGCTTGATATTTATTTCTCACCTTCAAAGGCACTTGAAATCAAATTTCTGGCTGATGATCCGGAAACGTGCATTCCTGTTCTTCAAATCTACACAAGTCATAAATAATCTGAATTCAAAATTACAGAAATAGTGATTTGGCTAACTCAAAGGATTTGTCTAAGCAAATTGATTTTTATTCAATATTGGAGTTCACATGAAACTGATCCTCCTAATGGGGCTTAAGCATGTAGGCTAATATTATCAGTCCAGCCATCTTCAGCTGCACCAGAAAGTGTACGTATTTTCTATACTTAGACAAACACTTTTTCTTCCTAACCAAAATCATACTTTGAAGACTATAGCATTCAGTTGTCAGTTATTCTACAATATAATTATCGTTGAAACTTTGGGGATGTTAGACATTGGCTACAAACCATGTAAAGCTGTGTAGATTATACCATGGAAGCAACCGTCACTACTAAAATGAATCTATGATGATTATTGTAGCTTTATACCAATGTAGAGTTTATTCAATGTCATTCATGAATAATATAAAGAACATAATGTCCTGCTTGTTCCAGTCTAAAATTTTCTATTTGCAAGTAAGAAATCAATTTTTCCATAATTACTCTGTTACTCAATATTACCTATTGGTAATTGTTGACAAAACATGCCCACAACAACTTCACTTTTTTTTTCTTCCTAATTTATGATTTCAGTTTCTGGGCTATAAAATGATGTCTGCCAGACAGTCTCCTAGCGAAGTAAACAATCAAATATGCCTTCCAAGCAACTGTATGTCACTCTATTTGCTGTCTTCACTCAGGTGCACTTAATTACTCCAGGTCTAGCATTATAATGGGTATCTATAATTGTCATTCCATCCTATATGTTCTATATTTACAGTGACTACTAATCCATGTGTTATTCTCAATACACAATCGGGTAATATTGGATGCTGCAATGTATTACAACATCCTTGCTTGACAACGGTAAGCATATAAAATTGTCCCGTGCTTTGATTAGCTTTGACAATGAATTTACTTCAAATATTTCATTTATTTGCTGTAATTAAGTAGTACAGTTTAATATCTTCTCAGATAGATCTTATAATTAGGCTTATTTTATTCTTAATTTTATTTTAGCATAATGGAAAGGATTGTAGCTGTGACCGTCGCTGCTATATAAATGAAGACTGCTGCCCTGGCATTACTGCTACTGGATGTTACCGTAAGTGTTCAATATAATTATTGAATAAGTAGCTAGTGCTTATGTCATGTATACTGACAATACCATACAGAGTGAATTTAAACGTGCTATTAACCTTTTGTTTGGATTCCCTAAATGATGTTCACCTTCATTGAACAAAGAACCATAGCAATTTATTGCGTGCTTATGTTTTAATGAGTAAAATAATACAATGACTTACTATACTATTATGTGAGTTGGAAAAAAGGTAATGCAAATATTAGTTATGTTAAAATGTCAACGGAAATGTAAAAAAAAATATTAAGGTGCTGTATTTTATAACTATACAAAATACTGTCATACATTACAAATATATGATGCATTGAGAAATCTCCACAATACCAGTATTTTTGCCTTCCATACTCCACTGTAATAAACACTACAATTAAATACTCATTAACTTGATAGCTGAAACTATTTAAAAAATCATTACAGTCAAAAAAATTTATATTTGCTGGCATCAGAGAGAATGGAGAAGCTTAAGCACATGCAACAGCACATCCAAATCATATGTAATTCTCAATGGTGTATTTGTACAGCTAACCATTATCCCTGCAAATCAAACTTCCAGAATTCAGACACATCCAATATCAAGTTGCCATTTGGCAATTGCACAGACTACCTAGCTAGTTGTAACTAATTAATAAATTCTAGTGACATAACTTTTATTATTTGGGCATCTCAATCTGTTGGTCAAAATAATTATTCTGTATTACGCAATTTAAACTGTCTTTGTAGTATACAGTTTATATAAGTGACATCACTGTTTAGAGGGTGACATCACTTTCATCATACATGGCAGTACTAACCTACTATGGCATAAATATTTATAATATTGATTGACTATCGTTTTTATTTTATTTAAGTGACACAGATCATGAGGATAATCTCTGATTTTCTAATAGTATGTAATGAAATTTAATATGCATGTTTTGTGGAATCATAAAAGTGGTTATGTGATGTGGGCCAGCCCATATGAAGTAAGGAAGAACATGAAGTACAAAGAACAATTGTGTGCATCAGACCTTTGTGTGTTTATATGAGTTGTTGTTGAAGTCACAAGTTGTATGTCGTTATGCGTTTTGTGGGGTGGAGTTTTGTTTCATTCAGTTCTCGTATATTCTTACTTGTTGTTGGTAAAGCAATTTAACCAACCCTTTGACTCTACCTCTGGGAGGGTGTGGCAACTCGTCGAGGGCTAGCTAACGACCTAGAACTCTGGTGGCAGCAACTACTTGCTGTCATCAGGTGCGCGCAGGTCACAGACAGTGCAAACTTTCCCAAGCCAGCCCACATGTATGTATGTGTGAATGTATGTATGTATGTATGCATGTATGTGTATGAACTAACCTAATGTCTGTGTTGTCCTTTACCAGCCTACCTGTCAGCTTGTTCCTCTCACTTTCTGTTATTTACTAACATCCACAATTACTAACAAAATTATTTTTTTTTCAGCTCGAAATTGTGCTGAAGCAGGCATTCCTCTAAACTGCAATGGAAACAACTGTGAAATCCATACATCATCAAATATTTCCTGCTCCTGTCGTTGTGATTGTTGTGGCCAAAGTGGGAATTTTCATGAATGCTGCCCTGACATGGAGAAAGAGTGTGCTCGCAGTAAGTAAATACAGCACATTCTACTGAGTATACATCATATAATTATTCCCAAATTTGTGATGTGCATTCTTCAAAGACAGCTTCATGATACTTACTCAGAATGTTACTCATTAGACATATTCTCTCTCTTTCAAGGGCTTTGCTCTGCAACTGATTTATGACTACCAATACACTTGTACATTAAGCAAGTTGTCCTAGGTTAGATCACCAGAGACAACAAAACATTTCTTAATTTAGCCTGTGACAGAGAGAGAAAAGTAAAATAAATGCTGATAAAGATATAGTGAAAAAATGTTACCGTTACCAAGATTTAGATTTTTGCAACACCAAATGGTATTTGTGAACTTCTACTTGTGCACTTAATTAATCCAGGTCTAGCATTATAATGGGTATATATAATTGTCTTTCCATCCTATATGTTCTATATTTACAGTGACTACTAATCCATGTGTTATTCTCAATACACAATTGGGTAATATTGGATGCTGCAATGAATTACAACATAATTGCTTGACAACGGTAGGCACAGAAAATTGTCCCGCGCTTTGATTAGTTTTGACAATGAATTTAATTCAAATATTTTATTTATTTGCTGCAATTAAGTAGTACGGTCAAACATCTTCTCAGATAGATCTTATAATTAGGCTTATTCTATTCTTAATTTATTATAGCATAATGGAAATAATTGTAGCTGTGATCGTCACTGCTATATAAATGAAGACTGCTGCCCTGGCATTACTGCTACTGGATGTTACCGTAAGTGTTCAGCATATTCAATAAGTAGCTAGTGCTTATGTCATGTATACTGACAATACCATACAGAGTGAATTTAAACATGCTATTAATGTTCTGTTTGGATTCCCTCACTGATGTTCACCTTCACTGAATGAAGAACCATAGAAATGTATTGCGTACTTATATTTTAATAGTAAAATAACATAATGACTTACTGTAAGTTGGAAAAAAGGTTATGCAATTATTAGTTATGTTAAAATGTCAACAGAAATGTAAAATAAATAAGGTGCTGTATTTTATATGACAACTAGCAATGTAGCTATTTTCAATTTTTCAGTTATTACGTGATTACATTTAACTATACAAAATACTGTCATACATTACAAATACATGATGCATTGAAAAATCTCCACAATACCAGTATTTTTGCCTTCCATACTCCACTGTAATAAACACTACAATTAAATACTCCTTAACTTGATAGCTGAAACTATATAAAAAAAACATTTCAGTCAAAAAAATTTATATTTGCTTGCATCAGAGAGAATGGAGAAGCTTAAGCACATGCAACAGCACATCCAAATCATATGTAATTCTCAATGGTGTATTTGTACAGCTAACCATTATTCCTGCAAAAATCAAACTTCCAGAATTCAGACACAGCCAATATCATGGTGCAATTTGGCAATAGCATAGACTACTTAGCTAGTTGTAACTAATTAATAAATTCGAGTGACATAACTTTTATTATTTGAGCATCTCAATCTGTTGGTCAAAATAATTATTCTGTATTACACAATTTAAACTGTCTTTGTAATATAAAGTATATATATAAGTGACATCACTGTTTAGAGGGTGACATCACTTTCATCATACATGGCAGTACTAACCTACTATGGCATAAATATTTATACTATTGATTGACTGTCGTTTTTATTTTATTTAAGTGACACAGATCATGAGGATAATCTCTGATTTTGTAATGAAATTTAATATGCATGTATTATGGAATCATAAGAGTGGTTATGTAATGTGGGCCAGCCCATATGAAGTAAAGAAAAACATGAAGTACAAAGAACAATTGTGTGCATCAGAGACCTTTGTGTGTTTATATGAGTTGTTGTTGAAGTCACGAGTTGTATGTCGTTATGCGTTTTGTGGCATTAGTAGGTGGAGTTTTGTTTCATTTTTATATAATATAAGTCCACGTGGGAAAATTCAGTTCAGCTCGTGTATTCTTACTTGTCGTTGGTAAAGCAATTTAACCAACCCTTTGACTCTACCTCTGGGAGGGAACGGCAACTCTCCAAGGTCTAGCTAATGACCTAGAACTCTGGTGGCAGCAACTACTTGCTGTCATCAGGTGCGCTCAGGTCACAGACAGTGCAAACTTTCCCAAGCCAGCCCACATGTATGTATGCATGTATGTGTATGAATTAACCTAAAGTCTGTGTTGTCCTTTACAAGCCTACCTGTCAGCTTGTTCCTCTCACTTTCTATTATTTACTAACATCCACAAGTACAAATTAAAATGTCTTTTTTCAGCTCGAAATTGTGCTGAAGCAGGCATTCCTCTAAACTGCAATGGATACAACTGTGAAGTCCATACATCATCAAATATTGCCTGCTCCTGTCGTAGTGATTGTTGTGGCCATAGTGGGAATTTTCGTGAATGCTGCCCTGACATGGAGAATGAGTGTGCTCACAGTAAGTAAATACAGCACATTCTACTGAGTATACATCATATAATTATTCCCAAATTTGTGATGTGCATTCTTCAAAGACAGCTTCATGATACTTACTCAGAATGTTACTCATTAGACATATTCTCTCTCTTTCAAGGGCTTTGCTCTGCAACTGATTTATGACTACCAATACACTTGTGCATTAAGCAAGTTCTCCTAGGTTAGATCACCAGAGACAACAAAACATTTCTTAATTTAGCCTGTGACAGAGAGAGAAAAGTAAAATAAATGCTGATAAAGATATAGTGAAAAAATGTTACCGTTATCAAGATTTAGATTTTTGCAACACCTAATGGTCTTTGTGAACTTCTACTTGTGCACTTAATTAATCCAGGTCTAGCATTATAATGGGTATATATAATTGTCATTCCATCCTATAATTATGTTCTATATTTACAGTGACTACTAATCCATGTGTTATTCTCAATACACTATTGGGTAATATTGGATGCTGCAATGAATTACAACATAATTGCTTGACAATGGTAAGCACAGAAAATTGTCCCGCGCTTTGATTAGTTTTGACAATGAATTTACTTCAAATATGACATTTATAAGCTGCAATTAAGTAGTACAGTTAAATATTTTCTCAGATAGATCTTATAATTAGGCTTATTTTATTCTAGCATAATGGAAATAATTGTAGCTGTGATCGTCACTGCTATATAAATGAAGACTGCTGCCCTGGCATTACTGCTACTGGATGTAACCGTAAGTGTTCAGCATATTCAATAAATAGCTAGTGCTTATGTCATGTATACTGACAATACCATACAGAGTGAATTTAAACATGCTACTAATCTCTGTTTGGATTCCCTCACTGATGTTCACCTTCACTGAACAAAGAACCCAGATAGCAATTTATTGCGTACTTATGTTTGAATGAGTAAAATAATATAATAACTTACTATACTGTTATGTAAGATAGAAAAAAGGTCATGCAAATATTATTTATGTTAAAATGTCAATAGAAATGTAAAATAAAATATTAAGGTGCTGTATTTTATATGACAACTAGCAATGTAGCTATTTTCAATTTTTCAGTTATTACGTGATTACATTTAACTATACAAAATACTGTCATACATTACAAATATATGATGCATTGAGAAACCTCCACAATACCAGTATTTTTGCCTTCCATACTCCACTGTAATAAACACTACAATTAAATACCCCTTAACTTGATAGCTGAAACTATTCTTAAAAATCATTTCAGTCAAAAAAAAATTATATTAAATTTATATTTGCTTGCACAGAGAGAATGGAGAAGCTTAATGCAACAGCAAATCCAAATCATATGTAATTCTCAATGGTGTATTTGTACAGCTAACCATTATCCCTGCAAATCAAACTTCCAGAATTCAGACACAGCCAATATCAAACCTTTTGTTTGGATTCCCTAAATGATGTTCACCTTCATTGAACAAAGAACCATAGCAATTTATTGCGTGCTTATGTTTTAATGAGTAAAATAATATAATGACTTACTATACTATTATGTGAGTTGGAAAAAAGGTCATGCAAATATTATTTATGTTAAAATGTCAATAGAAATGTAAAATAAAATATTAAGGTGCTGTATTTTATATGACAACTAGCGATGTAGCTATTTTCAATTTTTCATTTATTACGTGATTCCATTTAACTACACAAAATACTGTCATACATTACAAATATATGATGCATTGAGAAACCTCCACAATACCAGTATTTTTGCCTTCCATACTCCACTGTAATAAACACTACAATTAAATACCCCTTAACTTGATAGCTGAAACTATTCTTAAAAATCATTTCAGTCAAAAAAAAATTATATTAAATTTATATTTGCTTGCACAGAGAGAATGGAGAAGCTTAATGCAACAGCAAATCAAAATCATATGTAATTCTCAATGGTGTATTTGTACAGCTAACCATTATCCCTGCAAATCAAACTTCCAGAATTCAGACACAGCCAATATCATGTTGCCATTTTGGAATAGCACAGACTACCTAGCTAGTTGTAACTAATTAATAAATTTGAGTGACATAACTTTTATTATTTGAGCATCTCAATCTGTTGGTCAAAATAATTATTCTGTATTACACAATTTAAACTGTCTTTGTAGTATAAAGTATATATAAGTGACATCACTGTTTAGAGGGTGACATCACTTTCATCATAAATGATAGTACTAACCTACTATCGCATAAATATTTATACTATTGATTGACTATCTTTTGTATTTTATTTAAGTGACATTGTGTTAGATTGTAGCTACCTACCCCAAGTGTGATCCCTTCAAGAGATAGAAGTTAAGTTTAAACCATAATATTTCGGCTTGTTGGGCCTTGTGAATGAATAAAACTCAGAAGAGATGAATTATATATACCCAGAGCTTGTTTGTGAGGAGTAGTAAAGGCAGAAGTAATTAGGACTTTGAGGAGGTCATCATCACCAGAAATTTTCGCACATGGACTCAAGGGCCTCCTAGAGTGGTTTACCAAGAGTGGCTATCCTGAGAAACTCCTGAAATAACTACTGGCAGAAGTCAAATTTGAGGATAGAGATGAAAGACTCCACACTGTGAACAGAAAGAACCTCCCACCCTGCACAACAGTACTCTCAATGAGAGCCCACCCGTTCATCACGAACGGACAGATCTACGACGCCCTATTTGATGAGAACTTACCTTTTATTCCACTGGTATCGAGAATAAGACCCCCAACCACAGGAGATCTATTGGTGCAAGCAAATACTCCTTCACTAGAAGCAAGCCACGGCTACCACCTGAGGAGCAGACCACCCAAAGAGTGAAAAACTATGTATCACATTATCCTAACATGACCATGGAGTGTCTTAATTCGTCTTTAATTGTTATGTCACAGCAGGCACCCTGGTCCTTATACTAGGGTGTGTTTTCTGAGCGCCTTCCTCATCCTCGTCAGGCGCTCAGAAAACCTGCCATCATGTGTGTATCCTGTTCATTTAGCCATCATGTGTGTATCCTGTTCATTTAGCCTTCTCGAACTCCATCCCCCCCCCCCCATCTTATCTTTAATTCTCTTTTTTCTAATTCTTTTTCTTTATCTTTCTCTGACATATAGGCGTGAGCATTGTCATTCCAGCGGAGCTATACACAGGTCAATCAACACCAATTCATTACACATACACAAACAAGTTCTGTTCACAGGTCAACACCAATTAATATTAATCATCACACACACAAAAAAGCTCTGGGTATATATAATTCACCTCTTCTGAGTTTTATTCATTCACAAGGCCCAACAAGCCGAAATATTATGGTTTAAACTTAACTTCTATCTCTTGAAGGGATCACACTTGGGGTAGCCTAGTAGCAGTAGCTACAATCTAACACAGAATTCAGACACAGCCAATATTATGTTGCCATTTTGCAATAGCACAGACTACCTAGCTAGTTGTAACTAATTAATAAATTTGAGTGACATAACTTTTATTATTTGAGCATCTCAATCTGTTGGTCAAAATAATTATTCTGTATTACACAATTTAAACTGTCTTTGTAGTATAAAGTATATATAAGTGACATCACTGTTTAGAGGGTGACATCACTTTCATCATACATGGCAGTGCTAACCTACTATCGCATAAATATTTATACTATTGATTGACTATCTTTTGTATTTTATTTAAGTGACACAGATCATGATATTCTTCAGGTCCTCCTCCTCATCGTCCTACTGATCTCACCATATCTAACTTTAGAAATGGCCAACTTCAAGTAGTTTGGAATGTCTCTTCCACACTCCCTGTAGAGTCCACATTTTCAATGACAGTTGTCAAGAATAACTCACATTCTAGACAACAAAGTATTGTCACTTATTCAGGTCTGAGGAATACTACAGCTCTAATAAATGTGTCTCACTCCTTCTGTGATGTGTTCTACTTGTGGATGATGGCAACTAACAATGCTGGAGAGAGCGACAGAAGCCAAGTAACCATGTGGATACCCCCTTATCTGCCATCTTTCTTACCTTTGTCTCTAACACATACACTCTCTAAGACTGCCAATAGAGTGTATATATCAGTGGCTATCCAGGTATGTTAATTGACCAACTACTTCTACTGCATTCATATTATTTGATTGTTTCTGAGTAGGTTCCTGAAGTCTGCCCTGAGTACAGTGAGGCTGTATTTGATGTAGTACTGGAAAATACAACTGGTACAGATAGAGTATGGAGACAAAATGCATTGCAAGAGACTCGAGAGCAGTTAGCTGAAGACCAGGTCTATTTGTTGTATGTTGAGTCTAATGGAGAACAACTAACAACACCGCAGAGAGTTGGTGAGTGTTCCCAAACAATTATCCATGATTTCCATGATTAATGCGGGAAGTTTATATAATTAATAAATTTGAGTGACATAACTTATATTATTTGAGCATCTCAATCTGTTGGTCAAAATAATTATTCTGTATTACGCAATTTAAACTGTCTTTGTAGTAAGTGACATCACTGTTTTGAGGGTGACATCAATTTCATCATACATGGCAGTACTAACCTACTATGGCATAAACATTTATGCTATTGATTGACTATCTTTTTTATTTTATTTAAGTGACACAGATCATGATATTCTTCAGGTCCTCCTCCTCCTCCCACTGATCTCACCATATCTAACTTTAGAAATGGCCAACTTCAAGTAGTTTGGAATGTCTCTTCCACACTCCCTGTAGAGTCCACATTTTCAATGACAGTTGTCAAGAATAACTCACACTGTAGACAACAAAGTATTGTCACTTATTCAGGTCTGAGGAATACTACAGCTCTAATAAATGTGTCTCACTCCTTCTGTGATGTGTTCTACTTGTGGGTGATGGCAACTAACAATGCTGGAGAGAGCGACAGGAGCCAAGTAACCATGTGGATACCTCCTTATCTGCCATCTTTCTCACCTTTGTCTCTAACACATACACTCTCTAAGACTGCTAATAGAGTGTATGTATCAGTGGCTATCCAGGTATGTTAATTGACCAACTACTTATACTGCATTTGTATTATTTGATTGTTTCTGAGTAGGTTCCTGAAGTCTGCCCTGAGTACAGTGAGGCTGTATTTGATGTAGTACTGGAAAATACAACTGGTACAGATAGAGTATGGAGACAAAATGCATTGCAAGAGACTCGAGAGCAGCTAGCTGAAGACAGGGTCTATTTATTGTATGTTGAGTCTAATGGAGAACAACTAACACCACCGCAGAGAGTTGGTAAGTGTTCCCAAACAATTAACCATGATTTCCCTCTCCTGTTCTCTTTTTTTTTTTTCTTCCTCAGACATCCTGGCCCTTTTATTCTTATTCCTCTTTTCAACTCATGGATGCCCTTCTCCTCCAATGTCTACCTCTCCTGCTCCCCCTCTGTCCTATGTATTTTCTTTCATTTTTTCATTGAAGTAAGTTACATCAGTCAGCATTTTCTGATTTGTCTCTAATTTTATTGACCTTTGCATCTACTGCTTCTCTGATTCTCTTATACACCCATCATATGGTTATGTGTAAACTCTTTCCCACTAAACAACCCAGTGTTCAGTTTTCATAGGATACTTTAGGTTAATAAGGCACTTCAAGCCAAACTAAGCCGTTAGGTCCTGACGGGTGACTGGTTAGTGTGCGTACTGCCTCATTTCTACCATTTTTTCTCTCAAACACTTTTCCCATTCAGGTAATGACAATGCTTTGCCAACTCGGACAATCTCACGAATTATTCATGAATACACACACAGTATTTCGGTCAACATCGTTACTGATTCTGAAAGTGTACTATTATATATACGTGGAGGAAGCGCTAATTTGTGTTGTTGTTCATGCTGATCATTTTACTCTTTCAGTGAGCTCAATGAAAATGAATATTCCGAATCCTTTTCATATTAGGGTATCAAAAGTGTGTTGGCTGTGTCAGGTCTTGTGCCTCAGAGTTGATATTACTTATACTAATGGATATTATTCATTGTGAGATAATTATTACATAAAAAGACAAAACAAGCAACAACAATAAAACTAGTCAGTGAATTAGTAATGTCTGAAACTTCCAAATATTTTAACTAGTTTTTTGGGGATCAACAGTACAGAACTGGAATGAAAATTAAATTTAACACATTATGCCTTTAATATTGAGATGACATGTGTTCATTCGATCATCATTGCCAAATAATCCTTTTTTATCTTTTTTACGTAAATATGCATATTGTTTTCTGTGATAGTTTTAAAATGTGTTTTAAAAATCAAGCTTGAAAGAAATAACAAGCGATAGCTACAACAGAAAATCATAGCTATAGAATGAAATATATTTAGAGTAATAGTTGTACTGAAACAATATTCTGTTTAGTCCTATATTATACATTGAATATTTGAAGTTTGCACAATCAGAGTATAATCACAATTGTAAGATTAAGCATAATATCATGTGTTACTACTCAGAAATGCTGATATTGCAAGTTTACTCTTATCTATCTATTCAGTGACCAGTGAAGTCCAAGGTGTTGAAGTATGTACAGATGAGGAATCCTTTTTTATCTGCTGTATATTTTTCACCAGCTCTTCAGTAAGTGGGTGCAACTATGTGCTGGAAGGAGTTTCTAACATCTCAAACCACATAGCCAGAAGAAACTCTCAAGGAAGTCGAGTAGAAGTCAATGATGTCTCTAGTTATAGCAGCATTATTGTTTACGATGCCTCAAGTCAAACTGACATCTCAAGCAGAGACATTGGCATAAGAGTGTCTCTTCAAAATGTGACCAAGTGCCTAGCAACAGATGTCACCAGTGGAAGATTTACTCACTCTTCAATTAATGGTAAATTAATATTTATTATGTCAGCATTTGATATTGGTTCATGCTCATTTGACATCTGGGAATTATATACTAAAGATTTAACACTACGTACCGACAAAACTTATATTAACAATATCCATTCAAGGATAGTATTAAATTTACTCTTTGGTCATTATATTACATACTAATATTGAGATGAACTTATTTTGTTAAATAACTTATCCTAGATTATTCTATTATCTTGCATTTCTTTCCATTTGCTTCTGCCTTATGTTTCAGATAGTACTACTAACTCAAATGGCTCTGACCAATCATTATCACTTCTTACTATAATACTTCCTACAAGTCTGGCAGTAATAATAACTTCTATTGTAACACTACTACTTGCTATGATTGGCTGCAAGAAATGTGAGTCATTTTCTTTATTAGAATTTTGGTGAATATAATTGATACTTTTTCATAGATTATTTGATCAGAGAACCTGAAACTATTCTTGAAAATACTGAGTGAGTTAAAAAGTTTAGTGCAGGAAGTAGTCCCCTAACATTGCTTCAATGTTTTAATGATATGTTGTTGCAACTTTTACCGCACAGTTATGAGATGTATCAGTCATATTTACTGCATATATAGCTCAAAAGAAACAGCATTTGGATGTGATTAGGTAAACTTATAACTGAAAGTAAAAGTTGAAGCTAAGTGTAGGCTTAAGTTGTGAATAACAGCATATCATGTGTTGATACGAAGTTATTAATACAAAATCAAATTGACTAGTACTTAATTAGACATAATGTTTGGACTATTTAACTTTTAGGACTCGTGAAGAAATGCAGGAAATCTTTCATCACAACAACACACGTGAGTCAATCAACCTTATTTGCTCATAATAATGTTGGTTAGACTAAGCACAGTAGCAAGAAGAGCTTATCCAATTGTGTATCTGCAGTAAGGTCCTTGTTTCTATAGTTGTACAATTTACCACCATTTTATGAAGAGACAAAAATTAATTTCAATTGTAGCTATATTTGTACAACTTAACTGAAAGAAAAGAATTAATCTGACCTAGCTTCCTTTATTCAGGTTTAACAGTTGTAAACTTTCACTGTTACATTTATCTAATTTACTAGTCTTCCTCTGCTGATCCCTTTCTTCCTGAGCTATCCCGAGTTTTTTCATTTCTCTCAAGTCATGAATTTCCTTCTCTTCGTTCGTCGATCTCTCCAAACTGTGCCATACGAAGTCAGTCGAAAGTTCGAGTCCCACATGGTACTCTATTTCTTTTCCTTTTTTTTCCTTTCTGTTGCTTTTTCCCTTTCAGATAATTATGATACTTTACTGACTCTAGAATTATTCATGAATACACACTCCATTGTCAGTTGTTGGTCTTCGTTACTGACACACAAGTGTACCCTTATATACATTTAATAACTAGCTTATTAGCATAACAAATTATAACTATAACATAATACATTACGACTTGTGCGTCATCGTCAGCTTTGAGATAAATACAATTTATCTATAAACATAAACAACAAATTCAATTAGCTGGTGATATTGAGTGATTCATGGGAATGGAATCAAGCTTGAGTTGAACTCGAGGCCTTATCTAGATTAGATGTTATATTACAGCTGTGTATTATTACAGGCTACTATTATCTTCCTGAGAATATTTTAGAATATGTTTTTACCTTTAAAACCTTTGGGTTCACTCCAATTACTTTATGGGAATTTTTAAGATGTATAGAAATTGTTGTCATCAATTTGTTTAAACTGGATACTTGAGCTATTTCACTTTTTTTCTATATTCTTACCAGTTTCACTAACTAGACAGAATTATTGTCATACAACAAGATATGTTACTGTACCCTCCCTTCTTTCTGGTTTTGTTTGTTGTACTTGCACAATTATTTCCTCTGAGTAGTTGAAGATTGAAAGCTAACTTATATATTTACTTCCTGTGTTGGCACTGCAGATTGATATTTCTGATGGATAGCCATTAGCCAGGAAAGTGATTTTAAGATAGACCAAGTCTTTGTCTAGTCTTACAGTGCATAGTATATCAAAATGATTTGATGCTATGTTTTGATGTTGTGACCTAATTAAAAAAAAGTTTCCATAGACTAAACCATCAACATTCCAAAATTTCACATACAAAAAGACAATAGATTGCATAAGAGGACAATATTTACTCCAATGACACACGTGACCATGTGGAATTAGTGCGAAACCAACCTATTGCTCTTATGAACTGAACAGATTTAATGCGCTTCAACTTTTCACCTTTGTCCCCAATTCTGGCAAGTTTTATTTAAAATATTGAAGAATGATTCTTCAGATTCAAATGAATCAACTTTGGGTAAGAGAAAAGGTGATAGAATCTATGCCATTTAATAATCTGTTATTTAAATTTTTGAGGTGATAATTTATTGTAATCACATGGTATTTTAAATAATAATTATTTGTATGATAATTATAAATTAATATATTTTATGTCCATATTTTGAGTTTCTAAGTACTCTGATATTTACAGGAACTATAAAGCTGATATACAAATGACACCTCTGTGATATGATCATAATGTGTAGTTATTAACTTTATGTTGAATTGAAAAACATTATTGTGTACATGTCCACTTGAAATTTCGCAATGTGAAAGTGGTCAAGATGGGTTTAAAGAATTTGATGGCCAGTGAATCAAGTGCTTATACTGTATATGAGATTTTCTAATAGTTTTGGTCATTTTTAAGTGCCATAGTATGTATATAGTTTATTCAGAGAAATGGTTTTAATCACTATGTAACAGCACAAATATTTATTAAATGAAATAATATGAACTTATTTCTACCAATAGCATGCTTTAAATTTATGATATTAGGCCAAGGAGTTACCCTGCCTATGTAGGCCCATGATGTACACGGCTTAATAGATAATGCTTATGATATAGTAGCTGAATTGCTAAGACTTTATACATTTTGTGCAAGCTAGAGAGCCAGAATTTAGTAGAGTACTTCTTATTTAGAATATTATTTTCATTTCACTTTACAACTTGCAAGTGCTCAGTGGAAAGTATAATTAAGTGCATACTTTATTATTGCATTGCTGCTAATAATAGTGGTGTGTAAGGCATTTTTTAATATTCAATACTCTATGACCTATTTATGTTGTCTTTTCACCTTTAGGTGCAAAGGACATCGGCAAAGTCTATGAAGAGCTCTATGAAGCCAGAGTGCAATGGAAGAACATCGGCCTCAAACTGGGTCTGACATTAACTACACTCAACTCTATTGAAACTCATCGTCACTATAAAGCTGAGCCAAGTTGCCTGGACATGTTGAATGAGTGGTTAACGAATGGAAAAAACAGAAACTGGAGTAATCTAGCTGATGCTTTGGAGAGTCCAATGGTGGGTTATCCTAACATTGCAACTGCATTACGAACTAAGTACTGCACTTGACTTTTTTTATTAACACATTATACAGCCAACATAATACTTTTTACAGACATAATAATATAGTTTTTATTATTTTCACCAAATATAATAGCATATGATATATTGTCTAGATCATTTTTCATTATTTTTGTAAAATATTAAAAAATTTATTACTAAATAATCTAGAATTGAGCTCATTGAATAAGTATCATGGTTAAAACTCTTGCTAGCTCACCACTGCTAGATCCTGCTAGCTCACCACTGCTAGATCCTTCTAGCTCACCACTGCTAGATCCTGCTAGCTCACCACTGCTGGATCCTGCTAGCTCACTACTGCTAGATCCTGCTAGCTCACCACTGCTAGATCCTGCTAGCTCACCACTGCTAGATCCTGCTAGCTCACCACTGCTAGATCCTGCTAGCTCACCACTGCTAGAGATCCAGCTAGCTCACTAGATCCTGCTAACTCATCACTGCTAGATCCAGCTAGCTCACCACTGCTAGATCCTTCTAGCTCACCACTGCTAGATCCTTCTAGCTCACCACTGCTAGATCCTTCTAGCTCACCATTGCTAAATCCTGCTAGCTCAGTAATGTTAGCTAACTCTTTGTTTTGGACCACACTCACTCCTTACTACTCCGGATACAATTCTACTGATGTGACATGACTTCACTGCAGAAGTGTCATCCTGCTGACTATGCTGAGTTCATGAAGGGAAACTTTACAGTGAAAAAGTCTTGAGATGTGTTTTCTCTGCTATTGATCAGGATCACAGTCAGAACAATACTCACTTAAAAGTTGCTGATGATGCAATAGGTATTAATAGAATTTCCAGCAGCCTTGAGTCACTGGGTGGTATACGGATCCGAGATGGCACATGCGATTGAAGATATTGTGGGTTTCATTAAGAAGATACAGGACAGGAATTAATAGTTACCATGAACAGAAGCACAGCTTTCCTTCGCGCAACATTAAGTGTATTCTGAAGCATAAGTTAAATTCGATGATTCTGTCGTTGTATGTCAAAAAACATTTATTCTGATTCTGAAAGCATGTTTAATTAAAAAACATTGTTGTGTATGCAAATTTTAAAATACATGATGTAATTTGTTGGAGAATAGATGCATATTACTGATGATTAGACATAAGAGTATAATACTCGTGAAAAAAAGTAATCCAATTATTAAAGTATTATCAATCCTAAGTTTTATTTGATACATTATTAATTGCCAAGTACAGCTAACTTTCATGCATATAACTGCTATAAGACCTAAACCTAATCAACCTATCAGTGAGATCAAAGCTAAAGTTCAGCACAAAATGATTAGTAGTGAATTAGACTCGGAAGCAATATCTGATAGAAGTTACAATGGCATACAGCAGTAGATGATGATGCAGCATTGATTTCTCAAAATACTTTTAAAAGTTGCTGATGATGCAATAGGTATTAATAGAATTTCCAGCAGCCTTGAGTCACTGGGTGGTATACGGATCCGAGATGGCACATGCGATTGAAGATATTGTGGGTTTCATTAAGAAGATACAGGACAGGAATTAATAGTTACCATGAACAGAAGCACAGCTTTCCTTCGCGCAACATTAAGTGTATTCTGAAGCATAAGTTAAATTCGATGATTCTGTCGTTGTATGTCAAAAAACATTTATTCTGATTCTGAAAGCATGTTTAATTAAAAAACATTGTTGTGTATGCCAATTTTAAAATACATGATGTAATTTGTTGGAGAATAGATGCATATTACTGATGATTAGACATAAGAGTATAATACTCGTGAAAAAAAGTAATCCAATTATTAAAGTATTATCAATCCTAAGTTTTATTTGATACATTATTAATTGCCAAGTACAGCTAACTTTCATGCATATAACTGCTATAAGACCTAAACCTAATCAACCTATCAGTGAGATCAAAGCTAAAGTTCAGCACAAAATGATTAGTAGTGAATTAGACTCGGAAGCAATATCTGATAGAAGTTACAATGGCATACAGCAGTAGATGATGATGCAGCATTGATTTCTCAAAATACTTCTACAAAATATTTTTTATGTATTGGAGTTTTTAATTCAGGACACAGAAAGTGAAGGTATATTGAAATATTGATGATGATGACAATGTACTTGAGTACATGCTTTACATTCTTACACAGTTATTGTAGGTCTACCCAAAGTGCATGAGTTAGGGAGGTTGGACCAACAGGAAAATGCTTTAGATGTAGACTTTGTGGTGACAATATTGACAAAATAATCAAAACTCATTATATGAGATTAGATAAGCAAAATGTTTTATTACACTACCTTCATTATCAATATCTTATCAGTTTTGTGACAATAATATTTTGCAACCGCTGCGGCCCATATTTTAGTTCCTTCTGAATAGCTTCGGATGGGCAATGTTTAAGCCTTATAGTGAATAAAACACATGCATGCCTAGTATTAATTTTAAGCTAAAAGAGAAAACCCAAAATTGTATGCAATAATATTTTTAGTTAAGTTACACTACATTTGAAATGGCCAGCATATATTGTATAGTGTTTAAAATACAAAAAAATTATTTTGTAGTTTCACAAAATGGTAATTATTATGACTCTACTATGTATGTATTCACTTATTATACTTGTTTTTCTTTATAGTTTAGTAATTATTATTATTAGAATACATTGTATGTACAATGTTAACTACAACAATAACTTACTCATACTTTTTTTTATAAAATAAAACAAACTGAGAAAGAGTAAATCTGTTTATTTATAGACTGTATTCACAAGTTGTGTATTACTTCACTGAAGGTGAATTAAAATTAATATAGTTAAAAAGAAAAGGAGTATTTGACATTTAAAATATTTGTTATTATGTTCATTTCTATGACTTAAATTATTGCCAATTAAAGACCTACAGCAGCAATATACACAATTCTGGGAAGGGATATCGCAACATCAATGCCATTTTAAAAGATAGTATAATTTCAAAGCTTTTTGAAATCCTTATTATGGTTGATTTGCTTATAGATAATAAAGCACAACTCACAACTACTACAAAATGTAGTAACTACTGAAAAATTAATGGAGTAAGCCCAATTATCACATGATGTTAATCAAAAATATCAAGAGACACAACACCACCGGCATCAAAAACTTCAGATAATGAAGAAAAATAAAAATGTATGTCTCGAATGACCTCAAGTATATATATATTATTATATATTTAATATTTGGTCTGCCAAATGTGGACTTAGTCTGCCCTAGTGTTTGTTAGTTTAAAGAAGTGTATAAGTCAGATATTGTTGTCACGTCTATTTTCAGCCAAAGGGAATTTTCTAGCTTCTTGAGGAATGCATGTAGCTAAGTCAACTGTAATAGTTAGAAGAAGAGTAACCTACCTAGCTATAGTGAACTAATTTTATAGTTCTGTATATCATTTGTGATCTTTTAAGGCCTTTAAAAAAATTTAAGCAGCCAAGTTTTCTTAGTCTCACATAGTGTATTCAACTCTTACATTTTCTTATACTCTCTTGTTTGAGACTAACTAACAGTCTTTCAAAGTCTCTTGCAGTCTCTGAGCTGAACATAGCTGCCTCATAACCAATGGCTATTAGTCTCTCTGTTTTGATTCCTAAATACCTGAAAGGCTATTCACAGTTCACAAAGATAGCTGACTATGTTTACAAATTTCAGGTAATTCCATTATTCATTTTTATATATTTGCCTCTAGTGAAAATTCATTTGTAATATACTAGAAGCGTAATATTAAGCAACCAAATGTAAATGGTTAATTATTTCTCTATGAAAACTGTAGCATTATGGCTAGCATTTAGGCCATATCTAGAAAAAAATTCCTGTGGTGGCGAATGTTTAATGTCAGTTGTGTGTACAATAGACAAACTTTTGTAACATATAGATGTATAGATATGTATATAATATATATTTAAATATACTAGTGATGCACTTGAGCACGAATGGCAAGCAAGCCTGTGCACAAATGAAACACTTCAAAAGAATTTATCTGTCCATTTCGAAATGTTCAAGTACGTAGTCTTTGTGACCATACTTTAGCTAACAAAAGAAAGAACTACTTAATTACCTCAACTGTAGTCTCTAATACTACGTTCTGACTGTCTGAATTAACATTAGCTCTTGACAACAAGCATGCAAAGCTACTATGTGAACGGCTGAGTTTTGAAATTATGTCTGGTATAGGGTCTCAGTACCATAGTAACCTTTCGCCACAACTTTTACGACTTAAAAAAAAATTTCTAAAGAATTACTATACATGAGTCTAACAATAAGTTCTACTTAAATGTGTCTTGTGGCATTTAGATACAGCCTAAAATAAGGGGCAAACAATTTCATTTCCTTGAATGATACGGGATTGCTAAACTAAAAGGTTCTATTTAGTGGAGATATGGGAAGGGTTAGACCACAAAGCAAACACATAATGCAAGAGTCAAATTAAAAATGAAATACGTACCTCCACACATATGTATATTACCTAGTGGTGTGCTTGAGCACAAATATCAAAAAAGCCTGCCAGAGTTAGGTAACAGAAACTACAGTATTGTTACTATATTTTAGTTTAGTTCATACAAAACACTGTAATAGCAGTTGACAATATTTTCCTAAGGTAGTCGGGCTAAAAATAAACTTGACGTTAGTTTAAAAAATGTCGAGAAATTTTTCTGTAACTGAGGCAGTGGATTTCATCTGTGACTAATTTTTTGATGGCAAAAGTAACAGTGAAGGGGTACGAGAGGTATATAGCTACTGTGAGGTATTACTGTCGAACATAGAGAGTTGGACTTGCTCGCTAAAGCTGTTTCTTCGTGTTGAGGATACTAGTGAATATACATGATATGAGATTTTTGAGATTTTTGATAATTTATAACACAATGGTGTGCAGTATTATGCAGAAACCCTGATTGTGTAGCTATTAAATAGAATAACCATGACACAGCAAAGTGACTCAGAGATAATAATTAAAATTTATGGTGAGAGGGAAATTTAATGACATCCATGATCATGGTTAATTGTAATTGTGAGCTATTAATGTTGACATCCCACTGGAACAATTGACTAATTCAGACAATTCAAATACAACAAACCACAAAAATTAAGTAATAGTTTTGTTTAATTTCAAGTTATTGAGTTTTCATGGGACTAAAGCTACTGAGATTTTAATAATTCCAGGTGAGAGAATTTAAGAGTGATGTTAGATGAAGTAAATTTTATTATAATACAGCACAAAGATTTAAGACAATAGTAATTTTTAACTTCTATTTCACATAACCAAACTTTTTGTTGTCTATGATTCAGTCCTATGCTGAAAAAATTATAATAGCAAACTTTCTCATTCTAATAGCCAATATTATGTTAATTATAACAACTAAATCTGATGTTTTGACTTCTTGCTGAAGTCCTCTTAAGGGTTGCATTGAGGTCGAACTTTAAATAATCTATTCAAAATACACTAGAGGGTGTTGTGATGACACATGAGGAGACCATGTTTTTATGTGCATATGTGATAATATTTTCAGCAGAAAAATTCTATTTACCATATTAGATAACTTAGTCCACACTTGCATATGCACACTATAGTTAAACTAAAACTTACAAACTACCTCAAAATGACTGAAATGTAATTCTCTTTAGTATTTAACTTCATCCATATGTGTATTGTATAGTTATCATGTAACTGTTGAGTAGAAAAAGGCCTACAAATTTCTCAACTGTATAAGGAATAAAGAGTGTTGTACTTGTGTGTACATAGAGAAACCTGCCTCTGAGAGGCAACAATTCACATATTCCAATTAATAAACTACACTATATATTATATATAATATATATAAGAAAACTGTGATACTTTCGTATTCTGTTAGTCCCGTATTACATTCACACATGTCAGCTCCTGCAATATTGCTTCTACTCTATTTTACAACCAATTTGCATTTCATTATTTTAAAATCAGCATATCTTTGCTGTCAAAAGCATCACATGCTTTTACTTGTTTTTTTATTTCACCTAAAGAAGTGATAGAACTGCTTAATTTTCATTATAATAACTATATTAAAAGTATATTTACATTGTATATAATTATTTCTAATTTCTAGTCCACAAGAGATATTCTGTCTAGATTAATATGAGATACTTGTACTAAATTCCACTCAATGTTATATACTTGATAAGAGAAATACTTGTTGTAAGAAAATACTAATATTTATACTTTGACTGAGAACTTCAAACAGTTGAAAACATGGAATTAGAGGCTCTGTATAGCTTGAGTAAGTATTATTCATGTAGACTCTCCAATAGTGCACCTGTTGACAAGTCTTACAGGAATCCCTATGTGGGATCCCTGCCAAGCTTATTTCATGTGACTATATATGTAATTAAGGTACCCTGAATTCTTGCTATGCCAATGCCGATGCGTGCAGTGAAGCTAACTGCATCTTAGTTTGGTTTCACGTATTGTATTATTAAATAAAAATACACTGGATATTAGTAATGAAGGTATGTCTGTATCAAAGAGTATGCTTTTTATTTTTAATAATTTCACTTTCAACTGTTGGGATAATTAAATTGTCCATACAGGGAAATAGGAATATTGTTTGACAGTTATGAGATGGTCCAAATATAGCCAGTATTGATATGTACTATAAGATGGGATGAACACAGAAATTGTTAAGTGATTGATGAATACAATTGAAATGGAGATAATATGCTGCACTAAAATTCATCTCAAACAATGAACTTCTGATAGTACATTTTCATCTAATATGTTGGGTAGCTTTACCAATTCCCCATTTCAATTTCTGATTACTATGTAATGTCTTATCAACAGAACTATATTGTGATCTGATGATAATTATAATAATAATGCTATCAGTAATACTTTGATGAAATTTATTTAGTTTAAAATAAGTTGTACCTCTCTTGCTGGGTAAATTCTGATGAATGTTTTCAACACTATGTCCGAATTACTTACAGTTGACCACATGCAGACATATCTTAAGGAAAATCATGGTGAGGCTGTTAATCTCATGTAATTAGTGTCACAGTAAAAACAAATCATATAAAGTGTAACAGACAAATAAACGATTAAATAAATAAATAAACAAACAAAATAAAAACTTTAAATATATATAAAGATTTATAAATAAACAACTATTATAATAATAACCAATAAATGACTCAAACGGCAAGACGCACCAGCTACCTTCTAGTTGACCAATATTTGACTACTGTAATAATATTGTATAATATTTTGGGCTCAGTTTGCCCTTCAAAGTAGTGAAACTAAAAAGAATGATAGCTGAGAGCTGGTATAAGTAGAGCAGATAATGTTTACACCTGAAGCATGTGAAGAACTAGCTAAATGGTTACACAATGCATGAAAAGAATAAATTAAGGTGAATATGATGCAATTTTATATAGAATATTATTACAGTAGTCAAATATTGGTCAACTGGAAGGCAGCTGGTGCATCTTGCCATTTGAGTACTTTAATTAACCAATGAACAAAAGTACATAAATAAAAAAAATAATTAATTGACAAAAACTTATTGTGCCAGTTATATTATGGGGTTACTTCTACAAATTATATAATATGATATCTTGATTAGGAAAAATAATCTCACTGCTTCAGAATTTCATTAATACTAGGCTATCTCTACAGATATCATTCACTATGATGCGATATCCTATTCATGCATTCAAGTTATACTATAATGTGCATGTAGACAAAGTTACTATATCGATATTCAAATGCTAATACCAAAACCATTTAAAACAATTACCTAATGATTCTGTGATCTGAGTCTGATTTTAAAGCAGTTTTTTTTTTATTCTAATTTTACAACTTACATACATACCTACATATGTAACGTATTAGCTTTTCAATCAGAGGAAGTGCTGTTATTATTCTCATAATGTTACTTTACATACTCCCTGTATGTACTTTGCAGACACAGATTTTTTGTGGGTCATATTTGTTAATTAGTTGATTGAGGCAATTCAAGTAAGTATCATTAGTGAATTTTTTAATATTGTTAATAGCTCAGCTTGCAAGTGACTTGTAGCCACAAAACACAAATTCATACGTCATTTGTTTTTCATTCCTCTTTCTGACTTGTGTCGCCACTCCAAGAGAGACTACTAAAATTTACAGGTGTGCAGCCTTCATCATGTTAAAGAGATGAGCACTAAGGGAAGGAAACTTGTAAAATGTCCATATTCTGATTAATGATGAAACAAGAACATTGACCTCACAAATTAATTCTGTTAGGAACTTCTCCATCATATTCCATGTTAGTGTGTTCATTCATTTTATTGTCACTTTATTTGATTCATGTAAAGTAGAAGTTTCAGAATATTAACTTACAGAGATCATAAGAATGAGTAAAATAATCATTAGAAAATTGAAACATAATTTTTTTTTTATCCACACTTGCTAATGTTTTACCCTTCTTGCACCATTGTAGGTCTGCCTTTACCTAGTAGGAAAGAAGGTAGTAATGTTGGAGCAACCAGCCCCCATTCTCTACCCAGTGGCAAAGAAGGGTAGTAATGTTGGAGCATCCAGCCCCCATTCTCTACCTAGTGGTAAAGAAGGGTAATAATGTTGGAGCATCCAGCCACGATTCTCTACCTAGTGGCAAAGAAGGGTAGTAATGTTGGAGTATCCAGCCCCCATTCTCTACCTAGTGGCAAAGAAGGGTAGTAATGTTGGAGCATCCAGCCACGATTCTCTACCTAGTGGCAAAGAAGGGTAATAATGTTGCTCTACCTAGTGGCAAAGAAGGATAGTAATGTTGGAGCATCCAGCACCCATTCTCTACCTAGTGGTTAAGAAGAATAGTAATGTTGGAGCATCCAGCCCCCATTCTCTACCTAGTGGTAAAGAAGGGTAGTAATGTTGGAGCATCCAGCCCCCATTCTCTACCTAGTGGTAAAGAAGGGTAATAATGTTGGAGCATCCAGCCACGATTCTCTACCTAGTGGCAAAGAAGGGTAGTAATGTTGGAGTATCCAGCCCCCATTCTCTACCTAGTGGCAAAGAAGGGTAGTAATGTTGGAGCATCCAGCCACGATTCTCTACCTAGTGGCAAAGAAGGGTAATAATGTTGCTCTACCTAGTGGCAAAGAAGGATAGTAATGTTGGAGCATCCAGCCCCCATTCTCTAACTAGTGGCAAAGAAGGGTAGTAATGTTGGAGCATCCAGCCACGATTCTCTACCTAGTGGCAAAGAAGGGTAGTAATGTTGGAGCATCCACCCCCATTCTCTAACTAGTGGCAAAGAAGGGTAGTAATGATGGAGCATCCAGCCCCCATTCTCTACCTAGTAGCAAAGAAGGGTAGTAATGTTGGAGCATCCACCCCCATTCTCTAACTAGTGGCAAAGAAGGGTAGTAATGATGGAGTATCCAGCCCCCATTCTCTACCAGTGGCAAAGAAGGGTAGTAATGGTGGAGTATCCAGCCCCCATTCTCTACCTAGTGGCAAGGAAGGGTAGTAATGTTGGAGCATCCAGCCCCTATTCTCAACATTAAAAGTAAGATAACTATTAGTTATCTTAGTTTAGTTTCCCTTGTTCATTTGTAAAGGATCGCACGCTGCTGAAACTTGACTGAAAAAAACGGACGACATTATGTGCAGAACGGCTGACCCTCACCTTTGACCTCAGAGCGCAGCCGATCAAATGAACTTTGAACCTTAAGCACGTGCGCATGCGCATATGGATGACCGTCGCTAGCTGCGGGGCTGACCATTACTGCGGGGGCTGACCATCTCTGTGAGGCTGACCATTTGTGTGCCGACAGACCCACCCCAAGCAGCACCTCAATCATGCTAGTACAGGTACATGATCACTTGGAAAAATAGCTGTGTACACATCAATAATTTGCAACTGTAGTTTTATAATTATAATACTTGTTCCAATCAAAGGGTGTGGCTTCAATTTTGGGCGTGACTGCTTATTCTAAAAGTTGAAGCAAATGTTATACTGGTGACACATTATTCTTAAGTCGACAGACCACAACTCCATAAAGTGAATGGAGCAAACTACATGTGTATATATATTATAGTGGCGACAGTGAGAACAACACAAGTACTTTTCCTGGGTCCATGCATCTCACTCGCCGCCTCCTCCCTTCCCCCCTCCCCCACCCCAATTTATTCATAGAAATGTTTCTCCAATGTGTTAGAGTAAATGGTAGCATTGTATTACTAGTTAAATACAACTTAAGTACGATCGACGTGATGCCTCAAGGCAGCACTAAGAGGTCACTAACTGAAGAAACCTTGAGTACTATGTTAGTCAACTTTATTCTGAAAATGCAGTTTGTTTGTATGCTAGTATAATATTCCCAATGCCATTGACAAAATACTAATGAACTATTCCATAAAAATAAAATACTGTAAATTTCCAGTATGAAGAAACTCTTAAAGAGTTGGATTATGACAGTGTCAGTGATAAGTTTAGTTGTCCTCAATATTCCAGTAGATTTTCCTTCGAACAAGGATTGAATCGTCACTGGAAACATATCCATGGCAATTCCTTGGACACTCTTGAATCTCAAACCTGTAACAAAGAAGGGAAAGTAATTACATGTTACCAAAGGTCCAGTGCTCCTTTCAGGAACACAATGCTGTTTTCACTACAGTACAGTACAGCACTTGATGTTACACTGCTCATCTCTACTTGATAAAGGTCTCAATAATAACCATTAAATAGGAATGCTTAATTAGAAAACTAAATATACATTATGAATGTAAGAAGGAAAAAAAAGCAAGAAAGTACCTCTTACTAAGATGAATGAAAGAGACCACAATGGCACTTTATATGCTACACACATGTACATGTGTAAGTGTATACAATATGAGTTTGTACATGAGGAAACAGGTGTGACGAGCCCCACAACAAAAACTTTAATTTGTACAGACATAGCAGCAAAAGCTCTACAATTTACTCATGGGCTGATACAATAATTTGTAATAATTTGAAACTTAACATGCCATTTGTAATAATTGAAACTTACATGCCACAGTTGTTCATGTATGTGCATGTGATACAGAGAGTACCAGTACTTATGATTGCAACATTGTGCTCATATCTATCAGGATCCTGTACAAATGGCATCAAAATGTTGGATGGCTTCACTAAACTTTGCTCTAATTACAAAAATGGGGTGTTGCTTGCCAGTCAGAAAGTATTCAGATGGACTCCTCTTGTTACAAACAATGCAAAAGTAGTAAATTTAAGAGCAATGCAAACAGTGAGGAAGATGATTCAGTATGGGTGGGCTCTAAGTAGTCTTGCGTACCCAGACCCTTTACCAATTGCTGCGCGGGAAAAGGGTCTGGTAGACTAACATTGAGCAGTTTGTTCTTGCTTAGTCAGCAAGTGGTTAACTGTGGTTCAATTAGTGTGGGTGTAAATCGTTAAATATTTTCAGGCGCGTGAATTGTTCAGATCAGTAGGCAGAGCTTGTTCTGTATTGCCATGAAGAAATGTTACTTGTACAAGCATGACAAAGCAACAACTGTATTTTGCTGTTAAGCGAAACTTCCAACTGCAGATATCTTTAAAAAGCTAGGCCAAGTAACTGCTTAGCATAACTAATGGCATCATCTAAAGGAAGAGTTTTGACACGGCTGTTGGAGAGTTGTGCACAGAAATACTACACGCGCAAAAGTTTGAGCAGTCTTATGTCACAGGATATTACATCACCTATTGTTTGCGGTCTCCCCAATTAGCAAGGGGAACTGAACAAACTGCTCAATGTCAATCTACCAGACCCTTTCCCGCGTAGCGATACTTCCATCACCCTGTCACTCTATGTGGGCCCTTGGCTCCTCAGAACTTCAGGTAACCTCACAGTAGGTAGGCAGCTTATAGTATCGCTGCCACCAGAATCTACTCTATCGCCACAGCGAACAAGAACTTAGTCTTAACTAGAACTTGATATGAAATAGACTGACTACAAAAATGATGGTGGGTGAGTTTTATACACAGTCCAGAGTTCCACCCACAAAACAAGGATGATACAGCACAAACAACACCACATGACCATTCAACCCCTTACACAAGGATTCCACAAACGATTAACACATATACAACATGGTTCTTCCACAACATGACCATATAAGGTGACACACAAGTTAGTCTCAAAACACCTGTAAACAATCCGCACACACAAACATCTACAACATTGAATAGTTACAAAAATGAATCTCTTCTATGCATGTTCTCTCTCTTTATCTTCTTCCCTCTCCTTCCCTGGTCTCTCTCTCCTTCTCATGTCTTCTGTCTCCTTCAAATGTGGGCTTGCATGCCCTTTGGGGGCCCACATCTCCCCCCTCCTCAAAAGATGGGGTGACCTCGTCACAGACATCTCCGTCGGCGTGGCAACGACTCAGTTCATCTGCCACAATGTTCAACTTTCCGGCGCGATACACCATCTCAAAATCATACTCAGACAACTTGAGTGCCCAATTGTACAATCGTCGGTTTTCTTGCCTCCCCGTTCTCAAGTTCAGAAGACCCTTGTGGTCGGTAATCACAGTGAATTTCCTTCCGTAGAGGAAGTAGGCAAAGTGTCGAACAGCCTCAAACACCGCCAAACCTTCAAGCTCTTGGGCACTGTATCTGGCTTGTGCCCCGTGAAGCTGCCTCGAGAAAAATGCCACAGGCAACTGCTCTCCATCTCGAACCACAGACAACACCGCCCCGATCCCAGTTGAGCTGGCATCACACTCTAACATGAAAACATCATCCACACACGGAACATACAAACATACATGATTACATAACTCATTACATAAACGATGGAAGGCCTCCAACATCGGCTCAGTCCACCCAAGCTCCCCTGCCGTCGCTGTAGACGTGTGAGGCGTCAGAATTGACGACCACCGGTGGAAGCCCGCCACGAACCTCCTGTAATAGCCCACCAGCCCCAGGAACGCCCTCAACTGCCTCCGGGTCTTTGGACGCGGGTGGTCACGAATAGCCCGTACCCTGGCTGCCGGCACGCTTACTACACCACCACCGATCTGGTGTCCCAGAAACTCCAAAGTTCTTCTCCCAAAACTACACTTCTGCCTCTTGCAAGTTAGTCCTGCCTCTCTCAATGTCCCAAACAACCTCCTTAAATGCCCCAAATGCGACTCCCAATCCTCAGACACAACCAAAATGTCATCTATATAGACACGAGCAAAGTCCTGACAGTCCACTAACACTTCGTCCATAAGACGCTGAAACACCGAAGGGGCGTTGGTGAGCCCAAACGGCATACGCTTAAAACGAAACTTCCCAAAAGGACAAATGAAACAAGTTTTGTCTCTGTCCCGCTCAGCGACCACTACCTGGTGGAAACCTTTAGCTAGGTCCACCTTTGACAATACAGAACCACGCCCAACCATCTCCACCATCTCATCGAAGCCTGGAATATAATACGGCTCCTTCTCTGTCACCTCATTTAGCCTCCGAAAATCTACACATAATCTAATCCCTCCATCCGCCTTCTTTACAGGAACTAACGGCGACGCCCAGCTGCTCTCGCACCTCTCAATGATTCCACACCTTTCCAAATTCACTAACTCCTCCCTCACCTTGTCTCGAATTCCTAAAGGAACTGAGTAAGGCGACTGCCTAACCGGCTCACTGTCTCCCGTCTTAATCGACATCACCACTCGATCAGTGTTCCCAGGCACCTCTGAGAACACATCCTCAAACTCACTTAACACTCCTTCCATTTCATTCTCATTATATCCATCACAAATACCTTTCAATACACTCCTCTCTTCACCCTGCTCTTCCGCTACTACATCTAATCTCCTAATCACAAACCTTTCTTTATACTCCTTCAAACAATTAACATGAACTACCTTTGCCTGCTTCTCTGCACCCACCTTACCAATCTTATAATTAACCTCACCCTTCCGCTCAATCACTTTATAAGGTCCCTCCCAGGAGTCTGCTAGCTTACAAAACATTCCCGGTACACGATACAACACTAATGATCCCACTTTAAATTCTCTCAACTTAGTACCCCGGTTAAAATACGACATCCTTGATTCCTTACCCTTAGCTAATTTCAGGGCTGCACAATCACGCATCATCTCCAGTCTCTCAGCCATGGTAGCCACCCACTCGCACACATTCAATCGCTTGCTCTCAACTTCAAATAAACCATGATACAGTGCATCAAGAGGAGTTCTAACTCTGAAACCGTACACAAGATCGAATGGACTAAATCCAGAGTCCGCGTGCGGCATCTGACGCAACACGAACAAAACGAAACTGACCTGACTCACCCAATCTAACTTTGCACTCAAACACTTTCCCAAAATGGCTTTTAATGTCCCGTGCATGCGTTCTACTGCACCATTCGTCTCAGGATGGTACGGGGACGTCCGCACCTTCTGTATCCCCAACCACTCACATAGTTGCTTCATTACCCTTCCACAGAATTGACTTCCCTGATCACTCAGCACACACTCTGGGATTGAGGTCCTCGAAAAGATGGACCACAGTCCTTCCATCACGGACTTAGCCGTAACATTCCTCAAGGGAACTGCCTCAGGCCAACGGGTCGCCAAACAAACATAAGTAAGCAAATACCTATTCCCTCCCTTTCCCTTAGGTAAAGGGCCAACTAGATCAATCGCAACTGTCTCAAAGGGCTCCGAGAGAATAGGCCTCTCGACGGCCGGTGCTCTTCTTGGCTTATATTTACTTCTCCTTTGACACATTTCGCAGCTAGAACAATGCTCCATAACTTCCTTTGTCATACCCGGCCACACAAAATACCTCCCAATCATTGCACTCACTTTCTCCGCCCCCAAATGTCCATTCTTCTCATGACCCAACACTAACACTCTTTCTCTGAAACCCCTCGGCACTACTAAGACATCACGGAACTCCTCCCATGTGACGTACATGCTACGTACTAATACACCTTTCTTCCAAGCAAATCCACGCTCACCTCTATCTCCTAACTCACGCCACTCTTTCAAACTAACATCACTCATCACTTCCTTCCTAAAACTATCACCATCTGACCCCTCCCTCACAGGGCCAATCTGCTCTGCTAGCCCACACAGCTTAGCCTCTTCCCCACTCACAGGTGCTAACTCATCAAGGGGGGTTGGAGTCCCCTCCCCTGAACTATCACTCTCTCTCACTTCCTCACTCTCAACACTAACTGTAGCCTGGGGTAGGTCTGGCTTCGGTAACACCTCCGCCTTTTCCACCCTGTGGCCCTTCCCTGACTTACTCTTTTCCTCCTTTACTTTCACTTTCTCAGGTTCAGCTCGACTCATTGATGTCGGACCCTTCTTCTCACCACTAACACAATCACTCTCTGGATTCACCACACTCCACAAATCTTTCTCAACTACATCACTCTCATTCTCATCTAACTTAGCTTCCTCCTTAGTCATGCTCCTTGTTAGCACACTGATCTCTGCCTTATCTAGAGGCACATACTCTTGAATGGCCTTCATATAGGCCTCAACTTCCTCCCTGTTTGACACAGTAAAGGGAACAATGCATGACACACCTGGCTGACCACTCTCGTCAATGATAGCTCTCACAGTCTTAACATACCCACCTACTTCGAACTTAGCCATAAAACTCTTACAACACTTCTCATTACCTGTAAAACCCTTCACAACCACATCCCCACACAACTCAACCTTCTCTGGCACTAATGCCCTAGGCACGGACCCAAGCTCCGCCCCTGAATCAATCAGTATCTCAGTTCTTACCCCGTTCATAACCCCAATAACAACATTTCCTGACTTCCCCGATTTATCCTCAGTTAACAATACGGACATCTTGTGAGGTGTGGCTTCTTTCTTCACCGGAACCACCCCCTTCTTCATAGTACACTCTGTACTGCGGTGCCCAACCTTCCCACAGTTGAAGCACGTAACTGGCCTAGGGTAATAACCACTCCCACCTGGCCTACTACCACTCCCTTTCTTACACTCTGTGGACCTATGTCCTCTTTCCCCACAATTGAAACAAGTAACATAACTACTGATTCTCTCACCTCCAGACTTCTCCCTGTCATACCCCCCATCTCTACTAAAACCACTGTCACGCCCATAACTACTTTCTCTGCCCCTATAACTCCTTCCACTTTCAACATAACTACTACCCAACGGTTTAAAATAATTCCCCTTCTGTCTCCCAGACATCCAGTCTTCAAGTGCTTCTCTATAATCCCCCCAATTCTTAATCGTCCTATTCTCAATAAACATCTTCCCACTTTGAGGTAACACCCTCCTAGCTAACGCCAATGCTACTGCTAACATACCTTCCTCCAAACTCTCACAACCCTGACATGTACCCTTCACAGTCCTCTGCATCCATTCAGCTATTCCTCCAGCTGTCATGCTCTTGAAAGTCTCACTCGTAGCTTCGAACAACTGGTTCCCATACGTAATGGAAGTTTCACCAGCTGCTTTTAACAATATTTTCTTGACTTCACAATACTCAGCCCCATCGTCCCTCACCTGAGCTACCCTGACACAAAGTCTCTCAGGCAGTTTGGGGTATAGTCTCTCTGCCCAATCCTTCTCATCTATCTTACTCTCCCTCATAATTCTTTCAAATTTATCCAGATATGCTCCCAACTCATTCCCATCCTTATATATGCCTAACCCCTTCAGCTTTTCCTGCAACAACTCCCTCTTTTCATGAATCTTATCCTCCTCCTCTCGTCTAACCCTTCTCCGCTCTTCCTCAGTACTCCGCCGATAAGCCTCTTCATCCTTTCTCCTGACTGCTTCTTCCTCTTTATCCCTCCTTCTGATTTCCTCCTCTTCTCTTCTCCTATTAGCTTCCTCTTCTCTTTCCCTCCGTCTCTCCTCCCCCTCTTCTCTTCTTCTGGTAGCCTCATCCTCTTTCCACTGCCTATCCCGCTCCATCATATACGTTAGCAATGCCGCTACCTCACTCTCCTCGCTCCTCTTTGCCATCTTCTTTTTACTAACAACCACTTCCTCTCTCACCTTCTCTACTTCCTCTTCTACCAAATCCTTCCCCTCACCTTCTTCCTCTGATAACACCTCGGTGTATTGCACCTCCTCAGCAGGGCGCGTTGGATATGGGGACCGCCCAGAGGCAGTCGGCTTACGAGAGGGGCGGTAGGCTACGTCACCGGAAGTCACAGCAGGCAACCCCCGGGTGGTGGTCTTCTTCTTAGCCCCCGCTTGTCCGAGCTCTGGCATGGAACCAGGCGCACGTGTGCTCCTGCCAGAGACCTACCAACACACACACACAAAAAAATAAAATGATACGATCAGAGACTGAATTAGAAATAAAATGGGTTTTAACGGAATACAAGAAAAAAATTTACGGACAATAAAATCGTTCACGAAACAACACAATAGAGTGGATACAAGTCTCTGATGGGTGTCGAGTGTCCTCGGGGTTGATCCTAAGATCTGTGTCCACTGCCGAAGCAAGCACACGGTGATGACCGCAGTCAAGGTAGATATGCACGTCTCTGCCGCAGCACGATTGATGCAAGGGCTCCCTCTGCCGTAGCAAGGTTGCTTGACGTGTCTCGTCTGCCGAAGCAAGTCGACTTGGGGTTTCCGCGAGTGTCCTCAGCGGGTTGGGTAGAATGTCTTCTTCCCGGTAAGTTTGGGACGTCTCCCGTTGGTTGGTTCTTGGGCCGCAGTGAATGTCTTCGCAAACGGATCCCACCGCTGCCACCAGTTTGTGGGCCCTTGGCTCCTCAGAACTTCAGGTAACCTCACAGTAGGTAGGCAGCTTATAGTATCGCTGCCACCAGAATCTACTCTATCGCCACAGCGAACAAGAACTTAGTCTTAACTAGAACTTGATACGAAATAGACTGACTACAAAAATGATGGTGGGTGAGTTTTATACACAGTCCAGAGTTCCACCCACAAAACAAGGATGATACAGCACAAACAACACCACATGACCATTCAACCCCTTACACAAGGATTCCACAAACGATTAACACATATACAACATGGTTCTTCCACAACATGACCATATAAGGTGACACACAAGTTAGTCTCAAAACACCTGTAAACAATCCGCACACACAAACATCTACAACATTGAATAGTTACAAAAATGAATCTCTTCTATGCATGTTCTCTCTCTTTATCTTCTTCCCTCTCCTTCCCTGGTCTCTCTCTCCTTCTCATGTCTTCTGTCTCCTTCAAATGTGGGCTTGCATGCCCTTTGGGGGCCCACACTCTAAGCTCAACTTAATAATTTGACGAGCATATATTTCCTACTTTACCTGGAGATGTAACCTTCAGTAATGTACGTTGTTGTTTTTTATGTCACAATGAGTACTGCCTTGTTGACTATCATTTCAAGTGGCTTTATCTTTCATTAATGTAAAAATCAAGAACAGATAGTGTATTAATGAAAGATAAAGCCTCTTGAAAACAAAGTGCACCAATAATTAAGGTCACTAATGATTTCTGAATTGTTTGATACCGAAAGGGGGACACACCTTTCCCCCTTCTTTAAACTAAATTCCTCCACACTCTTCTCTTCCTTAAAGCTGAGTTTCCCTTTCTTGTGAGTGAGTGATTTGTATGAGTAGAGATTTACACTTAAGCACAATTTCAGAAGAGAGCTCTGTGAGGCACTATTGCTTGTGAAAGGGTTGAATTATCGTGATTATTTCTCACCAATTGACACGTCTCTACTAGCACTATTAATTTATCCATAATAGTATCACTTGATGAAGTTATTTGTTTGTTGTTGTTGTTTTTCAGTTAACCCAATTAATGGGCATCTGCGTAATTGAGTGAGGAAAAGGAGATCTTAATTAGTAATGCTACCACCTGCTCCTACCCTTTATCCTCTGCTCAGCTTTTCCAAATGTCTCTGCTATAGTTTTGCATTAAGTGTTTACCTGATTCATCTATTCAAATAAACCACCCCCCCCCCCCCTCTCCCCCGTAGTCCCTCAAAGTTTGGTTTTAAAAACTCCCAATATTTATGATACTGGCAGTGCATTTATTTTCTCTGCTACAGGCTTCTTCAGACCCAAGTTTAGAGTAGGGGAAGGAACTGAAGTTTGTCAGTGTGTCTACATATGCCAGTATTTGGTCAGGGCTTCATACAGGGGAGGGGGGAGCTGGGCCATTTTAACCAAAAAATATTATAACAATTATAAGGGCGGGGTAAATAAAACAATTAAGTGGCATATATAATACAAGTATAGAGTATTGAAACAAGATTGTTATAATAAGAGAAATAAACTGAGGTGGAACACATCACTGATGATGAAGAATCCGCGAACATTCTCACTAGAGAGATTCAAAGTGAAGATTGCAATCCTATCTGATATACAAAGATCAATGCCTACTTGCAATACAAACTAAATCCCAACTACCAACGTATCAGCAATACTTACACACAGTAGTCTGTATTGAATTTACATTCAAAGTAACTAAAATTTATATATGATTTTAAATGAATAACGCTGGTGATTGATGAATACGAAGAACATAAGTTAATATTAACACACGAAATCTTTACAATTTGTTACTATTATTATTAGCCCTCAGTGTGCACGTACAAGAGGGACTATCCAGCAAGTTTATTATTAGCCCTCAGTGTGCACGTACAAGAGGGACTATCCAGCAAGTTGAGGACTTAATCCCAGCGTAGTCTATTGACACGCACTACACCAAGCAGAAACAGAGTAACTAGTGCAGTGAAGACCCACTAGCGGGTATGGTAGCGTCAGAGTTCCAGTAAGAACAGTCAATGACAGTGTTCTAGGTGATAAATATAAACAAAAAAACGAAACATCACGACGATCAACGGTACACGAAAATAAGAACAAATAAGCATGCGTGAATACTAATGATGAAATAAAATGTAAATGTTATAGTTGTTCTGGCAGTCAGAGAAAACATGAAAGTTTGAGAAAACATGAAGCTGTTGGCTTCACATAGGGTACTAACTGTTGTGGAAAAGGTCCCCCTATCGTCACGTCGTAATCATGTGAGCAAATAATTTCTTGCAGTTTGAGATAGTTTTGCTTAATCCTGAGAATTTAACAGAGAGCAAAATAAAGATAGATTGTAAAAAATTCTACTAAACTTTTCTAAGCAGTACAAAACATCATAACCATCTTTACATAAGTATTTTGAAGAATACTACATATGTTGCACTTGTAATACATGTAACTAAACTATTGGTCGCTCAATGTAATACATGTACATTACATGTTATTTCACAAAAATGGGCAATATGCTACAGGAAGATTGGCCTTTCTGATATAGATACAAGACATGTTTGCAGTAACATTGTTAACACATGGTGGAATTCTAATATTAAATTAATTTGCTTCCATCAGCTCAAAGAGTACACAGGCAGCGAGAGAATAATAGGCAGTGAACCTGAGACTACATAGGCAGTGAGCCTGAGAATACATAGGCAGTGAACCTGAGACTACATAGGCAGTGAGCCTGAGAATAGATAGGCGGTGAACCTGAGAATACATAGGCAGTGAACCTGAGAATACATAGGCAGTGAGCCTGAGAATAGATAGGCAGTGAGCCTGAGACTACATAGGCAGTGAGCCTGAGAATACATAGGCAGTGACCTGAGATAGGCAGTGAACCTGAGAATACATAGGCAGTGAGCCTGAGAATAGATAGGCAGTGAACCTGAGACTACATAGGCAGTGAGCCTGAGAATACATAGGCAGTGAGCCTGAGAATAAATAGGCAGTGAACCTGAGATACATAGGCAGTGAGCCTGAGAATAGATAGGCAGTGAACCTGAGCTACATAGGCAGTGAGCCTGAGAATACATAGGCAGTAAGCCTGAGAATAGATAGGCAGTGAACCTGAGACTACATAGGCAGTGAGCCTGAGAATACATAGGCAGTGAACCTGAGACTACATAGGCAGTGAGCCTGAGACTACATAGGCAGTGAGCCTGAGAATACATAGGCAGCAAGCCTGATAGTGTATGCAAGAATAGATAGGCCCGATCATGTGAGAATAGACAGGCAACGAGAGTGAGAGAATAGACAGGCAGAGAGCCTGATCGTGTGAGAATGACATGCAGCGAGAGTGAGAGAATAGATAGGCAAAGAGCCTAATCGTGTGTGAATAGACAGGCAGCGACTGTGATAGTGTAAGAATAAATAGAGTGAAGGGCAGCGTGCCCTGCATAGACACTTTCAAAGGGGCCCCGGACAGACCATCACACCTTTATTTGGCGGAAATCTAACTATATGTACTAGAACTGCCTATCCATGCTCTCTATAATGCCACACTGGCAATAGTGTAGTGTGGCTTATGAGTCCCAAGACACATCCAGCACTACAGTTCATTCTCTAATCTCTCTCATTATGTAATCCCTATTTGTTCCGCCTCCCTTCTCATGTAACACTCTCATGTCAAATATCAATTACAGCATGCAACCTGACTGATTCAGGAGTTTCCAAGCTTTCGAGAATACTGATCACTTTGACAGAGCCAATCTTGGCAATACGGCCATTCTCTAAATCACAAAATCATGCTGCCAACCCTCGTTATGATCAGGCGTAAGCCTTCGTTACAGGTGTGGGGTGCATTGCCGGCTCCCACTCTTCTTATTCGAACCTTCATGCAAAATTTTATGATCATCATTGTCCATTGCATGTTAGTAACTATTGCAACTGTTGGGTAGAGTAACAGCTAGAGTCCAACTCATAACATAACTGTACTAGTTAAGCAAGGCAAATGGACCGGCAGCATGCCCATGTATTATCGAGCCATAGAACTCCTATTTTCAGCTGATTGCATCAATGAAGGCCATTTGATTGATGATTTAGATCCTATTAATCCAACCTGACCTACAGAAAGCTGATTACATAGAGTACAATAGTGTATATCTCCAGCCCCTTACTATTTAAATAATACCACCACTGATGAGCAGCCATCCTTAGAGAGCTAATAGTGCCGGGTGAACCAGCCATTCTGGCAAGGAAGTAACAGGTAGCTACTAGGCTTAGGCTACAAGCACTGAGAACAGTGGCTATCAGGACTAATGCCCGGATGCCATTGCTCAACATGTGACACCCCACACGTGATCGCTTAGCCAAATGGTCGCAGTATTTGCAGGTCCTCTGCCGACCTTTACCTGGGCTCGGGTGATGTGATGGTGGGCTTAATTAGTGTGGGTAAAACCACTAAGATAATAGCAAAATTTTCTCGTTCAAACAGCCAATAATTATTTCAGCCGAGAATGACTGAATAACCACTAAGATATTTAATGGCACATGAATTATTCAACTCAGTCAGCCATATAGAAATACAACACACACAAAAAGTTAGAGCAGTCTTACGTCACAGGATATACCACCTTATTATGTCATCTATTGTTTGTGGTTTTCCCAATTGGTGAGGGGACAACTACTTAATGTCAGCCTACCCGCCGCATAGCAGTAGGTAAAGAGTCCAGTAAAGCGAAATTAAATATGACATGATCAAAATAGATCCTAAAGCCTGTCAGGAATAAATAATGTGCTTATAAACTACAAGCCAGAGACACAGATGGATAAAATTTGAAAAATTGTTAAGATGTGCCCACACTTGACTGCCATTGCAGGGCTCCTCTAAAAGGTTCTAAAAGAACTAAAACGTTCCGCAGACTGGAATATTTTTAGAGATGTTCCAACTGAGGGAAACCAAGCATTCTACTTGGTACAGCTACAGCTGGTAATTTAGTGATATGAAACTCATAACAACTAATTGACAAAACTGACTAACAGAACAGAACTTATTATCCTACATATAGACTCCTTGTGTATGTAGAATACATGGAGGTATAACCTCCTAACTAGCTGAACTAGACACAGCTGATGCCAATGCCACTGAAGGTCATAGATTACACAAAATAAAGTTAGCTGAAATAATAGACATCTTCCAACAGAACAGTCACAGGATCATGTGTTAATGTTACTGCATTAGTCACTCCTTGTTATTGCAATAGTGTTCCCCAGGAATTAAATTTTTGGGAGGCACAAATTCACTTAGGGGGAAATCACAGGTTATATTGCATAAGATCAGCCTTCAGAAACATGCCAGAGTATGGACTAGCATTCAGATCACTACGATTATCAACATCTTGCGATAGTACTGGTCTCATATACAGTGACATCTGATAACATTACTTGACGTACATATTTGCATGTATATTTATTGACACAAACACACACACTTTTGTCCTAGGTGACCACAACAAGCTAGCCAGAGCCACTAATTGCTCCGAGTGTTGGTGATACCATCTAGCAATGTAGACCTATTGGAATCAATACTTCCTTATTACAAACACACTCTGAGAACACTCACCTTGCCATCACTTCAGCAATGTCAGGTAACTCTATGATCAAATGTTGACACTTCTTGAGCCATCATTCACAGCTAGTCTAAGTCATAGACATCGAAAGCAGCTTCACCCACTCCATCCCACTACAAGGAAAAGCAATAGAAAAACAAAACACACTGAAGTGAATAAATGCAATCATGAAATTTAACTTGTACTCTGCAAGCTGATCCTACCAAGAAATTGTTAGAAACAGTTTATCAAACTCTAGCTAAGAGGTAGTCTCTTAAAAATATTCACTAACACGGCGGTTCTGGATCTCTAGATTGGAGTCAGTTGTAACACAACAAGAGGTAGAGGCATGCATGAACACATACTGTAGTATAATGCAGAAATAGAACGGTCAAGACAGTGTGGTAAAAAACCACAACATTAATTTTAGAGGTTAGTGACAGGGAAGAAGCGTCAGCTCTATATATTATAGAAGAAACATTCCTACACAGGAAATTAGTTGCACACACAGGCATACACTACTAATGAATGACAGGATTCAGTTTTGATCAATACTCATTCACTGATTAAAAATTTAGGTATCACAAGTTACGACCAAGGATGAAGTGATGGTAAAATAACTTAATTAAGTATTACATAAAGATTCATTATTACTACATAAAAATATACAGCTTCATACTAAAATATATTTATTTTTAATTTCTGTAGTATCTGTGGAATAATAGTTCAAATGTTTCGGCTCCATGTAGCCTTCATCAGTGACTTTTTAAAAGTGATAAAATAAAATACATTTCATTTCCCATCCTATTTTAATGTATAAATAAATAAGGCTATAGAAAAAACCCAACTTTGTTTCAACACAGAATAGTATGACATTCACTTCTAACATTCAAATAAACTGAATCAAACCTTCTCTTGCTTGCTGCTCTCACACTCCTAGCACTCTTTCTATCATTACAGATTCATCACTCCTTCCTACTAATACCTGTATTAAGTAGACATCTATTGCTACTGGACTTAGTACTGCTTGATTATACTGGCTTCCCTGAGGCTCCATCATTACTTTCTATACTTCTAACCCTAAGGAAAACGGCTGCACAGGTAGCTAACTATCTGTCCTTACTTTCTTCTTCTCTACATGGCTAAATTCGCCAGAAGCTTTTAATAGCCTCAAAGGTTGTAAAACAAGAAGCCGTAAACTCCTGATCGAATGGTACAAAAAATTGGTAAAGGTTACATAGCAAAAGAAAGTTTTAGCCATTGTCAGAATGAGCAGTCTTTTAGACGTCTTTTGATTACCGTATGTCACATATAGCTTTAATATTGTATTTTTTATGATTCTTTAAAGTGATCGACTTCCGTGGCTGCATTAATGCGGCCGCTATTGTTTTTGTTCCCCATTTAACTTCAATAAATCCACCTGATATGAATTCTCACTTCAAATAAATGCTTCGACCAGACATCTTGAGAACTAATGTGGAGTTGTTGGCTGCAGCTACTTACTTACAAATTTCTATATACATAGTGAAGGCCTACTATAAAAGACATCAGCTGTGTTCAGATATCGATATAGAAGCCGTTGACTTCCATCCCATCATATTCATACTTGATTATTAAAGTTCAAACCACTAGTCATACCTAAATGTTTTTTTAATCAAACATTTAGGCTGCTATTAAAAAAAAAAACATTGAACTTTAATAATCAAGCATGTTTATACCTAGTCAAACAAATATTATCCAAGAAATCCCATCATATTGAACTGCTGCACACTAACCACTGTCAATACGATAAATATATCTCTGGCCAACTCTTAGACACACTTCTGAGGATCTCATGACCCATACTGATTGTAGACAAGTTCAACACCCTATTATCCCTAACATCATTAGGGCTATTCCGGCTTGTCACCCAAGGGGGAGCTAAGTTAGACAATGTGAATGGGGGGGCAATCGACATTAAAGTTAATCATGCAATACACCTTATAAGATGTAATTCTGTGTCAAGACTTAGATAAAAAATTTCCCCCCACTCTTTTTTTTTGTATTATTTATTTTTCCTACTTAGCCTTACACCTTAGCCACTGTCATCATGTATACCACTGTTAATTAAAAATTGCCAGTACACTAATGGGAAAAAACAACAACACAATCTCACTAAAGTACTAGGGAGGTGGGGGGGGGGGGCATTTCATTAGTTACAGTGGCCGAGTGTTTACTGCCACTCCTGACGATGATATGGAACATGTACATGAAGAAAACCAAAATGAAACAGGTTTTGAGTTTGTTCTCTCAGACTATTCCTTGTCAGATGGCGTATTGTCACAGCAATTTCTAAATCTAATAGTACGGCGTAAATTGCCCATTCAAAATTGTGTGGGAAAATCACTCTTCAATTGAAGTCGCACAGAGAAAGTGAAATAGCACGTAACTAAGTGAAATAGCACGGTAACTAAGTGGAAACTAAGTGAAATACCACAGTAGCTAAGTAAAATAATACGGATAAGTGTGCACGCATGCAGTATTAACCTTGGAAACGTACAGTTGGAGAGATCTAGTTGGAGACAATGTCATTCTGTACCACAGAAGCTCTACCCATATTAGACGGAAAGTTTTCAACATTTTAAGAGGAGCAATAGGTTGAAATCGAAATTCCAGAGGAATCTAACTGAAATACAAAGATAGTGAGTGACTGATACAGTGTAGCTACAAGTGCAAATGATAAAAAAAAAAAAGATGGCCTACTATTAGCGAGTGACAGCACGGGTAACCTGTACTTTTGGGATCAACAGCACTCGTAAAGAAATTGAAATAGCACTCTCTCAGTACTATTTCAATTGCTTTACGAGTGCTGTTGATCCCTAATAGCACTGTTACCCATGCTATTACTCATTATTCGATAACCCACACTTTCAGCAATAAATTGGCAGAAGAAATGATTAGTTCAGACAGTTACATGCTTTACAAGTTTGGGGAGAGGTGTTTAAAGAAAACTCTGTTTTTTTTATCATGTCAAATAATTTGCAAAACTCCTAAATACAATTCATTAGCTATCTATTAAACACTACACATCACAGTATTTAGTACACTTACTTGTTATCGCATAGCATAAGTGAATTCCTGCCATTGCAGTCCTCTTCTCCTTTATCATCACTCACGTGTAGCACAAATACAGCCTAGCCAACAAAACGAACCACCTCCTAAATCAATCTTGCAGGGTCACCAAGGACAACTTTCCACAAAGGTCGAAGGTGACAGCTAGCAACAAGAGCGCGCGCAAAGACATCGCGTGAGGTCAAAGGTGAGGGTCAGCCGTTCTGCACATAACGTCTTTCGAAAAAAACAGACCTACCCGCTCAATACTCGTTACTGCTTGCATACCTGTCAAAAAGGCTCGCGGTGAGATTACGAGTAGTTGCTTAGCAAACTAGATTGATTGACTAGTCTCCCGTGCTATGTGTTTACTCGAGAATTCTCGAAAAAGGGGTGGGGCTGAGTTAGCAGGCTGTGGACGATCCTCGACTTATACCTAAACGGCTAAAGCTTTTCGTTCTGAGTTTTCCAACTTTACTAGCGCATGTTGCAACACTCAGTGAAAATGCATTTAGGCGTCACTTTTAAGTGGAATATGATAACTTGTTTGCATGAAGGTTACCTTTATGGTTTGATTCAGCTTTTCTTCATGACATTTATATCATTAAAATTTTTATCCCACTCTCTCTATTCGTTTTGCACTTCCTCATGAAAGGAGGTGGCACGCCAAGAAACTAAGCTGCATGCATACTTACGATAAGGACAATGTGATAAGGACAATGTAATACGTGTTCCAAAGCTTTGTTTTAATAGAGTTGGGCATCCATTGCTTTCTGCAAGACAGAGAGGGATTTGAATGTGGGTGTAGGCCGTTACATTCTTTAACTCAAATATCAAAACTAAACTGAAGCTATTACACAAACTACAGAAGTCCTGGCAACTTTGGTGGAAGGTTTGGGAGAAATAAATACTTGTTTAATATAATATTATTAATACGTGCTATGTTTATAGTTAATAGACTGTGGACGGTCCTTATCATTTAGCTAAACTGCTCAAGCTTTTCGTCCATCAGGTGAGTTTTCCGAGTATTCTAGCTAGAAGGATGTTACAACAGTCAGTGAAAATGCATTAAGAGGTGACTCTTCATGAGTGGTGAAATGCTTTGATAACTTACTTGCATGATAGATTAGCTCTAAGGTTTGATTCAGTGTTTCAGAATTTCTTCATGGCATTTAACGTGTTCCAAAGCATTGAGCTAATAAAGCAACACTTTTTGGGAATCCAAAGTTTTCTGCTAGACTGTCAAAGCTCTGAAAGTTGTAGAGGGTATTACTACAGTAGGCTAATCTAAAGGCCGCTAAATTCATCTAGCTACAAATACCAATACTGAAGTGAAGCTATTGCACAAACAGAAGTTCGACGAATTTTATGGCGCGGCTGGCGTGGGAGAAAAAACAACAACACTAGCTTAATTTACTAGCATCACGTGCTATGATATGTTTACAGGAGCAGTCTCAAAATAGGGGCGGGGCTGAGTTGGTAGGCTGTGGACATATCGCGACATTTACCTTAACAGCTAAAGCTTTTCGTTCTTCTGGTGAGTTTTCCAAATTAACTAGAGTGAGGTTACAACAGTCAGTTAAAATGCATTAGGTGTGACTTTTGAGTGGAATGTTTTAATAACTTGTTAGGTGAAGGTTAGCTCTTAGGTTTGATTCAGAATTTCTTCATGGCAATTATATTATTACTTTTTCAATGATGGTGGTTGGCATGATCTGGAAGCTGAATTTGTGAAACATCTAATTCCATTTCTTATTGTCTAGATTAGCTAACAACTGTTATCTATCAAGTATCAAGAACTATTCTGAAATACTAGCACATTGCTGACAATCACTGCAAGTGTGGGTGTGGCTATCATATTGATACATCCAAGAGGTAAGTGTAATTAAATATGTTGATAAACTCGTCCATGTAATGTATTGCTATATACTCAATATAAATCTTTGCTATAGCGAATAATGTTCAATTTTTCTAGCAGCAAAATATAGTAGGTCTTTGATGAAGTTATTGAAGCTGTGCAACACTGCATCAAATAAGCATATTCATAGCCAGTCAGTAACCACTGGTACTTCCTTAAGCACTGGCTGCTTATAATAAGGATAAACATACAAGTGATGTGCTTCAGTATAAATGCAGGACAAGCCACTGAGTACAAGTGATTAAAAAACATCATTTAAAACAATTCTAACCTTCTAAATTACCAGCAGCTCCTGACAAAAAACACGAAATTGCTGAAGCACGGCCAAGTTTTTGAATTGCGTATTGGGAACACGTTTTAATGTAATAGTAACCACTGGGAGGAAGCCAAAGAACCTAAAATAATAGATTAAAAAATTAAAAAATGCAGCTGATACACTTATTATATGCTTCAAAATATTCTTAATTATGCAACAAATAAACACACTACATTCTCATACATATATTTCCACACACAGTACGTCTTCTGTGACTTACCTATCAAAAATTCTTGTCAAGATCTTGCCAAGAATCTTGATAAGATTTATGCAAAATGCATGTACAAGAATCTTGTAAGATTCATACCCAAAAATGGGACAAGAGTCTTGCAAGATATACTGTTAAAATTCATGCAATAATCTTGCATGTTTTATTTGTAAGATTCTTGCAAGAATCTTACATGATATAATAAGAATTTATTTAATTTGAACTAGACAAGATCTAGTAAGATTCATGTATGGATCTTGCAAGATCTAATAAGAACCATGCAAGAACCTTACAAGATCTAATAAGACCCATGCAAGAACCTTACAAGATCTAGTCAGAACTATGCAAGAACCTTACAAGGTTTAATAAGATCCATGCAAGATTCTTACGAGATCTAATAAGATTCATGCAAGAACCTTATAAGATCTGATAGCTTACGGTCTTCAGGGTTAGTCTTCTCTTGCTCTCCTTTGTTGGGAACTTTGTTCTCTAAAGAACAGAAACAGTGAAGAACTATGCAAGAACCTTACAAGATCTAATAAGATTCATGCAAGAACCTTATAAGATCTAATAAGATTCATGCAAGATTCTTACGAGATCTAATAAGATTCATGCAAGAACCTTACAAGATCTGATAAGAACCATGCAAGAACCTTACAAGATCTAATAAGAACCATGCAAGAACCTTACAAGGTTTAATAAGACCCATGCAAGAACCTTACAAGATCTAATAAGATTCATGCAAGAACCTTATAAGATCTAATACGATTCATGCAAGAACTTTACAAGACCTAATAAGACCCATGCAAGAACCTTACAAGATCTACTAAGAACTATGCAAGAACCTTACAAGGTTTATTAAGATCCATGCAAGATTCTTACAAGATTTAATAAGAGTCATGCAAGAACCTTACAAGATCTGATAAGACCCATGCAAGAACCTTATAAGATCTATTAACCTCCATGCAAGATTCTTACAAGATCTAATAACCCCTATGCAAGAACCTTACAAGATCTGATAAGACCCATGCAAGAACCTTACAAGATCTAATAAATTTCATGCAAGAACCTTACAAGGTCTAATAACCACCATGCAAGAACCTTACAAGGTCTAATAAGACCCATGCAAGAACCTTACAAGATCTAATAAGATTCATGCAAGAACCTTACAAGATCCAATAAGACCCATGCAATAACCTTACAAGATCTAATAAGAACCATGCAAAAACCTTACAAGATCTAATAAGAACCATGCAAGAACCTTACAAGATCTAATAAGATTCATGCAAGAACCTTACAAGATCTGATAATACCGATACAAGATCCTTACAAGATCTAATAAGATTTATGCAAGAACCTTACAAGATCTATTAAGACCCATGCAAGAACCTTACAAGATCTAATAAGACCCACGCAAGAACCTTACAAGATCTAATAGACCCATGCATACAAGAACAATTCTGGCAATCTGAAATTTAATTTGCTGTAATTCAAATGAGAGATTTTTTTTTGGTTTGACATAAATAAATTAGAAAGTTTTTAGAGAAAAAATCAAGTAAACAAAAATAACAAAAAATAGATCAATAACTTGGAACACAATTTTTTTAAAGTTTAGTTTACTCTTTTATCGCGGTAACGGAAGTATTTTCTTTAACTGAAGTCACTTCTGCTGAAGATTTCTCTCTCTCTATGGAATCTCTACATTTTTGATTAGCTTTATTATATTATAACTATCTACGCCAAATTTTGTATCTACTGCTTGTAGTAGCACCTCAACTCGTTTCGGGTCCAATGGGGGTTTATTACTTCTTGGTGACTTTGACTTAAACAACAAGGAGGCAGCCATTTCTTGTTTCGTAAATAAGATATCCATCCCTTGTAAAACAAATTGATAGGGATCTTTTGCTGCTAATCGCTGCAATTTTAATTCATTGTCGCTCCTTTCGGATTTAATAGTAGACATAGATGGACCATCTTTAACCAACGTATTCATACACCACTTCCATTTCGCTTCGTGTTGAATCAAAAGTACGAAATTGTTCTTTTAATCCCTGAATTTCTTGAATTAAGTTAACAATCAGGTCCTGCAAAGTACATAAAATATGACAAGTTATAATGCAATCAATGGATCATGTCTAAAAAAATAAAATTTTTCATACTTATAATAACACCATTCAACTTTTTTTTTAAGTTTAGTTTACACTTTTATCGCGGTAACGGAAGTATTTTCACACCATTAAATAAGTCAGTTTGTTTCATACTTATTCACAAGTAGTCAAAATTATGTCAACTAAAAATTGTAATTCCTTTTTGGATAGGTATTTTTTTAATCATATTCTAATTGTGACCATAATAAGGTTGATATATAATCCTAATCTTGCAAGTTATTACATGTCTTAGCAACAAAACTTCAAAAAAAAGAAAGAAGTTAATGCATACGATAGGACAGTTTTTAATTGCTAAGGTTGTTAATGGTAAGATACAATTTCGTTGAATTTTTTTATTGTTTTTTAGCATATTAGTACTAATATCAGATTTCAGGCATAATCGTCATTGCAATGATGCCAACAACCACTTGGCCTGGGGAAAAACTATGTAAACAGCTGGTCTTCCATTTTTCTATCTAAATGGTAGCCACTGACATTCTTAATTGAAAGTTTGTTTTATTTATTGTTTCTTTTTAGTACACTAGTACTGACACTAATATCAGATTTCATGCATAATTTGTCATTACAATGATGCCAAAAACCAGGTTAGCCTTGGGGAAAAAATAGGTAAACAGCTATCAAAAATAACCTACAACCACAAGTACATGCCTCCACTTTCTACAAGCACTTGCTCAACTACATCAGCAAAATGTCAAAAAATAAATCTTTCTTTTCTCACCCCAAAATATCAAAATTGTTGTGCCACGATTGCTATTAGTGCCTTCAAGTGATTTTAATAAAATAGGATTAGAGCTTAAACTTAACTGAATTTTCAATTAAGTGTCTTTAAAATAAATAGAGAGAGAGAAAAAAAGAACAAGTAAAAAGAAAGGTAAGTGAACAGTTTTGTTTACCTTCTCCAAATTATTTAGCGTTGTATCTTTTCTTTCACCCTCTGGCACCTAACAACACGATACTTAACAATTGTTGTTTTTATCTATTTTGCAAAGTAGACAAAAATCCTTAGATGGTGAAAAGGGTTCTTACTTTTCTCGCAATTTTTGTTGGTATATCGTCTTCTGAATCATATGGTGATAAACACATTTTCCTGCTTTCTCCCTCATCATTATCCGAGTCATCATCAATACAAGTAGGGAGATCAGAGTCATTCTGAGATTATAATCGAAGTTAAAATTTAAATAATCATTTAATACCTTTCATACCTTTGCCTTTTGCAGGATTTCCAAAACATTGTTCTTAACTGTCTCACTACTTTCTCCTTTATGTTTACTGTCTTTAGCACTAGCTTTTTCTATTAATCATAACATCCATTTCAAATTAGGTGTTTAATATTGCTTGAACTTACGTATGTATCTCAAAAAAGTCACTAGCCAAGGTTTCCCCTTATGCTGTAAAATTAATGGTTTGTTAATGACCAAGTCATCATTTGACAAATCCTTCAGTTTAACACTATGCTGCTTCCCTGTCTGAGAACACTCAACAGTTACTCAACTTGCAAGAAACTTGTAAGATTCATAGGAAGATGACAATCCACAAGTTCTTGCATAAATCTTACTGTAAAAAAGTCTCAAGATCCTTGAAAGAATATTACAAGAATCTTGTTTGCTAGATCTTGGTATAAACTTGACTGAATCTTGAATATCGTTCTTGCATGATAATTGTAGGATTCTTGCTAGAATCATAGCCAGATATACTGCAAGAAAAATTCTTGTGCAAGGCTTGCATTAGTTTTGGTAAGATTCTTGAAAGAATATTGCAAGAATCATGTAAACAACCAGCTTACCAAGGTCATAGTAAGACGATCTTGGAAAAATTCCAAGATTCTTACAAGATCTTGCAAGACATTTTTACTTGATATATTAAATGAGTTCATCAAGTAAGAACAGTTATGACCAACAGAAGAACCAAGGTAATGTACCACTGAAATGAATGTAAGAAAGTTAATCCAGTTAGTTTGTAAGACCTAATTGCTTTTACAAAATTCAGAAACAGCCTAATTCCAAGGAGTTAAAAATTAAATATCTTTGGATAATACGGCTAAAAATAGGTAAAAAAATATATTCTGTTTAGTAGTGTTAGGCACAGTATAGACAACTAAGAAAACAAAGGATCCCTGATAGTATCTCGCTCACTTCACTTGTTAGCTAGTAATGGCGTATTATTTATGTATTCATCATTTTTGAGTCCCCATACAGTTCATATTTGTACTTTGATGCAAACAAACGGAAATAATTTCAGTGAATTTAAATTCGATTCTATCATTTCAGAACCAATCAGAGATTAACAATATTAATGCAAAGTATGCAGGAAATTACTTATCTACAGATTAAACTCATAATATGTGACCATCTATAGGAAAACCAGGCACAACGCGGCACCCTTCAAAAAAATTTTTTTTGCACTTACGGTGTTGTCGGCGTCCAGATATTGAGCTCTCCAAGTTTTATCGTCGTAGCTTAAATCGTTCCCGCTATAATAAACCTAACCGTTCCCTTCCGTCGGCTTGAAACAATACATTTTTAAGAAATCGATCGATCTTTTCTCGATATTACGCACGCCGCGTTGTGCCCGGTTTTCCTGTAGACGGTCACATATTTGCAGGCAAAATTTTTGACATTGATAACAATATTTACTCTATCACAATTGCATAGAAAGTATGATTTATTGGCGAACGAGTGTAATGAGCGAGACACTTACAGCGGTAACACAAGTTAAGATTGGGGATGTTTGTTTGTTTATATATATGTTTGGACGTACGTAGGTCATTTTGTACTTTGACCGTCTCGTATTTTTGTGTTAGCTCGTTATTCGACCCGTCCCAAACTTCACTAAACGGAAACCTACTCACTTCTCTCCTTTCTTCTACTAAATGAATATTCAATTAACTTGCATCCACCTACTCACTCCTCTCCACCATCTACTATTTGAATATTTAAATCATGACCTGTTATATTTGATGAATTGCCTAGTTAAATCTATAGCAGCAGCATTTGGGCATCAAGTTTTAATTAACTTGCATCCACCTACTCACTCCTCTCCTCCCTCTACTAAATGAATAATTTATTAATTTTGCATCCACCTACTCACTCCTCTCTTCCCTCTACTTAATGAATATTAAATTAACTTGCATCCACCTACTCACTCCTATCCTTCCCTCTACTAAGTGAATATTTTATTAATTTGCATCCACTTACGGTGTCCTCTTGATTGTGTCCACCTAATATTTAATAATATTTTGTAAGCTAGTGCTTATATATCTGTTAGAACTTATCAAATATTCAATTGATTTACTTCTAAACTAAATACAAGCTATGTTTGAGTATGTACATTTCCAACAAATACATCAGCATGTTTAACCTATTGTGTATTCCTTATTTTATGAGTTAAAATAAATACTCAACATTCTATTGATTGCATGTACAGTATTTGATGAGAGTATTATTAAGGAATTCATAAATACTTATAATGAAATAGTAACCAATTTTTTTATAGCAGCAATTGTCTTGAGGTTGACCTCAGCAATTATTAGTTTTGACAGCTGCTTCTGAACTTTGAGGGTAGCAGCTGCTTGTGCTTGGCTAGGATGATACAATGATTGTAGTTAATAAAAACTATTTCTGAGATGTATTTTTTACATTAGGAACATTGTTAATCAAACTGCTCATTGAATTAAATTATAAATTAATCCAATTACTGCACTGGTGATAGCTTCAAAGATACTATTAAATAAATGTTATCAACATAATCTGAATATTGAATTTTTAATAATAATTTTGCCATTGTTAGAATAATGTTGACGTAATTAATTATTTATCTAAAATTGGCAAGTTTTTATTGTAATTTGTGTATTTTATCTAAAGCTTCTGCAATGGGTCGCCATCGTTATCCAGCTCCACACTGGGAAAGTAGCAACAGAAGGCTATACAGATCAACGCTCTGGGAGACTCGATGCTCATATATCAATCAACCTCAATGTTTCTCTAACACTCAATATCTGTTAATAGCCATCACAATGATCTGGATTTTCAGAAGAAAAACTAAAACTCAATGTTCCAAACTCTGTACTGTAATAAAGCCACGAAAGACAAATAATAAAGTAGAGTTGCTATCTCTACCATTGATCTGGTTAATTTGGAATGGTTCAATAAATATCTTAAAAGAGATTCATTCCAGAACTACTTCACTAAAACAGAAACTATTATTACTATGTGGAGATGTAGAAGCCAATCCTGGCCCCTATAATAAAGGTAAATTAACCTGTATCCAGTGTGATGTTAAAATGGAGTCAACCATAACTACAGCCACTTGTAAGGCAATCAATATTATTAGGTGAAGATACATTTCTGTTTTTCTTTATTATATTTCAATTGAAATAAAATAAAAAAATTGTAGTATTCTCTCATTTTTACTGGGTTTTTAACAATATAAAATTTAAAATATTTGGTCGCCACCAGGAATGCAAACAAGGACCGCTTGCTTGACACAAGTGCTCTACCACTGGGCTGACAACCAGTTAACAAACAAACACTCTAATTCTGTATTTAGTTAAAGTGTACTGCTATACTACAGTCTCACTCTCAACAGACAAATGAAAATTCTCTTTTTTCAAAGATTTTATTTGTTGAATTTTTTTACTCCACTAATTTTTTACTTTTTTATTTCTTTCTCAGCCTTCTTTTACTCATTAGATGTATTGTCTTACTTTCACAGGCTTTTTAAACAATATGAACTAAATTAAAAAATATTTAAATCTGTCATACGTATTTCTGACTAAATTCAGTTAAACAATAAGATATTAATCATTAACTATTATTTTACTTATTAATATGCAAACCATATTCCCTTAATTTTTTCCAACAACCTATCTGAAGCATTATTAACTTGATGTGTATTTATTATTATTCGTTTTTAATGAATTACATACAATTATTTTTTAGCATTGCATTCATTATGAGTACAAGTATATTCCACTTAAGAGCATTATGTTGACAGCTGCTTTTGGACTTTAATGTTAGCAGCTGCCTGAGATGAATGAAGGATTGGCAGTTAAACAATATTTTCCATCATGGTATATTATATTGTCATATAATTTATAAAACAGCTAACTACCAACATCAGCTAAATACTAACTAAAATATTTATTGGAATATCCAAGTACAGGAGAAGTCATGACTTTGAAAGTAAATTTGAAACATTATAAACAAATCAAAATTACATAATTAACCATTCCAATTAATAAAAATTTATTTCAGTAAATTAACATAACAGTAAAACTTATATTGCACCTTTACATTAATTCTGCAGTGAAATAATATTACTTTGTATTTTTGTAAAATCATATTTTATTTGTACAATTGACACTATAATTTTATCGTAGATCAGCCTCTCAGTAACTATGAACCTTCACCTCGAGTAAATGCTGCTGCCTCAGCAAGTTCTGAACAACTGTATGTTTATGGAGGTATTGTTGATAACTTTGATGAGAATAAAAGACAACTGAGAACCGTAATTCAAGTCTATGAGTGCTCTACAGAATACTGGAAAGAACTTCCAACAACTGGTACTCCACCTCCTGGAATATATGAAAATGCAACATCTTATTCAGGTCATGTTCTCTACTTGTTTGGTGGTAACGATGGTACATCATTCCATGCTTCACTGCATCAGCTAGACACCAGATCTATGACGTGGAAGCAACTCTCGCCACAACATGATAGTGGACCCATGAAGAAATCTGCTTGTCACATGATATATTGTAATGATTCGTTAATCGTGATTGGAGGCTATGGCATACCATCAGGTGAACTGCAGTCTGGATCACAATTTACTGAGGATAAACATTATCAAGAAGGTAGTGGCTATACAAATGAGATTCATAAGTACCATATTTCCCAAGGTAAGTCACACATTGTATTTCAATTTATTTGTCACGATTTATTTTATACATTATTATTAAAATACAGAGTATATTAATAAAGTATTACAGATATAATTTCTTTAGAGTTATTTGCAGATTTAATGTAAACTATTGTCGAAATTATCATGGAATAATTATAACACAATGGTTTTATATGTTTGTACTATACTTAATTTTGTCATGTAGATGTGAAAACAATTTAATGGTTTCAGACATAGTGGAACTATTACCCTTTTACATTGTAAACATTTATCAGGAATAATTATAAAGATATAATGATACGTGATAAATTAAAGTTACAGTGCTAATATCTGTCTTTAGCAATGAACTTTAATGACTTTTCAATCATTTCTTTCCAACATGAATAGAAACTAGAATAATTTCTATCTCAGGTTATGATTATATTGAGTATGTATTAGTGATTTTTGAACTAAGGAATTTGATTTATGTATGAATTTATTTGTAGTGATAGAATGGAATGTCATTAGTTTAAACATGCCAATTATACATTCTTGTATTTAGTATTGCTTCTAGGATGACTCACTTAATTAATATTTATTCACACAATGGGCACCACTAAATAGTACTTGCTCTGTGTAAATAGTAATAATAAAGCAATTTATATGTGACTGTGTCTATCAATAGTAATAGAGCAAATTTGTTAAAAGTGGACATACATTTAGTAGTTGCGTAAGTGCTGAGGTATTTGAGAACACATTTTCTCAAAAAGTAAATAGTTTAAAATGTTGTATTAGTTTGAAACAAATATTTTATAAAACGCACAGCGAAATACTTAATTTATGTTTGTGAATTATTATAAACATATCAGATGCAGTCTTTGAAGTAATTAAGATTAATAATTTTTGGCTATATAAAGTGTTCATATAAAATGAGGCATGTAACCATTAAACTGAAACACTGCAAATATACAACCATTACCAACTCATAAATTAAGTGTCTCAATTAACATAATGTAAGTAATTCTTATTACTCCAATAATATCAACCAAAAACTTGGTCATTGGTAAATTACTACTAACAATAGATACGATACTTTTGAATTATAACTTGTATAATAATTGCTGCATATAAAGCAGCTTTAAATTTATGTAAATGACATTTGAAGTCTTCATAAAATAGATATCTTAAAATAACTTAAGAATTATATAATTACATTGCTATTTTTATTTAGGTACATGGTCTTCTCCCTTGATCACTGGAAGTAGACCTTCTCCTAGATTTGGTTTTACAGTCACCTGCATTAGTTCTACACATGCAGTCTTGTTTGGTGGATGGGATGGTACTAGTGTCTTTAATGACACTTACCTCATAGACTTGGCACAGATGGTAAGAATTGATGTAATATCTCAATCATTGTAATTGTATTGATAATATGAGGTTAGTCAAGATGTATATGTGCAGAAATTAAGCAATAAAATACAAATGATAGCATTCATCTGCCATTACATATGTACAATGTAAACTATTTATGTAAGTACTTTTATTCCTTTATTGCAAGTTTCTATCTAGTGAGTTTGTTAAGATGGAGGGGATTTCATGGAACATAGGAACTAAGGAAAATCTGCCACTTATTTAAAATAACAAGTAATTTAGTGGAGTGTCCATATATTAAAACTTTCTATACGGAACTAAATAAAAAAGCAAATATTTTTTTATAATTCTGTGTATAAATTCTTATTGACATTGAAGAGACTAGTAAGTTGCAACTGGCCATTTCTAAGCAGCAAAAGAATAAAAAAAATAGGGAGGGAGAGAGTACACTTCACAAAGTACAAAGACATGTAGTGGTATTTTTATATAGGTATCTAGGCAGCTGCACTTGCAGAGGATATTTGTTGTACTTGGGCTCAAACAACTATTTTTCTAGTATACAGTACTTATTACATGAGTCAGAGTATGATATGGTGAAATATTTCATGACCTGGCTAATTTATTTTCAAGAGCCAGAGGGAATGAATTATCAAACCATATCACTCTGCTGAGTGTAATATGTGATTTATTCCACACTAGATATCTTCACTACTGTAGTTAGTAGCCCCACCCCCTCCTTTAGCAGCTGCTCTAACATTGGTTGAGTAGCTACACAAAAGGAAGGTAGCTTAAAAAACCAAGAAAATTGACAAGTTCAGCCAGTTGCTATAATTACATGTGTAATGAGCCTGACAGTACAGCAACATGGTGAAATATGTGACCATCTACAGGAAAACCGGGCACAACGCGGCGTGCGTAAATATCGAGAAAAGATCGATCGATTTCTTAAAAATGTATTGTTTCAAACCGACGGAAGAAAACGGCTAGGTCTATTACAGTGATAACGACTTAAGCTACGACAATAAAACTTGGAGAGCTTAATATCTGGACGCCGACAACTCCGTAAGTGCAAAAAAAAAATATCGAAGGGTGCCGCGTTGTGCCCGGTTTTCCTGTAGACGGTCACATATCATGAGTTATTTCACAGGTCGTGTACCTAAACATATCATTGTGAAGATATCTAGGGTGGAATAACAATTATTATTTTTTTAAATATATCAATGGAACACTTTAATGATCCTATTAAGACACAAAGTTTCCTGACTCAAATATGTCTGATGTTTTAAAGTGATTACTAATGTTTGTGTTCACTTTTATACTCTGAAATTCTTTTATGCTTACATTATTATAGCAAATATAGGATGCATGTTGTCAGGAAACTATCCTGACAGCAACATGCACATGTCGCCATGAAACTAAAAATGTGTAACTTGGTGTATTATGATTATTGTTTATTTTGTTGTATTTTATATCATCGCACATTCTTATCATAATTACTGCACATTATTTTTATTCTATTCAGGCAGACCAATTCAAGCATAGACTGTTTGATTACTTTAGTTAGTAAAACTATGAGAAATAAAAATTATTTCTAAGCACTGTATATACTGTGATTGGACTTACTCAGGTGGCAGCAAAACACAGTACATGTTACTAACAAAATTGATAGGCTTTTAAAATGCAGCTGATACTTTTGGATATTGTTATTATATTTAATTAGGCATGAAGAAGTGTTTCAGTTCATCTAATATTATATATTGTAAAGTAATTGTTTGATTGTACATTATATTCTCGTACTAATAGTGTTTTACAAAACTTGTACATGGAGCACCACAACCACCTCCAAGAAGCTATCATGCTGCTGTTTGTCTTGATTTTAACAACAACAATCCACAGTTGTTAGTAGCTGGTGGACATGATGGCAAGACTTCAAGTGATGTTTGGTGTCTTGATGTACGAGCACAGAGTTGGCAACAGGTAAGATTATACTATAGTATAGCTCAAATAATAATAGCTATGTAGAAGTTAATAAACTTAACTGATGCACATAAGGAATAATCTTTAAAAGAAAAAATAATATTTATTGTTTAAACTAAAATTACTTTAGTAGTTCCTAATATTGGATCATGTACGATTCACTGATAATTGGTGGCTAAAAGTTCACCTGTAAAGAACTTTGACTGTTTCAGTCAATTCTATTTTTAGAACTAATTAATAGTTTAAGTTAAGTTATACTTTTCATAGATCTAATTAAGAATATTAAGTAGTTTGTCTAATCTCTATAATTATTACACAATTTCATGCATGAAATCAAATTATTTTGTTCAACAATCCAGCAGTTCAAAAACCATACATTTAATGCACATACATGAAATACTACATGAATACATTCCATTGTGCAATATTTAACAACAACTTTTCTTTATATTTTGCAAGGTGTAGCTTAAATTTTGAGCACTTTGAAATTTTATATTTACACTGTCTGGATAGAGTAGCTCTTCTTCTTTCTAAAAATATAAGTCTGTCGTCTGGGAAACTTTCCGGAAGCTTGTGGTAAAAGTGTTTCTTGAGACCTCCTAAAATGGCTTTAGAATAATGGCTGTGTTAAATTTGGGTAGAATTGTTTTCCCACACAGATAGCTGTGATATTTATATCATTCTGTAGCATTATAAATACTCTATAACATTATACTAAAATCAACATTTACTATCAGAGGGTCTTGCTTCTACATTCAAAACCTGCCCAATGTAGCCAAAAATTTTGATGAAAATAAGTGAGTACTGCATGAATACTTGTGAAGATACATATCAGTGAATGTTAAGGAGCTATAGAAGTACTGAATGAGAAAATGTCAAGAACAGTCATCATTACAGTTATCTAAAATTAAACAATCCTGTCTGTTTCTTTATCACTTGAAGAATACATATCTTATGCTGCTCATCCTCAACCATCACATTTTGACATGTCTGTCTCTTCAAGCGTACAATTGTTAGGTTTCTAGAGTGTAGTGACAAGCTGGTCTGATAGTACATATTTTAGTATAATTTTGTAGAGCCTTTACAATGCTACAGAATGGTATAAAAATCACAGCTGTCTGTGTAGGTGAAAACAATTCTGCTCAAATTTACTACAGTCATTATTCTAAAGCCATTTAATAATCCTCTGGATCACTTCTACGGCGAGGTTTAGGAAAGAGACACAAGATTTATCTTGTTAGAAAGAAGAAGAGCTACACTATATAGACACCTCAAAGTGCTGCTCAGAATTAGATCTACACCTTGCTGTGGTTTAAAAGTGTTCAATAGAATGTACTCCATGTAGCACTTCCTGTATCTGTATTGATAGGACTGCTGGCTTGTGGACTGCATTATGTATCATTAGCAAACAATTTGTTAGCAGCTTGTTGATGTTTGTTAAAATGAACTTTTTATTGCCATGTTTCGGAACTGGTAATCTAATTATTATTTTTACTTAAATTAGCTGTTTAATATACAAAATTTGTACAATTTGTCTGGTGTTATATTATAACTTTTAACTTGATTAAGTATGTTTTAGTAATAAAATCATTTGTGTTGATAAATTTGTCTGAATAATTACATATATTTATTCCGTATATAAATGAATTAAGATTGTAATTACATTATAATTTAATTACTAATTGATTTACTTGTTCCATTTCAATTAACTTTATTTTTTGTTAGCTACCACTAGTAGCTTAATTGTCATGAAGTATAGGCTCAGCACTTTCCCTAGAAAAAAAACGGCATGTACATGTAGAGACACTGTCTATTAATAGTGAGATGTTATCAGTGACGGTACATATTTAGGAATAGTAACATGTACATGTAGAGATACACATACATCATTAACAGTGAGATGTTATCAGTGACGGCACATAGTTAGGAATAGTAACATGTACATGTAGAGATACATACATAGATAGCTACATTGCAATAATTCCAAATGGATGCAGATGAACTACTGACTATGTAGGAAATGTATTACAGAATTATTTTCTGATTGTATTTTTCAGTTCAGACACTGCAAAATTCAATTGTGCCGCTTCTGCTTAACTTAAATATATGACTTTATATGACTTAGTCACAGTTCTTGTACAGTGTGTTGTATTACAGTAATTTGTTAATGAGTGAAGTTCTCATGCAAGAAATTAAAATGTGTAATAATAGCTATAATTGTTTAATAAATAACTACCGAGCTTTAGGACTGTTTATAAATCTTTCTTTCAGAGTTGAAACCAAACACATGCAGACTGGTCTACTTTAAGAAGGTTCCTCAAAGAATTACTTAATATGTTGCTTATATTTTCCTGCTGTCACTAAAGGCTTCTTTGTCTAGGATTACACACTTTCATTTAATTATTCAGCTACACACTACATATGTGATATACTTAACAATTCTGGAGACAGTGTAATGCTTTTCATTGCCTATCTTGATTGCCATTGGTTCTCCAAATTGGTCAACAGAGACATCATTATAGTTCCCTGGATGGTCAACTAATAAGACCTACCTTAGCCTCTGAATCAAGAGTATGCTTTTTGAGCAGATAAAGAGAGGTGGAGAACATATCATACATGTCCTATCAATTTCATGGAACAGGCTTGGCTAGTTCCAAGATAGCTGTTTTGACAGCTGCTAAAGCTGCCAGTTTTTAGTATGGTGAATGTACTTCATCTGGTTATTTGCAAAAGATAGCAGTATACGTGTTGTGAGAATGGTATTATTGTAGATATGAGGCAATAATAAGAGGACTAAACAAGTAGGTGGTAGATTTTAGACTACTCAAATCCTAGCAAAAAGACATTGCTTCATTGCTCATATTCTTAAACCTAAATACATCAGCCTGCCATCACACTCATGTGTCCAGCATATCCTTCCATATGCATATCTTGCATATTTTGACACTAGTGTTTACCAGCAGTTTTAGTGAGTCCATCATTTGTAGTGTAGTAGCATTATCCTCAACATATTAGCTACTGACTTTATGAAACAGTAAATCCATGTCATAGCTATGTAACTCTATCATGGGCAAAATCAGCTGTCACAATTGTATTTTCAAGGTTCGATATTTTGCAGTGTCCAAGACCTAACTTGAAACAATAATATTAAAACAACCAAAAAACTCAAACTAGAGGTTATTAAGATAATTTCTTAGAGTTAACCATATTTTTGGCAGCTAATTTGCAGTTTTCGCTGTGTCTGAGACCTCAGATTACAAAAATACCATCAGAAAAGAATGTTGTACACCAAATAACCATATGCTAGACATATCACTTGAAAAATAATTTTTGAACCAGAATATTCATTGTGAACAATTAAAATTTCACTATTTCCCCGGAGTTTTCCAAAGTTACAACTTTGGAATACCAAGTTAAATTCTAGAATCATTGGGGATGCATATCTGTAAAAGTAACTTTCATATAAGAGTTTGTAGACTTATAGTAGCAATTCCAATAATATTTGAGATACAATTTTGGTTTCATCACTGGCACTCACCAGATCTGAATTCAGCACAAAAATGGGGTCTAGAAAAGTCAATCAAACTTACTTTATGTGCTGTTAGGAATATTAACATGTACATGTAGAGATACACATACGTCATTAACAGTGAGGTGTTATCAGTGATTGGACATGTTCTAGGATTTTTTTTTCATATCTGATACTAAACTGTATGCAGCTAATTTTGAGTTCAGTATAACTACTTCTTCCTCATGCAGATTTTCATAACTGCTTTGTCTCCTGAAGCTGTAGTCAAGTATTTAAGTATGTATATAATAATTTTTTAAACTAATTTAGGTCAATTTATAGCTGGTGAATCCAAATCTGATAAGTGCCAGTTGTAAAAACTTGACCATTTCTCGATAATTAAATTATAAAGTACACCTTTTAATTTTTAGTATTTTAAAATCAAATAAATCATCTCATCTACCATTTACTCAAGTATTAGGCCATAGTAGCTTCTCAATGGAATAAGTTCTTCTCTGACATAGCAATATATTATGACATCAAATTTTTATCAGCTGAGTTCCTGTTTGTGCACATTATTTACTTATATATGGTAATTTCCGTCACTTTATTTGTGCTGCGTGCTTGCTTATGCTCAAACTGATAGTATAGTCTTTTAATGTGGTACTTCCTTGAAGAAACAGAAAGTTTGTAATTTATAGCTATGCTCAAGTTTATCTTGAAAGTTAGATGTTCAGGTAACAATAAAGTCTTATGTGCAAGGGAGAACAAAAAAATAACCAGCAAAGCTTATGCAGCAAGTAAACTTAATAAGCTACCAGATTGTGAATTGTACTTCACAAGTATGTACTAGCTAGTACATATTGCTTGAAACGTCATATTGAGTGATACTTTAGAAGTGCAAGATAGAAACAAGTGACTAGCTGAGTTTTACAAAACTACGAAAAAACTTTCTCAAAAAATTCCAGTATCTACATGAAGAAGAGATGTGTGTAGAACTGGATGGAAGGCAACTTCCGATAGTCTAGTGAGTAGTCCTGATGGCATAATACACAGAGTAATCTGGAGTCCTATGAAGTATTTTTACAGATAAATGATTGCCAATTGGCAACTTTGGGAAACTCGGGGAAATTGTGAAAATTAAAAATGGTCACCATGAAATTGATCAGTTCCAACATTTTTTTTCAGGTGTTATATCTAGTATAGAATTCTTAGTTATAAAAAATTATTCCTGATCCAAGTTGAGGCTAGATAGCTACATTGCAATAATTCCAAATGGATGCAGATAAACTACTGACTATGAAGGAAATGTATTACATAGTAGAATTCTTTTCTGGTTGTATTATTCAGTTCAGACACTGCAAAATTTCAATTGTGCCGCTTCTGCTTAAATTAAATATATGACTTAGTCAGAGTTCTTGTATAGTGTGTTGTATACAGTAGGTTGTCAATGAAAGTTCTCATGCAAGAAATTAAAATGTGTAATAATAGCTATTTGTTTAATAATTAACTACAGAGCTTTAGGACTTTATAAATCTTTCTTTCAGAGTTGAAACCAAACACATGCAGACTGGTGTACTTTAAGAAGGTACCTCAAAGAATATGTTGCTTATATTTCCTGCTGTCACTAAAGGTTTCTTGTCTAGGATTGCACACTTTCATTTAATTTTCAGCTACACACTACATAATACTTAACAATTCTTGAGACAGTGTATTGCTTCACATTGCCTATCTTGATTGCCATTGGTTCTCCAAATTGGTCAACAGAGACAGCATTATAGTTCCCTGGATGGTCAACTAATAAGACCTACCTTAGCCTCTGAATCAAGAGTATGCATTTTGAGCAGATAAAGAGAGGTGGAGAACATATCATACATGTCCTATTGATTTCATGGAACAGGCTTGGCTAGTTCCAAGATAGCTGTTTTGACAGCTGCTAAAGCTGCCAGTTTTTAGTATGGTGAATGTACTTCATCTGGTTATTTGCAAAAGATAGCTATATATGTTACGTGTTGTGAAAATGATATTATTGTAGATATGAGGCAATAATAAGAGGATTAATCGATTATCGCCGAATTACGCGTTTTCGCGTAAAGCACGAGGGTGCTTCACAGCGCGGGTTATGCATTTTTGCATAACCGCCATGGTACCCGCTTCAATTAGCTACCAGCAGCAATCGCAAGTGTTTCAATAGCTCCCACAACGCCGTAGTGATTCTCCTGTGAGGTTAGTGTAAGGGAGGCAAGGTCTTAATCACCCTTACCATAGAAAAAAAAATTATTTGTAGATTGAAATTGTAGCACTGTTTGTGTATAAAGAAAATCAAAGTTACAAAAAAAATAATATTATGCATATAACTAATAAACAAAAATATATATCACTAATAAGATATTTAAAGACTGCCAAGAAGTCTTCATAGAGGGCAGTGATGAAGAATTTGAGTCTTCATAGAGGGCAGTGATGAAGAACTTGATGATCTCAAAGAAATAGAGATAGAATAAGGCAGAAGACTTCTCAGGTGTAGAGATCCGTGGCCAAGAAGTCTTCATGGAGGGCAGCAATGAAGAATTTGATGACCTGGAAGAAATATAGGTTGAAAAAGGAAAGCTATTTTAGCTTTGTTTGTTCATACACAGAGGGTTATATAGATTTTGAACAACACCAACCACAAAAAGGTCTAGTTATTATTGCATCAGGATACAGACTTTCTTCCTCCCAGTTCTCCCCTACTTGAAGGTGCCCATAAAATGGATTTCTTAGGAGAAAGTTTCTCAGGTATGAAGAGAAGGATATGCAATCTATGTCAAGAACAGTAACAACAGACACATCATGGTACGAGTACAGTGGTGATTATGGGGTGTGGCTTTGTCACAATGGAGTTCAATAGGACTGCTTCATAGTATTATCAGAAAAAAATCCTAGAATTGCAAACACAGTAGTCTATATAATTGCTTGTTATGTTATATATTATATTATCCTAGTGTATGGCTCCCAAAAAAAAATAAACAGCCATAATCAATAGTTGCTGAATTATTTCAAAGCAAGCGGCTAGTGAACAACAATATATAGCTATGAAACATGAGGTCTTAGCCTAAACTTTTACAATACTGATGCTAACAATGGTATACTTACCGCCTCTAGACAAGAAAAAGCTCAGGCGTTTAAGCCTTGAGGTGACGGTCACAATTTCTTGTAAACAATTTCGGAGTACACGCACGTAATCGCGAATTTAATTTTAGGCGTTAATCGGTTAAACAAATAGATGGTAGATTTTAGAATACTCAAATCCTAGCTAAAAGCAATTGCTTCATTGATCTTATTCTTCAACCACAATATATCAGCCTGCCATCACATTCATATATCCAGCATGTGCACCAGTGCATATCCTTCCCATTTGACACTAGCATGTCACAGTTTCATACCATTTAAATATTTTACCAGCTGTTTTAGTGAGTCCCATCATTTGTAATGTAGTAGCATTATTTTCAACATGTATTTGCTACTGACTTTATGAAACAGTGAATCCATGTCATAGCTATGTAACTCTATCATGGGCAATATCAGCCTTCACAATTGTATTTCAAGGCTGGATGTTTTGCAATGTCCAAGACCTTAACTGGAAATAATAATATTAAAACAACCGTAAACTTTTTACTAGAGGTATTTATATAATTTCTTAGAGTTGACCATATTTTTGGCAGCAAATTTGCAATTTTCGCTGTGTCTGAGGCCTCAGATTGATAAAAAAATACCATCAGAAATGAATTTAGTACACAAAATAACCATAAGCTAGACATATAACTTGAAAAAATACTTTTTTGAACCAAGAATATTCATTGTGAACGATTAAAATTTCACTATTTCCTGGAGTTTTCCAAAGTTACCACTTTGGCAAACCAAGTTAAATGCTAGAACCACTTGGGGATGCAAATCTGTAAAAGTAACTTTCATATAAGAGTTTGTAGACTTAAAGTAGCAATTCCCATAATATTTGAGATACAATTTTCATTTATTTTTATTTAAAACAAAATGCTCAATGTTTCATCACTGGCACTCACCAGATCCTGAATATTCAGCACAACAATGGGGTCTAGAAAAGTCAATCAAACTTACTTTATGGGCTGTTAATTCAGGTCTACTACACTACACTAATACAAATATTACAATATTTTCAAATTATTAACCACCCAGTCACCATTTTGAAGTAAGTCAAAACTCGAACAGCGAAAGCTACTTCAGCATTGTAGCCTTAGAGATACCACCGCAAGGAGTTTGACAATCATAAATAGCTTACTCTTTGAGGCTAAACAGCATTCAAGTGGAGGCAACACAGACGAGAATAAACACAATTTTCGTGAGATGATACTTCAAATCGCTGTGCAGCAGTTACTGCAATAAAAGGGTTAAGGAATTTTATGGCTGTTTGAATTACAAATACATTATTAATTATTGTTTAGCTGTCAACAATAAATTAACAATAAACTATTTGCTTAACACACTAGTAATTCAACCATTAGATTACACCACAATATTGCAACAAAATGCTAAGTTGTGTATTTATCATGTTAATACTGCTATGAATGTTGTCATTTTTTTTAATATACCTCAAATTTTCTATATTTAAATATATTTTCAAATTTTGGGAATTTTTTTACTCTTCCAATTTATCAATTAATAATTGTTCTCTTAGTCTTCTTTTATTCATTTTATTCACACGTTTCTTTCTAACAACTCAGCAAAAACAGACAATGGTTAACTGCCGATGAGAGCAAATAAATTACTTTTTTGATTGTTAACAATTATTATACATGAATATATAAGTGAGGAGTGAGTCTCACAAGTAGCTCACATGTAGGATTGAACTCAGTCATTGAATAGTGTTCTCACTGTGAACACTGGCACCTTGAAAATATTATAGGAAAATATTTTTATAGAAACCATCTTCAGCTTCATTGAAGATTGATTAGATTGATATGTAATATTAGACTACAATTCACTTGTGATGCAATAATTGAATGAATGCTCTAAGCTATTTTTATTGCAAGAAATTATAACTACATCTACTCCTACCATATTAGGAAAATTCGATGTGTTGTGTATTTCAGATCACTATCTAATTTAACATATGGCTGTGAATCAGTAAATGTCTTATTAGTAAATGATTAATCTTAATCAGCATTATGTTAATGAAGTGCAATTTTAACTCTACTGAACAAATAAGTTCAAACATTTATATTCATTCCATTTGTTCAATATTTGCCACTTCAGATAGCCAAATTCCTACAGCCTAGATATGGTCACTGTGCAGCTTCTTTTGTTATTTCTTCTGAACTCACTGAAGTAGTGCTATTTGGAGGAGATGATCAACGCAATCGTCACCTCTCAGACACTACAATATTAAGAATTGGTGAGTTTATACTGATTTTTATAAAATAATTTACTTTTTAGCTGAGGTATGTTGATATATTTGAAGTTTTGTTCTATAAACATTGTCTCATTGTAATTTAGCCTTTATTGTTTTCCAGCAGAATATTGTTTACACTAATAATAATAATATTTTGGTCATTACATAAAGAATATACAATTTCATTCTCATATTTCATTATATTTTACATATTTGAGTTCATGATACCTAATTAGAAAAATAGCTGATGTTATATAATTGGGTAGTAACAGTTGTTCAAGCATACTTGACTGTAACAGTTTCTCAAGAAAAGGCAATCTATTAATATCTTTACAATTCAAGACCACAACTCTTTATGTCTCCCACTCACAAAACTTTGTAAAAAAAAACAAACATGTTATTTATACTTTTTATGGAAATCAAGCAAGGTACTGTCAATCATCAAACAAAATGTCAGCTACAAATACATGATTTTTTTAATTAATATTTTCATACTATAGTCTGATGGCATGTGTTATTTTATTCACTGAATCATTTCAGTGCATGAGAAAATAATTCACATAGTTTACTTGTGTTACTTTATTTATTATTCCATAGTTGAATAATTTCTAGCCTAATAGCTACATTATTTTTACTGCTGTTAACATGAGAAGCTTAAACTGTGACTGATTTTATAATTGCCTTTTCATTCTAACATGTAATTGGATGAATCGTTTGAATGTTCTTTTGAGTTTACATTGTTAATTTGAGTTTTTTATTACCTTGGAATGTGGAAATAGAATGTATAGTGCTGTAGAGAAGTGATAGCTATTAGAAACAAATAATTAGTTCAAGTTTATGCCTAACATTATTTATTAAATTTGTAGAATACAATTTAACTAAGACATAATATTACATTTTATATTATAGAAAAAGTAACCTCCTCCACTAAATGGAAAGTATCTGCAATTATACATTCTTCAGAGTTGAGAAATAAAGATAGACTAATAGCAAAGAAACTACTAAAAGGTAATATTATAATTACAAGTTGTTGACATGATTTAATGTATCTGACATTATAAAGGTGGAACTAGAATAATACATTTATAACTATACATTATACCTCAGTTTGATCTTTGAAACATAATGAAATGTTTTTGATTCTGAGTGATGTTATTGGTGAGCAGGTGAAGCAAGTGAGTCACTATTGATAGCTAACAATATTATGTGAATGCATATAAACTTAAACTTTTCGTGAGGGTGCCTAAATTCGTTCGTATAGTGTCTAAAAATACAAATAAATTGGGTCTAGGGTGATGCACTGATGCCATTTATTTATCAATGGATTATTTGATGTTGTTTCTTCTGCACTTAAACTACAGTAACAATGTTACTGCACCATATTAAAGTATTGCTGCTAGAATAAGCTAAGTGCTTTATAATTAAATTATGACTCCTCTCCGGATGGGGAGATGTTTCCAGTTGACACTGAAAAGGTGTTCTGGCGGCATTTAATTGGTGGTCTGTTGAGTACGAGTCTGCAGCAAGGGTACTACTCAAAAGTATAAAAGTAAAATGTGAAGGTTTTGGTTGTTGGTTGTCGTATCTCAGTGGTTAAAGCACTGGTGGCTAAAGCCAGTGGTCCTGGGTTCAATTCCCCGGCAACAAATAAGATTGCTTCACATTTCCTTTACTTTTTTCCAGACCCCGAAAGTTTCAATGTAATTATCATCTTTCATTGACTTTTTTCAATTACTATTATTTTTGCCTCGCCAAATAAATGTATCATTTTTACTTGACCATTTGAATTATAGTATTGTAGTAAAATGTTGAAGTTAAATGAGATTTATGAGCAAAATTTTCTTTGTTATAATTGAATCAAACACATATCTAGTTGATTATTTTCTCCTTTTTTGCCAAAAAAACAAAACTTCAAAGTCTTTAATAATTACAGCATTTTAACTTTATATGTAATTATAGTGTGTTATACAATGCAATTATTATCCACAAATATTCTAAGCCAATGATTTAATGTCTATCTGACACTTTTGCTAGGGTGTAGGTTGTGGCTTTCTATCCAAGCGTAATAACCCCATTTAGTATTCTTCAGAGACAAGAGACATTAAATCATTGGCTTAGAATATTCACTGTGAAAGTAAATGGAGAACAATAATGTCCCTAAATATAACAACAAGAACAGGGAAAAACTCATGAATGATTATATTTCAACTCCTGGGACCTATGGCCCTCAGGCTTGCGTGCACTAAATTTACCAGTAGCTATGCACACACCCTAACTATTTCAGATCCTGTTTACACAACTTAGCTTACCAGCATTTTCACAGAGAAGGCTGTGTTAAGCGACTATTTCAGTGAGAATATTGTTGATATTGCTCAGGAAACTGAAGGTTCTTGTCATCCTTCACCAGTAAATGAAGTACATGACTTTAATTTAAGTCATTTTGATAGGGTATGTCCATGCTGCATAACAAGAACAGCGAAAACTCATAAATAATAGTATTTCATTGTAGCTGTAGCAAACATCTTTATTATAGCTGTAAACCCCATGATCATATAATTAACAACAAGATAAGCTATACTTTTAAACTAAAACTAAACAGTAGCTATACCCTTGGTCAACTAGTATGCACATTATATATACATAAAGGCATAACAGAAGTGCACACTTACCAAGTTAGAACACCTAGTTACAATATAGCAATGGGATCTCATGAATAGATAATGTACAGAATGCTATTAATATTATAATTTGTATTCTTTGTAGTTACAGAAAAAGAAATTGAAATAGCCTGTGAAGAAGCCATAAAGAATCAAGCTTGTGTAGATATTTTTGTAGGACGCTTAAATTTTGTTGGCTTACCTCGTTCAGGAAAATGTTCCACTCTACGTCGACTACTTGGAGAGTTTATTAACTTTATTGAAGCTAAAATGGACCATGAACTACCAAGTACTGGAGTAGCAGACAGAAAACAACTCTTCATTCAAAGCATTAAAAAATCTGTTGGATTTGTGAACAAAGGACAATGGAAGGAGAAGAATCTAGTAGGGGAAACTACTTTTCTCAATGGTATAATATATCAATCTATAAATGGTAAGGTCAGAAATGCATAAGTCATACTTGGATATGATATACTTCTGTTGCTAAATTTAACATATATGGGTCTAATTAATAATTGTTAATGGGGCAAAATTTATAGACAATTACTACAGTTGTATTTTCACAGTAAACAACCGATACAATTAACTTTTAATAAACCAAATCCAAATATTATATTGTTTTTGTACAATCACTAGAAAAACGTAGACCCTATATAAATTCTTGGGTAAGGCTTCAAGAAGAAGTTCTTTAATGATAGTAAACATTATAATTAACTGCATAAATAGAACATTTAGTTCTGACAATAAATGAGTTTCAAATTGTATTAATATTATTGCTACAGATATAACATCCTCTTTACAAGTTGAATCGTTCCAGCCATCAGAGAATAAAGATCCAAGTACTAATAAACTATCTTTGGAGAATGTAGACATACATGCATCAAGTGATCTTGTTGTGAAAGAAATGCCATCATCAAATGAAGCTGAAAGTTTGCAAGATATAACTGAAACAGTAGAAATGAAAGAAGACACCGCTTTTACAAGTATTGCTGAAGTTTATCCTACATATGAAGATGCAACTGCCATAGAAGATTCAGAAAGGGTACAATGCTTACTTGAAGATGTCATATATTTGATTACTACTGACCACGGAGGACAGACTGAGTTTTTAGATCTAATGTCTCGATTCTTGATGGGGCCATCATTAAATCTTATTTTCAGCAGGCTGACAGATCCCTTAGATAAGGTGTACAAAATATATACCACCAATGAAGAAGGAGTGTCTACCAACAAAGAAAATTCCATAGTAACATTGGAAGACGTTATATTTCAAACATTAGCTAGCATAGCTTGTATGGAAGCTACAAGTGAGGAAAACAAATCAGCAGTACAAAGCTCTCATTTAAATCACAATAGTGATAATTGTTGTTCTTCTAAAGCTATGTTTGTGGGAACATTTAAAGATAAAGTTTCTGAAAGACAATATGTGCAAAGAGACAAACTGCTCCGTAAAAAAATCGAGCAGACTGAATTTTTTCGCAAAGGTATAATCGAATATGCTAATGAAGATTATATAACTTTACCCGTAGACAACAGGAGTGGTACTAAAGAAGAAATCAATACCACTAAAATCAAGTTTGAAAACTGTATAAAGAAACACTTTGGTAAAGTACACATTCCTTGCACGTGGTTGATATTTAACATTGTGTTGCGATCCAAAAATAAACGTACAATAGCAATGGATGAATGCAAAGTAATTGCTGGAAATCTAGGAATTGGTGACACAGATTTGCATAAGGTTCTGTGGTTTCTTCATTATCGGGTTGGTTCATTACTCTACTATCCCAAAGTGAAAGGATTTGAAAACATAATCATTTGTGACATTAAGGTGAGTAATATTGTCAGGATGTCGTAACGGGTACGACTGAGCACCCATAGCTGCACTAATATTTTAACAAAAAGGTCGCATACCAATTCATTTTATTACTTTTTACCTAATCTCGATCTCGTGGTGGTCATTGATGCATACTTGGGCAGCTGAAATTGAGCGGTTGAAATTGAAGAGTTGAAATCGAGCAGTCGAATGACTTCCACCAGGATTAAATAGCTAATATTGAGCCTTTTGGGAGATTTTTTTAGGACAGTCCAAACTACTCTGATCCTTCACTTAACTCCAAAGTGATCTTCTGGAAAAAGAAATGTGGTTCAGAGATCTTAGGATTGTTTGTTGGCAAAATGGCCATTTTTGCATGCACTACTAGAAGTTTTTCCATTTAGTTATTTGCTACACATACTTGAAGAAAATAAAAAGGCAGGCATTTGTGAGTTCCAGCATATTATGAATAAATTCAGTTTTTTAGAGGGTTTTTTTGTCAATTAGTTGTTTTCTTCTTATGTCCAAGTAGGTATATTGAATATATAATAAAATTACACTCTACATAACAGCTATAGTATAATTTAACATAATATTAATTTGACTTGGACAATGATTATTAAAAAAAAATGAATTATTTGGTGTGAATTCAGTGGTACTAGAATACACAGAACATGAACTAAAAATTGTTCCTTCATTTGATAAAAAGTAACCATTGTTGTTGTCTTTTCTATTAGTCTAACTCATTACTTGGACAAATAAGTGGGTGTTACTAAGTGGGTGTGGTTATAGTGGCCGCACCAATACTATCTTGCTTTCCACTCTCCTGATTTTTCCGCAAGTATTCCATGTAACACAGCATAGTCATTACATTAATAAGACTGCCTTTACATAAGGTAGCCATGGAAATATGCTACTGTTTATTCTACATCAGCATCTTATATATCGTCACTTTCATAATCACAAGAAACAGAGGAGAGTAGGAAGCCAGATCGAATTGGTAGAGCCGTTATAACCACACCAACTTAACGATACCCACTCATCTGTCCAAGTAATGAGTATGATAAATAAAAACCATATAGAAGTGTTTTTTATCGAAAGAACCAAATATTTTTAGTCTATGCTCTGAGTATCCAATAATTCAAATGCCACTGTAATCACACCAAACAATTAAGTCATTTTGCAAGCCAACAATGCAGGAAAGACCTCTGAACTACGTTAGTCTTCCCAAAAGATCAATTTGAAATAGTAAACAACGGATCAGGCTTGTCAGGAGCTTCCTAAAAATCTTTCAAAAGGCTCGATATTAGCTATTTAATCCCAGCCATTATCATTTTTACCACTTAATTTTGTCCATCCAAGTTCAACAACGACCTAAAGATCTGGTAAAAGATTAAAAACATTAATAGACATGCCCTCTTTTTTGTTAAAATATTGATGCAGCCATGGCCACTTGGCCACATCATATCAAACATCTCCGAGAAAGTTTTGTATGTGATTTATCTATGTAGTGTGATTTAATAACAGGACATTGTTTAGATGGCATAATATGCTCAGAAGATAATTCATAGCTATGAGTTTTATATGCCATTGACTTATAATGTTATGTTGTAGGTGGTTTTTGATGCTGCAACATATTTGGTACAAAACACATTCATATTTAATAAAGTAGGACCATTTGCTGCAGATAACTTTAAGAAATATGCCCAATTCACTATATCTGATTTAAAGAAGGCCACTGAAAACAAACTTGATGATTTAATTTCTATGGAAATGATAGTAACACTTTTTGAGCACCACAATATCTTAGCTCCTCTTCCAGTAACAAAAGATAGAGAAGAAATTATTTACTTTATGCCTAGTATTCTGAGAAATGCTACAAAAGACGAGCTCCAAAGGGTTCTTATTTCTGCAGATGTGGCTCCTCTCGTGTATCGATACAAGTGTGGCTACTTACCATTAGGAATCTTCTCTTCTCTTATTATAGGCCTGGTTTCGAACACAAAACTAAATTGGACTATCAAAGAAAACAGTCCTTGTCGTAACAAGATTGATTTTTTTGTAGGAAAGGACATAGACACAGTTACTATCATTAGCTATTCCACATATATTAAAGTGGTACTCTACAGAGAATCTCATCCAAGAACACCCACTTCTGTAGTTTGTGCACACATCAGAAATACTATCACTTCTATGTTAACTCAAGTCAATCATAATCTCAAGTACCACAATGCAAGACTTCAATATGGATTCGAATGTACCGACCATTTATGGGATTCTGTATTGAAACTGTTGAACAAAGCTCCACTCCATTTATGTATACTGGAAGACGAAACCTCTCATAAAATGAAGTGTCTGAAGGATCCTCTTAAAATAATTCCACTTATAGATTCAAGACAGACAGTTTGGTTTGATAAGGTATGTCATTACTTTAATCAACTCAGTGTTACAAATAATGTACTATATATATTAGGAAAAATATGATGAAGTGACTACAGACACCACTTCTAAAGGTATTTGTGTTTTAAAAATGTGACTAATCTATTTTTTTGTTAGCTCTTGTCTCTTATGTATCCAGGTGTATATGACTCTTTTATATATTTTATATTTCATGTCTTCTGTTTTCTCCCATTTTTACTTAGTTCTCTACTACTAGTTCTTTTTTCAATCGTGTTGATATCTTAGTCTTTTCCAAGTCTCCTTTCAGTCTTTCAGTAACTACCAGCTATTCCTGGCTTTACCAAATAAATAACTCATCCCCCCCCCCCCGTATTCAATCTCTAGAGGCTCTTTTTGTTTCTTCCAGTTTCTGATTTTACTCACTTCCAGTTTCTTTCAGTCTCTGACAGTCACTTCAGTGCCTTTCAATCTGTTGCAATCTCTCATCACCATTTATGGTCTTTTTTCTCACGATCTGCAAGAAACTAGGTAATATTCTAACAACAAAAAGAGAGAGATAGAAATATATAATAAGTTGATTGCACTGAAAGTGACTGAGTATGGTTGCGATAGTGATGTCCTACAATCTCGCTGTCAATAGACCAACGAGAATTTTGATTTTTCGAGGATTTGTTTATCCGTGGACTTTTTTTACTGTATTATCTATCACTCAACTGATTGAAGAAAAAAAACAACTTAGGATATTTGTAAATTTGTTTGTTTCTTTTTGTTTTACACATTCATTTCAGCTAGTTCAGATAAATAGTTGATTTTTTAAGTTTTTCTTAATAACCTGTAGCCTAGGGTCATCAAAACATTCTATATTATTACTGTATGTAACAATAGATTATAGTATGAAATTATGAATCATAGGATTGCCAGAAACTACAAGTGGAGATGCTATGCGAGAAGCGCATGGATCCTCTGAAGCAGGTCAGAGTAAATTTACTATTAAAATGATATGGTGCATTTTGATCACATGTGATTCGTTCATTGTAATGATTTTAACAAAATTCAAAACAAAAATAATTTTCATTTTATAATTTCATCTAACAGATGTGAAGTGTAAACATTTTTCACACATCTATATTTGCCAAGTACATAAAATTATGAACAATGCTTGTTCTGATAGGTCCAGGAAATGCAGCTAAAATGGAATCTAACGGAGACATTGTTAGCAAAACAGGTATGAGGAGAGTGGTCTATTAACAGCTATGTGCTACAATTGTAGTGCTTTCAGTAAGCCTCGATGATTTATCGAATAATTCTAAATTTACAAATATTGTATAATATAATAATATTGCTGCTTCAAAAAGATAATTCTATGGCAACTTTTAGTACAATATAGCTTTAACTTTAAGGTTATTAGAATAAGTTTCATGTACTGAGACACCATTATATTGGTAAGATTTTGTTTCTGATGGACAAAATAATGATGCTTCTGTCTTCCCCCTCTTTAAATTTTCGCATCTCTTGTTTGCCCCTTTGTGGGAAAAAGAAAATAAAATACATTATAATAAATATGATTCAAATCATTAACTTGTTCAGTACTCCAGAATTTATAATGACTATTTCAAAATAATACCGTATTATGATTATATTACATGCACTATAAAATACCTTATACTAATGCACACCAGCACATTGCGCTTGTGGTCAATGAAAACTGGTTTGAGGCAGCTTATTTTGTTCTAAGTGATGTATTGCAATAGCACACAAATGACAGAACTGATTTGCTTAACTGTAACTTTTTTTAATGGCTGGAGAAATTCTGAATAGATTCTGATAAGTCATCACACTGCCGTGGTACACAATTGTCTTCCTCATTATCGTTATCTTAGTGTACTGCAATTTTCTGCCTGCTGCAGAACTTCGTTGTATAGCACCATTGTAATATTTTTAATGTACTCACTGATCTCAAGATACATCACGACAAACTGCATAACAAGGTAGCCGCACTCATTACATTCAATATCAAATTGCTCATAGTTATAGCTATGAGGAGTGACTCCAATAAGAATTATATTTGGTCATATCTTCCGAGATACTTGAGTCAAGACTTAGTCACACAGACTTGTTTATCAATTCTGTGATGTTTATATGGATGTTCTTTTAATAGTGGTATGTAAGCGTTTTTAAGTATTCAATATTTTGTGACCTATTTATGTTGTCTTTCAGCTTTAGGTACAAAAGACATTGGCAAAGTCTATGAAGAGCTCTATGAAGCCAGAGTGCAATGGAAGAACATTGGCATCAAACTGGGTCTGGCAATAACTGCACTCAACTCTATTGAAACTCATCGTCACTATAAAGCTGAGCCAAGTTGCCTGGACATGCTGAATGAGTGGTTAACAAATGGGGAAAAAAGAAACTGGAGTAATCTAGCAGATGCTTTGGAGAGTCCAATGGTGGGTTATCCTATCATTGCATCTACAATACGAACTAAGTACTGCACTTGATACTTTTATTTCTATTATCACATTTTGTAGTCAATAATTATTATGATACTTTATATAGCTATGATTGCTTTTATATGTTAATATTATTTTGTATTGTTACTAACATTTTCAGACTATGATGTCACCCAGTACAATAGCAAATGATATATTGTCAAAATTATTTGTATTAATTTTTGTAGAATATTTAATAATTTAGTGAATTATAAACAATCAAGAAACTAGTGAATTGAATAAGTTTTATTGTGTGACAACCCACACCACAGATGCACTCACACAAAGAAAGAGCTACAAGTTGAAACTCAGTCATTACTGTCCAACTCTCTATTCTTTTCATTCTATTCACAACACCACCGGCATCAAAAACTTCAGATAATGAAGAAAAATAAAACAGTGTATGTCTCGAATGACCTCAAGTTTATCGGATGTATATAAAAGCTTCATTGGAAAGAATTGTGAGAAAGTAAAGTTTCTAAAGCTATGTTTGTGGGAACATTTAGAGACAGAGTGTCTCTGTCAAAATTTCTATAAATAAATTAGACTCTTAGAATAGCAACTCTTCTAAAGTGTTACAGTCGAGAGTATTATTTTGTACAATAGAATGTTTTTGTCCAAAATTTCCTCCTAAATATGCCTAAAAAATAACATAGCAATCCTTTACTTTTGCTTGTTTAGATCTTACCTTTTTAAGGATTATTCAAAGTACTATATTGAGTACTTCTAATGTTCATCACACCATACAATGTGAGATTTTAAAACACATTCTTAAACACAACATTCAGACTTACTAATGATAACATTCAGCTACAGGTCTGCACTTCTTCTTTAATAGTAGTGCTACATCCTTTCAGATCATCACTATTACTTAGTATTCTCACGCCTGTACTCACACTGTGTCTAATTCTTGAAGATCGGTCTTTTTTTTCATCTCTTATTTTATTGTATGAGTAAAAAATCACTGTCCACCATCCACTCTAACAAAATTTTGTCATATGAACCTCTGATTTATTGCTAACATTTTGTATAATTATAATAGCTATTTTACATGTCATGATGGCCACTTGCTTCTTTTCCAGAGCATTATTGGTATTGTCAAGTTCCTTAACATAAACTTTCAAAGCCTTTTTTGTTAGGCTTTCATTGCTCGTATTTATTGTTTCAATATGTTAGTCCTGCAAAGTCACTTAGATTTCTCACAATTGTTTTTTTTGCCATCATCCAGGATATAATTTAATTAATTTCATTTATTTAATTAAATTATAAAAATAGTAAAAGATTGGTCTTGCTTTTTCTTTCCCAATTATGTAATCTTGTACCCTTTCCTCTGCTTCAGCCACCTTTTTGCTTATTTCCAGTTATTTTCTATTTTAATTGTCATTGAATTAATCATTATTTCCTTGACCATTAGTGCCTGTTCTAGCTTTGAGCAATAATTTTTATCCAGCATCAGCTAACAGCTTCAACCAGAATAAATAATAACAATTATTGTATAAAAAAACATGTAAGTTTACTGATTAAACTACACAACAATTTACTTGCATATTCAAGTTTGTATTATGGAAGGTAGAGAATAGCAAAGCCCTAATTTATTTGTTAGGTCAGCCTTCAGTGTCTGAACTTCATCCTAGAATGAATACAATTTGTGAATAAAGTGATGTTCATTATATTATACTCTAAGCACGTCTGCGACTCTCCAAGTTATACAACACACACGTCGTATATGAAATTTAAATACCTGCTCTGACCTGGGCATCTTTAGAAATTCAAGTTCTACTTACCTGAAGTCCATAATTTGTAGTTCATTTCCTTATTTCATTCCATGACTAGTTCTAGAGCGGCGCACTTTGGCCTCAAAGAAAGTATTTTTTTATCAATAACAACATATTTTTAGGCCTTTACCTATCATCAATGGGTCTTATATAGCAAGGTTATAGCTCATCATAGTTCTGAATGTTGGCTAATGAAGACTATGTAGGCATGAGCGATATTTAGTATTATTTGTTATGGATTACCTCATTTTGCTGAAGGGCTACAATCTCCGCTTCCACTCTTCCGTTGATTCATGTGCAGAGATCGCAGAACAAGTTACATAGTATTTTTAGAGCTAACTTGAATACAGAAATGTAACCAATGAAAGTTCCTCAAACAGCTTTTAATAGTTATCAACACTCCACAGATGCTGATAATTCACCAACTGAATTGCAATAGCGTAGCGTCCAGTTATATCTTAATGGATAGTGTTCAGACATGCGCTCTAGCAACTCTACCAAAACGTTATACTTGGTCTTATTGTCTTTATGAACAAAAACATTAAAAACAATAGTTTCCTCAACTATAGTGTGTGGCAGCAAATTTTTAAGCTTAGCCTTTGTAGTAATAGCTACTACTTTATAAATAAATAGCAGTTATACAACAACAAATACATTATATACTATGTTTTACTGATATTAAGTGCATTTGGGCCTTATAGTCTATTAATTTTATATACTCAAATGTAGTCTGTAAAGACCAATGATATTTTCCTGCAGCATTTTAGCCTCACAGAGTGATTCAATATCCTTTAATTTATGCAATCTCTCCTCACATTTTTTTATTCTTTTGCATGCAATTTATGCATTTGTATCTTAGTTACTCAGAATAAGCAATATAAATTCTATGGAAATGATGTTCCTTGCGTAGTAGTTTGAGAACCTATAAAATAATATGTATCTACTTAGCCTTATTCCCGATTTATATAGTCAACTAGAGATCTACTGGGGCCATATTCTTTTACAATCCTTGTGGGAAATAAAAGAGGGTGGGAATATGTAATGCCTTGAAATGTTCACAGTACAGTTTACTGATGATGATGGTAGCTTTAGAATATGTTAGAAGTGTTTAGAGTTAGACAACCATTCTAAGGAGATAGTAAGTGTCAAAGATAAAATGTCCAAAGTACTTAGGGCATGCAGAATAATGTCACAAAGACATCCTTCTAATCCTCCAGCTCATATACATTCAGAAGAGCCAGTGTCACACACATTGTACGTAACCAGTCAGATCTAGCACCACCTTCCACTCAAAGATGTACATGAGCGACTATGATAATTTTAATAATTGTAATTTACACATTCAATTCTTGTATAAGTAGACATTAAATGTAGGTCTGGAGAATATGAGTACACTTTGATAACTCTGTTGTTGAGTGGCAAAATCATTTATTCCAATTCTGAAAGCATGTTTGATGAAAACAACAATGTGTGTATATCATTATGAATGATGTAGCTATTTTGTAGGAGAACAGATAGATTAATGCCAACTAATTTTGCATTTATCATTGCAACTACCAATGAGTAGACGTCGATGATAATTGTATTCATGAAAGAAACTAATCCATTTTTTAAACTATTTAGCAACTTACATTTTCTTAGATATAATATATTTAATTAATTGCGAAGTATTGTTAAATGCTACTAAAAAATACTTGTTAAGTAATGAGTTTTTAATTCAGTACTCAGGAGATGAAAGGGATAGTGAAGCTGATGATAATGACAATGTATTTGAGTCAAGTTTTACTTTCTATTCATTTATTTTTAAAACCACTCCAAATGCTAAAGTTTACGGAGCTCAGACCAACAGGAGAATGCTTTGGATATAGACTTTGTGATTACAATAATATTGACAAAGCAATCAAAACTCGATATTTAAAATATCTGACAAACTAAATGATTATTATGATATCCTATTCTCTGGTCTAAACCATTGTGACAATTTATAGTTTGAGAATTGTACCCGTCAAAAACAAATTTACTAACAAAACTGTTTCTATTTCCCTCTTGCTATCTCTAGCATAATATTATTTAGAATTTAAAAAAATTGAAATTTGGTAACAAGAGTTTGGTAAATCATAGTGAGTAGTTCAAATATGCCTTTATAGAGAAAGTACAGGGAAATATCCATCAGACACATCTTCTGTTCATAGTAGCACCTGAATTTATCATTATAATTTATTTAGATTTTTGTTTCTTGTTGCCATTGTTTATGTTGTTGATGTCTTATGTAGGTATTACTGTTTCACTGATGTTGTTTTAATAAATGAGATTAAGTTTGAAAAAATAGTCAACTCACTGAAACATCAGCATGAGCTGATAATACTTTCATCTGCATAGGGATTCTTACTGAAATCATGCCTGAATATTTTATCCATATTACAATGGACATACACATGCAACATTCTCATGGCATTCATACCCTGACAACTTTTCTATTCTTGACTTCTCTGTTTATTATTACCATTATCATTTTTCACTATCATATTAAATCATAAACTTCAGTGGCTCATCAGAAATGGTCCTTACAAAAACATTTTGATGTAATTGATGGCACAGTCTATCAATTATAAAGCAGCATGACATCGGAGAAAAAGAGAGGATGAGTTATAACATAATAATTACATTATGTTTATAATTATGCACATTTGACAATACTGTAGAAATCTAACTATATAAGTTATAATTTTATTAGAAATAATTCTTATATTTATATTCAACCCCAATGATGCCAGATCCAAACTTCTTAATTGCACTTATAACTAACGTTGTACTTAATAACAAACTGCCACATTCATTTACTTTTGTTATCTTCATTATATTTTCATGATTCAGTTATACCTAGTAAAAATATTTGTATTATTTAGTCAGAGAACGTTTGCCTTAACGTGCCCATTCTCTACAGCCTGTGAAATACATACTAACAGTTCAGATGAAGAATAGTTATGTACTCTGATTTTCCTGGCTCCCCATATTATTGCATCTGCCAGTTGATCCCACACAAAAGTGGAAGTAAACTTGATAGATGTAAATGAGGGTGTATGTGTGTGTGTGTGTGTGTGGGGGGGGGGGGGGGGGGGGGGGGGGAGGCCTACCCTCTTCATTTCTTAGAACAACATGTTACATTAAAAAAAGCACAACACACAGAAATTAATAGCAGCTGCTATATAAGAAATTCTAGGATGTATTTGACAGTAGCAATATTATTAGACAGTTAAATTATACAATTTTTAAAGAGTTATTTTAACTGTTCTCCAGTAGCTCAAGTAACCACTAAGCAATTATTAAATTTAATTGAGTCAGACTTGTTTGCAGGCAATAGCATGAGATCTTTCAGCAGTGACAGCAAAGTTGAACAATCAACTTGTACACTGCAGCGAGTAGCATGTGGTGGTGTGTCTAGCTAATGATTCACGCTGCTTTGCCACTATCAAATAAAATTGTGCTACATGTACATTAATTGAAAATTTACCCCAACACTTGATGACAATTAACGAGTTACAGAGTAACAATAAAATGAAGCACAAGTTGCCTCATGAACACATTTCACTCCACAGGAATTGAAATAAAGCAGCACACTGAATGAAGCTGCTCTAAAAACACCATTAAACTCCCCAACAAAGCAAATCTTATTTAGGTTTGTCTATTCTGGCAATTCCAGAATGACAGTTTGGCAGTTCAGGAGAAGATTCACTACCTCTATGATGCATACTTCCTGTTGTGGGCGGGGCCTCATAATGAAGTGTAAGGAGGTTTCCTGACCAGGCTTTTTAGACTTGAACTGTGAATTCTGACAGTACTAAGAGGGATCCTGGCAGCCACAGCAGTAATGGAGTAATTCCAGCAGCCATAGCTGTTCAGAAACCTTGAGTTGGAGCATAAATCACCCTTTTTTTATATCTGGAAGAATTGTGGTCTAAAAGTGGGGGACTTAGCCCATCTTTCTATAATAATGAAAGGTTTGACCTCACCTTTTGTATTTGTAAAGCATAATAATTAATGCACGAATTTCATACAATTCACTTATCCTCATGAATTGTGCAATGATTATCTAGCTATAGACTATAACATTTGACCATCATCAAGATATTTTTGTTGTACCTTGAGTTTTGAATGAGTGCATGAAAATGAACTGTTGTGTTGAAAGAATTGCCTTCTTTGTATAACGAGAAATATTATATATAAATGTTCACCCATCGACTAATACAGTAGCCATTGATTAATGTTCAAGCTGTCTGCTACTTCTATTACTACTTTACCGATAATGATGACTAAATCTAAATCTCAGCGACTAAAGTTACCTCAAAACTATGCTCTTTGCTTTAGCTACCTATTTTGCTAAAAATTCTGGCGGTAGAATCCGAAAGGGATAGCTATAGCCAAGGTCAAATATCGTACGACCCGCACCTTCACCTCAGTAAGAATAAGTATAGGTTACATCACGAGGTGGAGGTCGGTATGGGATTTACACAACCGAGGGCCGAAGGCCCGAGGATAGTGTAAATCCCGTACCGACCCCGCACCGAGCGGTGCAACCGACTTGTACCATGGCTCTAGGCTATAAGAAACGCATAACAACCTTTTTTTCTGTAGCCTCATTGGTCGCCGCTTCGCTTAGCTACAGATCGTAATTCTAGGCCACGGGCAAAAAATATTCACCTCCTAGGCGGTGTATAAGTGATTTATTCACCCCGAATTGAGAAATCTGATTGGACGGTTTGAACGAACCATGGTATAAGCACAGAACGTGTCTAGTAACTATTCATGGCAGATTAGGCGAGCAAATTAATGCTCGTAGTAGCTATTGCGGTGTTTGAACGGAAGGACGACGAGCATCACGTGCTATATGTTTATTTGGTCTTACCAAAAAGGGGTGGGGCTGAGTTCGCTGAGTTTTCTTTCCTGAGTTTTGGTTTTCTTCCCGCATTGTCGGATTCTGTCTCAGGTGAGTTTGTCGAGTCAATGGAATGAGGTTTATAAAGGTACACATAAGCTTTTACTTGAAGCAACTAATGCATAATAGCTTAAACTTTTAAATCAGGGAAGATAGTTGGCCCAATTCTATTTTTTTTATCGCTCTGGAGCTAAAGAAGACCAGCTAGAATAGGATCACCACTGGCTAGTTATTGTATGCAAATTTAGTAAAGGAACTTGTGCTATTATTTAATTTTCATGATTTATGATATGAACTGCTGGTATTGTTGGCACATTAATACTATGATAGCCTCAAGAGCCAGAACCTTGATAGCCTGGACATAATCTGGGGAGTTCTGTATAGGAAAAAAAGAACAAGTATGTAGTCAGGAGATTATTAGTGGCATACACAAAATAAGTACTCAAATATACAAAACTGTTTATGGCATGACCAATCAAAATTGTGTCTAGATATAGCCAACAGCAAGTGTACCTATCCAGAAATGTTCTGAGGTGCAATAGTTTGGCTGACATTATTCATAGCATTACTACTTCAAGTGTGTGTGTTTCTCATGTTGGAATCAACTGGTGATTACAATACTAAATATGCTAGTGATGTGCTTGAGCACAAATGGCTAGCGAGCCTAAAACTACACTATTATTATATGATTGATTTTAACTTCTAACAATCAAAGCTACTAAAAATAATGTCGAGTTTTTTAATTACATTTAATCGGTAGAGGTGTTTAAATGTAATAGTAACCACTCGCAGCAACTGTTTGAATTGAAAAAACAACAGACAAACAATACATGTACTTTTACACAACTCGACGTACCTACATAATACTAACCTACATGGTTTGTCTAGTGGACAATAAATTTTCAAGTAAATACTGTTGCGTACGGCTTGTAAACATGACAGAGAGCACACTGAATTATTACCAATGCCACTAACCCGAATAGAAATGGAACTCCGATAGGTTTTCAAGTTTTAACTGCACCCGCAAATGAATTCAAAACGATAAACGATTAAATTTCTACGGTGATATGGGTAATGATCAATAAACCGGAAGATTCATTATAGTGAAGTTGGGGACAGAGTGTACCATCAAGCAAACACAAAAATAAGAGAAGGTCAGTGTACAAATGACATATGTACGTCCCTAAACAAATATCCGCAATTTTCAATTGAGTTACCCCTAATAGTGTCTCGCTCGCTTCGCTCGCTCACCAACTAGCCTATCCTTTAACCAGTGAGGAGGATTAACAAGGTGATAGCAACAGCATGTTTAAAGAATTGTTCAAATGACAAATTTTTCTAGTCTCAAACATGCTGACAGACTGTGTGTATACAATTATGTATTTCTTTATAATATTGATGAACAATGACTACTGAGTCGCTACAACTAAAACCTTCAGGCTAATGAGAAAATAATTTGTCAGTTACTTGGAGGTTATTGAAGATCAAAATTTTAATGGTGTGAGGAAATCATCTTCAGGGTGGTGGGCGGATAGGGTGGGTGAGTGGGGGGGAGGCAAAAAGCCCTACTGATAGGCCTAAAATATCCCATTACAATACGAAAGTATTGGAGTAATGCTAATAGTACAAAACCTTAGGAGTAGTTGCAGCCAGCTCGTCTATGATCTGGCCTTTATTTGAGACCATACCCACAATTTTATGGGGATTGTAGCAAATGCTCAAAACAATTCATTGTAAGTGCGGCTACTTCGCGAATTTCACAAGAGTTAAAAGATATTCGCAGCTCAAATTTCTAACAAAAAGTACTTAAGTAAGCTCTCCATAATCGATTTAAACAAGTTAGTCAAAGTAAACAGACATTCTAAAAAAATCAAACGGAAAATCCCTGCAGACTTACAGTAGTTCAGGATTAAATATAATCATCGGTCATGGAACTTTCTATTGATTTCATTTCAACAGGTCTGGGAAATACAGAGGGTGTTGCCTGACCCTTTTCTCCTCCCCAAAGTGATAGTGAGACTGAAATAACTATGATAATTCACAAGCTAGACTACAAATTACTTATCAATAATAGTTTTTTCCAGAAAGTTTGTTGGATGGTGATATGGGATCAGTAAAGTAGATTGATTATAAATACTCAATACTTTTAATCTAGTCACATTGTATTAGTAATGCACTTCAAGCATTAAATAATTAGAAAATACTTGAAGGCTTGTGAGCATAGAGTTTAGTTTAGAGTAAGATCCAGCTACTCTATCATTCCGTGCCATGTTCAAATAATAAAAAATGCTGTAAGTATTTATGCAAATAAATTTTATTTATTATTGTGGTGTCTAGATAAAGCCAACAGCAAGTTACCTATCAAGAAATATTCTGAGTTGCAATACAGTTTGGCGGGCATTGTTCATTGTCTTATCACTTCAAGTGTGGGTGTGTCTCATATTGGAATCAACTGGTATTTACAATACTTAATATACTTGATTACTCTCTATCTAGTTAAGAATGGTGTGTTACGAAGTGATGGCAGCAACATATATTGTAAAAATTGTTCAACTGATCAGATGTTTCATGTGTCTCCACTTATATTTATGTATGTATGTATATTTCACATAATATATGAGAATTATGAGCATCTACAACTATGAATCTTAGATGCCGGTGTTACATGAAATTTGGTCCGTGCAGTTTTCGGTCTGATCGGACCAAATCCGATAGCGGTAATAGTCCGGGAGACTAAATATGCTAGCAGATTTTGTCCCCAATACCAAAAGCGCTAGCAAATTTGGTCCGCCAAATGTGACACAAGAAAGCAGGAAGCAAAATAATCAGAGATGGTCCTTCCTATTTGAGCATATATAGCATTCATGCCTGCTAGAGCTGCAATAGGCAGTAAGGTGGTAGTAATAGATTGATATGTATGCCACTCAAGGTACATTACCCAAGTTGTGTTCACCGTCCAAAATTCAGAGATTGGATTGATATGAATAGTGGACTCGTTCTTTATACAGCAGGGAATCTTTAAAATATTATTCACACATAAAATTGGCAAACAAGCGAAGTGAGCAAGACACTATCAGGGATAACGTGAGAGAGAATCCGGAACATTTGTTAGTTATATTTGTGTGAACTTGTACTTTGACACTTGTGATTTAGTGTTTGCTTCATTTTCTACCCCTTCCCATTACTCCACTATACGGAATATTTTGGTTTGGTGATCCCGTATCAACTAAAGAAATTGAATTGTTTATCCCTCTCAATTTGGCTTACTCTAAATATCGTAGGGTACACTTATAAGTTTAACGAAATTACCATTAGGCTAGAAACTGTGCAATAATTCTTTAGAACTTTTTGTTTTATTCAAGTCACATAAAGTTATGGTGAATGGTTACCATGGCAATGAAAATAATTTACCACACACAGTTACCAAAACATGGCCTTTTTTAGTAGCTGCGAGTACATGTGAAAAGCTACTGGTAATTCAGATAGTCAGAATGGCATAGATTGGAGACTTCAGAAGACATTGGTATTAAGTGAAATTGTGGTAATAAAGTAGTTCCATATTTGTGACCGTCTACGGGAAAACCGGGCACAACGCGGCGTGCGTAATATCGAGAAAAGATCGATCGATTTCTTAAAAATGTATTGTTTCAAGCCTACGGAAGGGAACGGTTAGGTCTATTATAGCAGGAACGACTAAAGCTGCGACGATAAAACTTGGAGAGCTCAATATCTGGACGCCGACAACTCCGTAAGTGCAAAAAAAAAAAATTCGAAGCTGCCGCGTTGTGCCTGGTTTTCCTATAGACGGTCACATTTGTTAGCTCAAGTATGTAATGATCACACACAATAACAACAGAATTATTCTTTGGAAATTTAGAAGTGTTTTACCTCATTGTTTGAATTGAGCACAGGTATGGCTCTCCATTTGGACTTGAGCACATAAATAGTAACATATATATATAAATATATACACACATATGTGACTTGCTGTATGATTGAAAGTTTTTGTGGGTTTTCCCCAATTGTCACTTCCTAATTGTGTGAGCAATAATTTCTTTCTACCTGTGAAAGTTTAACTTTGTAAATTGGAGTTTCCTGTTGAAACTACAAGTAAGGTCTGTGTCCCTTGCATGTTTGGCTTCATTCGTGAAGACAGCATCTACATCCACTGTTTTCATTGCGTACTAGCTATATATCAATATGTTGATATGTTATCTTCTTTTGATTACAGAAATGTATTTGTAAATGCTAGCTAGTGTGTGATAGCGCTGAGGGTTAACCCCTTTGGTGCTTTAATTTTACAATTATAGTCACAATATAAAACAGACACATTTGATTGAAAAATGATGTCATTTTTCCAACAACAAGATAAGAACAGGACAAAGTACAGACTGCACTATACTCAGTGGGAATAAGGAAAGAGGAGGAGAAAATCACAAATTAATTAAATCAATTATTCTGTATTGTATGACTATATATATATTTTTTAACTACAATTAGATAGAAGAATATAGTTGCTTGTGATTGTTTAGGTATATATGTTTCAACTTTTAAATATTAGTAATCTAATAATTTCTTGTTATTTACAGATACAGCAATGGGTCGCCATCGTTATCCAGCTCCACACTGGGAAAGTAGCAACAGAAGACTATACAGGTCAACGCTCTGGGAGACTCGTTGTTCATATATCAATCAACCTCAATGTTTCTCTAACACTCAATATCTGTTAATAGCCATCACAATGATCTGGATTTTCAGAAGGAAAACTAAATCTCAATATTTCAAACTCTGTACTGTAATAAAGCCACAAAGGACAAATAATAAAGTAGAGTTGCTATCTCTACCATTGATCTGGTCCATTTGGAATAGTTCAATAAATATCTTAAAAGAAATTCATTCCAGAACTACTTCACTAAAGCAGAAACTACTATTACTATGTGGAGATGTTGAAGCCAATCCTGGCCCCTATAATAAAAGTAAATTAACCTCTATTCAATATGACGTTAAATGTAATGAACCACAACTACAGCCACTTGTAAGGCTATCAATTAAGTGGTTAAAGTTTCAATTTATCTTTATTATAATTATTTTTATTATTATTTCAATTGAAATGTAAATGTTCATCAAAGCTTTAAATTGAATTATACAAAAGGTTGTACTTGACATGTATAACATTGGGGCAGATTCGTGACTCGCAAACATTGTGGAACATGTAAGATACAAACCATATTCCCTCAATTTGTTCAACATCTTATCTAAAGCATAATTAACCTGATGTGCATTATTGTTATTCTTATTTTTACGAATTAAACACAATATTTGATTGTTAGCATTTCATTCATTACAAGTATTATATAGTGTTGACTGCTGATTTTGGACTTTGTGGTTAACAGCTGCCTAAGATGACTGAAGGATTGGTAATCAAACAATATTTTCAAATATGGTATTTACTGGCTTATAATTATAAAACAGCTAAATACCAACAACAGCAGCTAAATACCAACTAAAACATTTATTGGTAACATCCAAATTCAGGACAAGTGATAACTTTAAAAACTAAAACTTCTTAAACAAATTCAAATTACATAAGAAACCATTTCAATTAATAATAATTATTCAGAAAATTAACATATCAGCAATTGCATCTTTACATTAATTGTGCAGTGAAATTATAGTAGTTTGTGTATCTGTAAAATGAAATTGTATTTATACAAATATAATATGATTTTATCGTAGATCAGCCTCTTAAATACTATGAACCTTCACCTCGAGTACAAGCTGCTGCCTCGGCAAGTTTTGAACAACTCTATGTTTATGGAGGTTATGTTGATAACTTTGATGAGAATAAAAGAAAACTGAGAACTGTAATTCAAATCTATGAGTGCTCTACTGAATCCTGGAAAGAACTTCCAACATCTGGTACTCCACCTCCTGGAATATTTAACTGTGCAACAGCTTGTTCAGATCATATTCTCTACTTGTTTGGTGGTCGCGATAGTACATCATTCCTTGCTTCATTACATCAGCTAGACACCAGATCCTTGACATGGATGCAACTCTCACCACCACATCGTAGTGGACCCATGCAGAAATCTGATTGTCAAATGATATATTATAATGATTCATTAATCGTCATTGGAGGCTGTGGCATACCATCAGGTGAACTGCAGTCTGGATCACGATTTACTCAGTTGAAATATTCTCATAATGGTCGTGGCTGGACAAATGAGATTCATAAGTACCACATTTCACAAGGTAAGTTACAAATTGTGTTTTAATTAATTTGGAATAATTTAGTATATACATACAATTAAAATACAGTGGATGTTTATAATGTATTACAAATTCAATATTTTTAGAGTTATTTGTAGTGTTAAAGTGATCTAGGTAATGTAATTATCATGTTTTATATGTTTGTGCTATACTTAATTTTGTCGTGTAGATGTGAATAAAATTTAATAATTTCAGACATAGTGGAACTAATACCCTCTTAACTACATTGTAAACATTTATTAGGAATGATTATAAAGATATAATCAGACGTGATAAATTCAAGATACAGTGCTAATATCAGTCTTTAGTAATGATTTTTAATGACTTTTCAATCATTTCTTTCCTACATTAATAGAAAGTAGAATAATTTCTATCTCAGGTTATGATTATATTGTATATCTGTCAGTGATTTTTGAACTAAGGAATTTGATTTGTGTACGAATTTATTTGTAGTGATAGAATAGAATAACATTAGCATAAACATGCCAATTATGTATTCTTGTGTTTAGTATTGCTTCTAAAATGACTCGTTTACTATTTATTCACACAATGGGCACCACTAAGTATTACTTGCTCTGTGTAAATAGTAATAATAAAGCTATTTATGTGTGACTGTGTCTATCAATAGTAATAAAAAAATTTGTTAAAATAGTGAACATACATTAAGCAGTTGCATAAGAACTGAGGTATTTGAGAATACCTTCCCTCAAAAAATAAATAATTTAAAATATTGAATTAGTTTGAAGTAATAATTTTTATAAAATTCACAGCTAAATACTTAATTTATGTATGTGATTTATTATAGACATTTTATCAGATAAAGTCTTTGAAGTAATTAAGATTAATAATTTTTGGCTATATAAAGTGTTTATATAAAATCATAGGCATTCATTGTTTGTACTTGTGTTAACATAATGTAAGTCATTCTTATTATTCCAATAATGTCAACCCAAAAATTTGATCTTTGGTAAATTACTAATAACGATAAGTACGATACTTTTGAATTATAACTTGTATATTAATTACTACATATAAAGTAGCTCTAAATCTATATAAATGACATTTGAAATCTTCATAAAATAGATATTTTAAAATAACTTACCAAATAAATATTACATTGGTATTTTTATTTAGGTACATGGTCTTCTCCCTTGATCACTGGAAGTAGACCTTCTCCTAGATGTGCTTTTATAGTCACCTGCATTAGTCCTACACATGCCGTCTTGTTTGGTGGATGGGATGGCAGTATTAGACTCAATGACACTTACCTCATAGATTTGGCACAGATGGTAAGAATTTGTTGTAATCTCTCAATCATCGTAATTGTATTAATAATATGAGGTTAGTCAAGATGTACATGTATAGAAATTATGCAGTATAATACAAATGATAGCATTCACCTCCCAGTAAATATGTACAATGTAGACTATATGTAAAATAACTACATTCGAAACTGATTAGCACATGGCTATAAATGTAAAAACTTGAAATGTTTTGTGCTGCAGACTCAGTGTTTATATGAATTACACATTGAGAGAGGACTTGAATTAATAATCTATTTAGGATATATAATGTCTTAGTTCAGACTAAAGATAGTTGCAGCACAGGCTGTCAAAAGTAGTTTATTCCTTTATTGAAAGTTTCTATCTAGTGAGTTAGTTAAAATGGAGGTTTTAAGGGAACATTGGAACTAAGGCAAAACAGCCACTTAACGAAACAGGAAACTATCCTGACAGCGACATACATCAGTCGCCTTTAAACTGGAATCATGTAATATCATAATTGTTCATTTTGTTGTATTTTATATCATTGCACGTTCTTATCATAATTACTGAACTTTGTTTTTATTCTATTCAGGCAGACCAATTCAAGCATAGACTGCTTGATTACTTTAGTTAGTAATACTAAGAGAAATAATAATCTCCTCAAAGCACTGTATATAGTGTGATTGGACTTACTCAGGTGTCAGCAAAATACAGTACATGTTACTGACATAATTGATAGGCTTTTAAAATGCAGATGATACTTTTAGATATTGTTATTATATTTAATTATGCATGAAGAAATGTTTCAGTTCATCTAATAATATATATTGTAAAGTATTTGTTTGATTGTACATTATATTCTCGTACTAATAGTGTTTTACAAAACTTGTACATGGAGCACCGCAACCATCTCCAAGAAGTCGTCCTGCCACTATTTGTCTTGATTATAACAACAACAATTCACAGTTGTTAATAGCTGGTGGACATGATGGCAAGGCTTTAAGTGATGTTTGGTGTCTTGATGTACGAGCACAGAGTTGGCAACAGGTAAGATCATATTATTATAATATAGCTCAAATAATAATAGCTATGTAGAAGTAAATAAACTTAACTGATGCACATAAGGAATAATATTTAAAAGAAAAAATAATGTTTATTGTTTAAACTAAAATTACCTTAGTTTTTAATAATTATTATTATTGGATCATGTACGATTCCTTGATAATTGGTGTTTAAAAGTTCACCTGTAAAAAACTTTGAGTATTGCAGTCAATTCTATTCTAGAACTAATTAAATAGTTTAAGTTAAGTTATACTTTTCATAGATATAATTAAGTATATTAAGTAGTTTGTCTAATCGCTTTATTATTACTACACAATTTCATGCATGAAATCAAATTATTTCATTCAGTCCTCAATCCAGCAGTTCAAAAACAATACACTTAATGCACATGCAGGAAGTTCTACATGAGTACATTCCATTGTACAATTTGTAACCAAGGTTCAAGTTAAATTCTGAGCAATTTGAGGTTTTATATTTACACTGTCTGGATAGAGTAGCTCTTCTTCTTTCTAACAATATATGTCTGTCATCTGGGAAACTTTCCAGAAGCTCATGGTAAAAGTGATTCTTGAGATCTCCTAAAATGGCTCTAGAATAATGGCTGTATTAAGTTTGGGTAGAATTTTTCCCCACAAAGATAGCTGCGATTTATATACCATTCTGTAACATTTATAAATACTCTATAACATTATACTAAAATCACAATTTACTATCAGAGGGTCTTGCATCTACATTCAAAACATGCCCAAGCCTAAAATTTTGATGAAAATAAGTGAGTACTGCATGAACACTTCTGAGGATACACATCAGTGAATGTTAAGGAGCTATAGAAGTAATGAATGAGAAAATGTCAAGAACAGTCAACATTAGAGTTATCTAAAGCAAAACAATCATGTCAGATTTTTTATCACTTGAAGAATAAATATTCTATGCTGCTCATCCTCAACTATCATATTTTGACATGTCTAGAGTGTAGTGACAAGCTCATCTGATAGTAAATTTTTATAGTATACGTCGTAGAGCATTTATAATGCTACAGAAATTCTAAAGCCATTTTAGAATCCTCTGAATTACTTCCACTGCAAGGTTCAGGAAAAAGACCCTAGATTTATATAGTTAGAATGAAGAAGAGCTACACTATACAGACATTGTAATTAAAAAAAAACTCAAAGTGCTCGGAGTTTGATATACACATTGCAAATGAAAAAAAAGTTGACGTTTAAAGTGTTCAATTGAATGTACTCCATGTAGCACTTCCTGTATCTGCATTAATTGGACTGCTGGCTTATGGACTTCATTATGTATCATTAGCAAACAATTTGTTAGCAGCTAGTTGATGTTTGTTAAAATGAACTTTTACTACCATGTTTCTGTACCAGTAAGAAATACTGCTATGAATAATATTGTCGTTCTTAACAAAGAATTTTCTATTTTTGATATTTGATATAAATATATGCCACTTTAGATAGCCAAATTGCCACAGCCTAGACATGATCACTGTGTAGCTGCTTTTGTTATTTCTTCTGAACTCACTGAAGTAGTGCTATTTGGAGGATGTGATCAGCACGATCATTACCTCTCAGATACTACAATATTAAGAATTGGTGAGTTTACTAATTATTATAAAATAAATTACTTTTAGTTGCAGTATAATTGATTTGTAGTTCTGTTAAATAAATATTGCCTCATTTAAATATAGCTATTATTGTTATTCAACAGATTATTGTTTATACTAATACAGATATATTAGTCATTACATAAAGAAAATATAATTTTATTCTCACATTTCAATACAGTATACATATTTTTGATGAGTTCTGTTACCAAAATAGAGAAATAGCTGATATTACATAATTGGGTAGTAGCATTTGTCCATTGACATTGACTGTTTCTCAAGAAACGGCAATCCATAAATATTCTTTACAATTTAAGATCACAACTGTTTGTTTCTCACTCACAAAACCTTCTAAGAAACAATCAAGTGTTTTTTATACTCTTTACAGACATCAAGTAAGGTACTGTCAATCATCAAAACAAAATGCCATCTACAAATACATGATTATTTAAGTAACATTTTTATACTATAGTCTGATGGCATGTGTGTTATTTTATTCACTGAATCAGTTCAATGCATGAGAAAATAATTAACATAATTTACTTGTGTTACTTTATTTACGATTCCACACAATTGAATAATTTCTAGCCTAATACATGATTTCACTGCTGTTAATGTGAAAAGCTTAAATTGTGACGAATTTTATAATTGCCTTTTCATATTTAGATTTAAATTATTAAATGAACCATTTGAATGTTATTTTGAGTTTACATTGTTAATTTGAGTTTTTAATTACTTTGGAATGTGGAAATAGAATGTATAGTGCTATAGAAAAGTGATAGCTTTAACAAATAAATAATTAGTTCATGTTTATGCCTTACATTCTTTATTATATATATAGAATAAAATTTAACTGAGGCATAATTACATTTTATATATAGAAAAAGTACCCTCCTCCACTAAATGGAAAGCATCTGAAATTATAAATTCTTCAGAGTTGAGAAATAAAGATAGACTATTAGCAAAGAAACTACTAAAAGGTAATTATAATTACAAGTTGTTGACATGATTAGTGTATTAGGTATTATAATGGTGTAAGTAGAATAATACATTAAACATTATACCTCAGTTTGATCTTTGAAACATAACAAAATGTTTTTTATTCAATGTCATTGGTAAACTGGTTAAACAAGCGAGTTACCATTGATAGCTAATGATATTATGTGAATATATGAATTAATGGTACTTAAACTTTTAAGAAACTGTCAAATTAGTTCTTGTAGTGTCTAAATATACATATTAATTGGGTCTAGGTTGATGCATGGATGCCTTTATTAATCAATGGATTATTTGATGTTTGCTTTTTCTGCACTTAAACAACAGTAAAAATGTTACTGCACAATATTAAAGTATTGTTGCTAGAATAAGCTAAGTGCGCTATAATCATCATCTCTCATTGACTTTTTCTAAATTACTACTATATTTACATTTTCCAAATAAATGTAGCATTTTTTACTTGACCATTTTAATTATAGTATTGTAGTAAACAGTTGAGGTTATTTGAGATTTAACACCAAAACTTTCTTTGTTATAATTGAATCAGATGCATATCTAGTTGATTATTCTTCTTTTCTAACTCATTGGTTGTTTTTTGTCAAGCGATTATTTCAGTCAGAATATTGTGGATATTGCTCAGCAAACTGAAAGTTCTGGTCATCCTTCACCAGTTAATGAAGTACATGACTCTTGTTTAAGTAATTTTGAAGGTGATAAGGTATGTCCATGCTGCTGGGCCCCCAAAACTGACTTATCTTAGCTATGAATAAGAAATAAGAATGCCATCTCTAAAGAACCTTCCTAAGAATACTAAATGAGTTGTCATACTTGGATGGAAGCTACAACTTACATCCTAGCAAAAATGTTGGAGACATTTTAGATAATCCAATTCCAGAAACAATTTAATCATTGGCTTAAAATATTCAAAGTGGAAGTGAGAAAAGTAAATGGAGAACATTATGATCCCTAAATAAAACACAACAAGAACAGGAAAAACTCATAAACAATTGTACTTCATTGTAGCTGTAGCCAACATCCTTATTATAGCTGTAAACCCCATTATCAAATTATTATTAACACAAGATTAGCTATACTTTTAAACTAAAACTAAAAAGTAGCTATATCCTTGGGCAGATAGTATGCACATTATTTATGCCTAGTGGCAAAAAAATGGTGCAAACTTACCAAGTTAGTACACCTAGCTATCATATAACAATGGGATGTAATGAATAGATTATGTACAGGATGTTTATTATAATTTGTAATCTTTGTAGTTACAGAAAAAGAAATTGAAAATGCTTGCGAAGAAGCCATAAAGAATCAAGCTTGTGTAGATATTTTTGTAGGACGCTTAAATTTTGTTGGCTTACCTCGTTCAGGAAAAAGTTCCACTCTACGTCGACTACTTGGAGAATTTATTAACTTTATTGAGGCTAAAATGGAACATGAACTACCAAGTACTGGAGTAGCAGACAGAAAACAACTCTTCATTCAGAGCATTAAAAAATCTGTTGGATTTGTGAACCAAGGACAATGGAATAAGAAGAATCTAGTAGGGGAGACTACTTTTCTCAATGGCATCATTTACCAATCTATAAATGGTAAGGTCAGAAAGGTAATCTCAATATCAACACATTATTGTTGCCTCTTGTATGCAATTATAGAAATAAATTACCATTGTTTTTAATTTACTATGTAGTAGCTTGTGCAAAGCATTCCATTATAATATAACTATATGTATTCACAGATGTGTCAGTCACTCCACGAGTGCAAAATTCACAATTTACTACTAAAGAATTAGATACAAGCACACAAGTGTCAGAAAACGGGAAATCAAATTCTTCACCTAAAATCACTGTGAAAGAAAAATCATCCACAAATGAGTCAGACAGTCTACCTGCACTCATTCAAACACATGAAGCTAGTAAAAGCAATTTTCTACCTATAAACATTGCTCAAGTATATCCCACATATGAAGAAGCAATGGCTAATAAAGATTATGAGAGAGTACAATGTTTACTTGAAGATGTCATATATTTGATAACTACTGACCATGGAGGACAGACTGAGTTTTTAGATCTTATGTCTCGATTTCTCATGGGGCCTTCACTAAATCTCATATTTAGTCGACTTACTGATTCTTTTGATCAAGTTTACAAAATATACTCTACTAATGAAGACGGAGTCTGTACAGACAAGGAAGACTCTATTGTAACTTTAGAGGAAATAACATTCCAAACACTAGCTAGCATAGCTTGTTTAGATGTTCCTGCCGAACAAGATCACTCTTCAACAATAACAGAACTAAATGAGGCTGAAAACTGTATACCTTGTTCTTCTAAAGCTATGTTTGTGGGTACATTTAGAGACTTGATAACTCCAGAAGAATTTAAAGAAAGAGATGAAGTTTTGAAAAAAAAAATAGAATGCACTGACTTTTTTAACAAAGGAATCATTGAGTATGCCAGTGAAGAACAAATTACATTATCAATGAACAATATGAGCGGTACCAAAGAAGAGATTGTTGAAGCCAGACAAACATTCGAAAATTGTATAAAAAAGAACCTTGGTAAAGTACATATTCCTTGTACATGGTTAATGTTTAACATCGTAATGCGTTCCAAAGACAAACAAATTATGACCCTAGATGAGTGTAGAGACATTGCTAAAGATCTTGGAATTAGCCATGAAGATTTGCCTAAAGTTTTGTGGTTTCTCCACTATCGAGTAGGTTCACTGTTATATTATTCTGGAGTGCAAGGATTCGAGGACATCATTATTTGTGATACTAAGGTTGGTCAGATATAGTAGTTAAATGTTTTTATTAAAAAATGTAATGTGTATGTGCTACAGATATTGTTTGAGGCTGCAACTCAGCTAGTAAAGAAAACATTTGTATTTAGCAATGTAGGTATAGCAGCTGCTGAAAAGTTTAAGTCAAAAGCTCAGTTTACGCAATTAGATTTGGAAAAAGCTGCTCATCACAATACAGCAGATTTAATACCCATTAAAAAGCTTATTGTACTATTTAAGCATCACAATATCTTAGCTCCACTTCCTGTGACTGAAGATAGAACTGAGGTCACTTACTTCATGCCTAGCATTCTGAGAAGTGCTACAAAAGATGAACTGTCAACAATTTCATCTTCAGCGAAGGTAGCACCGATTATGTGCAGATACAAGAGCGGCTATTTACCCCTCGGAGTATTTTCATCTCTCATAATAGCAATTATTTGCAAGCAGAATCCTAATTGGACACTCAAAGAAGATGATCTTTGTCGAAACAAGATTGAATTTCTGGTGAAGGATGACTATGACACAGTAACTATCATAAACTGTGTGTACTTTATAAAAGTCGTTCTGTTTAGGGAATGTGGTCCGACCACGCCCACTTCTGTTCAATGTACTCACATTAGAAGTACTATATATGATATGCTTATGGAAGTTAATAAAAACCTCAAATATACCAATGCCAGAGTTCAGTATGGATTTGAATGTGTACATGACTTGCCCAATGAGAGTTCATTTCATCTATGCATACTAGAAAATGAGAAATCTACAAAAATGAAGTGCTTGGAGAATCGAAGAAAAACAAAAATTGTGTCTCTAAAAAGTGCAAAACAAAAAATTTGGTTCCAAATGGTAAGTATATGAATTTATATATATATATTATTCATTTCCTTTTATGACTATCTATTTTATAGATAAACAATACAGTATCTGATAAGATTCAAACTAAGGGGTCAAAAGGTAAGCTATTGTATAGCTACTACCACTCAATGGTGTACAATTACATTTAAAGTAATACATTTTCAGTAAGAACTGCGTATTTTAACTGATCTACTCAATTGGAGTCATTTTCTGAATGTTTGTGATAAATGAGTGCATTGTAGTAACATTTTATGGTTTTTAAGCAAGACACAGGCATACTTTAAGATTGATCTACATGAGAAGAGTTTTTATTCTCAATACTGTTGCAGTACAAATGTATTATAGTAACTTTTAAAGTAAGTTTAAAGTTGTCACAAATAGCAATACACTCAAACTCACATTATCCAGACTCCCTTTTCGAGTACTCCTCTCTACCAGCTACTAAAATGTGACATGAGGGTAAAGGGTACAACAATGAAGGACCAGCTTGTCAAGTACTATAAGTAGTGCACACATTGTAATGAGTAAAAGGGTTCAGTTTATTCACATTAGCCAGGACCTAAAATGTGTGCAAGTCTACTCCATGCCCAGCATCAGCATATTATTAAAAGAAAAGGATGTGTGCTATTCTCAGGCACTAAACTATAATATAGATTATAAGCATAGCTTCTTGTTGAATTCACAACAGAATTTGTAAAGTTCCATATCCAGATTATGGATGTATTATGTATATTTATTCCACCTAGATATCTTCTCATTGTAATCTTTAGGTACTAGACCCATGAGATAACTCATGTTATCATATAGTTTTTATCTCATGGCTGTATTGCACAAGGTCATTACCCTAGTAGTTATAGCAACCAGCCTGGCTTACCAGTTTTCATCTTACTCTAATGGAGCCTACCCAACCAGGTTAGAGCAGCTGCTAAAATACCAACTGGTGGTGTGGGGAACACCTGGAGAGTTTTACTGCCAACTTTACACCAAGAGTTACAAATAAACTACTTCAGTGAAGATAACTATCATGGAATGAATCACTTTTTATACTCTGCAGAATGATAATGGCTAGATATTTCACTCTCAGTCTTTATTTTAACCTCTGCTCTGTGATAATAAATTAGCCTACTCATGAAATATTTTACCATATCGCACTCTAACTCGTGTAGTAAGTACATTAATATATACATATGTAAAACACCAAAATAATTCAACCATTTAATAGGTACACCCAAACATAAATAAAATTCAGATGTTATGAACTACTTAAAGTAGATTAGTGCTATGGCAAACCTTGAGCAGTACTACGACAAACATTGAGCAGTGCTACGACAAACCGTGAACAGTGCTATAGTGAAAAGAAAGTTTCCCTGGAAGATTCTCTCCAAATTACATCACAAAAAGTCTTTTGATGCTCTACATGTAGAATTTAGTTGGTAGAGAATCAGGGTGGTAATGCTAATGATCTAAAAAATTGGCAAGATACTGCTGCTAGAATGAGGGAAGAAACTTTAAAACAAACACAAAAGGTTACAAAATATTTTTCGAAACAATAATTGTGCGACTTGAATATGTAACAAGTATTCTTCAAAGTTAATTTTATAGGTATATTGAACCTTTCTCACTTTTAAAGGGGTCTATAGAGCAGTGAAGGTAAAATGTGAAAAATCTCAGTTGTCGGCAGGTAATCAAACCTAGTACCCCTGGCTTTAGTCACTAGTGTCTAGCCATTGAGCTACAGCAACCCACAACTACCAACACTGTCACATTTTACCTTTATATTGTTGAGTAGTACCGTTTGCTGCTGTCTCGTACTCAACAGACCACCACTGATGTACTGTCTGAACACCTTTTCGGTCAAACTGGAAACCCCTCACCCTCTGGAGAGGAGCCATAATTGGTGGATTAAAGAGGCATTACCAATACAATAATGGCTATTATTTACATTTATAATTATTGCAAATACAATTGTTCCTAAATACGTATAATTATGAGTTATGGGAAGTGATCAGTCCTAAGTGGCCTGTATTAGGGGATTTAAGCACATGAAATACAGCAACTGCTTATTTATATCACTCTCGAACTGACGGAATGTATTAGCATGAAATAAATGAATGAATGAGTTATAAGAAAAAATTGGTTACTTTATTATTGCACAATATCACTAAAATTATACACAGAGATAGTATAGGGTATGTAATTATCACATTTCAGATTTTATATGTTTAATCTACTACATCTACAGTTGTGAAAATTAGGTGACAACAATTTCAAGATACACATTGTCAGTTTTAGACAGAAGGCTTATACAATTATGAGTATTGTAAATAATGTAAGATAGTATAATTGCTATTACAATTATGATACTTGTTCTCCCTAAAGTTTTAAATAAAAATTAACAATTACATGTACAAAATTTCCTCAAGTCACACAATTGTTGTAACTTTATAACATAATTTTAAAAAAACACAAAATAGCCAAGAACTAAGCTATAAAGGGAAACTCTCCCTGAGCTGCAGAACATCTATTTGTATGATATAAAATTAATGAATTGTTCCCAGGCCTAAACTGAAGCTTGAATTGTAATGTCACTAATTTTATTAGATTATCCCTTAACTATGAGCAATCTTGTTCTTCTAAAGTGGACTGACTCGAATAACAAGAAACAAAGAATTCCAATAATCTCAGAACTTAGTCACAAATGGAGTGACATAAGTGACTTACTTGAATTCAGTCCTGCTCTCACCCAACAAATAGACCTCAACTACCACAGAGTACAAGATCGTTGCAAAGAAGTCATGCGTTTATGGCTCAGCAGTGAAGACGGAGCATATCGTTATCCCACAACATGGGAAGGTCTTATTGAACTATTAGAGGACATTGAATTATCAAGTTTAGCTTCAGACATTCGAGAGGTAGTATGTCAATGAACAGTATAAGTAAACCATTAGAATTACTCATTATGTGATAAAGTTGTGCTGAATGTGCACTAGTTCCCAAATATACATTTTATTGATACTTAAAATTGTTATTGTACTGTGTTCATTAACTTATTTGGCAGTTTTCTTACACTAATTGTGTATTCCTCACATATGATTGGATTATGAACACTATTTTTGTAGATATAATCATGCAATATTCATTGTGTATGAAGAGAGATATGGTATTCTTGGAGTGTCCTTTCTTAGGGAACACTGCAGGTCAGACATGACAGGGGATTCATCTGTGGCAACAAAAAATCCTCGTCTTATAAGACGAGGATTTTTTGTAGAACACTAACTTCAGCCAATCCTGTACCTGAGGCAGCATTGTGTAGAGAAAACTTGTCTGATTGCTTTGGATCTACTACTCCAGTTTCTTCAGTAGCTTACAGTTGCTGTTGCCTGCAGAAGAAGTGAACAATAATCGGTATAAACCTTTTGGTAGTAATACAACAGTATATAGCTTCATCCTTGTCAACTCCTGTGGCCCAAAACTGGTGGTGTGACACTGTTTGTTGTCTATTGCCTACTAAAAATCTATGGCATAGGACACCTGACTTCCCCTCTCCTAAGTATTACTTCGTTTCAATGTCTATTATTATTCTATATTTATATTGCACCAAATAGTTTTTTCACTACATAAAATAGACAAGCACAGCTATTTAAAAAATATAATATTTAATACTATTTAACTTAAATTAGCAGTAGATATAGTTTCAATTTCATCTACAAACTAATTTAGCTGGTTGGTTTAGATGTAGCAGAGCTACAGAGCTAACCAAGTGCTTATTCCTTTGACAGATATAAGTTTAATAAGCCATAAATTCTCGGCCTTGTGGGCCTTCAAGTGGCACGAGAAATGAATAAAACTGAACTGAGCCACAGCTTATATGCAGTTTGATACAATCAAGGTGAATTGTGTGTGTGAATGTGAATGTGGCCTCGTAGTGCGCTCGGAAAACCTGCACTCATTTGACTTAATATATCACTTTGCTCACTCACCCTCACTCTTTTCTTCTGTCCCTTCTATGTTCTTCCCTACACTCTGTCTTTATTAATTCTTCCCCAATCTTAATCTCTTTCCTTGGCCCTTACTCTGTTTTTCTCACTTCAACCTGCTTGTACAACCTGGTAATTAACACCTTGCCATTCAGTGCCATTCAGTCACATTCACACACACAATTCACCTTGATTGTACCAAACAGCATATGGGTTCATAAAGGTTGCTGTTATTACTGTGTAATGGGATATATTATCAATGGGAATGTGATATTTTGATGGAATCTTTTTCCAACTGAGTTTCCTATTGTTGTTCATAGCTGACTTCATTTGTCTTGGGTGTGTATAGAAACATACATAAGATACTTTTATTGACATCAAATACTGATTTTATAATTCATATAAATGAGAGGATTCTATTACTGTGGGGACAGGGGGAACTTCTCCCTCAACTTTACAGTGCCCATGCATTTTCCAAATGACTGCATCCATCTTGCCTGTTTCTCTAACAAAACTTACACAGCTGCTTTATTGTCATATTCTCATTTTTCATAGTTCATATAAAAAATAGAGAGTAATGGAACTCTATCAGATGTACAAGCCTATTTTTTTTGCTGAACTATTGAAGATGACTTGACAATATAACTTTATGGTATATAGTATACTGCCAGTTGCTATTTTAGCTACATATTAGCAAACTACAATGGGCACCTTCGTACAAATTCTTTCTTTTAACTAATAATGGAACTACTTAATTCAGAATCAATTACTCCCCATCTCCCACATGCCACTGAGTATTACCATACCAAATAACATTGCCTGCCATTTTTATGCATCATGCAAACATCCACTATTTTAAGATGCATGCTTTTAACTTTTTTGAAAGATGAGATACATATACATCCATCATTGTGAAAAATTAGTTTAATATAATGCACTGATAATATTTAATGAACATGAATTATATTTCAAAAGGAAGGCTCACATGATCTCCTCCCACCCCTAACCCCTCTTCCCTCCCCCGTACAGGCATAAATATACAAAATGTATGGGAGAAACCATACATTGTTCAGAAAAAAACTAAAAATTAAACAACAAAACTATCCCCCATGAGACTAAAGAATGCAAAGCGTTTTTTTCACACCAATACCACCATAGTAACAGCTGTGAGGGAACCAGCCATGGTGAGGGGAAAAAAGAGATGGGTAGGTTGGAGGAAACTGGATACTCCTAATTTCTACTTCTCCACAATTATCTCATATTCATAATTTTTAATATGAGAATTGCACACTATTATTAATTATGCAATAATCACATTTCGGACATCACATACAGAATGAATAATAATAATAAAATACGTGAAATTACTACACTCCTTATACAAGTACAAGTCAGGATCAAGCTCAATAGACTGTATGCGTGTGTTCATTATTGTGGTGTATATTATTGTGGTGTATATTATTGTGGTGTACCTTACCAACTATCATAATTAATTAATGATTTCATAATTACAAACCCACTGTTGTTACTCATTTATAGCTGTGGTTAATAGAGTTATTTTGTTGTTCTCATCGAAATTAATTAACTTCTGTGGGAGTTAAGCCCCTACACATGCTAAGAGGAGAATTATAAGGTGCTTTTCAGAGTGATAGGAGGGAAACTAATATGAGTGAAAATTTTAATAAAAGAAACATCTACAACGCAATTCATCAAAGCAATGGTTGTGACATGCTACTACAATGGAAGACTCTTCAATTACTTTCTAAAGATTACACAGATACTGAGTAAATGAAACATTCGATTCTTACTATTCCTCACATAATTATTCACAGATTATGTAGACATTCAAAATCATCAAAACAGCATTTAAGTCGGGTTGGAAATAAGATTACATTTGTACACTGAGTTATCCACAGCATACAGTATACGCTGACACTGTTTTTTTATTACTGAGAATTCGATCTAGTTGACTTCAGAAGAGGACTTCAACTAGAAGTCCAAACATGGAGTTAGCTTTAATTTAACATATATTTGCTGTTAGAACTGGGAAAGTTTGCTATTATTTGAACAATGTTCATGCACTAAATTCATATAATTACTGATTCATGCATTGTGTAATGATTATCGTCTTTTTGTTGCACTACTTTTTGAAAAAAAAGAAGAGACTATTGTGTTGACAATGTTGACATTCAGCTAACTAAAACTAGGAAGTCTGAGACATTTTATATAATTTTCCACTCATCATTTTACTACAGTATCCATTGATTTAATCTCGCGGGCCAGACCCTCATGCCCCTATCATGGGTCTGACTAAAACACGGACCGGACCGGACCCACGGACAGGACTAAATTCGCGTAAAACTCACGCACAGTGAGCGCGCATGCCCGGATTTCATGTAAACTAGTCTCTCCACGTCCAACTTATTGATAACCCTGCTTCTTATTTGGTGGCAATGAGTGGAAGAGAAATATCTGTTACTTGGCAAAAAATAGCTCAGACAGCACTAATAAATGGGAATTATTTTGTTGTCAGTGATGCTTCCATAACTACACTTTAATAAGCTTTGGTGAAATTATATAACCCTATTTAAAATAGTTGACAGTACACAACCTCAACAGGATTATCTTAAAGAATTAATGTCAACATAGCATTGTTGTATGCATTGTAATAGTATTCCATTACTTTATTACATTAAATTATAATCATTCTTGTTGCCATTGCCATAATAATAACAATGATAACACAACAATTACACTATTAGTAATAAAACTATAATTACTACTATAACTATATTGTTATTGTTATTGTGGTTAATATTATTTGTTATCATTATTATTATTATTACTATTATTATAATTATTATTATTATCATTATTATTATTAATTATTATTATTATAATTATTATTATTATCATTGTTATTATTATTATATTATTATTATCTTTGTTATTGTTATTATTATTATTATAACTATTATTATCATTATTATGAATTCCAGCTAATTAAAAATATGCGTCCCTCCTTTATTTTGAAGCGTAGACACATGAATAGTACAAAACAGTTTCTCCTCCTTTATTTTGAAGTGTAGAAACATTGTGTTAACGAATTCTAGCTAATTAAAGAGTACGCAACAGTTTTCCCTCCTTTATTTGAAGCATAGACATATGTGTTAGTGAATTCTAGCTAATTAAACAGTTTCCCCTCCCGTATTTTGAAGTGTAGACACATGTGTTAGTGAATTCTAGCTAATTAAAGAGTACGCAACAGTTTTCCCTTTTTATTTTGAAGCGTAGACATATGTGCTAGTGAATTTTAGCTAATTAATGAATACACAACAGTTTTTCCTCCTTTATTTTTTAACTATGTCTTAGCAAATTTTAGCTAAAGAAAGGGTTTTCCATGCTGTATTTGGAAACAAGTCCTAGATATTGTGTATGAAAGGCCATAAGCTGAGTACTGATTTAACAATGAGGTGGTGGCCAGTTTTGGTCAATTTCCTAGAAAAGAACAAAATTACAGCAACTTAGTACACAAACAAACTGGAAACAGGCTAAGAATAAGTCGTGAGGACCTTAACATTAGGAAAACACAAAAACAATGTGAGGAAAACTGCGGGATAAAATGAAGAAAAGTACTGTTGGCCATTGACACAGCTAAATTCAACTACACAGGATTTACAGTATACTGCTGTCAAGTACTGCTAGATACTATCCTGAGGCATCACCTTCAATCAAGAGTAATTTGGTATACACACATAGCATTGATAGGAGCTAGAGTTTATTACTCTGCTATATCACAAGCAAAAATGATTATATAACACCTGTTTGTGTGTTGACACTCATATTAAACATATTGATGAATAGTGAGCTATTCTGGAAGGCTTTTCTTTGTGCGACTACTTTAAGGAGCTTGGTCAAAGGGCACACCGGGGATTCACCTTTTATACCCAGAATGTTTTAAACAAGGCCACAAGAGAACAACATTGAATTATAACTTCGAACTCCACGTTTAAGCCAGAATTCATCACATTGAACTGCTAAAATTATGTAGAAGGATACTTGAAGTAAATTTCTTTAATGTGAATGTAGAGGCCTGCATGCCCCATATTATATATGGTGAATACAATATTATTAGTGAATGTTAGAAGTTTTCTCTCCCCCCCCCCTTCCCCTTTCCCCTCCCCTCATCCTCTCCCAAGACATAAATTTTAAGGAAGAAAAATTGCTAAGAATGGTGCCATTGTGAAGCAACTGCTCAGTTTTGAGTCATATGATTTTGGGCCACTTCTGATGCGATCCACCATCACAAATTATACGAGGGGAACTGTAGTACACTCTTTAATTGATAAGGAGTCACTTCAGATGCGTCCACCATCACAAATTATACAAGGGGAAACTGTCGTACACTCTTTAATATAAGGTGTCACTTCAGATGCGTCCACCATCACGAATTATACGAGGGGAAACTGACGTACACTCTTTAATTAATAAGGTGTCACTTCAGATGGGTCCACCATCACAAATTTATACGAGGGGAAACTGTCGTACACTCTTTAATTGATAAGGAGTCACTTCAGATGGGTCCACCATCACAAATTATACGAGGGGAAACTGTCGTACACTCTTTAATTGATAAGGAGTCACTTCAGATGGGTCCACCATCGCAAATTATACAAGGGGAAACTGTTGTACACTCTTTAATTAATAAGGAGTCACTTCAGATGCATACATCGTCACAAATTATGAGGGGAAACTGTTGTACATTCTATAATTAATAAGAAGTCACTTCAGATGCATATACTGTCACATAATATATGAGGGAAAACTGCCGTATACTATTTAATTAGCTAGAAATTTTATTAAAATATATATGTTACAGACCAATTACAAACTTGGACTGTTTTAAAATGGTCCAGCCATTTTAAAATGGGCCAGACCATTTTCAAACCTCAGACTGTTTTAAAACAGGCCAGACCATTTAAAAAAACAGGCCAGACCACTGGCCAGACTATTTTAGAACAGGCTGTTCCAACTATTCAAACCATGTCAAACCCTTCTTAAAAGAATCAGATCATTAAAACGAGTCAGATAGTAAACCTGGCAAAAAACAAAAACAAAAACAAACTGCTAAATGTAAATAGGGCAGTTGCCAAAGCAGACCCAAGACACAGAACTCGTGTGTACATAATATTTTTTTCTGAATAGAACTATTAAAAAAAAATTGAAATAAAACAGATAGTCTTTTAAAAAGTTTGTTAATCTAAACTTCACTAATCCAAGCAATTTGGGCATGCCAATCCTATTAAAAACACACTTGATCGTTTGTGCGGACATCTGTCACTTGTCCATCTTCTTAAAAGGATGTAACTGAAAAGACCTTGCAATAAACTTCTTTTAAATGAAAATTAAAAAAAACTCTCACACCCACAAATAACTAGTGCAGGAATACAGAGTAGTCATACCATTATAATTATAGGAAAGGCTACAGTTTATCAATTTATTAGAGCATTAACGAAAGCTGAGTAAGGTGGGTCGCAGTCATCTAGGGTGTAAACCTATAAGATAGGCAAGGTCATTCAGTAGACATGGCTATGTTCTCATGGTCAGACAAAAAAGGAAAAAAAGACAGGTAAGTACACAAATTACAATGTGAGAAATGCATAAATATGTAATGAGTTTTTTTTTTCAAACTAAAATTTCACAAATTTGAACTCCCTCTTGGTCCCACTAAAGTATTCACCCACACAGATACAAAGATCAACAAACAACAAGTTAGATGTTAATGAATTATGTTGCTCAGAGTAATCTCTTTTTCCAGCTAGCTCTGTGCACAACAGATTCATTACAGAAAGGTCACTAAAAATAAGGGGAAATATATTACGTCTATGGAATTTTGAAAGGAGGGTTTATTTCTCTTTACCAACTATGGAGTGATATGATCTAAATCAGGCTATTATGCCCATAACCACATTCTTTTATTAACAAATTCAAACTTTATTATAAATTACACAGGACACATTAAATTAAAGGAAAAATACATTTTCTCTTTTTACTCTGTGTCATATCATCTGAAGTCCTGCTTTTCCGGCTCCCTTCCATCAGAAAAACAAAACAAAAACAAACTAAGAACAGAAACCTGACTTGGTGTCTATGTCGTTGGGCTATAAAATAGTTATAAACCAATAAGAATTGGTTTGTACTGCAATTCACAAACCTTCGCAACTTGGGCTTCACCCTCGTGTCTTGGGATTTGTAATCACATACAATCTCAATATTGGTTATAACTTACACATAGTACTGGTAGCACAACAGGGTATTCAATAAATTTAGATCACGTTGAACCACTGTATCTGTTAAGACATGAGTCAGTTAAAACAGTATGAGTGTGTCTAATATTTTTTTGACAGTCATTTAAAAACTTCATAAAAACATTAGAAACTGCAATGTATTTTCTGTAATTTTTTTAATGTAAAGTGCTTTACAGAGACAAAAAAATGTGTTTATGTTGTGTAGCTTGATTAGGATTGTACAATAAACTTGACCATAAATTAGTCATACCCCCCATGATAGCAGTAGTATAGTCTTAGTGTTTGCTGTTAGCTCTTGCAACGATACGATGCAGCAAGATGTAAGGAACAAATGCATGTAAATTAAAGATCCATGTACTTGCATTGTGCACTTATTTCAGTTCAAATTCTAGGAACAGTGACATTATTTCCCAAAGGTGACAAGGCAATACATTTGTCAGAGTGACACAATGGCCTGACCACTTTTTGGGGATGATACTACATATTCGACATGGAGAGAAAAAACAGACTTTGAAATCATGTTTATGAACACTTTCATTGCAAACAATGATCATTATAAGAAAGATTATGTGTTATTGTTACTTGCAGTGTAATTCTTTGTCATTTGATTAAAACACATGTCCAGTTAAAAGTGGCACATTTCATTACATATCTCTGTGTACTGGCCACACCCATGACCACACCTTTTCTTGGCCTGACCACTAAAATGGATCTTTCTCAAGCTCTGTATGTCTTGAGCTCATACAGGTAGCCTGAGCCTTCAATTTTTTTACTTAGACTCAGTTGAAGCAGATTAATAATAAACACTCAGCTCTATTTATTCTAGTAACTAATAATAATATGTACCCAAGTTTTAATTAATCTGACAATGCTTTAAAAACCTGTTAGCACTCAGTTTAGTGTGGAGTTTAATCCAGCGACTTCTTCTTTGCATGTATGTAATTATTATAAATAATTACAAAAATGTGATATATATAATATTTATCAAAATCAATAGCTAACACCAAATTTTTTTATTATTTTTTTTGTCAAAAGCAAATATCTATCTGGAATATTATTCTGAGTTGCAATACAGTTTGGCTGACATTGTTCATTGTCGTTATCGCTTGTAGTGTGGGTGTGGCTGATATCGGGATTTAATAGGTAATTACATAACAATATGATTAATATACTAGCTAAATCTATGGCGAGTAGAGAAGGGGGTATAACAAAGGGATGGTGACGTAATAGGATGTAAGAATTATTTAACTGATATGATTTTTCTTGTCTCAAACATTATACCTGACTGTACATGTGTATAGGAATATAAATAATTTATGAGCTGCTACACCTAAAACCTAAAGTTAATTGAGCAAAAGTTGGTCGGTTTCATTTATAAAAAAGTGAATGTCCAATATATTAAGAACATCATAAATTTCTATCCTACTACAAGTTCATTGGAGCTTGAATGGCCAGCAGTCCATGACCTTGCCATTATTGTATATAGACCACACTCATAAGTTTAAGTAGCTGTGAGCACATTTTAAAAGATTGCATTATAAGAATGGTTATTCCATGAATATTACAAGTGTTACAAAATATTCATTCATATCCTTATTCAGCCCCATAACAACAGCTTTCTTCAGTGCCACTTTTAGTAAACTGTAACTAAGCGG
>WLWD01000327.1_pt1 | contig 177388 bp, 112 predicted proteins | sample 6712731 | NCBI WGS metagenome assembly WLWD01 (sample SAMN12718690, study PRJNA576275) | sponge metagenome | isolation source: marine sponge | host: Mycale hentscheli | place: New Zealand: South Island, Marlborough, Capsize Point | collected 2014-11-01 | reverse complement strand
TACGGAGAGTTGCTGTAAACGGATATGAGACAACGAGAAGCCAAACTAAAACACTAACACTTCGTTTTTTATGCAAGTAGTAGGTTTTTTCACTCCTAGGTCAACTTTCCTGCCCAACAAGAACTTTAGATATATTTATAAACACTATAGTTTTCTATGATGCAGATTTGTGGCCTGGCATAACCTACACCAACCTGGGAATGTATTTTACTCCTGACACCAAGTGCACACACTGGAGAAGACCTTATGAATTAATAAGAGCTTAGATTGTTACAAATATTTTGTGTCAGGTTGGGTCAGGGAAGTATTAGTAAAAATATTTTCAGGAATGAGAGCAGGTATTGGATTCGTCCGGGACAGTCCCGTAATTAGCTTATCTGTCCTGTCCCTGCCGAAGTGTAATTATCAGCAATTTTTCCTGGAAATGCCACAAGCAATGCACAAGTTTACAATCCTACCCACAATTTTTCCTGGAAATGCCACAAGCAATGCACAAGTTTACAATCCTACCCACAAACTCTGCGCTTCTTCTGTTGTATAATAGCTTTGCTTCCTGAGCTTGATTTCTGTTATATAATAGCTTGGATTCAAAAAGCTTTACAGCACTGCATGCACTACCTTGGTTTGTTGCATAATAGCTTGACTTCTTTAGCTCTTCATCTTCTCTCTGTCATTGTGTGGTTGAGTAGAGTTTGTATCATGGCTGAGGGTCAGGGTCGACCCCTTAAGAAAAAAATATTGTGCCAATTAAGTCGAAATGGATTGAAGAATTTAGTTGACCCATAAAGGTAGCTTCATCTAAAAAGGTAGCTTCCTCTATATCGTAAACACAGCAGTCACTTGGTCATTTTAATGCAGGTGATGAATATGCAAGATGTACTCTATGTTTTTCTGACTTCTCAATTTCCCATGGAGGTCGAAATGATGTGACAACACATACTACTAGCAAGTGACACAAAGAGTTTGCAGCTAGTACTAACAGTGCCAACACAAGGTCTGTAGCATCATATTTTAGACCTGAAGTACCAATGAATAAACTTGAGGCTGAAACAAGATGAGCAAAGTTCACTGCTAACCACAATTTAGCTTTTTTGTCTAGTGATCATGCCAACAAGCTGTACACCAAAATGTTCCCAGACTCTGAAATGGCTTGAAAATTTTGCTGTGGGAGGACAAACTGCACAGCTATTGTAAAAAAAGCCCTGGGTCCTAATTACCATGCTAAAGTAGTTGCACAGATTTCACACCCTTATTCAACTTTAACTGATGAGTCTAGGAACGACTTACATGTCTTGGTTACTGAATTAAGAGTTTTTTTTTTTACTGAACTTTGAAAGTAGTTGCACAGATTTCACACCCTTATTCAACTTTAACTGATGAGTCTAGGAATGATTTACTTTGTCTTGGTTACTGAATTAAGAGTTTTTTTACTGAACTTTGAACTTATAAAATGGGTGTGGTCTATTAAATAGGTGTGGCTTGGGGTGTGGTCTTGAGTATCCCTGAAACAAGTGTTAGCATGTTGGTAACTATGCAGCTGTACACCAAAATGTTCCCAGACTCTGAAATTGCTCAAAAATTTTCTTGTGGGAGGACACACTGCACAGCTATTGTAAAAGAAGCCCTGGCTCCTAATTACAATACCATGCTAAAGTAGTTGCACAGATTTCACACCCTTATTCAATTTTAATTGATGAGGAACGATTTACTTGTCTTGTTTACTGAATTAAGAGTTTTTTTACTGAACTTTGAACTTATAAAATGGGTGTGGTCTACTAAATGGGTGTGGCTTAGGGTGTGGTCTTGATTATCCCTGAAACAAGTGTCAGCAGGTTGGTAACTATGCAAGTGTGGTAGCCATTCTCTTCTTGGAGTTTCACTCACCAATTGAGCTTTCCTGACTAATATTGCATGAAGACTTCTCCAACTGATGAGAGGTGTAACCTAGCTTTAATGATAGAGCCCCTTCCACACTATCTCTTTCATACAGCTTGGCAGGTTTCCCAGACACAAAGTGTTCTGAGCAAACACAGACATTGGAATACCTACCAGGTGCAAGATCTTGCCTTTTGATTCTAGAAAGCCAGAAACATTGTCTTACTTATGGATAATACTTTTAGGTAACTCTTAGTTACTTGACTATTAGACTTTGGATTTTCAAATAAGAAATAATCTGTTTTCAAATAAGAAATAATCTGTTACGTAAGGCGTATAGCTATGATAAACAGCGCACTGACCAGTTAAATTACCACTGCCGCTAAAATAATAAATGAACTCTGCCAACTTTGGAAGACCTAACTGTGAACGTCTCTCCCATTCTGTTTCCATAGCTCTTTGCCATTTTTTTTCTTTTCCTAGCATTATTTCAAAGTCTTTTCTTCCAATTTCTTGCGCTGGGGCTAATGTTTACATTTTTGATTAGCCTCTGGGGGGTGGATAGGCATTTGATCTCTTCGAACTTCGCCATAATATATATATATATATTATAGTACTTACTACATGAGTCAGAGTGTGATATGGCAAATATTTCAGGAGCAGGCTAATTTATTCTCAGGAGCCAGAGGAAGTGAAAATAAAGCCTGGGAGTGAAATATTTAGCCATGTCATTCTGACAAGTGTAATAAGTGTTTATTACATGCTAGATATCTTCACTGAAGTAGTTAGTTGGTTGGTAAGTCTTGGTGTAATGTTGGTTATAAAACTCACACCCCCTGCAGCTGACATTTTAGCAGCTTTAGGATCCATTATAGAGTAAGGTAGCTTTAAAAACTCTGAAAATTGGTAAGCAAGGCCTGCTGCTATAACTACGATTAGGGTAATGAGCTTGTACATTAGCCATGAGATAATACTATGTGATAACGTCATGGGTCCCACCTAAAGATAACATTGTGAAGATATCTAGTATGGAATTTTCCACCCTAGATATCTTCACAGTGATATTGTTTAGTTACTTGACGGGGTGGTTATTATTCCACAGTTGATTATTATTTCACCCTGTATTGTGCAAGCTCATTAGTTATAGCAAAGGCCAAGCCCACCAGGTTTTTACAGCACCCTTCCTCTGGTGTAACCTACCCAACCTGCTTAGAGCAGCTGCTAAAATATCAGCCTGGAGTTTGGAGAACTCCTACAGCCATCTTTATTTGGTGTGAGTTAAGGTCCTAGTACTAACTACAGAATGAAGATATATAGGGTATACTAAACCACATACTACACTCTGTCAGAGTAATATGATGAGATATTTCACTCTCGCCTTTAATTTCACTCGCTTCTGGCTTTAATTTCGCTTGTCTCTGGGTTGGTGAAAATACATTAGCCTGTTCATGAAACATTTCGCCATATCACACTCTGACTCATGTAATAAGTACTATATATACCAAGATATCAATTTTAGACTGATTAGTGAGAGTCTCACTTCACTCTCCCAATTACAGTCACATTTACTTGAAATATTAATTACAAAATTAAGAATACAACATAGATATAATACACTGTACAAATACAATTTCCATAGCAAGACTTAAATTGTTAATTCACACTTTTCAATACAAATAAAAATGCGAAATGACATAACAAATGACATATGTGATGAAGAGCTGAAGTTGTACGAATATAGTCAGTGTAATGTCTTGACCACATAAAGCTAGATGCTGTCTGTATTGTTTTTGTTTTTTTTAGTGTTTAATAAAATGCATTATTTTGAAGAAGGATCATCACTCAGAATAGAATGTATGTCAAAGAAATCTAATTATTATGCTCCCAAGTTTTGGAACTTTAATCAAGGAAAACTTCCTGAAAATGCAGTAGTTGTAAATTATTCATCACTGGTGTTTTCTAATATGGAAGTTTATAATGAGGGCAAGTATGTGTGTGAAGGTGATAGTACTACTTCATACTATTGGTTTAAAAAACATATCCCCTATGCTGTGTCGCATATACTAAAACTGAAAGGTAATGAAATATAGTAAGGTTAAATGATAAAATTTTAATATTTTGTCAGTGTTGAGTATTGTGGCAATTAGTGTTTGAATTGAACAATGTGGTCATACGAATCTTACAATAATTCAGTCTTTCCCCGCTGAAATAATTCACTGAAGAAATAAAGCTGATGTATACAGTTCGTCCAGCTTAAAGAGTAGAAAGTTCTGTTTTTTGTTAATTGTTCTTTAAATGTATACATGTGCAGTCAGATTGATGTCAGGAAGCTGAAACTTCACACACACACAAATTAATATATATTGAAATTGATTATGTTTTAAAAAATTGTGGTTTGTGGTCACAACTGTGGTAATAGATAGAAGAAGTTACCCTATAAATGGAGGATATTTTTGATGTTTTTAAGCCAGAAAAAGAGTAAATTGAATTCGAGTGTCTAAAGATTTTGCAGACTGAATCTATGGCTCATTAATTTGATTTGTACCAAATTTTTATATTTTAATACTATTTTATTTATTTTTAATTTCATTTTTTATAAAATACTAAACTCCCCAAATGCTTTAAGCTGGTAATTTTGCAATTTTGAAGTAAGTGTCTTGGGAATTTAATATAAAATACCTAAATAGTTGTATTTTAATCCATATGTATTTGAAACCCCTATCTTGAAAATTAAGGGAAATAAAAATGCTTTTGTGAGAGTGTTAGTATTTTCGGTGTTAGTATTTTCGGTGTAAGTTGTGACGTTTGCGGAAGCGCTTATCTCAATGACGACGTATTTGTGATGCCAGAGTGTTGCGCTTGCGCATTTGTGAACTAAACCAGGGGATGTTGGACGCTGGTAAAACGCGGGAGATGGCCCGTAACCGAGCCACGCAAACAATCAATTAACTTTGGCGCCAAAAACCGCGAAGCAGGTGGACACAAACGGTCCCTGAGCTATATCTTGTATGTAGTGTACTAGTCTGAGACAGTCATTTCGAATAACATCCTTCTATTATACTTGCAGGGGAATGAAGTTGTACTTGTGAAGCCATTGGAGCAGCTTAAAACTCTGTCTCAACCATGACCAACTCCACCCTGACTGGTACCAAATCCGACAATTCCACCAACCTTGTATTGAGACTCCGCTGCGTATAGACTCCATCATCATCACTTCAGTTCTTTCCATCGGGATTGCTACCGCTATACTCTTCAGCCCTATCGCCTACAAGTCTAAATCTTGTGCTGAACTACCCGCTCCCACTAATGAGCAACCAACTCCAAGCAACACCGGGAATACTGCCATCACTTTTGCTCGAGGGACTAACTATTTCCAAAGTTACAACGGCTATCTCACGGCTCATTTGTATTTCTTATTATTGTTTACAAATGGGCTCTTTTTAGAGCTGTCTCAAGTTAATTGATTATCTTACCAAATAAATTGCGCATTCGCGGTGTACTCAACGTTATAGGGGGCGGGGTGAAATAGCGAATCAGTTGTCAACTTGAAAATAAAAATTGATATTCCGTGGAACTGGATCACTGAATTGAATCCAAATTTTGCGTACAAGCAAAATACCCCCCTTAGAATAAAGTTACAGAGAGTTTTTTTAGAATAACGCACGAGTAAAACGGAAAATTTTACTGTTTACAAAAAAAAAGAACCACCGGAAACCAAGGCCCGTAACCGCAAATTGACTGTTTTTGCTATGTCTTTATATTTCTTTTTCTGTGTACTGTGGGCTTACTTTGTTGTTACAGATGAAATGAGCACCAATAGAGGACTCCAGCAAGCCAAATTTGAAGAATGAAGACCCGTCTGGGACGGCGATACAGCTCTGCACACAGGCTACTATTCAGTGTTATTTCGAAGCGGCCGAAGGAGCTAGCGTGCTCATTTTTTTTCCAGCGGTAGCTAGCGCGCTTCTTCGCAACATTACAGAGCCATATTTCTAATATCTATATTCTTTTTTTTGTAAATAGTAAAAATTTCGTGCCGTTTTACTCCTGCGTTATTCTAAAAAAATCTCTCTGTAACTTTATTCTAAGGGGGGTATGCTGCTTGTGCGCAAAATTTGGATTCAATTCAATGATACAATTCCACGAAATATCGATTTATATTTTCAAGTTCACTACTGATTCGCTATTTTACCCCGCCCCCCATAACGTTGAGCTCCGCGAACGCGCAATTTATTGGTAAGAGCATAATCAATTGACTTGTGGTAGCTCTAAAAAGAGCCCACTTGTAAACAAAATAAGAAATACAATTTGAGCCGTGATGGCCGTTGTAACTTTGCAAAAGGTTAGTCCTCGGAGCAGAAGTGACGGCGTATTCCCAATGTTGCTTGGAGTTGGTTGCTCATTAGTAAGAGCGGGGTAGTTCAGCACAAATTTCAGACTTGTAGGTGATATGGCTGAAGAATATAGCGGTAGCAATCCCAGCAGAAAGAACTGAAGTGATGATGACGGAGTCTATACGCAGCCAAGTCTGAATACAAGGTTGGTGGAATAGTAGGAGCTGGTACCAGTCAGGATGGAGTTGGTCACCGTTGGGACAGAGTTTTAAGCTGCTCCAATGGCTTCACAAGTACAGCCTCACTCCGTACCCTGAAAGTATAATAAAAGGATGTTATTTGAGGGGACTGTTTCAGACTAATACACTATGAGTTATAAAGATACAGCTCGGACCCGTTTGTCCTCCTGCTTCGCGGTAATTTGGCGCCAAAGTTAATTGATCCGCGTAGAAATTGAGAGCTGGCCGGGCGTGAATAGATTGCATGCGCGAGGGTTGGGTTACGGGCGGTTCTGCGGTATTATACTGAATGATTAAACGACCACAGGTCCCGGTGGCAGGGCACCCTTAATAAGGGAAGTTCCCGAATAGGAGCTGCCGTGTGAGGGCGCGGCTCAAGGTTAACTACGAGTTGTGACGTAGTACGGACGAATTTGTGACGTCAAAAAAATGGCGCTTAATGTATGGAATGTCTATGGAGATAGCGTAGTTCTTATACTTATGCTGTTTTATGTGACTTAGTTTAGAGTGGATTGAGATCTAACAACACAAAAAAGGTATGGCTAAGCTTATTGTGACTAGTCTAAGTTTTGAGATCTGTACTTTCTACTCTTTAAGCTGGACGAACTGTACTAATGATATTTTTTTATTTCAATGCAATAGCATGTGGAAGACCGACTAGCTTAGCTAACATAAAGGTCATACTCACAGATAGACATAAATATAGAGGAATATAACTAAGCCAAAAAATTGAAAACAGGAAAAAAAATTGAAAGTTCAAGTGTCACAAGTGGGCTCTAAGGGCACGTTTGAAGTTTTGTTGAGTGACATGCAATGACATGTTTAAACAAGTTAAGGCATTCCACTCTAGTCCACTTAGTGAAAAAAGCTGGCTATAACTGGAAAATAGGTTTTGATTTTTATTGGATGGACTCTTGCAGGTTGTGCATGTGAAGTAAATACAGTAGCTCGGATGATAGAATTACTTCTAAGGATGTGATTTACTATGCATAGCTGTTGGAAGGACCTGTGTCAGGTGTGCATTTAGAAATTTGTAAGAGGCCTTTTCAAGAAGGGGTGAAAAAACTAAAGTTAATTATGGGAATTTGTTTGACTATATTGTGTTTCCTACAAGATTTGTGTGGGTTAAAGAAATTGACAATGAAGGTTGATTAGTGTGATTGATATCTCTGTCCAGCACTTATATAGTCGTCAATTTTAGCTGCAAATGATTGTACCCTATTCAGGCACTGCCTGGTGAGGGCTCCACACTGAAGATGCATATTCTATAAAAGTCCTTACCACTGCTTTGTACATAATGCCTAGACATCTTGAAGATGTTATTTTAAAGGAGTGATAGATACAACCAGGCAGTTTCTTGGACATGAGGCAGATATCAGTAGTACATATGGGTGGGCCAAATTATATTTTCATTTATAATAATTCCAAAGAGTTTATGTGACCACACTTGCTTTGTTTCACTGGCGGAATTTATGGAAGGGCTCGACTGGTGCTATGGAGCCCCTTCTTTTTTTCTTCAAAATAGCAAAGCCTTAAATGGGAATAAATGTATAGCTAATAGCTGTAATATTTTGTTTGTTGTTATTTTTCCTCATCCTCCGAAATATTACGATTGATACTCTGAATCAGGATTTTACTATTCATCCTTAAAATATAGCAGTATTCCAAAGCAGAGCAAATTGAGCAGGAACAGAATAGTATTGTGAATCAGTTCTATAGATAGAATCCATGTCATACACAAAGTGAGAGATTTATAGTAGACTCTCTCAAGGACTGAACCTCATTCAGAATAAGTGAAAATTCCAGATATGTGAAACCATTCTCAACAATGAAATTTTCATGGATAGTTGATTGTAAAAGTGAAACAAGTGATAGCTAACTACTATTGAAATGAATAATATTATTTGCCTCACAGGCTTGCACATTTCTTAGTAACAGCTAGACCTCCAATTTGTTTTAATACCACCCTACAGGAGCACTCTCCTACAGTAGCTCATAGATATTAGCATGCAGTAACAGTTGTAAATGTGGATTATCACAGCTAGATAACCAGTCTATTTGACTCAAAAGAGCTAGAGCAGCCTGAAAAGAGACAAGGACCGCGCTTCAAATAATTTGCACTTTAGCAGTCCTGACAGTGCCACACTAGGTTGATATATCAGGACTCTTTCAAAGAACATATACCCTGGAGGCACTCAAGCCAAAGAAAGTGCTGTTTGGCTGAGCAAACTTGGCTTTGAAGGTAGTAGTGGCTGGCTCTCAAGTGGAAACAACAGTATAAAGTTAGTAGATTGACAGCATTTGAAGAATCTGGAGATATTTATTGAGCTAATATCACTTCCTGAATGAAAGACTTCCTGAAATTTTGAGAGACTATGATAATCACAATATTTTTGATTTGAATGAAACTAGTTGTTTCTGGGGAGCACTCCCCAGTCGTGGATTTTGTGAAAAAGGAAAGAAATATAATGTGGGAAAGAAAAGCAAGAAAGGTTTACAATAGCGTTATTTTAGTAAATGCTGCAGGTGCAAAAAGGCAATTGTGGCTTGGAATAGTGAAAAACCTAGGTGTTTTAAAGGATTTGATATTAATAGTATCCCTGTCAAGTATTAAACAAATGCTTGGATGACTGGGGAAATTCTAGTTGATTATCTGAACACTTTGCCAATGTAAAAATGAGAATGGAAAAAGGTATGTGTTACTATTACTTATCCATGCTAGATGCCGTCCACTTGATTTGCTAAAAGATATATTCTCTCATATCAAGATTCTATTTCCCAATAATACATCTAAAATTTTACAACTGGACTTAAAGTTCACTGCAAACTATTGTTTTTACAGTATGCATTGGTCAAAATTGATACAGTAAATACTGCTACTGAAGTGACAAAGTCTATTAGCGTATTTACTGCAGTACATTGACTTACCATAGCATGGAGGGAAGTACTACCAACAAGAATACAAAAGTGTTTTAAACAAACTGGTATTGGTATGGGTGTGGAAACTATCATTACTCAGATCATCAGGAACCTTTCAATGACACTGTGGCTGTAGACTCACTTATTTCCAGTGCTATAGGAATTATTGCTGCATTGTTCAGCAGATGAATACTTAAGTGGATATAGATCACTGTTTGTCTTGATATTGATAGCAATGGCTGGGATGAAAACTGGCTGAAATATTTGTTTGAGTAGGCGTATGTGTACCCTTTTTGTTACCGCAGGCACACATACTACCCTTTCCTAGTACTGCGCCTGCTTGTCAAATTAAATGGCAATATTTAGCTGTTTTATAGCAGATTATTTATAGGACCCGTTAGAAATGATCAGTAGAATAGAAATAACTAGGGAGGTTACAAATGCTAGGAAATGGATGCCCACAGTTGCCCATACAGCAGAAATAAAGATAAATACATAAAATGAAAAAGACTGGGGTCTGTGAGCAGCTAAAATACGTTCTACTATAAAGCAGGTAAGGTATCTAGTAGCTATTTATATCAAAACTACGCTAGTGATGTGCTTCAGCACAAATGGTGATTGAGCCTAAAACTACACTGCTGTTAAACAATTGATTTTAACTTCTAGCACTCAAGCTAATAAAAAAGCTATGTTTTAAATTATATATATATTATAATGGTAAAGGAGATTCAATGCCATATTAACCACTTCCTGCAACTATTTGAATTGAAAAAAAAACAAAAAAAAATTAAAAAAAAACAAGTCAGGTTATTCAAATGTTCTTTTCATGGTATACAACATTACCTTGCTAATGAATACCACCACAAAGAGAATGTTTAAATAACCTGACTTGTTACCCCTCAAAGTATCTTGCTCGCTTTGTTAGCTTGCCAATATGCTAACTATGGCGTTTTTTTTTTATCTGATGATTCTATTTCCCTAAATTACCTTCTCATTTTAAAACCAATGCTATACAAAAGGTTCAACTTCTCTAATTTTAAATAAAATTGGGAAATATAATCATCACATAGTTTTCATACTGTTATTTGTTACCTTTTTTTGGGGGGGGTTGGGGGGGGGGGAAACCCTAAATTCCCATTTTTACATATTAATGTTTTTTTTTTATTACTGTCATGTAGATGTGTAATCCATAAAAATAAAACACTTACGTAATTTTTCATTTCTCAATTAAGGGTGGAGACCCATTCCGGCCCACGCATTTTCCTTAAAAATTGATGCTAAAAAAAAAAACTTCAAGCAACGGTGGCATTTCTTTAACATGCTGACTTTATTTAGGGTGATAAGGTCTCTCTGCACACCAAAATCCAGACCATTTGCATCTTCGTAAGCCCAGTTGGAACGATTTACTTCTGCGGACATTTCGTGTTGTTCTCCACAACCGTCCAAGCTTTTCTGCCGATTCAAGACTCAACAGCTTCCTCCATTATGTTCCCGCTTCCTACGTTTAGTTTTTAGCTATAGCAACTGATTTTTCTAAATATCCGACCACTAAGGTCAACTTTGCTTCATGGCACGCTATCAAGAAAATCTAAACGTAGGCATGTTCACCTTACGTCACCGAATTACTGTTCCAAGTTTAGACTGCATCCCGTGACCCCTTATAGCTCAAAAATACTTGTCGCAAATTCACCCTCTTTGCAGGCGGCCGCGAACTGCGGCTGGTGGGTCAAAACGAAGTGCGCGTGACGTGAAACTATAACGCCCCCTCCCCCCCCCCCCCCCCCCCCCCCCCCCCCCCCCCCCCGGATGTTGCATTTTGCGCCCCACCCACCAAAGGTGCGCTCCGCTTCAGCTGCTTATTAGTGAGAAGAACGGTTACGGTGCTGTTGAAGAATCACCTACGGTGCTGTTGAAGAAGCACCCAGCTTTTTAGATTTCGATACTAAGCTGGGAGGGGTCCTGCAGTGGATTTATACAGTACCCCGTTCAGGCGATACTAGCACGTCTGCCTTACCGACGCACAGGTAAGCGAATTAGCTATAGTATGTCCAAGTTGAGTTGGCCGCAAGAAAAACTTGAATAACTTTAGAACGGAAGCAGCTACGCATCCGGGGTTTGCACCATTGGAAAGCTCGCGCCGAAGCGGTTAAAAATATTCCCTCAGTAAACTCCAAAACCGGAGAGAAAGTGCTATTCCAAAACTCAATACAAAAGTCTATGGGAATAGAAAAAACCACAGGTTTCCCGCTCAAAACGCGCCCGCTTTTAGTCACGCGGTATGGCTCAATTTATCACGCGGACTGTCTTCATTAAGAATTTTGTAAACAATGAGCGGCTTCTTCTCAGATTGCTGTTTCTAGCTTTATATCACGATTAGCTTAGGTTGCGAGTGTGGAAACAGGATAGACAGAGTGTTCTGTTGTTGCGGAGGGTACAGGACCACCTGATAGGATGTTGGTAAGATTATTTGTCTACCTGTTCAATAACAAATGCCATATAGCCCAATATTATTTCAGTGATATAGCTATCATTTAGCTAGCAACTTGTAATACAGCCACACTTACGCTGTTTGCCGTTAAATTGTGTGCTTGTCAAAGCCGTGTTTATGCCAATTCCTTTTTTCACTATTATAGATGCCGTTTATTGTAAGAATTAGGACCAACTCAGGCAGAACTCCACCTTCAACTCGGATCACAACTATTTTTTGAATGTGTACTACTTAAATTCTATCATTTCATCAATTTTCATATACCTTATTATAAATAAATGAAAGAATTGATAATTTTATTTAACATGAAAGTCTAGTAACTTTAGCTACAAGTTTACAGTGCTGTACTGCTGAATCCTGTGAACATCAGAATATTTGTTGGTACACAGTAGGTAGAATCCACTGATTTTAATCCTGTCTCTTTAGAAGAACTCCCACCAGTTTGCGTTTTCCATCTGCTGTACATTATCTGCGCATAAGAAACATAAATATCATTGAAAACAGACGAGATGAGCTGTACAGCGCCCGAAAAACTCCATAAACTTCACTAAATTTCTTTCTTTCAATAGTTACAGTATTAATGCGCACCTGCGCTACCGTCCCTTTTTCACGTGCAACGTTGACGTTTGCGCGCTTAATTGACTTGGATTCACATGACTAAATTGCTTCCGGTAAAGTACTAAATGCATTCCTCAATTACCGCGCTTGCGGTCGTGCCAACTCAACTTGGACATACTATAGTAGTGTAAAGAAATAGCCCACTGATTATGTGTGCGAACATTTTAGGTGAAACCTTCTGTGAGGTAGTGGCTCTGAAAAGAGCCAGGTTAGAAAAAAAGGATTCATTTTCTTTGGCTGTATTTGAAGTGCTTGGACAGCTTCTCCTGGAGGGGTTTGCTGTTAATTCCTCTATCCTTCAGAATTCGTACAAATTCTTCTCGGTCCCTGCATTCAGATTTGAGCAGTTCCAAGTCTCCATAGCTCAATCCAACCCTGGTCCAGTCGTATGGCTGAATTATTCACAAACTGAGGGAGACTGGACACATCAAACACCAAACCATTCTGTTGAGCGATAGCTGAAAGCTTCTCAACTAATTCTTGAACTGCTTCCTGCGGAGCTGGGGAAACTTCAGTGGAACTCACAACTGGATGAGAAGAGACAGGAGGAGAAATGTGGTCATCATGTGACTAGGTAGTGAGATCATTTAGAACTTGAGATGGATTAAAAAATGCTAGAGGGTGTGATTCACATGGTGGAGCTGTAGGAGTGGACACTAAATCTTGAGAAGGTGAATCAGGGAGCACTTCTGATGATGACTCCTGCCGAAGAGAGGGCGTGACATCATGACCAGTAAAGGAAGGATCATCAAGAGTATCAGTGGAAGCCCCACCTATTGCTGGGACTTGCTCCAATCCTATGTCTATACAATATATATATATGTATGTATGTATATATTTTTTAAATATTATATTTATTTACTTATTTCTTACTTCTTCTCAAAGCACATTTCATTTTCCTCATTTCTGTGGCTGCACTAATAGCCCTCTTCCTTTTCCTGGAAGGCATGATTATAGTTTGCTGTTGAAGCTGGTTGTAACAACAACGTGGTCAAAGCTAACCCACCAGTAGGCTACTGAGGTTAGGGACTCTCGAGATTTTTGCCCCGCTTTGCGCGCTAATATATCAAGCTGTGGTTATGCTTGCGAGATGCATGCGGAACCAGGTGAGGGTGGTAGATTTTCGTGGTTGATAGCACTTAACACTTCCCACAGCCTTACCAACGGTTGCTATGGGTCTCTTCCCTTAACTCAGTGTAAACATGAAAATTAATGTGGATGTAGCTAAGACATGATTTTTTGTACTAAAATTGTATGCATAGGTTCACCTCATTCAGCACTTGTGTATCCATCACAACAGGTAGTAAAAGTTGGACAAGAAACAAGATTTATGTGCGATAGTCAATCGATTGTAAGGTGGAAATTTATGGATGGAGTTTTACCGCATAATGCTATTGTCCATGGTAAACTTAATCGAATTTTAATGATAATCAATGCCCAAAAAAGCAATCAAGGAGCTTATAGATGTGATTATAAGATTAATAACACAAAAATTCTTAAAACAGATAGTGGTTTCTTGCTTGTAATTGGTGAGTATAGTATAGTAACTTACTGTACGTTATGACTTAACTTTAATAGAAAGTTTTATTATCAGTTACATTTAATCATAGTGAAAGTAAAGATGTATAATTATATTGGTGTGTTGAGATAGTAACATTACAATTTACAATCAATAGAAATTGTCCATTAAGAGTATATGGGGATATTGAAGCAGTATCATTGTATATTCCCATGCGTGGGATAGTTTGTGAGGTTAGAGAGGTGTTACAGTTTATCCTGAAAAATGACTTGCTAGACGCTGGATCAAATACTCTGTCGATCTTGGTTTTATAATTTCTCCTCTAATCCTGCATCCCTACTCCTTGGGGACTACTGACCTTGGATCAATTCCTCTCAAAGACTCGGTGGCTACTGGTACGAAAATATGACCAGGAGGAAGGCCCCAATATTTTTTAATCTTCCTCTCCTCTGCAGCTTCTGCAAGCTTCCTCAACATGCTAGTGGCATGTGTTCTGTAAGAAGCCACTTGAGTGTCAGGGCAAGTGGCGTCCCACACCAGCTGACATCTGCCATCTGGCCTCTTCCCATCTAACTGCATGACGCCTGTAGGTTCCATCCTGGAAAGGAATTTGGGAAGATATCAACCCTCGCTTGACTATGTCTTGAATGAATGAAGACTTTATGATCACATGGACAACTTAACATTATGCAAAATCATGCAAGCTCTGACATAACATGACCCTTCATGTATGTCAGTTAAACAATCCCCTTTATAAATCACAACCAATTGTTGCTTAAAATCCATCAGATAGTGAACCGGTGTCACATGTAGCAAGTTATAACTGAGTTAATTACTGGTTGTAACTGAAATTAACTCACCACATGAACTATAGTAAGTGGTACAGGAAAAGGAGGGGGAATGTGAGAAGAATATAGAAAAAGGTTGATTTGTCAAGGACGACTGGTGGAGGATTTAAGATAGCAAAATTTACAAGGCGAGACACAGACAGTACAACCTCATATTTCAATCTACAACAATGCATTCATAAAGAGCTAACACTGATGTAGTTATGTAGAGAACTTGCATGTCAAAACCATCCAATAATTCTTATTTCATCAGTCATTATTGCTCAACTAAAAACCTCTAGTGCATAGCTATGTAAGGAATTAAGACATTTAACCCCTTCATAGTTAGAAGCAAATACCGGCAACAAGGTGGATCAAACAGCTTGCTCATTCATTATTCAGATAATAGAAATGAATGAAGACGAGGCTGTCGACTCCGACTGATGTGTAATTGATATTACAAACTGGCACAAATTAGCAATGTGTTTATTTTTGAAAATTTTATGTCCTCATTCACAACAACTAAAATGGTTTTGATTCTACCTACTTAATAATGCTCACAGCTAACAAACAAAACTAACTAAACAAACAAAAACACAGTATCAGAATAAAGAGAAGTTTTAGTAGCCTAAAAAAGAAGTCAACTGAACATTTACATTTGCTCTAGTTCATATTAGTATGGAGTGCATTAGTCACTGCCAGTGAAAGCAACTTGCTTCGAAGAACACTACAACTGATGCTACCCCGCTCTCCGTTAAGTTGTCCCATCTCCAACGTCTACCGTGCAGGCATCTTAAACTTCTTGTAACTATAGCAACGGGAGCTATGCCCCACCTCTCTGATACGGGTCGCCATAGTTAGCCTTCCGTCCACCGTCCAGTCATCGGGGTTTCAAAACTTCTGGAAGAGCTTAATAATAATGGCCGACAGATATATAGAGGTGAGTGCTGTAGTAGTATTTTAAAGTTTTTTTACTTGAGTTTTTGATAGTTTGCCTTTTATCCTGTATTATTGGTGTATTATGTTTCTGTCGCCATATTCTGGAGATTGCTTTTCCCTTTCTTTTAATACTGGACTGTATACATTGGGTTATAGTTGCTACTAAGATTATGTAGAAGTAAATTCTGACCTGATGATACCCAAGTTGAGTTGCAGTGAAATTCTGTATGCAGGTTTGAAGGGAGGTCATTTTTGTTTTTTGTTCTTACCTGTATGCAATATGTAATTGGCGAGCAAGCGAGACACTCTCAGAGGTAACGCAATTGAAAATCGGGGATGTTTATTTGTTTATTTATATGTTTGGACGTACGTATGTCATTTTGTACTTTGACCCTCTCCTATTTTGTGTTCGCTGGGTGTTCGACCCGGTCCCTAACTTCACTAAACAGAACCCTCTGGTTTATAAATTATAAATCATTACCCGTCACCCTAGAAATAGAATTGTTTACCGCTTAGAATTCTTTTGCGGGTGCAGTTAAAACTCAAAAATTTACTGGAGTTCCATTTCTAGTCGAATTAGTGGCGGTGGTAAGTTAATAGCTATTTGTCACAGTTATAAGCCCTACGCAACAGTATTTACTTGAATTTTCATTGTCCATTAGACTAACCACGAAGGTAAGTCTTGCGTAGGTATGTTCAGTTGTGTGAAAGTATTGTGCGTTACAACAATTACTAAGAATATCACAAAGAAAATGTTTAAATAATATGACTTGTTATTTGTTGCTTGCTCTGTTTTTTTTTCAAACAATTGCGGGGAGTGGTTACTATGGCATTGAATGTCTTTACCGTATACACGTAATTTTAAAACTCGACTTTCTTTTAGTAGCTTGAGTGTTAGAAGTTAAAACCAATCGTTTAACGATAGTGTAGTTTTAGGCTCGCTCGCCTTTTGTGCTGAAGCACATCACTAGTATAATTATGTTCACCTGAATTGCATGAGGTCATGGCTCTATCCAATACATCAATTCCAGTTTGTTCGCATGGGATTGTGGAATTGCTATGTTTGCAATAATCTGTCATTACAATAGTTAGCACTGAGTAGTTTTATTATGACATGAAAGTGCCATAGACTTTATGCTGCTTGTTTCCATATTTGCCACATCCAAAAAGTGAACCATCACATTACACGGGATATAGGCGTTACTCACCGTACATGTTTGTGTATCAGTATGATGTAGTTGTAAGTCAGATGCTTAGGTTAATATGATAAATGTACAGCAAATTCTAGTTCAATGTGAGTGGAGAAATTGTATTCATTGCTTTGAAGATCATTCTGACTACCTTACAATATTGCTAGACACAGACGTGTCACCACTCATCCAAAGTGTGTCTGTGTGTGTGTATGTAAGTACTGGCAGAAATGCATCATGTATTGGATGACTTTAGTTCAAGGTGTGTGTGGTATATCTGTGTGTATGTGTGTGCACATATGTGTGGTATGTGTGTAAGCATACATGTGTACAAGGGAGAGTATTGATAAGCAGTTTCACCACTTACAAAATTGCTTGTGGTTTTAGCATGAATTGGTATCATTTATTAACACCTATATTCATTATAGTGATATTCTGTAAAGGACTGGTCCTCCATGTAGTGTGCTGCTGAAGAGCCAGTTGTCAAGTTAGTTTGGTGAGTTTATATGAAGTAGTTTCTGAGGATGTCACACATCAGGCATAAATATTGGTTCGATCCATATAGTGGCAATGAATAAATATGATGTATGTTTTACCAGTTGTTATACATTTTCATGTTTTTGCTTGCTGTGTGCATGCATGTCAGGGTGTTCTGTAGTCAGTGTTAATATAGTGTGAAAATGGTGAACACTTGGCATGATGCAGATATATTCAAATTAAGTTGAGAGTGTGAGTTAGAGACAATTTTTTCTTGTTTGTACATTCACATGTGTAAGGTAAATATGTCTGTTAGAGGTGGCCGAGTGTAGTTGGAGTGAAAATGAGGATTAAAAAAGATTAGTGTGTTAGTGAAAAACAAAACAACAACACATATGTACAGACCAAATCAAATATTTGTTTCTAATCCTTCTCCTTTCTTGAAGAATCTGTATTTATTTCTACCGAGTATGGGCATGCTGTGTGGTATGTGCTAATAAGAAGTGAAGGGCTCTAGTTAAAATACAATTGGAGACTCATAGCAGGTGATAGCTGTGTAGAGATTATGTTTGTGGTGCTTCAGATAAGGTGTTGACACCTATTTATGGATTATATATTCCTGTTTTTTACCATTATAAACATAACATCCATTAATTTAATTTATGCTGAATCTTCACCTAGTGGGTGTCAGTTCAGTGTATTCAATTTTATGCTATGTAAGATGTCTGGCAGCTGGCTTCACTTCTTGGAATGAAAATGTAGTTGTGTTTGTTGGGCCTGACACAACATATGTAGTGGGTGTGGTTTATGTAGGTTTAATTTTGCTTCATCCAGCCCTGAAAAGAGTACTTTTCTGAATCCCTTGTCTAGCTTGGGAGTTTTATGACTGGGTCAGAAGTCTAACTAATAAAGGAGAAGTATCTACCTCTCTTGCAGTCATGGGTTCATACAGAATTTTTTGCTGGGGTGGGAAAACCTACCATACTAATGTGTGTTTGTAACACCTACTGGTAACTGCTCAAATTTCCTTAATTACTGTATATGAGAAAGTCACAAATTATTCATCTAACTTAAAATACTTTTACATTTTTTTTGTGGTGGGGAGGGGGGGGGGAGGTTTTTTCTGCGATGGGAACATTTTTCTGGGTTGAAGAAATCCTTGGGTGCCCCTATTCTATAAAACCCTGTCGTCTCATTAGATTCATTTATGGTTTCCTTTTCTATATGCAATTTCTTGTGTGGTGGTGTTTACAATTATGCACCAATATTACCAGACCATTACTGCTGTAATACTATGTGATGTGTTACATAGCATGTTTCTCCTGGGAGGAGCATTCCATTGTTGGTACACTGCCTGAACGTACCTGAAGTAACCAGGATTCTAAAATCTCATTCTTAGTCCATAAATACCCCTTAGCGAAATACAAATAAGTCTATCGTGTTTATCATTTTAAGTCTGTGTGAAAATAAGGGAGTCATCATTGTGCAATTTGGACCACTCGCGTCTGTTTGATTTTAAATCACAACATTTTGATCGATGTTGCTTGATCTTCCTCAGGTCGAAACGTTGTGATTTAAAATCAGACCAGAATGAGTGGTCCATTAACTTAGTCCTAAAATTAACTATACCACGTCAAGAATGGTCTTCGAAATCATGTATGCGGAGTTTGTCACCACAGACTTTTCTGGAGATATTATCAACTCTGAACTGGTAAAGCTGTAAGCCATATAAAACCAAGGCCGCATGTATGCATGTATAGCTACTCTTTTTGAACAACAAGTAATAATAAAGTTGATGGCCTGAACAAAGTGAGCATGTAGAACATCACTTTGAGTTTAATCTATGACTAAAAAAAACCCTTACTCATATAGTAGGGTCATAATGAGTGATTCCGTGACCAACCTCCGGCTACCAAAGTTTGATGGTGGATTATGGTACTTTAGGGTATTTATTACAAAATAAGCTCCCCCGCCTCTCTGAGAAGTTTGGGCAACTCTCGGCAGAGCATAAAATCTAAAATGGCCACTGGCGGCCATATTAAAAAAATCAAAGGGTTTAAAAACCTCACCAATATCTCTTTTTTGACTAATTTGAGGGCAAGGAATCCATTTCTGAGGTTATTTTTGTGATTAGATGTCTCCTTGACAAGATAATGAACAAATAACAAAGAATTACAATTATATGCAGGTACATAATAAGGAAATACTATAATTCAGTCAGTCAGATTCTTCCAAATTATCACTCCTAGTGATAAAAATGTACTTCTGTACTAATTAAGTAATTCTTGCAAGATCCTGCACATGCAGCTGCTGTTTGTCCATCTGTGCACACCTAAGTGACAGCTCTCGGTTGGCCTCTGGCTCTTCAAATCTCTGTCCTGGTTAGTTGCTTTATTCTTGTACAGTTTTCTAATAAGCTAACTAGATAATTTTCTTTCAGATACCTAAGATTTCTGTGCCAGGGTGAACAAGTCACACAGGGTGCACATCCTCATTAATCAAATGTCTTCTACACAGTTTGAATGCCTTCTTCAATGTGGGAAACCATGTGAGGCATCAGATTCATGTGACCACATTACTAAAGAAGTATGGGGAAAACTCAAATCTAAATCTTTAAACTGGAAGGGCTGTGATAAGTTTGAGAATGTGTATGATACTGTGAATTGGGATCTGGGTCCCTGTGGCAAATATGTGCACAATAATTGTCGAATTGATATAGCAAGTTCACAGAAGCTGAATAGATCCAAGATGAGGCAGCGAAAGCGGGAGAGAGAATCAGCATCTCATGATAATCAAACCTATGATTCCACCTGTGAACACGATCAAGAGTTGTCCTTGTCTGCACCAAAGCGTCTTCGATCAAGCACAGGTACTGTGCATGACAAACATCTTTGTGTGTGGTGCATGAAACCTGAAGATACCAAACACCCTGAACAAACCGGCAAATGGCTTCTCCTTTCTTACACAGCATCATGGAATGCCTTTAGAAGTCACACCATAGTATTGCAAGATGATTCCATGAGGGACCACATTAACTGCCTTATAAATTCAATCACTGACCCATTTGCAAGTGAGATAAGGTACCACCAAAAATGCTGCCTTAAATACGTAGGTGCCTATCAAAAAATGTCAGTTGAACAAAAGCTCCCTCTCCTGCATGAAGTGACTCTTCGTGAGGCACAGACCATGTTCTTAGACCATGCTCGTCAGGTCATATTTGATGACCATGAGATCAGGAAAATTCAGGGTCTACTACGTGACTATAAAAGCATTGTTGGCGCATATGGTTTACCTATATTGGGTGTCAAGTCAAGCTATGTGAAGGAGATGTTAATGCAAGAGTTTGGTGCTGGCATCGGCTTTTATGTTTCTCCTCAGAAAAATCAGAGTGAGGTCGTGTATGACACCAGCGGTAGTGGTTCATACATTCCCTCACCCCGTGTGTTTAAGACCATTCTGTGCAGTGCTGGCTAAGAAGCGTCTCCAAGCACAGATCAAAATTCAACTCTCAGAAATTTCCCAGTCCATTACTCAAGAGCTGATATATTCAGTTGGTGAGGAGTGTGTGAGCCTTTCATCTGGCAGTAACAGAGGTGTGAAGCTGATACCATCATGCTGTCCTTCTATGCAGCCTTGAGGTCATCTGGCAGCAACCCTGTTGTCATTGATGCAGAGGACATAGATGTGTACATCCAGGCAGCTTCTAAATCATGTGATATCCCTGGCATTATTTGTGTTAAGAAAAAGAGGCAGTTTCTTTTCTGCAGAGGCATGTGCGCTGATGGGGACATTGCCAAATGCCTTATATCATTTCACGTAATGACTGGCTGTGATGCCAACAGCTGCTTCTATGGTCATGGCAAAACACTTCTCTATGAGAAAATGGTAAAGAATCTTGAAGCCCGCAGTCTCCTCTTGAAGTGTGGGGAAAGTCTTCCATTGAATGAAGATGTCTTGGAAGACCTCAAGTCCTATGTTATCCGCTACGTGTATGGTGATGCACGGAGTTCATCCTTGGATCTGGCTCGTGCAGCCAAGTGGAAAGGGCAGAAGAAAAAATCTCTGATGCGCCTGCCTCCCGATGACGATAGTCTAACTCAGCACATCAAGCGTGCCAACTACTTGGCCTACCTACAGCGTCATCCTGATATGAAAAGACATCCCTCCCCTATTGGACATGGCTGGGAACTCGTCAATGGCCACTGTAAACCAGTGCGCCACACACAACCCGCCCTTCCTCTTTCAATTCCAGTCCCTTCACTTTCACAGGCTGACTTTGATTCTAACTCTGACTCTGATTCTGATTCAGAAGCTGAGTCTGATTATGAAGCTCTAGATTCTTTGGATGAATCTGACTGACTGAATTATAGTATTTCCTTATTATGTACCTGCATATAATTGTAATTCTTTGTTATTTGTTCATTATCTTGTCAAGGAGACATCTAATCACAAAAATAACCTCAGAAATGGATTCCTTGCCCTCAAATTAGTCAAAAAAGAGATATTGGTGAGGTTTTTAAACCCTTTGATTTTTTTAATATAACCGCCAGTGGCCATTTTAGATTTTATGCTCTGCCGAGAGTTGCCCAAACTTCTCAGAGAGGCGGGGGAGCTTATTTTGTAATAAATACCCTAAAGTACCATAATCCACCATCAAACTTTGGTAGCCGGAGGTTGGTCACGGAATCACTCATTTTGACCCTACTAACCCTAGTAGAAATTTCTTGCAAGATCATGACAAGAATCATACAAGATTCAGGCATGAATCTTGTCAGAATCATGCTAGAATCTTGACGGATCTTGCTATGTTTTCGAACATTCCTTGCATGTTCTTCGCAAGAATCTTGCATGATCTTTGCAAGAATCTTGCATGATCTTTGCAAGAATCTTGCATGATCTTTGCAAGAATCTTGCATGATCTTTGCAAGAATCTTGCATGATCTTTGCATGAATCTTGCATGGTCTTCGCAAAAATCTTGCATGGTCTTCGCAAGATTCTAGCATGATCTTCGCAAGAATCTTGCATGATCTTTGCAAGAATCTTGCATGGTCTTTGCAAAATTCTGGCATGATCTTAGCAAGAATCTTGCACGATCCTCGCAAGCATCTTGCATGATCTTCTCAAGAATCTTGCATGATCTTCGCAAGAATCTTGCATGATCCTCGCAAGAATCTTGTCAGATTTATGCTAGAATCTTGTCAGATTCATGCTAGAATCTTGTCAGATTCATACTAGAATCTTGACTGAACTTGCTATGTTTTCGAACATTCCTTGCATGATCTTTGCAAGAATCTTGCATGATCTTCGCAAGAATCTTGCATGATCTTCACAATATTCTTGCATGATCTTCATAAGAATCATGAATGATTTTCATAAGTAGTTGGTTAGGTCAAATTCCGATACACTTTCTTCCAATTACATAATACATTATAATAAAATACATTTATTCTATTGTTTGTTCTTAAGTTTTCCGGAATCCCGGCATTTCTGATTTAAATTTCTTGTTAAATCTTTTATGTTGTATCCTGGAAAGCGTTGCTGGACACAGTCTAATAAAGTACATAACATGACATAATTTATAGTACCTTTAGCCTGATCATGACTTACTAAACAACAAATCCACTTTGTCCTTCGGGAGTCCAGGCCTCGTACTCTTACAGACTCTGACTGCTCCTTCCTTGTGAATAGACTGTCTACGAGTAGCTTTCCAAAAATGAGTGGAGTCTGACCATGCAGCCTCCTAATATCTACTCCATTAATCTAGATTATAACAAATATTCATGTCACAGGACATGAATACAACTGCGATCAAAAACATTAATTGCCCTTCCAAAATCGGACATTTCTACAGGTCAACTTTAACACCCTATAGGTCAAGGTAAGAACACCCTAGAGGTCCAATAGAATTCTTTTCTAAGTGAGCAAGTGAGACATACAACTATTAATTGTGTTTGGTAGACTATAAGGTAATGCGTATCTGTTTATCTATGGCATACACAATTCTTATACTAACCAAGGTGGCGCTGCATCTTGCTCGCTCACTAATAAGTTGACCTGACTTAGTTATACAAAAAGCCAACAATTGTGCATGCTTTAAAAATTCTCCCATTATGAACGCTGAAGAATACAATTAGTGTATCATGAACTTACAATAAATCTTTGGCCGATTCATTGGTAACCTAGGACATTGAAAAAATATATAATAAAATCAGAGACCAGTTTTGTAAAGATTTAGAGCATCAATGGTAGACTATTGATGACCCTCTCACTGGCACAAGCATTTTACGTGCTAGGCATGCACTCAACAGCACTGCACTTACACACCGAATTTGATTATCCCCTAGATTATGTTTTATTGATTCAAAACTGTGACTACGTTCCTGCTAAACAATTGGCACATCCATAGCTAAGCACCAGAATTTTTTTCCATTAAGTTTTTCCACGACAGTGGTTACGATATAGCTGTCTGATTAGAAGGCCCAACATTTCAAAATGGTGCTATTCAAGGTGTATCATGACAAAACAAGGTAGAATACGCATGTATGGTTGTTTACCACTTTGGTTCCACAACCATCAAACATATATTTTGTTTCCATATAGAGAGCACTTGTTAAGGTTTTTGCGATGAGGGAGTGGTAAGGCAGGGGTGAGGGTATTGGAAATAGGGAGTGGTAAGGCAGGGGTGAGGGTATTGGAAATTAAAATTAACAAAGCAAATTCTATATTGATATATTGACCTTGGAGGATGAAGGCACTTCTTCCAATTTTTGTATTTTTTCTTCTAAATTGTCAACCTTGCCAATTAATAGTTGAAGTTTCTTATCTATGGCAATAAGCAGATTCTGCACGAGTAACAAACAACAAATAGTTAGCATGCACATAATTACATTGTAATAACAATACATACTGAATGCCACACTTTTTGAAGACATAACTTGCTCAGTAAAACAAAGTTAATTCCAATCATGAATGTCTGTCACTTGAACACAATACCGTAAAGTGCCCACCACTGGGTAAATGCTCAATTACCATATTGTCACTGTGATGAAAATCTGCTAGACATGGCAAGTGCCCAGTTTTATCAAAACTCAACCTGCGATCGATATGGTAATGATTACCATCAGTGCTTTTGGTCGTTAAGTAACGAAACAGTATCAGTATTTTTTTCAGGATTTTGTTCTACCCTTTTGTTAAATAGTAAATCTGCAAAAGCTATGTCATCGCTGCCTCCTTTTGCATACAGTACTTCCAGAAATAAATAAAGTATCATGTCCAACATCTGTCGTGTCAGATAAGCTCACACTGGGCTTAATTATTTTGGTATATAATGTATCCATGGGGCACTTGCATGGTACTCCATGTAACTTAAAGACTATTTTTAAGATTGAAATAGTGAGCTTGTAGAAATAATTGCGAAAAAAGGGAGGGAATTTGTAGGTATCAGCAACTTTCTCACTGTATTTCCTCTATGTAAAAAAAACTTACTCTTTCCATAGTCATACACACAGGGGCAGGACTCGATGAATGCTCCTCATTCAACTTCTAAAATGACAGACACAAAATATATTTTTATATAATAAGTTCACTTTTTTTCTTATTCAATGATTTCATGTTGAACAACTTTTTTATATTTGAAAGTGCACTAAACAACAAATTATTGTCTAGAACCATAAGTGTTCCTTTTCTCATATAATTTTAAAAAGTGTTCCTGTTCTCATACAATTGTCAACTACAACTTAATGCCTTGCCTTCCATATAATACATAATATTCCAGTGGTTTCCCACAAAAGTGTACTAACTATACAACTATGCATTTTGTCTTTTCAGACAGGAGGGGGTTATTGGAATAGTATTGGTTATTGTGTGCAACATAATATTATGTAAGCATACCTTTGTGGAGTCATGGTGTATACAATCTTCATCCATAATCAAGTCATCATTGCTGTCAATCTGCATAAATTTGAAGGAAAAAAGTAATCCCAAATTTGCATTCGTCAAGCTGAATTACAATAATGATTAGAAGATGGTCAGAAAGGAAGTTGAGCGAACAAGATAAATAAGAGATAAAAATAAAAGAGTGAAAATGAAAAATAAAAAAAGCAGAGACAATAAATTGAAAAAAATTGAAATAAGAAGAGTGATATTGTAAGATTGGAGAATTAGAAAGGTAAAACTGGAAGCAATAAAGAGAACAGCAAGGAGTAAAAAAAAGTGCTATTAATATTAGCACTCAAAAATTAGCCAACAAGCCAGTAAGCTTACAAATAATCAGCACTCATCACTAATGTACCTCACTATGGTCCTCCACAGGTAACCCTACTAATAATCAGCACTCATCACTAATGTACCTCACTATGGTCCTCCACAGGTAACCCTACTAATAATCAGCACTCATCACTAATGTACCTCACTATGGTCCTCCACCGGTAACCTTACTAAAACTGATGAACTCAACAGAGTATGGCTTTCCATTGTAGTCCATAACCAGACTGGATTCTCGTATGAAATCACTCTCCACCAGTGGAGTCATATCACTTAGTTATACTTTTAATTTGGTTTCCCAGATGACTAAACTTACGGTTTTGTGGAATCTCTCCTTCTTGGACAGAAAAGTCCTTATATCTATTTGGCATTATTTTGGGTCCTTTTTCTAGAGTTTTTGTTTGCTCAGGTCCACTTTCCTCACAGCTTGAAGACATCTCTTAGGATTATTCTAAAAAAGACACACTACATGTGGCAAGGCTTGTGGCAAGGTTCATATCATGTTACATGTCAATAAACGTGTTAATTAGTGAAACATTTTCCTGCTTCAAATAAAGAGCACTGGTTTGAAAATGGCCTCGAGAGGACCATACAAAAGTATCTGCTAAATCCAGCTGAAGTTCCAAGAACCATTACATGGATTATGTTTTACCACTGCCAAACAAATATGAACATAATTAGTTAAATTAATTTTATTGTCATACATTATTCATTTATTACCTTTGACCTGTTTTTAACAATCTTGAAAGATCTTGAATGATCATGCCAGAACCTTGCAAAGAACAATCATGCAAATTCATGCAAGATTCTTGCTTGTTCTTACTGGTAAAAATGAAAGATCTTGAATGAATGAAAGAATCTTGAATGATCATGCCAGAACCTTGCAAGAATAATCATGCGAGATTCTTGCTTGTTCTTACTGGTAAAAAAAATGAAAGATCTTGAATGATCATGCCAGAACCTTGCAAATATAATCATGCAAGATTCTTGCTTGTTCTTACTGGTAAAAATACTTGAAAGAACTTGAATGATCATGCCAGAACCTTGCAAGAATAATCATGCGAGATTCTTGCTTGTTCTTACTGGTAAAATACTTGAAAGATCTTGAATGATCATGCCAGAACCTTGCAAGAATAATCATGCGAGATTCTTGCTTGTTCTTACTGGTAAAATACTTGAAAGATCTTGAATGATCATGCCAGAACCTTGCAAGAATAATCATGCGAGATTCTTGCTTGTTCTTACTGGTAAAATACTTGAAAGATCTTGAATGATCATGCCAGAACCTTGCAAGAATAATCATGCGAGATTCTTGCTTGTTCTTACTGGTAAAAATACTTGAAAGATCTTGAATGATCATGCCAGAACCTTGCATGAATAATCATGCGAGATTCTTGCTTGTTCTTACTGGTAAAATACTTGAAAGATCTTGAATGATCATGCCAGAACCTTGCATGAATAATCATGCGAGATTCTTGCTTGTTCTTACTGGTAAAAATACTTGAAAGATCTTGAATGATCATGCCAGAACCTTGCATGAATAATCATGCGAGATTCTTGCTTGTTCTTACTGGTAAAATACTTGAAAGATCTTGAATGATCATGCTAGAACCTTGCAAGAATAATCATGCGAGATTCTTGCTTGTTCTTACTGGTAAAATACTTGAAAGATCTTGAATGATCATGCCAGAACCTTGCAAGAATAATCATGCGAGATTCTTGCTTGTTCTTACTGGTAAAATACTTGAAAGATCTTGAATGATCATGCCAGAACCTTGCAAGAATAATCATGCGAGATTCTTGCTTGTTCTTACTGGTAAAAATACTTGAAAGATCTTGAATGATCATGCCAGAACCTTGCATGAATAATCATGCAAGATTCTTGCTTGTTCTTACTGGTAAAATACTTGAAAGATCTTGAATGATCATGCCAGAACCTTGCAAGAATAATCATGCGCGAATCTTGCTTGTTCTTACTGGTAAAATACTTGAAAGATCTTGAATGATCATGCCAGAACCTTGCAAGAATAATCATGCGAGAATCTTGCTTGTTCTACTGGTAAAATACTTGAAAGATCTTGAATGATCATGCCAGAATCTTATAAGATTCTTGCATGATTTTCCATCATAAGATCTTGCAAGATGGTTCTTGCATAATCATGCAAGATCTTGCCTGATATTTTTACTAGGGAATACATATGGTGTTATCTCTAGCTACCTCACCTGCCACTTGTATAGTGAGTACACCCTATCCTGTATAGAGGGAAGTGAGGATACTAGACATGTATGTACATGAACATCAAGACATGAAAGCAGACTATCAAAACAAAAACAAAATTATAGGGACTATTTGATTCTCTACATATTCATTGGCTAAGTGGATATGAATCATTGCAGGCTTGTGTTTTTGTCTCTTGAAGTGTTTCTCGTATTGTACATGTATTTGTTTTTAATAAGTTCTTGGGTGTTGCATTGTGTGTGTGTGTGCGTGTCTGTGTGGTGTAGTGGTTGTGTCCTTGGCTCAGGGCAACTTTTCCATCTAGTTTTCCATCTGCCTCCCACCAGCCCCACCAGTCCACCCAGCTGTGATTGGGTAACTGGCATTTGCTGGTGTGTAAATTCAAGGCCTTTTCTCATGAAACAGCAATAGTCCAGGTGGGACTTCGGGTGCCCACACCACTTGCTGTGAGGAAAGGCCTGTTCTCCTGCAAGTTCCTAGCCAGGCTCCAGGAGCTTTGCTTGTAGCTCACAGTGTACACTCTGCCAGGTGCATGTGACCACTTAGTTGTGACCCCCCCCCCCAACACACACACATACATACATACACACACAGATTTGTTAATGGAACACTTCAATAGAAGTTACAAGGCCTGGTTTGGTATACAGAAGTATTAGGAGGTTGTGGTTACAACTCTGGCAATTGGAACATCTCTGAGGTTTCAACTAACTTCTCCATGTGATCAGTGTACACATCTTGATGATGGATTGGGATGAGTACACAGAAACATGGATTGAATTCATCTACTTTATTACCAAGAGGGTTTTATTTTGAGATCAGGTGTGATAGATACAGAAAGTTGTGAGTTGTGAAGCTGTTGAAACTCTGACAATAAAGCAGAGATTATTACAGTGGACCCTCTGATATCCAGGCTGGCTCCAAAGGTTATTTTGCACTGTATTAGCTCAGAGCTGACCTTGGTGTAGCAATTTTACTGGCTAGAGCTAGCTGTCATTTTCTTCTAATTTACTGCTTTGTGGTAAATTGTACTAGTTAGGTTTGAGCTACATAAACTCATTGCAGCTGATCTGTAGTTGTAATTAGTCTGGGGCTAAGTTCAACTGAATTGTCTGTATGTGTTGCTGCAGGCTAATAATGGTTGAATAATAAATAATTGATGTTGATGCTTGGCTACTGAAGATGCAGCTAATCCTGGCTATCAGTACATCATTACTATTAAAGCAGATTATAGTTTGGGTGTTACAAGAGACATACCATCCTGAAGCAAATGACATTGAAATCTTTTTTTATCAACAATAATTAACTCTGTCATTCACTTTAATTATGAAGAAATCATTGATTAAAGTAGCTTCACATATCTGGAAATTTCACTTATCCTAACCAGGGTCAGTCCCACATAGGTTTGGATATGAGCGGGTCTACTGTAATTATTATTTTTTGTGTATTTCTTTTGTATCAACTCATATGTTAGAAATGATTTGGGGACAACTACAGATGGCAATATTATGTACATTATGCTTTTGTTGTAGAATTCATTAATAATACAAGAAATATTAAGAAATGAGTTAAAAATACAATGCTTTTATCAGCTTATGAAGCTGTTGTTGAAGTAATACACTGCACCAATAAAAAAAAAGTACTGGTATCTGATTGTCCATATCAATTGCGCTACCGCAGAGTAACTGGCTTCCCATAAAGTGTTCCTGTATGTATGTATGTACATATGTATGTCTGTCTCTATGTATGTATGTATGTATGTATGCATGCATGCATGCACGTATGTAAATGTAAGTGTTAAACTTTCTGCACAAGTTGTAACTCATCTTTCTAGCTGGTAGGTACCATTAGTTTGTATGTATGTATGTATGTATGTACATATGTATGTCTGTCTCTATGTATGTATGTATGTATGCATGCATGCATGTATGTAAATGTAAGTGTTCAACTTTCTGCACAATCTACAGATTTTACTGACTAGATTGGGCAACACTCTATTAATTGGCACCCCATCTATAGATTGGGCGCACAATCTATAATCATCTAACAAATCTATAGTACCCACTAAGATTATTAAAAAAACAATTTTAATCATGCACTGTATGTGTTGATCAGGTTGTTGTTATCACGAAAATATTCACCTACAAGTGAAATTCCTCCCACCCCTCTTCCCTCGCGAACTGAAACAGGACAGTTCTGGAGTTTTTGACATTGTCCTGTGTCCTGGATATAGTGTTGGTTTTCCTGGATGATGGGGGTTGAGTGATAAGAGATTTATGTGTTACTATACTATTTGTATAGATGGTGACTTTGATAGCTAGGAAAACAAATAGATTTGTAGTGTAAAGTTGATTGCATAGACAATAGTGCATGCATGCACTGTCAGCATCCTTGTACAAACTCATTATCAATAATCAACAGCAATACTGCAGCTGATATATAGTCTGGGTCATTATTGAACTCTGATAAATTGAATTTTCATCCATCAGCTCCTAATATTCCCAGAAGAAAGTGTCAATTAGGGTCAATTTGACACAAAGTGGACCATAGAATTTATAGGAATTCGGAAAAGCTCCGAAGGTATGACAACATATGTGACCGTCTACAGGAAAACCGGGCACAACGCGGCACCCTTAGAAAAAAAATTTTTTTTTGCACTTACGGAGTTGTTGGCGTCCAGATATTGAGCTCTCCAAGTTTCATCGTCGTAGCTTAAGTCGTTCCCACTATAATAGACCTAACCGTTCCCTTCCGTCGGCTTGAAACAATACATTTTTAAGAAATCGATCGATCTTTTCATGATATTTACGCACGCCGCGTTATGCCCGGTTTTCCTGTAGACGGTCACATATATTGCCTTTTATCAAAATTTGATGCTTATACTAACCTGCTGTCACTAAACCAACAATAACTATTTGTTCTGTTTTTGCATAAATTTGATGAATGTGGTTTTGATGGGTGTGGTTTGGGGCATGACCAGTGTCATGGAAGTGATTTTCAAAAAGTTGGAGCCTACGAATCCTGTATGAAACATCCTTACTACCTGATTACCTGACAAAACACTACCAGCCTAGCTGTTGTTCTGGCATGTGTAACCATGGGATGGGGGTGGGGTATATTACCTTTCTCAAAGACTATTATAGCATGTACAAAACAGTTTCTGATAACGAAATAGATGTGGTCTCTGGAAATTGACACACACACACACACACACACACACACATTCAGACATTAAAACAAATTAATCCACAACAGGACTTTATACAGATGTGTGGGGGGGTGGCCTACAATCCCCTTCCCTACAGAAATCTGAATTTTTAATTATAATTATGTATCTGTTTTATACAATGTAATTCAAAGCAATATTCTTCTTATTTTTTTTTTGTCTGAAATGTGTATCAAACTTACAAGGGTTATGCCCTCCTCTTCTCTATGGCCTATCTAGCCACATGCTCTCCTCAGCTGGTAACTATTCCCTCCCCCCAGAAAAAAATCCTGTATGAAGAGGTGCACATGCATGTACACAAACAAACATACACAGATGGGAAAGTATGTCAATGCACCCACATTTTAAATTAACAGTATCATACAATACAATATTATTCAACAATGTAACTTAATAACAATATAGATTGTTTGCAAGAGTTGGATACTGCACAAGTGTCAATTAATGATGCAGTCCTTGATGTAATGAAGTTGATAGGCAACATACAGTATTCATCCGACAGTTCATAACAATCCGGCTCCCACATAGTTACTGGTTTCGGATATAAATTACGTTGTTGATTACGCTTAAACCACATTGGACAAAACAACAAGAAACTAATACATCGATCCTCTACAATCACATTATGTTGAGCAAAAAATTTTATTTGAGCAGCACGAATCTCATTGGTAGGGTGGCGCTCGGCCATTATAATGGAGGATGATGCAGATCTACATTTAATAGATCCAAATAGTTTGCCATTAATATGAACATGTTGGTACTTGCGATAGGAGCATTGGGCATTAATACTTGTGATAGGTTTTTCAAGTATATGGGAGTATAACTTTGTTAGCCCTGCTAATTCCTCAGTTGTCATAACACTCTGCTGATAAAACTTTGGAAGTTCATACTCATCTTGGGCTGATATGAATTCTGGATTTGTTGCCGCATATTGTGAAAGAGTACCAACCAACTTTTGACTATTGAAAATTGAACTGAATACATCACCATGTTCCTTTGGCAAGTCAAAAAGATCTGTTGATTCCATAAACCTTTTCAATAGCTGAATTTCGATTGATCTGCTATTATTAGGTAATTTTTCTAAAATACCATTATATCTCTCAAACGAGAAGAGCCAAAATACATGAACTGGACCAAAGTCTTGCATGCATTCTCGCAAGTGAGCATGCATATGCATGTTAGGTGTAATAGATTCAGGACCATACATTCGCTCACATCTTCGGCAAAATTGTAGCAATAAAGCATCGGCTAGTTGTAGCTGTTCATGTGTGATTTGATGTTGACATATAAGCCGACATGCCAATACAAAATGGCACCAACACTCAAGGTCACTGCCAACTACAATGTCATGTAGCACCATTACTGAGTAATATAAAATCCAGTTTTTAAACTGATCTGCAGTAAATGCAGAAAACTCAGATCGTATTTTCAGTGGAATCCTACCTATATCTGGAGGAACAACAACCTTATCTATTCGTTGCTGGATTAAATCAAACTTGGCTTCTGGTATTATCCCTTTTTCGATCCAGATATCCTTTAAAATGTGCTTAGCTGAACCTAAAAATAAATTATGCATAGGATCAACAGCAAGCATTCTGGTGGGATTAAAATAAGGTAATCGAAGTAGCTCAGTATACCGATAACCATTCTTTGATTCAATCTCACGAACTTCTTTTTTTGTATTGCAGGATTCAAGTTGCTTAGCTATATGTAAATGCTCACTTCTAGTACGCTTTACCCATTTGTCACGATCAAACCCACCATAGCTTTGAGAAAATGATTTGTGACAGCGAGAACAGCCTTGATATGCATTATATGATAAAAATCCACACAATTTACGACCGGCAGGCAAGTCACATGAGGCACAAAGCAATGCACACCTTATTGTTTCTAGAATTCCAACTAGTATTACATTTTCAGGCTTATTCCTTAAATTTCTAGGAAGATTCATGATAGTTATATAGATTGCTCCTATTGAATACTCAGAATGCTTAAATGGACGAAACCAGTCTAAATTTATCATAAGCCCAAAGCTGTAATGTTCGGAAAAAAAGGGTGATCCATCACAATTCTGAAACTCTCTCCATATATTGCCATCATATATGTCACATAAAGTGTTCTGGGAGACCTTTCTTGAACGCCATTTTTCACAGTTATCCAGGAAAGATTCTTGCAACAGCAACTTCTGGAGTGAGTCTTTGATAGATATGTAACAGTAAATTAAATACGGGTATAATATTTTTTTTCCACTCGATAGTTCAACAGTTTTTAATAAAAGAAAGTTGCAACTAGTCCTCATTCGTAAATGTGGATGGTTAGGAAAGCGAGTGAATGAACATCGTTTGCTTAAATTCCCTTCTTTGCAATCTTCGAAAGTATAAATATTGTCACATTTTTGGCAGACAACTAATCTACGAAAAATTTTTAAAGTTCCATATGACTGTAAATGATAAGTAGATGTGGGAAAACATTTTAAAATAAGATAAAGGAGGAAACATTTTTCCCAATACACCAAACAGGGTGACAAAAATTTCAGCATAATTTTAGTTCCCCTGCATCTGACAGTGCATACACCTTTCTCATTAAGAAAATAAATGCCAATACCCATTTCATTAGATTAAGCATACTTCTTTCTTGATCGCCAAAACCTTCATGTTGTACATCTCTTGGTTTTGTTTCTAAATCATTTTCACACTCTTCCTCACTTGAGTCATTCCAATATTCAGTGCAGCCATCTGTAAATATTAAAACTTATTAATAAGAAGCCTGATAATATTGAACTCAAAGTACTCACCTTCTTCATTTATTTTACTTTCTTCATCTATCTCTTCAAGATAATCAGCTTTATCAGTATCTAGTTTTTCTAATAGAGGAAAAAACTTTTACCAACTAATTAGCCGTACACTAATAACGTACCTTCTTCATCTGCACACCCTTCTACATATTCCATGCTTGGAGGACCATTATCCTCACAAGTAGACTGTACAGGCACTCCAAAAGACAGTGGTGGTAAATTTTCACACTGTACAGAAGAATCACAGCTAATTGAACCTTTACGCACCCATTCGTCCTTTGAAGGAGAGTAGTACAGACGTTTATGGGCTTTGTACGTCTTCAAAGACAGATACTGCTCGCAATGTGGACAAAACCGTCTTTCCACTCTTAACACCAAGCGGTCAAGATTGCGCTTACCGCCAGCCATTGAGTTCTTACAAGAACTAGCAGTTGTCAATGACTTACTCCCGGAGAAACAAATTTCATCACCCATCATATTTCAGCGAGCGAGCGAAGCGAGCGAAGCTGACTCTCAGTCGTGTTCAATTGAGATTTCAGATTATATGTATGTATACGTACGTCAAAAATTTTCGCCCGGGCTTCTAATTACGTAAGTTAGGTAAAGCGTTCACAGTTCCAGTATTTTTTAATTAAGGAGCGCGGAAAATCCTTGCACTGCCTTACGTAACTTTGTTTCAACCAAAAAGTTTATAGCTACTCTCTTCTTGAAACAATTGTGAAGTCTTTGTCAAGCTGCGCTTCTTTGCCACTGCTTTCGAAGTTTATTCAGGTAATTCTGTTATTGTTACTACAATGCATGGGTCCACTTCCGTAGTCTGGGATCAGATTTTCTAATGCTAACTGAGAATGGAAAGGGTTACACTGTGCACTACAGTTAGATGTAATTTCTGTCCTATTTTTCTGTAAAGAGAGTCTTCTCGCTCGCCATGCATTTGCGCTATTCGAGCGCACCACTAGTATATCTCACTACATGCACAGCAAAACAAACGTACGCTAAGTGTACTACGCGCGACACATTGCACAGCTCCGTGGTAATTACAACCCCGCCCCCGCGCGCGTGGAGTGATCGAAGAAGTAGTAAGGGAAAAAAAAGAAAAAAAAAAGAACACAACTGAATTTACTAACGTAGCTAGCTATCACCGATTGGGTGTTTTCAGAAGAAGTCTACTATGCGTAGTTCCTATCCACTCGGCACCCAACCGCGTGGCTGTCTGCGAAGCCAGAGAGTTGCTGTGTTGTTTTGGCTGGTTGTGTTTTTGTTGGTTGGTTGTTCGTGGTCTGTTATTAAACCTGGAGATGTCGAGCAGTGAATCAGACTTTAGTCCTTCAGAGGGTGAATTGGAGGAAAAGGCTATTAAAAGCAAGCAAAGAAGTAGGACGTCAGATGACAGCACTGACACTGGTAAGTATTTTAGGGGAGGTAGTTATCAGACATTTTATGAGAATATTGCTTGATCTAGAAAAGCAACCTAATTTAGTTAGTGAATAGTTATATGATTAAACAGTAGCTCAGCAGCTGTGATATGGTAATAAATGAACCAGTGATAGGGTTTACCTACTTTTATTGGTTAAATTTTATCAGATAAGTGTACTGAATTGCTCATAGGGTAAGGGGTCACTCTTGCTCGGAAAGTATATTATGTGGTCACTCTATTGTTCATAGGGTATAGGGTCACTCTTTTTGGGGTAAGGAGTCGATCTATTGCTAGGGTAAGGGGTTGTCACCCTTTCTCGTAAGGTATATCATATGGTCACTCTATTGTTCATAGGGTATGGGTCACTCTATTTCTCATGGGGTAAGGAGTTAATCTATTGCTCATAGGGTAAGGGGTCACTCTTGCTTGTAAGGTATATCGTGTAGTCTCTCTGTTGTTCATAGGTATGGGGTCACTCTATTTCTTATGGGGTAAGGATTGCTCATAGGGTAAGGGGTCACCCTTGCTTGTAAGGTATATCATGTGGTCACTCTATTGATCATAGGGTATAGGGTCACTATTTCTCATGGGGTAAGGAGTTAATCTATTGCTCATAGGGTATGGGTCACTATATCTCATGGGGTAAGGAGTTGATCTATTGCTCATAGGGTAAGGGGTCACTATATCTCATGGGGTAAGGAGTTGATCTATTGCTCATAGGGTAAGGGGTCAATCTTGCTCGGAAAGTATATTATGTGGTCACTCTATCGTTCATAGGGTATGGGGTCACTCTATTTCTCATTGGGGTAAGGAGTTGATCTATTACTCATATGTGACCGGTTTTGGGAAAATCGACCTAAACGCGGCATCTAAAGTTTTCTAATTTATTCTACCAGTAGGCTGCACGGGGCCTTGGGATGCCGTCCGCCTAATTTAGAAGCTGTAGCACAAGCCGTCTTCGCCCTACGCACTACAACACTTCAGTATTTTTGCTAAACTTATTATTGCTGATTTCGAAAAAAACGCCGGGTAAAGGCGTTGCTAAGGTCAGGGGGCGTGGCTTGTGTCCGTATACTATTACTGCGTGTCTCCGGGACACTATGGAATAAACCGGTTACTGGCGGATTGAAAGAAGTCTAAAAGGCTTAATGCAGGGCTCCTTAAGAAACTATGATGGCGAGAATTGCGTGAGTACGTGAATTATGTAGAATATAGTAAGTGAATTAGTTAGCTACAGTTTTTCCCGCCGTTAGTGAAAAGCCCGCCAATAATTTCTTAGCAACTCTCCGTACACGAGTCCAACCGGCTAGTGTTTCTAGCCTCCTAGTGTGAGTTCTAGAGCACGCCAGAGCTTACAACTGCGTCATAAGCTAGAGCTAAGTGGTGTCTATCCATTTCTGCCATAATTTTTTTTTTGAAAAAAATCGACCCATAAGGCTTTACCCGGGGATACTGAAAAAAATTGTTTGCCGCGTTTAGGTCGATTTTCCCAAAACCGGTCACATATGGTATGGGTCACTATATCTCATGGGGTAAGGAGTTGATCTATTGCTCATAGGGTAAGGGGTCACTCTTGCTCGGAAAGTATATTATGTGGTCACTCTATTGTTCATAGGGTATAGAGTCACTCTTTTTGGGGTAAGGAGTCTATCTATTGCTCATAGGGTAAGGGGTTGTCACCCTTTCTCGTAAGGTATATCATGTGGTCACTGTATTGTTCATAGGGTATGGGGTCACTCTATTTCTCATGGGGTAAGGAGTCGATCTATTGCACATAGGAGAGCTGAAAGGATAAGAAGGGTAAATTTCCATTACATGTATATTCCATGTAATCATATTCTGTTGTTGTTTTTTTAATTTGATGATAAGGGAATATGGTTTTGTTAATTGTAGAAACTGCAAGAGAGAAAAAGCGTGTTCATGAAAAGAAGCTATGGTGAAGAGGACCGGAAGAAGTGGGCTTCAGTGTTGAATGCAGATTGTGTTTAAAGTGGAGAAGACGATGAACTCTATGTAAAGCCACTTCTGTGGAGGTCTTCACTTGTGGAGAAGTTCTTTGTGGACCTCGATGATCAATTCCAGCGAACAAAGTCCTCCCAAGCCAAGAGGCAAACCAAAACTAGAATTTTGTGTGAGGTCCCTTTGAAGAGGCCTGCTCCATCAGACTTGCCCAGTTGGGCTACGAATTAATTTTTTACTTTTCCTCATAAACTATTATATTATTCATTAATTTTATTAAATTTATTTTATCTGACAACTACATACCTGAAATGCTTAGTAAAATGCAACCGAAATCTGGTATCTAAAATTCCACATTATCCTATAATATTGTGTTCCTGAAACTCTACACAAAATGCCATATGATTCTAAAATATCATGTACCTATAATTCTACATATAATGCTACATGATTCTAAAATATCATGTACCTATAATCCTACATACTAGTGGTGTGCTTGAGCACAAATGGCGAGCGAGCCTAAAGACTATACTATTTTTATTGACTTCTAACACTGAAGCTACTGAAAATAAGGTCAAGTTTTTAAATTTAGCATACAGGGTAAAGGGATTTCAGTGCCATAGTAACAACTCTCTGCAACTGCTTGAATTATTGAAGGAAAAAACAACAACAAAACAATACACGTTATTTAAAAGTTTTCTTTTTGATATTCTTTAGCTAAGTAGTGGTTGTAACACACAATGCTTTGACACAGCTGGACATGCACCTACACAGATTTACCTTCGCAGTAGTCTAGTGGACAATGTATTTTCAGGTAAATACTGTGCGCACGGCTTATAACCATGACAAAGAGCGCATTGACTTACCACCGCCACTAACTCGAATAGAAATGGAAGTCCCTTAAGTTGTCAAGTTTTAACTGTACCGCAAAATAATTCAAAACGGTAAACAATTCAATTTCTAGGGTGATACGGGTACTGATCGATAAACCAGAGGATTCTGTTTAGTGCAATTTGGAACGGGGTCGACAACCGAACTAACACAAAAACGCGAGGGTCAAAGTACAAAAATGCCTTACGTACGTCCATACATATATACAAATAAATAAATAAACTAGTGATGTGCTTGAGCACAAATGGCGAGCGAGCCTAAAGACAATACTTTTTTTATGTGAATCTTCTAACACTGAAGCTACTGAAAATAAGGTCCAGTTTTTTAATTTCGCATACAGGGTAAAGGGATTTCAGTGCCATAGTAACAACTCTCTGCAGTTGAATTGAAGGGAAAAAACAACAACAAAACAATACACGTTATTTAAAAGTTTTCTTTGTGATATTCTTTAGCTAAGTAGTGGTTGTAACACACAATACCTTGACACAACTGGAGAGGCACCTACACGGACTTACCTTCGTGGTAGTCTAGTGGACAATGTATTTTCAAGTAAATACTGTTGCGCAAGGCTTATAGCCATGACAAAGAACGCATTGACTTACCACCGCCACTAAGGATTCTCAGAGCTCGTTAATTGAAAAATACTGGAACTGTGAACGCTTTACCTAACTTACTAATTAAAAGCGTGGGCGAAAACAGAGGTCTCACGTACCCCATAAACAGATAAATAAATACAATAGCGAAATCTCGATTGAGTTACCCCTGATAGTGTCTCGCTCGCTCGCCAACTAGTGGTGTGCTTGAGCACAAATGGCGAGCGAGCCTGATAGTTAGGTAACATAAAACTAAGTATTGTTACCATGTTTTAGCTTAGTTCATGCAAAAACTATAATAGCCGTTGTGACCTTTTATTTCAGCAAACAAATACAAAATCACTCTCTTACCTGATTAATGGTAACTTTTGTAGTATCAAACATCTGCCATTCTGATAATCTCAATTACCAGTAACTCTTGAACAAGCTCTCAGCAACGATAAAAAAATAAACCAGTGTTATTATTTGTAATTTTAGCTCCTTATTTCCCCTAAAACGGCGAAGTTTTGAAATTAAGTCTGGAAAAGGGTCTTCAATGCCATAGTAACCAGTCGAATCAACTTTTTGTTTCTTGAAAAGCAAGCGTTTTCGCAGAAATTTTCTCACACTTTGGAGCTTTAAGTTAAAGTAAGGCTTGCTTAATGCTGTATTTTCAGAATAAACTGGGGTCAAGCCTAAATAGCCGTGTTTTTTGGAAAAAAAGTTCCGCGCGCGCGCGTTTAATTACATACGCACGTCCAAACATATATACAAATAAATAAATAAACTAGTGATGTGCTTGAGCACAAATGGCGAGCGAGCCTAAAGACTATACTATTTTTATATGAATGATTTTGACTTCTAACACTGAAGCTACTGAAAATAAGGTCCACTTTTTAAATTTCGCATACAGGGTAAAGGGATTTCAGTGCCATAGTAACAACTCTCTTCAACTGCTTGAATTGAAGGAAAAAAACAACAACAAAACAATACACGTTATTTAAAAGTTTTACAACTGGACATGCACCTACACAGACTTACCTTCGCAGTAGTCTAGTGGACAATGTATTTTCAAGTAAATACTGTTGCGCACGGCTTATAACCATGACAAAGAGCGCATTGACTTACCACCGCCACTAACTCGAATAGAAATGGAAGTCCCTAAGTTTTCAAGTTTTAACTGCACCCGCAAAAGAATTCAAAACGGTAAACAATTCAATTTCTAGGGTGATACGGGTACTGATCGATAAACCAGAGGATTCTGTTTAGTGCAATTTGGGACGGGGTCGACCACATAACTAACACAAAAACGCGAGGGTCAAAGTACAAAATGACATAAGTACGTCCAAACATATATACAAATAAACATCCCCGATTTTTTCATTTTTACCCCTGTAAGTGTCTCGCTCGCTACGCTCGCTCGCCAATAATGCTACATGATTCTCAAATATCATGTACCTATAATTCTACACAAAATTTTATATGATTCTAAAATATCATGTACCTATAATTCTACACAGAATGTCACATGATTCTAAAATATCATGTACCTATAATTCTACACAGAATGCCACATGATTCTCAAATATCATGTACCTGGGATTTAGCTCTATCCTGTAGCTGTAATTCTATCATGCATATCATATTTCCTTCAATCATGAATTGAGCACTGCATATGACATTACCACCACATTTCAACCACAAATACTATAGCAGGAAATTCAGCTTTTTGCCCTGTGCATGTACTCTAACTCACCACCCTTGTATGCTCTCATCACACACAATTCCTGATATATATTGGCCAACCCAACTTGTAAAGTTCAGTTGGATTGTATAAGTTTGACATCTTGTGAGATACCTACTCCTCCCTGCTTAGATTAAAACTCTAGCTTGGGTTGAGGGTTTGAAGGAATTCGGTTTGAAGGAACTCGGTTTGATCGCTGAGAATCCTGTTGCACATTCGAACTCTGGTGGTACACTATCACAGGAGCTGGCTTACCAGAAATTAGAAGTCCAAAGCAACTACTATGGCAGATATAAGTGGTCACATTCTCCAACATAAATGGCATAATATCCTCGACAATTCAACTCCACAGTTGGGGGTCTCACCCTCTAGGACTCTGGAACTCACCGCCGACAAAATTACAGAAGCTTTTCTCGCTATACAATTTAGTTTTCAAATTATTCATTGTTATTATTTTTGTGGCGACCATTTCCTGGCCGTTATTACGAAATTTCCCTCTGTAATTTTTTTTTATCTTCTGTACCTGTATTCCAAAAAACTGAACTGTATGTCCACGTAGAGTTGGCACGACCACAAATGTGGCAAAAGAGGAATGCACTTGACGAAACCGGAGACCAATTAAGGTCACATGACAGTAGTAGCTCAAACGCGCGAAAACGTCGACGCCCACAGTAAAAACGGGGCGGGTCCAAGGTGCGCATTATTCCCGTAAGTTTACTTGTTGAAATGAAAAAGAAGCTAAAGCAGTTTCTTCCGCGGCTGTATTCAATATATGCCCAGTTATAACTAATCACTCGTAGTTTATAGTTTGTACGAGCTTCTAGTTGTGCGCTAAAACTGGTTGAAGGTTGTGGAGGGTTATCTGGAGCTACAAAGCTTAGAGGAAAGAAGCACAGGACCGCGGCTGAATGCCTCCTCAAGTAAGTCTGATTGTTGTGTGCTTAAGCGTGTATTTAAACTCTATTCTTATTTCTTGGTGTGACGAGTTTCTGAAGTACTCAACAGTAATGTGAAGAATCCAGCACATCACCTACACTTTAGCTATGGCCACACACATTCCAGTATTACTTTGTCCTTCACACTGAATCATTCATATCATTTTATTCATGATTTTACTTTTATATCTACTTGTTAAATTTCAACTTTTTTTAAATTATACAAAAAAAAATGACAATTACCATAATTTTATAATGACATGTACAATATATATATTATATAATTTTATGATGACATGAAATTGTGGCAGATACAAGCAGCAGTTGAATTTGGAGGGTGGTAAATAGCATCACCATAACCATAGAGAACTGTACCTATATAGACATGAGGAGTAATGGACAGCTAAAGCATAAATAGTGACATGTAGAGTCTATGATGAATTGTATATCTTATTATCTTGGTCAGCAAACAGTAAATTGGCTGAGTTTCTAAATAAATAGGCCCTATTTAAACAGGTAAGAAAATCTGAGTGGACAAGCAACCCGTGATACAAACGTACCTCACATTGTAGCTTGCTCTTGTTAAGTAGCCTTGAATAGCAACAAATTCCTGAGCCTAAAATGAACCAGAATGTCAAGCAGAAGGGTAGAAACGAAGTCACCAAACTTACGACTGCTTTTTGTTTACAATTGTCTCTGAGGTACTGCGCACGTGTTTGGCCCAGTTTGAGCGCGTGACTAAATCCTGCCGCGTGTAGCGCGGGAAACGTGTGGTTTTATTTATTCCCATAGACTTTTCTATTGAGTTTTGAAACTGCACTTTCCCGCTGGCTCAGAAGTTTTTAAAGGGAATTTTCTGGACCGCTTCGGCACGAGCTTTCTAATGGTACAAATCCCGGAAGCGTAGCTACTTCCGTTCAAAAGTTATTAACGGTTTTTACCGCGCCAACTCAACTTGGACATACTTAGCATGCAGAACAAGCCAATCATTCCTCGCACAATTTTGTCAATTTCAGCCCCGCCCTCCTCGGGCAGGTAAGGAATACGCGCGGATTATTGGAATGCAGTGGCTCTGAAAAGAGCCTGTTTGAAAAAATAAATAAACACAGACAACGAAATGGAGAGAAGGCGCCCCGGCTGAGACTTCTAAGTTGAGCAGAGCGCCCTGTACAACTTCTCTCCGAAAAATAATTCACACAAAACAACAAATATTTTTCTCCAGCATTATGATCAGACATTCTGCTATCCCTCATCAAAGTTAGAAGTGCAGTGTCTAGGAATTTTCCCTAGACTTCATAATGAACAACATTATCATGCCATCTTCTCCTAGAGAAACTTCACTTGACCTCCTCTAAATCTTAAATAACAAAATAAAAACAACAAACAAACAAACACATAAACAAAAAAGACTGATAATCATGTGTTTATAGTTGTCTGGGTTTCATACACACTGTAGAGTAGATAGAAACCTAACCTCCGCCTCCCCAAGATGGAACATCCCTTCCTCAGAATTTTTGAAAGTTAATAATTATAGTAATTAGATTACAGTGAGTTGTAACATCATGCTGTGATTGATTAAATGTTGATCAGTATGAATACTCTCATGTAGCAGAGTTTGATACAGAAAAATGGAGGGGGAAACTGAAAAATTTCCCTCTCAAACAGAGTTCTTCCCCCCCTCCCCTCCCCAACTATAGCCGTTCTTCTCCATGTATTCAGTGTTGGACGTAGGAACAGGAATTGGGCAAGGGGAAGGAGGGGTGTCAGTGTTTGAGGGTGGGGCTACACAGATTTAGATGTGTACACATGCTGTAAATTACAAACGGATAAACAAAAAAAAATCATATCAAATCGACTCACAAATCATATATCTTATTTTCTCTTTCTGGAGTGGGGGGGGAGGGGGGATGGGGAGTTGAGGGAAAAGTGGGGGGAAGACATGTGCATCAAAGTAAAAATGGTTTAAATTGGTTGTGCTTCAAGAACTACACGTGGGCACATTGGAGCATTCATCATGCAGCGTTCAGTATGGGAGAATATTGAATGCTCGTGTGATTCAGAAATTCTTATACTCAGTAATTACTATACCCACTTTCATACTATACCCACTTTCATACTATACCCACTTTCATAACAAAATGTGGACATATATTTAGCATGTGGGTATTCAGGGGTTCATTTAGGGGGGCCTGGGTGGTGCTCGCCCTCTCCCCTCCCTTGAAGGCGTTTCGTCCCCCCTTGAAATATTTTAAACTTTCGTAAGCAAAAAAGCAAAGTTAAAATGTGAATGATGAAGATTGTAAATGATTAAATCACAAGTCCTCTACTATCTTAATTATGTACAAAAGTTATGACCCCTAAGATAGTGAAAGCTCAGTCTTGCCCCCCCCCCCCCTCCCTAGATTAATTCCAAAATGAACCCCTGAGTATTGGGGATTGGAGGGGGAAGTTAAACCAACAAACACATCCATCTCTTTATGGTCATGGCAACCAGTAGAACCATCATGAACAGTAAAAGTCATCTACTAGGCAGCTATAAGGATACTCAGCCCACTATGGTTGGAAACAACCAACCTCTCTGTATTCTAATGTGTTTATATATGAGATTAAACAATTACAATATATATGAGTTCACTCAATTATGGTGTAGATTGTGTAATAAAGTGCTTTAATTAGAGAAAACACCTATCACATAATTGTTATAGTTCACAGTCACACATATCTTAATGATATTCTGTGAGATATCTACTCCATACTGAACTCCATTAGAGTTAGCTCATTAAACCTTATTACTAATAAGTCCACAATAATTACCAACTCTACAATTAAGCAAGTATGTGTGTGAAGTTAAAACTCCCTGTAAATGCATTTATAAAACCAGATCAAACGAAGTATATATTAGAGATGATATATGGCTTACAATTAGATTGTGCAATAAAGTGTGTGTTTTAGTTCACTGGCTAGACGACATCCCAACTAAATTGGTGGGGCCGCCCACATTCCAGGAACTATGAATTGAACATTATATGTTTGTGCTTGTTTTGGATTCAGTGACATGTATTTTCGGTTATGGGACTTAGTTAATTTTTAAAGTCATGTCACCTGTGTGTATCCATACCCGTAGCCAGGGGGGGTTCGAGGGGTTCGGTCGAACCCCCCTTTAGAGTGACCGGAAGTAAATATTTTAGCCACACCCCACATATAACTATTGGAATATCATCATCTGTTCAATCGTGCTGAACCAGCGCTTGAGTTATCTGCTATTTCTGGCCTAGTGTGAGTCCAAGTGACCTAATAAACATTCAGCTCTTTGGATACAAAATTTCGCTACACGAGTAAAGCTTGCTACTTTATATTTTTCTTTATAAAGTGTAACGTAATGCACTTATTAATTAGTAAGAGTAATAGCACCGATAAGCGTGCGATTCAATATTAATAGCACAAGCAACTGAATTTTTTCAACAGATGAGAAAGGGAGCCATCCGGAAGTATCTGGGAAAGTTAAATTACCTGAAATGCACAGATAATTGTATCTACACTGCAAATGATTAAAATTAAAATAAAAACAGGCCTACTACCTATTAGCGAGTGATATCACGGGTAACCTGTGCTATTAGGGATCAGTAGCGCTCGCAATGCTACTGAAATAGCACTCCGATTTGCCTCGTGTTATTTTAATCACGTTGTTCGTGCTATTAATCCTGAATAGCTCGGTTACCCGTTAATAGTAGGCCAGCTTTATAAAAATTGCACGAGACTACAGTAAGCTAAAGATCATTTACAGTGTGGCTACTATGTATAATGCAGTCACTATCTCTATACTTCAGGATAAACTTTCTCTTGAATTTTGCTTTAATAGATGGCTCCTCCTAATCTGTTGAAAAAACTCTGTCTAAAAAGGGTATAGCTAACTAGAAACTACAACTGTACAATTCCAAGGCTAGAGCTGCATGCTTGTGCACTTACTGTACAATTCCAAGGCTAGAGCTGCATGCTTGTGCACTTACTCTTATTAAGCTACGGTGGCATTTCACTTTGTCCCGTGCTATTTCACTTAGTTATAGCGATTTTTTTCAATAAAATTTGAACTGGCAGTTTACACGCTGTCTATTAAATAACTTGTAGTGTACGAATAAGGCGTATTAATGATGCACTGTATTGGTTACATGAGAATAATACCGCTTTTCTCTCGAATATCAACAGATTATAGTTTTGAAGTAGAATACCTAGAACAAATTATAAGCTTTAGTACACTTATCTTTTGTTTTTTAGTATTGTAAAAGAATTAACGAGGAAACAAAAGTAGTGGCTTTTTGCGTCTAAAAAAATCCGAACCCCCCAATGCGAACCTCTGGCTACGGGCCTGGTATCTACATCATGTTGTTCATTGTTGTGTTGTCCGGGCTGTGCATATAAGACTTCGTGTTTTGTGTGTGCAGTCAGTCAGTTCTCAGCTGCCATTTGTGCCATCTGATCTCATTAGATTAAACTAGTATAATCCTGAGTCCACCTTTCAGGGGGGGCTGTCGAGGGGAAGGCATACTGATTCTGGTGGCAACAGCTTAATTGCTGTCACCATTGTGTGAGCCTGAAGGAGGAACTCATGAGCTTCACTGAGGGAGGCCCACAAGCGCCACTATACACTAGCAAGCTATTTACAAAATCATCTCAGGACCAAATGAATGATGTATTGGCTATTCTAATTAGGTATCAATATAGCTTGAGCAATGAAAACAGTATATGTAAAAGCTGTCTTCATAAGCGAAGAAGCTAAAAGGCCAGAGACATTTACCAGTATCCAATCCATGTTAACCTAGAGCTACAAAATGTAACACTGAAGGTTAACAACATATATATATATATATATATATATATATTATATATATATATATATAATACTTATAGCACGAGTCAGAGTACAATATGGGAAAATATTTTACGAGCACGCAAAATATTTTCACGAGCCAAAGGCGAGTGAACATGTGGCGTGAGAGTAAAATATCATTCCCATATTGTACGACGAGTGTGATAAGTGATTTATTGCTTCTTTGAAATTTTTCTCAACCGGTTACAATACAATTTTCATTGATTTTACTCGCTACGCGCGCGCTACAAGTAGCGTACAATATAAACCGTACAATATGGGAGAATACAGAACGCTCGCGTGATGCGGAAATATTGAAGTAAAAATATCAAAGCTGCAATAAATATATATATATATATATATATAATACTTATAGCACGAGTCAGAGTACAATATGGGAAAATATTTTACGAGCACGCAAAATATTTTCACGAGCCAAAGGCGAGTGAAAATGTGGCGTGAGAGTAAAATATCATTCCCATATTGTACGACAAGTGTGATAAGTGATTTATTGCTTCTTTGAAATTTTTCTCAACCGGTTACAATACAATTTTCATTGATTTTACTCGCTACGCGCGCGCTACAAGGAGCGTACAATATAAACCGTACAATATGGGAGAATACAGAACGCTCGCATGATGCGGAAATATTCAAGTAAAAATATCAAAGCTGCAATAAATATATATATATTATATATATATAATTGGCGAGCGAGCGAAGAGAGTGAGACACTATCAGGGGTAACACAATTGAAAATCGGGGATATTTGTTTGTTTGAAAATATGTGTGGACGTACGTATGTCATTTTGTATTTTGACCCTCGTAACTCCAATTCCAGCACTCGTTAACTTTACAGTACAAAGCCAAACCATGATGGACAGCAAGAAATTATTTGCTCAAGTAATTATGACGTAATGATAGGGGGCAAAACCCACAAAAGCTAGTACTGATGCAGAGCTGACAGCTTCGTGTTTCTTAGCCTGAAATTTCAAAATGGCACCATAAAAGGTCTTAAATGGTTGTTTTGAATTAGCTCATACCTAAATTAACAATTAAGTGTAGTAATTGAGCATGACAGACAAACGGACAGAACACAAGTATTGTAATCCTTTTGCACACACGTGGTGAGGGCTAATAATGAAAGTTCCATGAGATATAGTAGTAACTCCATACTGAATGTTGTTCATTCATCACTTCCTTATATTGTATTAGCGAGCTATTAGGGGTGTGGTTGGGGGGGGGGGACGACGGAAGTTATTTAATAATCAAGTAAGTCACGAGGTTAAATTCTTGTGATAGAGATAAACTCATACAAGATGAACGCCATGATTTGTGATAGCATTGAAGGAGATGTGGGACACATGTATCATGAGCTCAAAAGTGCTTATTAAGCCTCAGCTTGTATGTGCAAGAGAGTTATAGTAGTCGTCCCGTCTGTCACGCTCTGATATTGGAGATTACTAACTATTAACTGTTGATTTAGGTATGAACTTACTCAGAACGAAGATTTAGGACTATTCATTGTGCTGTTTTGTTTTTTTATTTCGGGCTAATTGTTGCCATTATCATTGTGGAGCTATATTGTTGCCTGATTAAAATAACTAATAAATATTGCTCGTTCTTTTGGTCTGAGATTATATTGAAATAGCTTGGTAGCTGTGGGGCCAGAAAATTCAGCGAGTGACTCCACCCAGAGGGCGGAGCCACAGAAGCAGATACCTAACAGAAAAGCAAGCAGGAGCAGGCTGAAGAGCCTGAAAGAACTTGTTAATATAATAGAACTCATTAGCAAGTAGTTAGAGAGTTTGGGGTGGGTGGTGTGTGTGTGTGGAGGGGGGGGGGGGGGGGGGGGGAACTAATTAGTGGTAGCTCCAAGAACATTCTTGTCCAAGTGTGTGTGTGTGTAGCGTTTATTAGAGTTTTGTTCTAGAAACTTCCTTTTGTAGGCGTGTCCTGGCCTGTACTATTTAAGGCCAGTCCACGCAAGGTCATAGGTCAAGTCTTTTCTATCCGTTTCTGTATTCTATGTCATCATACTTGCGTATTTGAATTAAAACTTAAATCACTTGACGCTTCAGGAGGTAGCTACCTAATCATTCTATCTGGGAGTTGTGATAACTGGAACTAGTGGCAGCAAGTACCAAGGCAGCCCGGTTCCTGTTCCTACATAATCAAGCAGCCCGGAGCGCAGCCTCACAATAGCGCTGAGGGTTCGCACCTTTGGTGCTTTATTATAATACGCAGTAATAATGCAAAAATCCTAAATTTTTGAATTCATTTTGTGTACTTGCTATAATTTATATACAGGCTGTTTAAAGAAAAATAAAACAAAATACGTATATATATAATATATATATATATTTATTGCAGCTTTGATATTTTTACTTGAATATTTCCGCATCACGCGAGCGTTCTGTATTCTCCCATATTGTACGGTTTATATTGTACGCTCCTTGTAGCGCGCGCATAGCGAGTAAAATCAATGAAAATTGTATTGTAACCGGTTGAGAAAAATTTCAAAGAAGCAATAAATCACTTATCACACTCGTCGTACAATATGGGAATGATATTCTACTCTCACGCCACATTTTCACTCGCCTTTGGCTCGTGAAAATATTTTGCGTGCTCGTAAAATATTTTCCCATATTGTACTCTGACTCGTGCTATAAGTATTATATATATGAATATATACTAATAATAGGAACTTTTCTCATTCTAACAGCACATGTTAATTAAAACTTAACCCAACGTTTCGACTTGTTGCCGAAGTCCTCTTCAGGGGTCAACTGAAGTTGAACTCTCCGTGGTGATATATTAAACACAATGTTATAAGCAGCAAGATTACTGGAGGGTATGCTTACTGTTTAATATATACTGAACGGTGATTTGTAGGCAGCACAACCAGCATCCTGGAAGCTCTAAACCCATGTCTCTGTTAAACTTGTTGTTGTCAGGTTGTTATGGACTCTTCACTCTATACCATATGAATATTGTGATGCATACACTTTACCTCACTGCTATGTAATTCACACTCTTATTTCTTTCTTTCTAATCCTATCCATGCATTGATCTATACATTCCCAGTTGTGTACATCTTGCCTAATTCATTGCATATAAATCCTTTACCTCACGCATGCGTGAATGGATTGTGAACAGACTATATCATTGTCAGCCACTCCCCTCTCAGTTCAGATTTCCCACGTGTTCAATAAGTTACAACAAGACTTGAGAGTGTATGGGATTTCCCTAGTGGCAGTGACTTTGGAGGGAGGAAAGTGGCCAGAGCTGAGACACCTGTGCTGCTCTACTCCGTTCTACTCCTACCCGTGGGTCGAGGCTACTGAACTCAGGTGTCATCTGTATCTGTAGAGCTTCCTTGATCTTTAACTCACGATTCTTACTGGCTCTGTCCACAACTCCTACCTCTTCCCCTTTAAGTCAATCTCCTCACTTCACTAAGACTAACTGCGACTCATAAGACCAGAACAGCCACACAACTTCTCGAGGGGTCCATGTTGTTATCCCAGATTTGGTAATGGTCATCAAAATTTAGAAATTATAGCTTGATAGTGTTAAGCTAGCCAAATTTCCTATCGTTGCCACAACATCAATCACGAAACATAACGCAAAGTGTAATGTTACGTGTGTGCATAGGCAACAAAATAGCAGAGGATCAGTGCATGTACTTCATTATAAAACATGTGAAACATCACATAAGTAGGAAAATAAGTCAAGAGCACATTAACAGTATGGAAGAAGGGGGAAAAGCCTCATGGAAAAGGTGGGCTATATGAAGAGTAAGAAAGAGAGTACTGTTGGCCATTGATACAGCTAAATTTTACTGCACAGGATATACAGCGTAAAGTCAGAGTACAGCTAGATACTATCCTGAGTGGTCAATTTCAATCAAGAAGCACTTTGGCACATATGTATACATGAACATTATCAGATATATTTCTTGCACAAGAACAGCTACAAACCCTGAATATGTGTCATCTACAATCACTATTTGAATGTCAGACAACTTACAGTCATAAAATTCATATAAGTTTAACCACTCAAGCTACAGTATTATGAAATCATCAAAATAAAACTTGAGCTTTGATTTTATTACATGTATACCCTTATAAACGCTCACCTACATGATAACATAGGAACCCATGATAGTGTACGAGTGTGTATACATGTATGTATGTATGTATGTGTGTGTATGTATATACGTGTGTATGATATGTATGTATGTATGTATGTGTGTGTATGTATATACGTGTGTATGATACGTATGTATGTATGTATGTATGTATGTATGTATGTATGTATAGAGCTGGGCGATATACCAGTATTATCGTTGCACCGCGATAAAAAACTGATATTGCCTTTTTTCAGAAAACTGTTGGACTAATGCATGAACTTCATGCGCACGACAGATTAAAGAAACAGCCACTTCGCGGTTTGCAAACATGTCCGTAATGCGGTACTAGCAAAGTTTTTAAAGTAGCTAGCAGTGGTTGCTAGTTAAAATTCTGTCTAAAGAAAGCCCACATAGTCTTGCCCCACGGACTAACTTTGTCTGGATAAAATTTACTTTGTTAAATATTATTTATGAAATATCATATATCGCTCTATCGCGATAATGCAGGTAAGTATCATATCGCCTGTGATTATCCAATATTGCCCAGCTCTGTGTATGTAAGTATGTATACATGTATGTATGCATGCATCTATGCATGTATGTATGCATGCATATATGCATGTATGTATGCATGCATCTATGCATGTATGTATGCATGTATGTATGCATGTATGTATGTATGCATGTATGTATGTAAGTATGTATGTATGCATGTACACTCAATCCCTTCTTAACCAGGCACCGTGGGACCCGAGGGCGTCTGTATCTCAGAAATGCCAGCTACAAGGGATATTCGTAGTTTTCTCCAACATTATTCAATAAGTTTCAGGCTTTTTCCAAGCATTAAGTACAGTCCTCTTTCACTTGCAAGTAGGCTTCTCTACAATTTTATGGAACCAGAAATAACCGGCTTGTGTTGACACAATTGGGTAATGGTGGTCAAATTAGCGAAATTGTGAGGCAAGAATTGATTAATTGAGTGGTTAACTTGTGCCCTGCCCTGTAAAGAGGCGTGCCTGTAATAGAGGTATTTGGATAAAATAAAATTGAGCGTACGTATGTATGTAATGTTTTTTTAACAGTGCAGACCTGTGTATGTGTGTATGTAGATACAAACTAGTGTACTATGTGTTTTCATAAGCACTCTGAATAAGTCCACAGTGAGTGCACCTTTGCTATTACAAATATATTATACATAAATTACTATATACACATACACACTCACACAATTTAGCGAGTGAGATATGGAGAAACTTAATATATTGAAGGGCCAAGTAGAAATAAACTGGCAGTTGAATCAGAATTCTACAGATCAGAAATATCTCATCAGGAGTGAATTTTAGCTCACTGGCCAAGGTTCGTAAGTACAAATCTTGTTGCTATTAAATACGTATGTAATGTATTAGCACTACATTTTTTAATTAATGCTAGTATGTGTCTCACTATCATCATCCCCTGCTCACTTTCTTTCAACAGTATCTTCGGCAGATTGTACAACATAAAGAGAGAGGGCCGAGTAAATGAATCGCTACTTTCTATATGCTATTAACCGATTGCCGGCCAAATACCCGATATTGGGTACGCACTAGTAACGCACGCGAAGCGCCAAATACCCGATTTAGGGTACAAGAAGCGGGGTTAATAAGTTTAGCTTACAGCTGCCTACAACCCACCACTGTGCTGTGTTTGGAATTCCTGTGGTTTCTACTGTAGAGTAAGTATCTTATCAGCATATCTAAAGGGGGGGTTACCATAAAACATTAAATAGATATTTACAGTTAAGTATAGTACTCAATGAGTAGGTAGGTACAAATAATATGGGGTTTTCAATTGTAATAAAAACAAACTTTAAAAAAAATCTAGGTCTAAAATGGCATCAAGAATATTAAGTGCAGAAGAAGTTCTTTCATTTATTGTTGATGATGATGATTTTGATGATGATACTGACCCAAATGAGCCTATAGCAGATGGAAGTGACGAAGAGTTTGAATGTATAGAGGACACAGAAGAGGTGGAAAGTATAGAAGGTAATGAATTGGAGTATTATGAGAGTATTTATTAGGTATACATTGTCTACACATAATAGAATGTGACACTGAATCAACTGATGATGATGACACAACAATCCAAATAAATGATATGGTCTCTCCCATCACTTCTCCTGCTGCTGTAAAAACATCCTCATTTGATACATCATGGAGTGACAAGCTTACTCCATATAAAATTAAAGATTTTTGTGGAGATGTTGGTCCTACTGTGCCAATTCCCAAGACCCCGTTGGAAATATTTCAGCTGTTTTTCACTCCTGAGTGCTTGAAACACATAGTGGTAGAGTCCAATCGATATGCTAAGGAAGTTATGACGGCAGAGCAGTATGATACATGGATACCTCTGGATGTTGCTGATGTAAAAGCCTTCTTTGGCTTTCATATTCTGATGGGTCTGAACAAGCTTCCTTCAGTAGATGATTACTGGAAACAGTCCCCCATTTATCATTACTCTCCAATAGCAGATAAGATATCCAGAAATCGCTACAGAGAAATTATCCGTTATCTTCATTTTGCTGATAACTCTAAGCTAGCTCCACGAGGAAGTGAAGGATATGATCGTTTGGGTAAAATCCGGCCTTTGTTAGAGCTGATCCAGTCTCGCTGTGCTGCCATATACAAACCATCAAAGCACTTAGCAATAGACGAGGCAATGATAAAGTTCCAGGGCAGATCTAGTCTCAAACAATATATGCCCCAAAAACCCATAAAAAGAGGAATAAAGGTGTGGGTCTTGGCTGATAGCAGTAATGGCTACTTTAGTCGATTGGAAGTATATACTGGTCACAAGGATAGAGTGGAGCATGGTCTTGGAGCTAGAGTGGTGAAGGATCTGTCCCATGATTTTCATGGAAAGTGGCACCACCTTTATTTTGACAATTATTTTACATCTAAGCAACTGCTTTGTGATCTGGAGTCTGTTGGAACATATGGGTGTGGAACTGCCAGAAGAGACAGATTGGGATTTCCTAAGGAATTAAAAAATCTGAAGTTCAAACAACGGTAAGTAAATACAAATGTACTAAATTAGCTTATTACTTTCAATATATCACAGGGGTCAAAATACAACAGTACAGTCAGATAATGTAATAGCATCGGCATGGTTGGATAGGAAAATTGTGAACGTGATGGCTACAGGCTATGATCCTACCGAAGTTGATACAGTTCTTCGTCGCCAGAAAGATGGGAGTCGAAAGGAAATTTCTTGTCCAGTATCTGTTGCAGAGTATAACAAGTACATGGGTGGAGTGGATCGTGGTGATCAACTTCGTGGATATCATCAATGTAATTTTAGAAGTCGTAAATTTTACAAGTATATCGCCCGTTTTCTGTTTGGAGTAGCCGTTACAAATTCTTTTGTCTTGTATAAAATGAATAATTCTGGCCAAAAACATCACATCAAATACTTCAGAGAAAAATTAGCCCTTCAACTTACCGAGGATTACTGTACTAGACACAAAGCAGGGAGGTGTGGGGGACAGTATCTTCCTAGATTGACAGTGCAACACTTTCCAAGGAAATATGAGGCCATGACTGGAACTGAAAGAAAACGAGGAAAATGCACTTTGTGTCTCAAGAAGAAGCAACGACGGAATACTCAATGGTTCTGTACTGAATGCAAGGTTTGGCTGTGCCATACTGGAGAATCCAATGACTGCTTTCTTGAGTGGCATAGTCTCCCAGAAACTGAGCCCTAAAAAAAACACAACTATCATTCCTATAGCACTCAATGTTTTTTTTTTGTTGTTGGTATTTCAGTATGTAAATTATTATTATCCATCACTTATATAATTCTATATCTCAACTAAACAAACTGAACTTACTTAGAAGTAGCTTGGAGTAGTTATACTGGTCTAACAAAGGCACTGAAGTTTTGAAACTGCGTTTTGTTGACATCCAGCAGTTGTGCGTAGCAACTGAAAGTAGAATTTTCGAAATGCCATAGGCTATTTCTTCTCTGGTAGCGATCGAACATATCAGCGCTAGACAAAATTGTCGTAAACGTAACGAGAAAGCCTTTACCTATCGTTGAACTGTACAAGCCGAAGGACAGCGAGCCTTAGTTTTCTCGGTAGAGAGCTTCGACTGACTCAACTTCATAAGGGCTGTTTCCGGCGGAAAAGAATTCGGCGTTACGCGTTCGCGGTTTGGCAATTAAATACGGCCGACAATCGGTTAAATACGTATGTAATGTATTAGCACTACATTTTTTAATTAATGCTAGTATGTGTCTCACTATCATCATCCCCTGCTCACTTTCTTTCAACAGTATCTTCGGCAGATTGTACAACATAAAGAGAGAGGGCCGAGTAAATGAATCGCTACTTTCTATATACCACAAATTACACGGCCGGCTGACCAAAATAGCATTTCTCCTCTCAAATTTAATATTGAGAGGACATCATGTCTGTTAAAATTTCACTTCTAATCAGAAGCCTGTATAGACATGTACTATTAAAAACAAATGGGTGCATTAATTTTTGAGTATGTGTGTGTGTTATTTGTGTATCGATATACAGGATTTCAACGAATTGCTCGTAAAGTGACTAGAGCCCAAATTTTCCATCGCACCCTATATATTTCAGGTTGTAACTGTGCATTAAATGAAAATATGTATGAGTTAGTCACTAGAGTATGTATATATATAATTTACCTTGAATAAGAGGTAAAAAGCCTTTTTTCTTATTAGTGTAGGTTAAAAGTTATTCAGGAGTTCCTCACCTCTTATATTGAAGTTCAAGAGTAGCTAATTAGCACACTCTTCACGGAGGAACACCGAGTCTTCTTTTAATGATACTTTTGGACATGTGTTGACCCTGTGGAGTTGGGTTTCACCTCCTACTTCACAACCCTACGTACAGAGAGTCACAAGTAAAATTAGCTTAAATACAGTTTCAATTAAACTCAAGATCCTTAGATTGGAGTTTGTGCTCTGCATTATTACATTCCATAACACATTCATACATTAGATATTTTGTAGCCAGGCTACTTTAGTAGTGCATAAGTAGTTGTTTAAAATTTATACCTTCATCAGGGTATATTATCAAGGGTAAAATTTCAAGGTTTAACATTTTCAAAATTTTAGGGGGCAATCAGTGTTGAATCAGCAATTTCCGTAAAAATATGGATGAATCAGTAAGGTGGGAGGCTCTGTTCTATGGACACTCCACATATGTTAAATTCCCTTCACTAGTGTTCACCTGTACCAAACTCCGTTCCAGTGATGAACTCCACTCTGAAGTCAAATCTCTTCTCTCTCTCTCTCCCCCCCCTCCCCCTCGACATGTCGAGACAGAGGGGCACAATTTAGGTAAATTGATAGACCACCAACCAGAATGACAACTGGGCACCAATTACTGTCAACACTATTAAAGCTTAGTTAAAGAGACATCAACTGTTGAATATATTATTGTATACATTAATTTCAAAAGAAAAATGGCTTATAGTTTTCATTAAAAATTCCTCACTAGCAAGTACAATACAGTTATGGTGCAACAATGAAGACCACAGAAATTTGATTCAGTGGCTAATGGGCTTATTAGAAACTGCAAAACAAAAATGAGAGAAGGGTACTAACATACTTGCCCTATGCTACTTGAGGCACTACTGAAGAAATACCAGTCTTTGAATTGACCAATACGGTTGTTCAGTTTTACACCGCTTTAGTCTAGTGCGGACAACAACAGAGTACACTATAAGCGTACCAGTTGTGTTTTCACTCACCGGGATAAACATCCATGAACGCCAGTAAGAGTAGAACCAGAAGAGGAGATACACAGGCGTATTATCACTCTTGGTGGGCACAGTGAAGATTAAGCTAATTTCTGCCTTGTGTGATCTTACTAGACTGATTTACAGGCTGCGACAGCAAGTAGAGAGCGCGGTGTTGTTCAATTTTATTGAGTAAGTATGAAAACGCTAATTAATGATATCTAGGTGATTCTTTAAGTGTTATTGGATCTGTGGATGTAGGATTGTAATTTGTACAAGTCATTGATCACCAATACTAGTGTTTGAAGTATTACCGTTGAGTTAATTACCTTGTTTCTTTGTTAATGCAGGAATGAACTAAAGAGGTTGCAGAGATGAACTTGAGATATTGCAGAAATGGAGCAAAAGTTCAGGAACTGTAGTCTGATGCATCATTTTTTTCATTTATTTGTACATGGTCATAATTATTTATTCATATTTATTCATATTCTGGTAGCAATGGATAAATTTTGAAGGTACAGGATTTGTGTAGAACAGGTTGCACAAAAAGTGCAGTTTAACTTGAGGATTGCTGAGGAAAGGTGTGTGAAGAATAGTTGCTTTGTGTAGGAAAGGTGCATAAAAAGTGCAGTTTTTGAGTACAGGAAATCTAAAGGAAAGCTGCACATTTTCGCACAGACAGCTACCTAGAATGTACAGGAATAGTTCAGTTTTAATTCAGGAAATATGAAGGAAATGTGATATTATATATGCAGTACAAACCATATGGCATGTAAAGGAAATAGTGCAGTTTATGTCAAGGATATGTTCAGGAAATAGTCAAGGAAAGTACGCCCTATGCAGTACCAGGAATGGTTACCACCAGCTCATCTGTCCTGAAGTTGGAAATGTGAAGAACATGTGATCTGTAAGATAGCTATACTTAACCTTTCCTATAGCAGGAAATTCCACTTTTCTTCCAGTGTAAACCTCACCCAGTATTGTAGGTGTGGCAAATGTGACTGCTTATTAATTGGCCACTTTAAAATTGCTTTCTACACCCATGTATTTTTACGTAATATAAAAAAAAACTTAGCCAGAGTTATTTTTTGTAATTTTAGCTAACAATTAATATGGAACTACGTACTTACCTCAGTTTCTCCCAAGTAATAATGGTGGCTCTCCTGGTATTAATTTTTTGCCGCTCTGGCTACCAGTGGCACTTGACAACCCACGAGCGGAATTTAGCAGCCACCCAAAAACGACGAGGTTTTTCAAATTACGTTTGGTAAGGGGTTTCAATGCCATAGTAACCGTTCGCAGTAACTTTTTGGGAATTGAAAAACAAATGTTTCGAAGGAATTATCTCACAATTTGAATCCCAAGTTTCAAGTAAAAAGCTGTAGTATCAGAAGAAAGTGGGGTTAAGCTCAAAAAGCCAGTTTTTAGGGGTAAAACGGCACCCGCGCACGCGTTCAAAGGGCATACGTACCATCCACATACATATATACATGTAACATATACCCGATTTTGCATTGTCCACCCCTAGCCCTAGCCCTAGCCCCCCCCCAAGCCCCCAACCCCCCTAATACTTCGCTCGCTCGCCAACTAGTGGTGCGCTTGAGCACAAATGGCGAGCGAGCCTAATAGTTAGGTAACATAAAATTAAGTATTGTTACTATGTTTTAGCTTAGTTCATGCAAACACTATAATAGCAGTTATGACATTTTATTTCAGCGAACAAATACAAAATCACTCTCTTACCTGATTTGTTAGATTTTGTAGTATTAAACATCTGCCATTCTGATAATCTCAATTGCCAGTAACTCTTGAACAAACTCTCAACTAGGATAAAAAAAATAAACATTATGTTATTATTTGTAATTTAAACAAATACGGAATTACTACTTACCTCAATTTCCTGAGTACTGATAACTTCTGTAGTATCAAATTTTAGTTACTTTGACTATCTGAATTATCGTGAATTCTTGACTAGCTCTCAGCTACAAAAACAAAAGACAATCAATTTTAGCACACAAATACAAAATTACTTTCTTAACTCTGTGCAGTGATAACTTCCATAGTATCAAATTGAAGCCATTCTGGCTATTTAAATTTACCAGTCACTGTTGACAACAAGCTCTTAGCTACATAAAGGAATGGCCAGAGTTATTTTTGTATATTTATCTAACAAAATATGGAATTACATACTTACTTCAGCTTCCCTGGAGTAATACTCGCCTCCTTAACTTTAATATTGCGGCATTCTGACTACCAATGGCTCTTGACAACATCGGCACTTCGTATCCTCTGGGTCCCCCTAAAACGGTGAAGTTTTGAAATAAAGTCTGTAAAAGGGTCTTCAATGCCATAGTAACCGGTCAGCAAGTTTTTGTGTCCTGTTTTCGCCGGAATTTTCTCACATTGCGGAGCTGAAGTTTAAAGTAAGGGCTTGCTTAATGCTGTTATTTCAGAATAAACTGGGGTCAAGCCTAAAAAGCTGTGTTTTTTAGGAGAAAAAAGTTCCCCCAGCGCGTTTAAAGGGTATATGTACCATCCATCCACACATATATACATACTAGTGGTGTGCTTGAGCACAAATGGCGAGCGAGCCTGATCAGTAGTGTAAATTCAAATAGTCAGAATGACTCAAATTTGGTACTACAAAAGTTACCAAAGAAAATGAGGTAAGAAAGTAATTTTGTAATTGTGTGCTAAAATTGATTGTCTTTTGTTTTTGTAGGTGAAAACTTGTTGTCAAGAATTCAAGGTAATTCAGATGGTCAAAGTAACTTCAATTTGATACTACAGAAGTTATCAATACTCAAGAATGATGTAATGTTGGCTAAAATTACAAATAATAACACTGGTTTATTTTTTATCGTAGCGAGAGCTTGTTCAAGAGTTACTAGCTAGTGATTGAGATTATCAGAATGTTTGATGTTTGATACTACAAAAGTTACCATTAATCAAGTAAAAGAGTGATTTTGTATTTGTTTGCTGAAATTAAATGTCATAACTGCTATTATAGTGTTTGCATGAAGTAAGCTAAAAATAGTAACATTTTATGTTACCTAACTATCAGGCTCGCTCGCCATTTGTGCTCAAGCACACCACTAGTTTATATATATATGTGTTGATGTACCTATGTCATTTTGTACTTGACCCTCGCATTTTTTGTGTTCGCTCCGTGTTTGACCCCGTCCCAAACTTTAGTGATTATTACCCGTATCCCCCCTATAACCGCGAGGTTTTGAAATAAAGTCTGGAAAAAGGTCTTCAATGCCATAGTAACCGGTCTCGGCAACTTTTTTTGTCCTGAAAAACAAACGTTTTCGCCGGAATTTTCTCACACTTCGGAGCTGAAGTTTAAAGAGTAAGGCTTGCTTAATGCTGTTATTTCAGAATAAACTGGGGTCAAGCCTAAAAAGCTGTGTTTTTAGGAGAATAAAGTTCCCCGAGCGCATTTAAAGGGCATATGTACCATCCATACACACATATATACATTTTAGTGGTGTGCTTGAGCACAAATGGCGAGCAAGCCTGATAGTTAGGTAACATCAAATGTTACTATTTTTAGCTTACTTCATGCAACCAGTATAGTAGCAGTTATGACATTTGATTTCAGCAAACAAATACAAAATCACTCTCTTACCTGAGTCATTCTGACTATTTGAATTTACCAGTCACTGTAGACAACAAGCTCTTAGCTACAAAAAAGAAAGGCCAGAGTTAAATTTGCATATTTAGCTAACAAATATGGAATTACGTACTTATCTCAGCTTCCCTGGAGTAGTAGTAGCTTTCTTAGCATTAATACTAGGGCATTCTGACTACCAATGGCTCTTGACAACCAACAATCGGCACTCCGTATCCTCCCTAAAACAGCGAAGTTTTGAAATCAAGTCTGGAAAAGGGTCTTCAATGCCATAGTAACCAGTCGAATCAACTTTTTGTTTCTTGAAAAGCAAGCGTTTTCGCAGGAATTTTCTCACACTTTGGCACTTAAGAAATTAAGGCTTGCTTAATGCTATAGTTTCAGAATAAACTGGAGTCAAGCCTAAAAAGCCGTGTTTTTTTGAGAAAAAAGTCCCCCCCCCCCCCGCGCGCGTTTAAGAGGCATACGTACCATCCACACATACATATACATATGTGACCGTCTACAGGAAAACCAGGCACAACGCGGCAACCTTCAAAAAAATTTTTTTTGCATTTACAGAGTTATCGGCGTCCAAATATTGAGCTCTCCAAGTTTTATCGTCGTAGCTTAAGTCGTTCCCGCTATAATAGACCTAACCGTTCCCTACCGTAGCCTTGAAACAATACATTTTTAAGAAATCGATCGATCTTTTCTCGATGTTTACGCACGCCGCGTTGTGCCGGGTTTTCCCGTAGACGGTCACATATGGTGTGCTTGAGCACAAATGGCGAGCGAGGCTGATAGTTAGGTACATACAATGTTACTATTTTTAGCTTACTTCATGCAAACACTATAATAGCAGTTATGACATTTGATTTCAGCAAACAAATACAAAATCACTCTCTTACTGATTAATGGTAACTTTTGTAGTATCAAACATCAACCATTCTGATAATCTCAATCACCAGTAACTAAAAAATAAACCATTGTTATTGTTAGTCAACAAACGGGACAGAAATTACACCTAATTGATTAGGCATGAAGAGTTAACAATAACAGAATTACCTGTATAAACTTAGAAAGCAGTGGCAAAGAAGTGCAGCTTGACAAAGACTTCACAATTGTTTCAAGAAGAGAGTAGCTATAAACGTTTTGGTTGAAACAGAGTGCGAAAACAGAGGTCTCACGTACCCCATAAACAGATAAATAAAACTAGTGATGTGCTCTAATAGCACAAAATAGCGAAGCGAGCGATGCATGTTCCCTGTAATTGCAGCTATTCCATGCATGCTTGGTGGTGTGGCTACAAAATACTGTCAGATTCTTTACTTTGCCACCTGTTTCTGTTTCGTTTTAGCTCTCCTCCTCCTTGCCCTGTCTTTTTCATTTCTTATTGCTCTCCTTACTAATTTTTCTTCAGGAGTTTCTAACGCCCTCAAAGCTCTTGACCGAGCGTTTCTAACGTTCTGTCTACTGGGCATCGCTACTTCGTACGGCGAGTAAACAAAACAAAATGTTGCTAAGAAGGTTACCCGGCCGCGCAAGCGCGTAGGAGAAAGGGTACACGCGTACGCCCACGCAAGAACAAAAACAATTTCTAGACCTAACTAGTGATGTGCTCTAATAGCACAAAAATAGCGAAGCGAGCGATGCATGTTCCCTGTAATTGCAGCTATTCCATGCATGCTTGGTGGTGTGGCTACAAAATACTGTCAGATTCTTTACTTTGCTACCTGTTTCTGTTTCGTTTTAGCTCTCCTCCTCCTTGCCCTGTCTTTTTCATTTCTTATTGCTCTCCTTACTAATTTTTCTTTAGGAGTTTCTAACGCCCTCAAAGCTCTTGACCGAGCGTTTCTAACGTTTTGTCTACTGGGCATCGCTACTTCGTACGGCGAGTAAACAAAACAAAATGTTGCTAAGAAGGTTACCCGGCCCGCGCAAATGCGTAGGAGAAAGGGTACACACGTACGCCCACGCAAGAACAAAAACAATTTCTAGACCTAAATATATATATATATCGCGAACTCATTAGAGAGTCAGCTCCGCTCGCTTCGCTCGCTTCACTAAATAAATATAGCGAAATCTCGATTGAGTTATACATGACAGTGCCTCGCTCGCTCGCCAATAACATATACCCGATTTTGCATTATCCGCCACTAATACTGTCTCGCTCGCTTCGCTCAATCGCCAACTAGTGATGTGCTTGAGCACAAATGGTGAGCGAGCCTGACAGTTAGGTAACATAAAATGTTACTATGTTTTATCTTACTTCATGCAAACACTATAATAACAGTTATGCCATTTTATTTAATACAAAATCACTTTCTTACCTTATTATGGTAACTTTTGTGGTATCAAACATTAACCATTCTGATAATCTCAATTACCAGTAACTAAAAAATAAACCAGTGTTATTATTAGCCAACAAATATGGAATTACTACTTGCCTCAATTTCCTATTGATAACTTCTGTAATTTAAGTTACTTTGACTATCTGAATTACCTCGAATTCTTGACAACAAGCTCTCAGCTACAAAAACAATAAACAATCAATTTTAGCACACAAATACAAAATTACTTTCTTCCCTCATTTTCTTGAGCAATGGTAACTTTTGTAGTACCAAATTTGAGCCAATCTGACTATTTGATTTCACCAGTCACTGTTGACAACAAGATCTTAGCTACATAAAAGAAAGGCCAGAGTTATTTTTGCATATTTAGCTAATAAATACGGAATTACGTACCTACCTCAGTATCCCTCGAGTAGTAGTAGCTTCCTTAGCATTAAGGGTGCATTAACGGTGCTCACACATAGCAACGCTCGCGTGAGGCTTAATTGAGCTTTAAACCACGAAACCACTTAATATATTACGGTTTTTTTATTGCTTTGCTGATAAACAGACAGGAGAGGCTAACTAGCTCAGCAAGGCATTCCTAACATAAAAGGGAGGGGAAACTCACACACAAGCACACAAAAATGAGGTAGTAATGAAATGAAATAAATGAATAAATTGATTAATGAGTTATGACAAGTAAAGGTGTTTTAGTTTAAGTTTGAAGGAGAGAATTGAAGAGGCCGAGGCAACATCATCAGGGATGGCATTCCACTTTCCCACCACGTCTATTGAAAAGAAGTTCCTTAGATGGTTGGTTGGGACGCGGGGGCGGAAAAGTGGTGTAGAGTTTTTGTGCTGCATGTCTGGCCTGGGGTGTGGCGTGAACAATGAGTCAGGCACAAGAGAGTCGCCTTGGAGAATGCGCCTGCAGAGGTTGATCTTCTGCACTAGTCTCCTGCGAGCCAGAAGTGGCCATACAAGGCTTGCCTTCAGCTCAAATGGACTTGTAGACCATTCGTTGGTGACCACACGAGCTGCGAAATTCTGGCATCTCTCAAGGGCCTGGATGTGGCACTTCTGAGCAGTGTCCCAGATGGGGGAGGAGTAGTCCAAGACGGGAAGAACTAGTGCCTTGTAGAGGTGGTTCAGGCAGGAAGGGCCAGCGAGCCTGAATGACCTGTAGAGGAAGTCAGTAATCTTCGTTGCCCTGGCGCACACATGGTCTATATGCGAACGCCAGGTAAGGGTCGGATCGACTTTGACCTCCAGAAGTTTAAATTCGCTGACTTGCTCTATTGGGTGGCCCTCTAGATTGATGTATAGACTAGGTGGTGATGTTCTCCTCGAGATAACTATGCACTTCACCTTGGAATGGTTTAGGCGTAGTTGTTGACTTGAGCCATGAGGTAATCTGGAGGAGGTCAGAGTTGATGTCAGCCAAGTTCACATCAGAGTGGGTGGCCTTGGTGTAGGTGCAGTCGTCTGCATACCCAATAAGCGAAGACTTGTCTGAAAGGGAAAGATGGAAAATTCCATCAAAGGCCAGCAGGAACAGAAGGGCCAAGGATGGAACCCTGAGGGACTCCTGAGGTGACTGCAGTCGGTGTTGAGGAGGATCCTTGCACTACGACAAATTGCTGATGCCCGGAGAGGTAGCTGGTGAACCATGTTAGCAGAGGGCCGGACACACCAGCAGACGTGAGGGTAGAGAGTACTCTGTCGTGCTAGATGGTGTCTAACGCCTTGGCTAGATCTAAAAAGACCACGACGTTGCTGCCCCCTTCCTCCATGGTGATGTGCCAGGAGTGCGCAGCGGAGAGGATTGCCTCTTGGGTGGAGTTCCCTGGTCTAAAACCAAATTGCTGATCAGAGATGACATTGTGTTCCAGCACGTGGTCAAGGAGCTCTGAGTGAACTAGTCGCTCGAGGAGTTTCCCTACCAGGGAGAGCAAGGAGATTGGACGATAGTTTTCTGACTACCAATGGCTCTTGACAACCAACAATCTTCCCCCCCTATATTTACGAAAAAATGAGAGCACCCATACCCGTATTTCCAGAAATATAGGTACCCCTGTACCTATATTTACGGGAAATATGGTGTGGAGAACTGAACTTACAACCTCAACAGCACTCCACAGGAGCCATTAAACTATGTATTAAAGTCATTTAAGTCATTAACATTTTCATTCAAACAAGAAACACTTTCACACAGATCATATCACATTAGTAGCTGGAACTATATTTAGAATCATTCACACTTAGCTAGAGACTATTTTTAGAACATGAGCAGCATGAGTATTTAAGCAAAGCTGTTCATGGTCCACTCACTCTGTGTATGTCTATGATGTCCTTGTGTATTGTCTTGTTACTGTACATATTTTTAAAACCTACCTCTCCTGCCAATTCAACTTGTGGGTAGCTACAGTTTGACATTTCAGTATCACTTGCCACAGAAGTCTGGTGGCAGCAACTACTAAACTGCTGCACCAATAGTGAGAGTTACAGAAGCTTTCCAACCCCAGACAAGAATACTGCAAATTCCCACATATGGGTATCCCTGCGGAAATATGTATCCCCCTTTTATTAAACTGGTTACTGAGGAGTTACTGCGGCAGAGCAGAGGAGGAATGGGCAAAGCTTAAGCCAGTGAGTTAGCCTTCTAACATGCTTAAAATGAGGGCAATTATCTTTACTAAAACTGTGTAGTATGTTGGTTCTCGCGTTTTTTTAAAGCTACTTTCTACAAGCAAACCGACAGAGGAGGAATGGGCAAAGCTTAAACCATTGAGCGCTTAAAATGAGGGCAACTATCTTTAATTTTATACTAAAAACTAGCTTAGCTATAGCTAGATAAAATATGCTACTTACGTTATATAGTGTGCTTATGGCAGTTCCTTTTATTATTACCAATAATATGCTCATAAATTATTTATATTATATTTTACCGAAATTTCTTTATGCATTGTCCCAAAAATTTACCTTTTATTTTTCTAATAAAGTACCAGTATTTACCAATAGATTGTAATTGACAAAAAAAAATCTCACTATAGCTACTAGAGGTGTGCTAAATGGCACAAATGGTATGTGAGCTCTTAGTTTCAATTAGATATTTTTGTATTTATATAGTTTTTTTATAAACAAGTTTAGCTGTGTGTAGCTATAAGAATTTATTCTGCACTAATTTAGTGGAATTAGCTTCAATGCCTTTTGAACTGAACCATTGATTTTGTAGCTCGGCATAAGACTTGATTTTAATTATAACTACTGATATTTTTGTGTCACTCAGCTAGTTAGCACCATTTTCAGGGACTTGATTATACTCTTCGTGTTTTTTTGCCGACAACGAGTTGATACTGGAAACATATCTATTTTCTCTTTATCCACACACAAATCAAAATGTGCTCGCATGGCAGACTGGTTAAACTGAATACCATGTGGATCTAAATCACAACAAAGGGCATACGCAAAAGCGATGGAAAAAAAACACAGTCTGCATTTCCAATTTGTCTCTGGACTTCAACTAGTCTTACAGTAAATTCAGAATATTTACATTTCAATACAACAGCAATTTTGTTGCTTAAGAGACGGTGAAAATCCAGTGTCAGGTGAGCAGTCATAAGTCTACTGTTCCTGCAGGACAGAACTTGTTTGACACACACAGCCAATGGTTGCCATTGACATGAACTATTTGAACAAACTGAGAATCGTCTGATTCATATTGGTCAAAACGTTGTCGGAGAAGGGTGTCCTGTAGACCATGTTGTTTGGGAAACTCTTCCCTTTATCAGCACACTTGAAGCATTAATATGCTTATCTGTCAGCCTCCTCTTTTTAACATCTCTTGATCAGATGTTAACAGTCCCAGCCCTTGTTCCAATAATTCCATTCATCATAGGATACTGGTGAGTCATTGTTCAAGCCTCACATTACTTCACAAACTTTACCCACTTCTCACCTATTCACTACATTTCCCTGCTCACACCACACCTGCTAGTCACCTCCTCCTGCAGCTAAATAAACATTGATCCATTAACAGTCACCCTACTCTCCATTCACTCTGTATCATTATGCCATTTATTTAATTTGTGGAACAGTTATATACACATGTTCATGCAAACCCTTCTTTTCCATATATGTATATTCTCCACTCATGCTCACCTTGCCTCTTCCCACTATTTAAACTAGAACCTTGTATCATTTCTCTCTCTCTGTTTTTTTCTCCTAAAGATAGTTTTAATCAAGTTTGACTGAGCTATTTTTGCGCATAGCTGGCCTTACAACCCAGCTACAGAGGGCAATCCATTATCACTAGTGGATTTACACAACATTGAATGGTCCTTCGAGCCGGATTACCCAACTCTATTGGTCGATCCTATTCTTCATCCTCTACTCAACTCAACCGCTATCTATCGTTCACCCAACACTTCTACTATCACTCATCATGGAAGCTATGAAGAAAAGTCGTTCTGCATATGGTGGTGCTATCACTAGAGTACTTCGTAGGCATGAGAAACTCCTGGATGCTGATCCTTCCACATTCGACATTGCTACTCTCAAGCGTCAGATGGAGTCTGTTCAGGCCACTAGCGAATCCTTCATCCAAGTTCACCAAAACTTACTTGAAACTCATGGAACAGAAGTTGACGACGAGCAAGAAATGAGAACACTTGATTCACACGAGGAGTCAGTTGCACTCACACTTTCCATCCTGCAGCGTTTGGTCGACTTGAAGTCAGTTCACATGGAGGCATGCAACTTCGATGAGAAGCTAGCCAACCTGGAAGCAAAGATCGCAACCAACCCAGAACTCAGTTATCCAGATGCTTTGAAGAAACTTGAGAATACCTTGGCTCAAATGGAGAAAACAGTCAATCAATCTACCATACCTCGCGATCACAGAGTATCAAAGATGGTTAGAGCATTTGACACACGCATGCTTGATTTGTCAGCTTCTGAAGCACGGGCTAGTCCTGCTGATGTTAGCATCTCCAGTTCTACTACTAGTGACCATCATCATCATCACATCAAATTACCAAAGCTCGCCGTTCCTACATTCAATGGAGACATACTGAAGTGGGCCGTCTTCTGGGAAAGATTCAGTTCTATCATCCACGATAATCCCAAGCTTGACAACCACGAAAAACTCACATATCTACGCCAGGCCATCACTGATCCTGACGCTTCTCAACTCTTGTCAACTACAACAATTGCTCCTGGTCAGTATGATGAGCTGGTCGACACTCTCCAGAAATGCTATGATAAGAAGCGAATCATCCATCAACATCACGTCATGGCACTGATCAATTGCCAAGCTGTGAAGCATGACACTCACAAGGAGCTCTGTGCCTTCATAGATACCTTCTCTCTCAACATCAGAGCTCTGGAGAATGCTAAACAATTTGATGCAGAATCCATCCTCACTTCAATCGCCACTTCCAAGCTCCCAAAGGTGATAACTGACAGATGGAGCCTACACACGCGAGATACAAAGGATGTTCCTAAAGTCAAAGACTTGCTAGCATTTCTCACTGAGCACGCAAACTCCACTGCTACTGCCAGCAACGTCCTCAACAGAGCTGAGATGGGAAGGGATCCAGCACGCAAGCCAAAGGCTGCTGTTCATGTCTCGCAACCTTCCACAAGCCGGAGCAACTCGGGTGCCTGCTCTGCCTGCAAAGGAGATCGTCACAGTCTCTACTACTGCACTGCATTCATGGCCATGTCCCTCGATGACAAGCAAAACCATGTAAGAAAACACAATGTATGTTCTAACTGTTTGACTTCTGGACACAGGGTCAAAGATTGTCGGAGTCTCGGACGTTGCAAGAAGTGTCACAGAAACCACCACACCATTCTCCATAGAGAGTCTGCTCCAGTACTTCCAACTGAGCCACAAGCCCAAGCTGCTTCCTCACAAGCCCCGGGTTCATCCTCACAAACACAAGTTGCATCCTCACAAGCCCCAGGTCCATCCTCACCAGCACAAGCTGCCTCATCGCAGGGGAACCAGGCCCAACAGATGCATTCAGTAACTGCAGCTCCCATCATGACCAAGTTTGATCCCACTATTCACATGACAGCAGTGGTCACTCTAGAATCATCTCATGGACGCAAGCTTCGAGCTAGGGCTTTTCTAGACACTGGTTCACACCTGACTATTATGACCAGAAGAGCTGCACAACTGCTACAGCTACACTTGCATCCAGAGAAGCTGGGAATGGCTGGTGTGGGTGATGTCACTACCTGCAGCTCTCATTCATCACACGTCTTTCTCTCGACAGCAGAAGATGCCACACCTCTATTTCTAAAGGTCTTTGTACTCCCCAAGGTGACCGGAAACATGCCAGCTCAAACACCACCTCCACTCAGACATCTGCCACACCTACAAAATCTCCCTCTGGCAGATCCACAGTTTGATCAACCTGGCAAGATCGACCTCCTAATTGGAAACGATGCACTGCAAGACATCATCATGCCCGAGTTCAGACGAGGAGCTCCTTCTGAGCCAGTCGCTATTAAGACAGTGTACGGTTGGGCAATCTTGGGGCGACTCCCATCAACGTCTAACTCTGCAACATCATCAGTCAATGTGGTCAGTCCAACTCCAACCTCTGACGATCTACTGAAGAGATTCTGGGAAACAGAGGAGGTCTCCACAGCTCCAGTCCAAACTTCAGAGGAGAAGGTGGTTCAAGAACATTTTGTATCTAACCATGTTTTTCTTTCTCAAGGTTTGTATCAAGTGACTCTGCCTCGGAAAGCTGATGCTCCAGTCCTGGGGGAGTCCCGCAGTCAAGCTCTCAGACGTCTCAAGACGAATGAACAGTCTCTTCTGAAGAAGGGCATGTGGCAACAATTTCAGGACGTAGTGAAGGAGTACATGGATCTCGGCCATGCGGAACCTGTTCCTGACAATGAACTCAAGCTCCCTGACTCACGAGTCTACTACATGCCAATGCATTCCGTGGTGAAACAATCCAGCTCCACAACCAAGCTACGTGTCGTATTTGACGCATCCGCTAAGACATCATCTGGTCATTCCTTCAATGACACCCTGGCAGTTGGACCAACGTTATACCCACCAATCACAGACATCCTCATGAAGTTCAGGACATATCCCATAGCTCTGTCTGGTGACATCAGCAAGATGTACCGAGCCATCCAACTGTCTCCAGAAGATCGTAATTTTCATCGTTTTCTGTGGCGCCAAGACATCTCTACAGACCCTAGTGAATTCCGAATGACTCGAGTAACATTTGGAGTAGCTGCATCTCCCTTCGCTGCCATTCGTACTCTCCAGCAAGTCGCCGCAGACTTTGGTGCTGACTATCCATTGGCATCCCCTCATGTCAGCAAGTCGTTCTATGTTGACGATTTTCTGGCTGGTGCTCAGACCACAGAGGAAGCCATCAGTCTGCAAGAACAACTTCGAACACTCTTACTCAAAGGTGGTTTTCAACTGAGGAAGTGGAGGTCCAATTCGGAGCAAGTGATGGACACTATTCCTACAGACTTGCATGAGCCTTCTCAGCAAAAAATGCTCAACCAAGACACTGCAACTTCGCACCCAAAGGCATTAGGTATTCACTGGGATGCTCAAACTGACTCCTTTTTTGTGTCCATAGGTGATCCAGCCCAACAGTCTACCACCAAACGAAGCATCATATCTGACATTGCCCGGACCTTTGATGTCTTGGGATGGCTGGCTCCAGCAACAGTGAAGATGAAGATGCTGTTTCAGAGGCTGTGGGAATTGAAGCTTGATTGGGACCAGGAAGTACCTCCAGAGGTCCAAGAATGTCATCACATCTGGCGTAGTCAACTGTCATGTTTCACTAACTTTCCGGTTGCTAGATGTTATTTTAGAAAGGGGGAGGAGATTCTGCAAACTGAGCTCCATGGATTTGCTGATGCATCGGAGAAGGCCTATGCTGCTGTAGTGTACCTCCGTACAACGTATGCTGCGGCACCTCCCACCATGACGCTCGTCACTGCCAAGACAAAGGTGGCTCCTCTGAAACAGCTCTCTATACCTCGCCTGGAACTATGTGCAGCACATCTACTAGCCAAGCTCCTGACTACTGTAGGAGCTGCACTCCACATCAACCTCTCTAATACATATGCCTGGAGCGACTCCACTATTGTTCTCTACTGGCTGGATGGCAACCCCAGAAGGCTGAAGACATTTGTGGGGAACAGAGTTGCCAACATCCTGGAGATGTTACCTCCCACTGCTTGGAGACATGTACCCAGCCAAGATAATCCAGCAGACTGCGCTTCAAGAGGAATGTTTCCTCAAGAACTGCTACAGCACCAATTGTGGTGGACAGGACCGTCTTGGCTGCTCACAGATCCGCCACAACTACCAACCCAACCACTGACACCTCCTCTCAACATACCAGAGGTGAAAGCGATATGCCTGCCTGTCAACATCGCTCCACACATGGACTTGGAGGAGCGATTCAGTTGTTTTGACAAACTGGTAAGGGTCACCGCATGGATGCTGCGATTTATCGAGCAAACAAGGAAGCTACAGTCATCACCATCTCCAAACCATTGTTCTAATCCCTTCCTAACAGCATCTGAAATCAAAGAAGCCGAGTTGCTACTTATTTCTCGCTCACAGAGACGCTCATTCCCCACTGAGTTGCAAAGACTTCAGAGTGGCAAGATACTCAAGCCCTCCAGTTGCATTGCAAGTTTATCTCCCACTATCAGATCAGGAGGACTCATTGTCATGGGTGGCAGACTCCAGAACTCAGCCCTTGCCACATCTCAACGTCACCCTATAATTCTCAGTGGCAAGGACCTTCTCACTCGCCTAATCGTAACCACCAAACATTTAGCACTACTTCACGCTGGACCCACACTTCTCATGGCAGCTACTGCAGCCAATTATCACATCATTGGTGCTAGGAGACTAATTCGGACCACATGCAGGAGCTGCATAACGTGCCGCAAAACCTCTGCAATTACTCAGCAACAAATGATGGGACAACTACCTGCATCCAGAGTCACTCCATCTGCTCCCTTCAACCACACTGGAATGGATTTTGCTGGACCTTTCATCATCAAGAAAGGTCACACTAGACGGCCAGTATATCTAAAGGCATATGCATGTCTGTTTGTATGTTTCTCCACCAAAGCCGTTCACATAGAACTGGTATCCGACTTGACCAGCGAAGCTTTCCTTGCAGCTCTCAAAAGATTTGTAGCTCGAAGAGGATGCCCTACTCACCTCCAGTCCGACAACGGGTCAAACTTTGTGGGGGCCAACAACATTCTGAAGGATATTTATGCCCTCTTGTCAGAGAAGACTACTCAAACAGCCATCACTAGCTTTGCTACATCCCAAAGAATTGAATGGCATTTCTCTCCTGAAAAAGCCCCTCATTTTGGAGGGCTCTGGGAAGCAGCTGTGAAGAGTGCTAAATTCCACCTCAAAAGGGTTGTTGGTGAGCAGCGACTGACCTTTGAAGAGTTGACTACTGTGCTATGCCAAGTCGAATGCTGCCTCAACAGTAGACCTCTAGTCCCTCTCCAATCACACTCTGACGACGGCATCGATGTTCTCACACCAGGTCATTTCTTGATTGGACGAAACCTTCAAGCTCTGCCTGAGATTGACCTCACCTCAAAGAAACTGCCACTCCTACGACAATGGTCACTGCTACAAGCCATCAGTCAGCACTTCTGGCGCAGATGGTCAACCGAATATCTCCAGCAACTCCAGCGCTTCAACAAGTGGAGAACTCCAACTGCTAATCTGCAGGTTGATGACATCGTACTCATCAAGGAAGATGGATTGGTATCCAATTCTCACTGGCCCATGGGCAAAATAGTCAGAATCTATCCTGGCAAAGATGGACATGTGCGAGTTGTGGCCATAAAGACTAAGACAGGGACCTACAAGAGACCTACAGCGAAGATTGTTCGGCTCATCTCCCAAGAACCTTAGAAAAGAAACTCCCTTTTCGACGGGCGGCATGTTCAAGCCTCACATTACTTCACAAACTTTACCCACTTCTCACCTATTCACTACATTTCCCTGCTCACACCACACCTGCTAGTCACCTCCTCCTGCAGCTAAATAAACATTGATCCATTAACAGTCACCCTACTCTCCATTCACTCTGTATCATTATGCCATTTATTTAATTTGTGGAACAGTTATATACACATGTTCATGCAAACCCTTCTTTTCCATATATGTATATTCTCCACTCATGCTCACCTTGCCTCTTCCCACTATTTAAACTAGAACCTTGTATCATTTCTCTCTCTCTGTTTTTTTCTCCTAAAGATAGTTTTAATCAAGTTTGACTGAGCTATTTTTGCGCATAGCTGGCCTTACAACCCAGCTACAGAGGGCAATCCATTATCACTAGTGGATTTAAACTTGATTAAAACTATCTTTAGGAGAAAAAAACAGAGAGAGAGAAATGATACAAGGTTCTAGTTTAAATAGTGGGAAGAGGCAAGGTGAGCATGAGTGGAGAATATACATATATGGAAAAGAAGGGTTTGCATGAACATGTGTATATAACTGTTCCACAAATTAAATAAATGGCATAATGATACAGAGTGAATGGAGAGTAGGGTGACTGTTAATGGATCAATGTTTATTTAGCTGCAGGAGGAGGTGACTAGCAGGTGTGGTGTGAGCAGGGAAATGTAGTGAATAGGTGAGAAGTGGGTAAAGTTTGTGAAGTAATGTGAGGCTTGAACAGTCATTAAACACAATACTGGAATTATTCAATGTGTCACTTGAGTTACAACAACTTGGCTTCAGATTTTTAGAACAGCAAGGTTTTTCTATAATTTAATACATATATTATCACTACATACATGCTATAAAGGGATATTCTTTCAATTCATTTTATTCAATATCTAGCAAATAACATTTTAAAGGAGTACCTTGAGGTGTAATTTTTGCTACTTTCACTTGTTTGCCATCATTTCCTTCACATTTCTTTGCTACAAAAGTAAATTACATTACAGAATGGAAATGAAATTTGGAATTAACATAGCTAGCTACCATCAAACTTCTTCTTTAGGTCTTCATATAATCTCTAGCTTTCTGGACCAAGCGCAGATGCTGCGGATACAGTTGTAGCTAATGGTAAATTTACATAGCTAGATACATGTAATTGAATGACTTTTATATTTCAACATTTCTATAAGTATAAAAATAAGTAAATCAGTATAAAACATTATGCATATTTAGTGAGTATAACTTACGAAGTTTCTTGCAAAGTATTAATGAAGTCATTATAGCTAGGGCATTCATGTTCCTGCCACTACGGTATACGCATGAATGCATACTTGTTAATTTATTTATGTATGCATGTATGTATGTATCCGTTTAAATGCATGTATCCATTTAAATGTATGTATTTTTTTTTAGTGTTTAATAAAATGCATTATTTTGAAGAATGATCATTACTCAGGATAGAATGTATGCCAAAGAAATCTTATTATGGTGCTCCCAAGTCTTGGAACTTTAATCAAGGAAAACTTCCTGAAAATGCAGTAGTTGTAAATTCATCACTGGTGTTTTCTAATATGGAAGTTTATAATGAGGGCAAGTATGTGTGTGAAGGTGATACTATTGCTTCATACAGATGGGTTAAAAAACATGTCCCCTATGCTGTGTCTCATATACTAAAACTGAAAGGTAATGAAATATAGTAAGGGTAAATGATAAAATTTTATTATTTTGTCAGTGTTGAGTATTGTGGCAATTAGTGTTTGAATTGAACAATGTGGTCATATGAATCTTACAATAATTCAGTCATTCCCCGCTGAAATAATTCACTGAAGAAAACATAGCTGATGTATACATGAGGGAAACCAAATCGATACATTACCTATGAAGAAAAAAACAAGTGTAGCTGATTAACTATTTAAAGCATAGCAAAAAAAAATTACTGAATAAATGAATTTGGAGATTCCAACTGCATGCTTCGATGGAACATTTTTTGTCCAAAAAGAGATTGGTGTAATCCCAGATCTCATTAATCAGACGACTACAATCTTACTCAACTCTCTTATCTAGCACACAAGTGTACAAAACATTAATAAGGTAGATTACAATGATAATAGCATTGGTTTTTGCCTGCACATGATTCTATTGGAACTACTGCTAATTTACCAATTGGTTACAGGCTGTTTAAAAGTACAACACATATGATGAACAGATAAACACCTGCACATTTATAACTCAAAGGGTGTTAATAAAAAGACAATGAATAAAAATATAAAAGTAATTAAATCACAAAGTAAAGTCCTCGACAAAAAAACAGGGGCAATTTATAATCTCATTCCACGACTATATCTTCTGGGATTGAGTCTGGAATAAGGCACATAAGCATAAATGCAAAGTATATTATGTATGTATATCCAACTTACTATGTTCATTTTCTGACTCACTGTCAAGAAGTGTCTAAATTCAACCCTGAAAATGTCATGTGCATGTAAACCATAATTAAATTGACATGTAGTGAATCATACCTTCTCCTCTAGACTGATTCTGGCACTTGCAGCATCCACAGCCTGGACCGCACTGACGGCTAGAGTTGACACACTTGCATCTCAAAGTAGTACATCCTGTCTTACAGCTGCAACCATGTGTGAGGAATGAGACTCTGTTCTTCACTTGTGTGATGTTTTCAGGTGAGTCCCATTCAACACTTATTTCATTTCCGTTTACTATCCACCCAAAACTGTCAAGAGGCAACAGGTTCATGTTGGTTCTACTTGCCTGATCCCAATAGTCAGCCATCCACAGAGTACGGAGCCAATGTAGATGTAGTGCATCAAGTGAAGGGGGTAATTGGTCTTCAAATGCTATCCTTGGCCAGACCTTGGCTCTAATCTCGTTGTACCAGGTACTGTGTTGTTCTTTAACACATGGGCTAGAAAATGAATTGAAAAAACCTCTGGGATTATCATTCTCAAATGCCCTTCTGTTCTTCTCAAAATAAGCTACACCTATTAAGCGGATAAAAGCTAAAAAGCCATTACTGTCAGGAGTAGTATCACAGAGGGATCCACAAGTAGGTGATAGACCAGTAATAAATTCAGTATTTCGAAAAAATGATTTCAAGAATGCTGTCTTACCAATTCCCACAAAAAATGATGTGAAGTCACAGCCAGTGCTTATGTACAAAATTTGTAAAATTTTAGCACGCTTAGGTTTGGGAATGGAAGCAAGATCTGGGTCCTCATAAAGTGCCTCAATAAATTTGTTGAAATGAAGAAGCTTTAAGTTTGTACCAATGGTACTTAGCTGAACTATGATATCATTAGAGGTAGTGTCAACATTTGTGAGACCAATGTGGTACACATCAGTATCTGGTGAATAAATGAGTTTTTTTCTGCCTGGAGACCGGTCTGCATGTAGCCATACACGTGTGTCACCCTCTTCAGCAGCACATTTATAACCTGGTGCAGGATATTGTATTTCATTAGTAGTTGTGAACCATACTGTGTCCTGATCCTCATCTTCTCCAGTACCAGCTGTAAGTAGCTTTTGATCACCTCGCAACATCTTTCTTGCCACCTGAAGTAAACTCTGACCCATGTATACAATTAATTTTCTCTTACACTGTCTGCACTCCAGTATTTCCCTCCACTTACTAGGTACTTGCATTTCATCAGTAAATGTTACATGTTCATGATTCACAGAGGACACTCTTGCATCTCTTCTCGCTTGTTCTATTAACTTAGGGTTTAGACCAAATCTTCCGGCATCATCAAAGATAATGTGGATTTTAGAAATGCCCATATTAATAATATAATATCCACAATATCTCACTAGAAGGTGTTTGGTGTACTCTATCATCTTTGTGTGAATTCTTAAAGGTGTTGTGTTTATCATAAACATGCCTTCAATTATTACAACATCAGGAAACCATCCTTGAGGAAACTTTGTGAGAACTGCTTTATCACTGTACCGTTTGGTGTAAAATGAAGTAGTGTTACTTTTTTCTCCTTTGTTTGGAATTCCATTTTCAGTTGCTATGACCCAAGGTAACTCCAGATATTGTTGTTCTGGACTTTCATAACTAGTGTCATGAACTTGTGCCCATAAAAGTCTACTTTTTAAGCATTTGGAGATTTATTTTTTTTCTTTCTGTAAATTGCTTGCCAATTGTTTGGTTGGTTTAATTGTAGCAAACGTTTTCAGTCGGTGTTGTCTGGCAGTTGGTTTGGTACTATAATTTCCAAGGTACGTGTGTTGTACATACGTTTTGAAATCACACTCTCCTATATGAGTGAAATTCAAAAGATCATGTTGTTCAGCAGGTGATGCTAGTTTGTGAGTAAATGGATCATTCAAGGTAACATCAGCAGTGTTGTCTAGTGGTAATAGAGCACTAGTGGCTATGAATTCCTTCATAGCATTGATATTTGCTACAGCTTTGATATTCCTTGCTTTTGTGGCCAATTCTAAACTTTTGTGCTCATTATCACCATCAAGATTGATTCGTAGTTGTTGTTTTATATTGTGCAAAACTGCTGATCTGAAGGGAAAGTATAAGGATTGCCGACTAACAAATTCCTTTGTGGGATGAATAACTGATTGCTTGCAGTCCTTGTTAATTAGCATTTCATGTGCCTCATCCAAACCCACCGAATGCCATGGTCTCCCAGTTATACTAACACTAAACCCTCCCCTCTTCAAATCTTTTAAAATATATGCCGGTAGCAAAATACAGTCTGCAAGGTGCTGGAGTAACACCTTACGATAAGTAGGTCTGTCATATGCTGTGAACACTGGTACCATACGTTTTATACTAGCAAGTCGTAGGTCCCAGTTACCACTACGAATTGCACAAAATAGGGCAATGTAGGAAAAGCAGGATGACTTTACAAAATTTGACCAAAATTTCCAATTGGGCCCTTCTTTTGATGCTACAAAATGAAGAAATATTTCATGAAATTTCTTAAGTGTTTTCTGGCATTGTTGCCGAGTAGATGGCAAGTCTACTGGATTAAGTTGAGAAATTATTTCATGTAGCAAACTGTTGGCCTCGTTATTTTCTAATAGAAATTTGTCTAACATTTCCAGATAGAGTGCTTCCCAGACTTCTACTAAGAAGTAATGGGTGTTTTTAAAATGAAACAACGTTGTAGAGAAGTGAGAGTTTCACCCTTAAAACCACACGCTGCAACTACTTGTTTCAATCCCACATCAAAGTATATACCTTGGAGAGAACAGGTTGATAATTCATCAGAATGTGGAAATCACCGGGAAAGGGTATTAACCATGAGAGCTGTTCCCCATATTCTCTCTTTATTTCCTGTAGGTGCTGATATGTCTTTGCATCTCCAGCAACTATGAGATGATCTCTGGAGTCACCTATGTGGAATTCATGGTGGAGCCGAGTCACAACTCCAATCATGGTGTCACGTGAATCTGCATTTTCGTCGAGTACATCCATGTACTCGTATACTGAGGGAGAACATTGTATAGGGTAGGATTTCTCTAGTAGTTCATGGAGTGATTGTATCGGTTTTTCAAACTTCACTAATTGTTTTTGTGTACCCAATCTAAGATACAAAAGAAACAATAACAACAGTATAAAATATACACTTATTGCTTCCATAACTTGTCTTCATTATGGCATTATTTACTTTTTTGTAAAGAAATGGGAGGAGTGTTATTTAATGCATAGCATTATATGGTTAGCAAGGAAATGTGTGAACGTCTAATACACTCACCTGTATATCATGTACAATAATGCCATCTCTTCTAAGTCCTTCAATTCCTTCTTCTCAGTTTCTGTTAAACAAAATTCCTGTAAACTATGGTTTGATTTTAGGGTGCTACAGTGATTACAGGACAGCTGTGTGAACGAATCTTTGTTTACAGTAGGAAATAGTGATCGTCTTACTGTGGGTGTGGGAGTCTTGCACTCCACTAAGGATCTTGATCTCCGAGTTACCTTTTTGTTTGCTGGGCTTTTGCTAGTTAGAGTAGGAGATGGTTCAGAAGCTGGCCGTGTAGTTCGTTTCTTGCCAATAGCAGAGGGGTTAGGACTATGTTCAACTAGCTGTTGGTCTTGTTCAGCTGTCATGCTACACTCCATGTTACTGCAACTCTGATTGCTACTACCTAGTGGTTGTACCACTTGAATAGTTGAACCGTGCCAACTGCGACTTTGGTCTCCATGGAATACAAAGTAATGTTTTGCAAAAAATCTATGTTGTCAACTGTAGCTACTGTAAAGTTGTTTAAGTTTAGGTCATTCAGGTATCCTGATTTCATTTTTTGCTGCACTTTAAATTGAACATATCGCCTGTGGGTATCATTTGATGCTACAGCTCCAAAGCGATTCAATATTCTGATCAGCTCAGATGATCCACCCTGAGAATCTATCAAGTCAGTTAAGAGCAAGTGCAAGGGTACAGAACAGCATTTATTATGAGCAAAAAACATCACACACAAACAGTACAGACAATTCAGCTTTCTCTGATGGCTTATGTTCTCAGGTGAGATCTCACGCCTAATTTCAGTACTCGTTCTTGTTGTTCATGCTTGCATTTATTACTATAACTCTGATAATAAATGACTACCTTTCTCAGAAGAATATCTCCAAGCTTCTGTATTGCATCTTTCAAACCATAACTGATATATTCTGGAAATACACTTGTAAATGCAGGAGAAATGTTGTTTAAAAGGATACTTAATTCATAATCATGACTATTTTACTTCAAATTAGCAATTATTTGTAGGTGACTATTATAACAACTTGTGCATATTTTATCATTTTCAGTGATGTTTAAATCCATATCACTGACTTGACAAAAATGATTTTTAATGGCAACAGTGTTAGGACAGTGCCGGCACGACCCCTTTATGCTAGCACTACATGTGAAGCATTTCTCATGCATGTATACTTGAGGGTTGATTGTGCGATGCACTTGTTTATAATGAACCTGGCACAGTGGAACTAGCTTCCCATCATCAGTGTTAACTGCTACATTAAATATATCATTTATATGTTTAGCTGTGACAAGTCCTGAATGGACGATGCTCTCAGTCTTGTTACAGTGGGGAAGTATGCACTTATGTATGTTTTCTTGGTTCTGTAATGTCCAGTGTGGTACATAGTCACCTGAATTAATATTTCTCTTTATGTCTTTCACATGCCCGACAAATACAGCTGTCAACTGTGATCGTTTTCTCCATGGCCCGGAGTTTTGCTGAAAGTTCAAGATCCCAAGTGGACAGGTGTGTGTAAAAAGAGGCAGACTTGCTGCATAATTGGCAAGGACCACATTTTCGACCTGGATGGATCGTCGTCTTTGGACCTCTTCTCCTTAGCACTGAACTCTTTGATTGTACACACAAAGTATTACCATAATACCTTCAATACCACTTAAAATTTATCTTCTTTGTTTTGCAGTTACAATAATTTAGTATATCATCAATACATGAATGACTATGACATATCACTAATTATTTTAGTCTAATTTGGTTGCAGATTGCTATGTCCCGAATTACTAAATATATAACTTACCATATTAAAAGGAATTCTGATGCTAGAATGGTCTGTTTTTCCCCTCAAACAATGCTGTTAGCTTGACTGAGCAGCACACCACAGTATTAAAACAACCACGTGTATGGCTTCCTTGCAAACTAAAAAAATATATATTGAACGCCCACGCGCAAGCACCATTTAATGAGGTGACCTTTTAAAAGAAATTGTACGCGTTTCTATTACTTCCGGTACGAGTGGCTACGTTCTGCCATAAAATATTTTTCGAAAAAAAATCGACCCATGAGGCTTTACTGGCGGATACTGAAAAAAAATTGTTTGCCGCGTTTAGGCCGATTTTCCCAAAACCGGTCACATATATACATACTAGTGCTGTAGTATCAGAAGAAACTGGGGTCAAGCCTAAAAAGCTGTGTTTTTATTTAAAAAAAAAAAGGAACCAGCGGGTATTTAAAGGGCATACATACCATCCCAGTCGTTACGCCACCCACCAGAAAACGCCGGTTTTTATTGCACCGCGTACTAGGATTACGTCATCTGGTAAGCTGACCCGGGAATAAAGAGAATTGTAAGCCGATTTTCAAGGCTAATATTTTGTGAAAATATTCCTAGTAAGCCTTCAACTAAGCATTATTTTAAAGAATAACTCTTACATATTAATATCCACCTTTTGCTACTTAAGTATCCATTATCTACTGCTATTTAGATGGCTCTTTGTGAACCTCGTTTCGATCAGTAAATGTGAATAGCCTCAACTAGTCACTATTAAACAGCGTTCCTGACCTCTCTTTTGCTCTCATAATTTAAGTGCTTGTCTATTTAAGGTAGAACTATCATATCTGAGAATTTAAAGCATGTTCTTAGAATGTAAGGTTATTTTGTAGAGGTGTAAATATAGACTATAATGAGACAGCTTCATAAAGATATTAAATGAACACATGTCTAATATAAAGAAGTTATGGTCATACTAAAAATGTTATAAGGTTATCATAACATGACTATATTAAATAACAATTCTTTGACATTAAATAAAAATGTAACTGAAGGATTAATTCTGTTGAGTAAGTGATGTGACCGTGAAATAATAACTAAAAAAAAAAGACAAAAACAAATAACATCACAAAAGTAAGAAAGAAAAATGGGAGAAAATTATGGTGTTTAGTCATCATCACTACTGGTTTCATCTTCACCATCGGTGATGCTATCGAAAAAATTGACACTTGCCACATCTTCAACACTGTCACAGTCGCTTTCACCTTCACTGCTGTCATCATCTGCTTGATCCTCAATTTGATCAACTCCAAATATGCTTCCATCAGAAGGTCAATTTCTTCATCTAAGGTAGTGTATCTACACAATAAATAGATTTTATATGTGTGTTCCACTGATTTATTTGTTCACCATTGAAACTTAATTTTATTTTAATATAGATTAGTTTTAATATGATTGTATAAAATAATTTTATAGTAAAATAATTATATTGTATACACACATCAAAAAATTACCTTTCAATTCTGACCAGTTCATCTTCTTCTTGGTGTACAATATCTTGTGTGTTTTGGCAATTGGTACAGCGGCATCCAGCACCACAAAGTCTGGAACTTTTTTTACAGCCACATCTTCCAGTTCTACATCCTGACTTGCAACCACATCCATTCATGAGTAGTTTCACATTTTGCCTCACTGATTGGATGTTTTCCGCTGTATCCCAAAGTATTTCAATGCTCTGATGTCCTACAATCCAACCATTGCCATTCAGGGAAGCAAGCATCATTTCGTTGCATTCTGCCTGCTGCCACATATGAAGTACCCAACAACTCCTTAGCCAGTGGTAATGAAGAGCATCAAAAGATGGTATACTCTCATTTTCTGTGGATATTCTATCCCAAATGGTCTGGCGTATCAAATCAAGCCACTTCTTGTGTCTCTCTTCTATAGCAGTTGAAGGTTCAATTGAATTCATGAGAGAAGATGGATCATCCTTACCTTTTCTAATGAATATTCAATGAAGAAATTATGCCATGAAATTAGATGCAACAAGAATGAAAGTCAGTATTCAACAATTTTAATCCTTGATTTCAATAATGCATATATTTTTAACGAGATTTATTGGTCAGGAACGCTAGTTAATAGCAATGTGTGGGATGACTCTCTGGAAGCCATTTCGAAATGCTCATAAAGAAGCCAGCACAAAGGGCGTCTAGGGACTCCTTGGGTATTCTATGAACAGGCAAGCACTAGTTTAATCTTTATTCTTCAATTGTACGTCTTTTGGACGGCAAAAGCCAGGTAGTTTCAACATTTTGAGGCTCAATAAGTAGCCATTATTTATTCCAATTTAGCGCCTTTTGCGCGGGCTCTCGGTAGACTACTTCCGGTTTGCAAATAAATTTGTACGGGTGGCGTAACGACTGATCCATCCTCCATACATATTATATACATTATACTAGTGATGTGCTTGAGCACAAATGGCGAGCGAGCCTAAAGACTATAATATTTTTATATGAATGATTTTGACTTCTAACACTGAAGCTACTGAAAATAAGGTCCAGTTTGTTTATTTAGCATACAGGGTAAAGGGATTTCAGTGCCATAGTAACAACTAACTCTCTGCAACTGCTTGAGAAGGTAAAAACAACAACAAAACAATACACGTTATTTAAAAGTTTTCTTTGTGATATTCTTTAGCTAAGTAGTGGTTGTAACACACAATGCTTTGACACAACTGGACATGCACCTACACAGACTTACCTTCGCAGTAGTCTAGTGGACAATGTATTTTCAGTAAATACTGTTGCGCACGGCTTATAACCATGACAAAGAGCGCATTGACTTACCACCGCCACTAACTCGAATAGAAATGGAAGTCCCTTAAGTTTTCAAGTTTTAACTGCACCCGCAAAAGAATTCAAAACGGTAAACAATTCAATTTCTAGGGTGATACGGGTACTGATCGATAAACCAGAGGATTCTGTTTAGTGAATTTTGGACGGGGTCGACAACGAACTAACACAAAAACGCGAGGGTCAAAGTACCAAAATGCCTTACGTACGTCCATACATATATACAAATAAACTAGTGGTGTGCTTGAGCACAAATGACGAGCGAGCCTAAAGACTATACTATTTTTATTGACTTCTAACACTGAAGCTACTGAAAATAAGGTCCAGTTTTTAAATTTAGCATACAGGGTAAAGGGATTTCAGTGCCATAGTAACCACTCCCTGCAACTGCTTGAATTGAAGGAAAAAATAACAACAACAAAACAATACACGTTATTTAAAAGTTTTCTTTGTGATATTCTTTAGCTAATAGTGTTGTAACACACACAATGCTTTGACACAACTGGACATGCAACTACACAGACTTACCTTGGCAGTAGTCTAGTGGACAATGTATTTTCAGGCCTAAAGACTTATATGAATGATTTGACTTCTAACACTGAAGCTACTGAAAATAAGGTCCAGTTTTTTTTTACTGATTTAGCATACAGGGTAAAGTGATTTCAGCGCCATAGTAACAACTCTCTGCAACTGCTTGGAAGGAAAACAACTACAACAAAACAATACACGTTATTTAAAAGTTTTCTTTGTGTTATTCTTTGGCTAAGTAGTGGTTGTAAACACACAATGCTTTAACACAACTGAACATGCACCTACACAGACTTACCTTCGCAGTAGTCTAGTGGACAATGTATTTTCAAGTAAAATACTGTTGCGCAAGGCTAATAGCCATGACAAAGAGCGCATTGACTTACCACCGCCACTAAGGATTCTCAGAGCTTGTTAATTGAAAAATACTGGAGCTGTGAACGCTTTACCTAACTTACGTAATTAAAAGCGCGGGCGAAAACAGAGGTCTCACGTACCCCATAAACAGATAAATAAATAAATATATATAGCGAAATCTCGATTGAGTTACCCCTGATAGTGTCTCGCTCGCTTCGCTCGCTCGCCAACAAACATCCCCGATTTTTTCATTTTTACCCCTGTAAGTGTCTCGCTCGCTACGCTCGCTCGCCAATTATATGTACAGTATATATATTATAGTGGTGTGCTTGAGCACAAATGGCGAGTTAGGTAACATAAAATGTTACTATTTTTAGCTTACTTCATGCAAACACTATAATAGCAGTTGTGACATTTGATAAAAACAAATACAAAATCACTCTCTTACCTGATTAATGGTAACTTTTGTAGTATCAAACATCAACCATTCTGATAATCTCAATCACCAGTAACTTTTTATAGCTAAGAGCTTGTTGTCAACAGTGACTGGTAAATTCAAATAGTCAGAAAGACTCAAATTTTGGTACTACTACAAAAGTTACCACTGTTCAAGAAAATGAGATAAGAAAGTAATTTTGTGTTTATGTGCTAAAATTGATTGTCTTTTGTTTTTGTAGGTGAGAGGTTGTTGGTCAAAGTAACTTCAATTTGATGCTACAGAAGTTATCAAAACTCAAGAATGAGGTAAGTAGTAATTCTATATTTGTTGGCTAAAATTACAAATAATAACACTGGTTATTTTTTATCGTAGCTGAGACCTTGTTCAAGACCTCTCTTCAATAACCTCTCAGCTAAGATTTAAAAAATCGGTGTTATTTATAATTTTAGCCAACATTATTATGGAATTACTACTTACCTCAATTTCCTGAGTATTGGATAACTTGTGTAGTATCAAATTGAAGTTACTTTGACTATCTGAGTTACCTCGAATTCTTGACAACAAACTTTCAGCTACAAAAACAAAAGACTAGGGTAAAAATGAAAAAAATCGGGGATGCTTGTTTATTGGCGAGCGAGCGTAGCGAGCGAGACAGTATTAGGGGTGGATAATGCAAAATCCAGACTTAATTTCAAAACTTCGCCGTTTTATGGGGGGGATACGGAGTGCCGGTTGTTGGTTGTCAAGAGCTGTTGGGAGTCAGAATGCCGTAGTATTAATGCTAAGGAAGCTACTACTTCTCGAGGGAAGCTGAGGTTAGTACGTAATTCCATATTTGTTAGCTAAATATGCAAAATTAACTCTGGCCTTTCTTTTTTGTAGCTAAGAGCTTGTCAACAGTGTCTGGTAAATTCAAATAGTCAGATTGGCTCAAATTTGGTACTACAAAAGTTACCACTGCTCAAGAAAATGAGGTAAGAAAATAATTTTGTATTTGTGTGCTAAAATTGATTGTTTTTGTTTTTGTAGGTGAGAGCTTGTTGTCAAGAATTCATGGTAATTCAGATGGTCAAAGTAACTTCAATTTGATACTACAGAAGTTATAGAATGATGTAAGTAGTAATTCCATATTTGTGGCTAAAATTACAAATAATAACACTGGTTTATTTTTTATCGTAGCTGAGAGCTTGTTCAAGAGTTACTGGTGATTGAGATTATCAGAATGGTTGATGTTTGATACTACAAAAGTTACCATTAATAAGGTAAGAGAGTGATTTTGTATTTGTTTGCTGAAATCAAATGTCATAACTGCTATTATTGGCGAGCGAGCGTAGCGAGCGAGACACTTACAGGGGTAACACAATCGAAAATCGGGGATGTTTATTTATTTATTTGTATATATGTTTGGACGTACGTATGTCATTTTGTACTTTGACCCTCGCGTTTTTGTGTTAGTTAGGTGGTCGACCCCGTCCCAAATTGCACTAAACAGAATCCTCTGGTTTATCGATCAGTACCCGTATCACCCTAGAAATTGATTTGTTTACCGTTTTGAATTCTTTTGCTGGTGCAGTTCAAACTTGACAACTTAAGGGACTTCCATTTCTATTCGAGTTAGTGGCGGTGGTAAGTCAATGCGCTCTTTGTCGTGGTTATAAGCCGTGCGCACAGTATTTACCTGAAAATACATTGTCCACTAGACTACTGCGAAGGTAAGTCTGTGTAGGTGCATGTCCAGCTGTGTCAAAGCATTGTGTGTTACAACTACTTCTTAGCTAAAGAATATCACAAAGAAAACTTTTAAATAACGTGTATTGTTCTGTTGTTGTTGTTTTTTCCTTCAATTCAAGCAGTTGCAGAGAGTTGTTACTATGGCACTGAAATCCCTTTACCCTGTATGCTAATTTAAAAACTGGACCTTATTTTCAGTAGCTTCAGTGTTAGAAGTCAAGTCTTTAGGCTCGCTCGCCATTTGTGCTCAAGCACACCACTAGTAGTATTTGCATGAAGTAAGCTAAAAATAGTAACATTTTATGTTGCCTAACTATCAGGCTCGCTCGCCATTTGTGCTCAAGCACATCACTAGTTTGTATATACATATTATGTACGGACGTACGTATGTCAATTTGTACTTTGACCCTCGCGTTTTTGTGTTAGTTACGTGGTCGACCCGTCCCAAATTGCACTAAACAGAACTCCGGTTTATCAATCAGTACCCGTATCACCCTAGAAATTGAATTGTTTACCCTACCGTTTTGAATTCTTTTGCGGTGCAGTTAAAACTTGAAAACTTAAAGGACTTCCATTTCTATTCGAGTTAGTGGCGGTGGTAAGTCAATGCACTCTTTGTCATGGTTATTAAGCCGTGCGAAACAGTATTTACTTAAAAAATACATTGTCCACTAGACTACCGCGAAGGTGAGTCTGTGTAGGTGCATGTCCAGTTGTGTCAAAGCATTGTGTGTTACTACCACTACTTAGCTAAAGAATATCACAAAGAAAACTTTTAAATAACGGATATTGTTTTGTTGTTGTTTTTTCCTTCAATTCAAGCAGTTGCAGATAGTTGTTACTATGGCACTGAAATCCCTTTACCGTGTACATGTATACGAAATTAAAAAACTGGACCTTATTTTCAGTAGCTTCAGTGTTAGAAGTCAAAATCATTAATATAAAAATAGAATAGTCTTTAGGCTCGCTCGCCATTTGTGCTCAAGCACACCACTAGTTATGTTTGGACTTAGTATGTTATTTTGTACTTTGACGCTCTGTATTTTCGTATTAGCTCAGTGTTAGACCCCGCCCGAAAATCACTAAACAAAATCCTATTGTTAACGATCATTTCCCGCATCATCCTAGAAATTGAATTGTTTACCGCTTTGAATTCTTTCGTGGGTGCAGTTAAAGCTAAAAAACTACGGGAGTTCCATTTCTATTCGAATTAGTGGCTATGGAAAGTTAATACGCTATTTGTCGTAGTTATAAGCCATATGCAGCAGTATTTACTTGAAAATTCATTGTCCACCACCGCGGAGGTAAGTCTTTCGTAGGTATGTGTTCAGTTGTGTGAAAGTAGGGTGCGTTACAACTATTACTAAGAATATCACAAAGAAAAAGTTTAAATAACTTGACTTGTTATTTGTTGCTTTTTTTTTTTCAAATTCAAACAGTTGCGGGGAGAATGCCTTTATCGTATAAAAAATTCGACTTTTGCTTAGTAGCTTGAGTGTTAGAAGTTAAAACCAATAGTGTAGTTTTAGGCTCGCTCGCCATTTGTGATCAAGCACACCACTAGTTTATTTGATACATGAGAATATCTTGCGTATGCTGGTTTTGTATTTACAGAATGCTGCTGGTACGAGTGTAATTACAGCCAACCGACGAAGATACTCTGTAGTATCCAAAATGAATAATTCATTTATTTTGTCCTGCTTATGTGTGAATGCCTTAGCAACCGTTTCTTGTGCGTAAACACTGGTATAACCTGGGGGGGAGGGGGGGGTAACAGTATTTGACCGCTTTTCTCCCTCCATAAACATCTATTCTCAATTTGACACCATCCTATCCAGCCAATTACCAAGTAACCAAAGGACGCCAATCTGGAACCAAACAATTATTTTAGTCATGGTGTAGAAATGCTCTATTGATCTCTATTGTAGTAATGATTTTATTTCAGTGTTTAATAAATATTTTGTACCTGGCTTTTGGTAAGTATAATTCACAAATGCATGTTATAAAACAATGAACTTGACATGCTTTCTAATCACTTTGACTTAGGTTATGAAAGGAGATATGGTACTATTGTACCAACTAGTGTGGGAATTATAAAGGAACATAAAATTGAGTTAGAATGCTTTTCTGAAACACTACCTGATTGGAAATTGAAAGGTAAACGTACTATCAAGGGTGCTGTTTTCTTAGAAAATAAAATATTCATTAAACGGGCGAAATTGTCACACACTGGAATTTTTGAATGTTTTGGAACCAAGTTGAATGGCAGTTCTTTTCATACATATGCTTTTGTCATTGTTGGGAGTAAGTGTATTGTAACTTTGGTATACTTCTAAATAATTCTTATTAGTATTAGTAAAGCTATTTCAGTATTAGCTAGCTGCTGTGTAGTAAAGTATAGTAAAAAAAAAAAACATTCATAAACTAATTATTTAACATTTCAATGAAAGTTATATACAACTTTCATTGAAATGTTAACTAATTTATGTATGGTTTTTTACATTAATATTGTCAAGCAATGAATAAGAAATGTGGGTACAATTTAGAAAATATATAGTATATATTTTTGAGGCACTTCAGAAAACATTTTGGGCTGTAAAAGGCAGAATATATTCATACCTATTTCTTTGAAGTTAGAGAAGAATCAAATTAATAAGACTAAAGTAATGGACCTACCTTCATAAGTATTTACTCTTAAATAACATGTCTTCCTGTTACTAAACATTTAAGTTGAATCAATAGGAATATTTAAGATCCTCACACTATTTTACCAATATGTTTAGACTATTTTACTATAAAAATACTTTTACAAACATTATTTTATAATGGAGTATTGGATATGTCATCAAAAATTGCACTTACATGTTAGAAATCAATCCAGATGAAGATATAGCCCCTCAATATATAGAAGCTGTTGTGGGACAAAAAGTTCAATTTACGAAGCCAACAGACGATGAATATAATATAATTTGGATGCTCAGTTATGGTCCTTTTAATATTGTTGATGATTCTGGTGAGAAATCTCATGTGGAGGCCACAAGTATATATATTGATCCTGTCGCATTGGATGGTGGTGGGATTTACACATGCTGCTATTTACAATACATCGCATATGTAGAACTCAAAGTATTTTGTAAGTTTCTAAAGATACAATTTCTTATTGATGAGCAAGAGAAATGAACAAGACGCTATTAGGGGTAACACAGTCTAAAATTGGGGACATTATTGTTGGCAAGAAAGACAGTATTAAGGGTTACAATTGAAAATTGGGTATAATAATATATATGTTATATAATTTTCACAATAGTATTTTAGGTATGGGCCCCTTGAGGTTTCACAGAGATCACAATATCACAATATCACATGGGTGTTTCTCAAGCTTATTACCTTCATATACTCTAGTAGTTACAGTAGCAACTGGCCTAGCTTACCAGTTTTCTAGGGTTTTTTTATATAGCTACCTTTCTCTAGGGAAGCCTAGTCAACCAGGTCAAAGGAGCTGCTAAAATATAAGCTAGGTGTGTGTGTGTGTGTGTGTGTGTGTGTGTGTGTGAAGCCTGTGAACTAACACTCAACACATGTCGTTTACAGCCAACATTAAACCACTAAACCACGAGTTACTGTCTCTCGTACAAACTACTGCAGTACCATAGAATAAACCACTTATTACACTGGTCAAAGTGACATGGCTAGATATTTCACTCTCAGGGTTTTCACTTTCACTCTTTACTGAATCTTGTAAATACATTAGCCTGCTCATGAAATCTTTCATTACATCACATTCTGATTCGTTTAATTGGCAAGCGAGCGAAGTTAGAGGCACTACTTGGGGTAGCACAATCGAAACTCAGGGATACCAGTATATATAATATATATTTGGATGTACATAAGTTTTTTCGCCGTTTTAGAGAAAGGTAACTATAAAAAAACCCTAGAAAACTGGTAAGCTAGGCCAGTTGCTACTGTAGTTCGAACTGGTTATTGTGATAGTTAAGAACTTTTAGTTACCTTGTAAAGTCCTGAATTGCTAAGTATTGTAGTATTCCACATAACTATTTAGAGTCTTCTTCTAGAATAATTTTCAATTATCAGAATTTCAAGCCCTCTTCAGCTGGTCACTGAAATATCTGATAATTAAACTTTTTGAAAACTATGCTAGTGTAAGACACACAATAGTTATGTAGAAAAAAATTACCCGTAGTAATATCCTTGTAACTGGTTCGTAATGGAGGTTTGTGTAGGATTTAAACAACCACCAAAGGCCCGAGGATAGTGAAAATCCTGTATTGATCATGACTGAACTCAGAGTGGTGCAACTGACTAATACCAGGGCTCTAGGCTATAGGAAATACTCAAAAACTTATTTTGATATGGACGGTAGCTTGTTGACCTCCTGAAATATATTCACCGATGAATTGAGCAATCTGATTGGACAGTGTGAACATATCATGGCACAAATATATATATTTTGTATGCAAGTAAGTAGGTTTTCCCACTCCTAGGTCAAGTTTCCTGCCCAACAAGAATTTTAGATATACTACACCAACCTGGGAATGTATATATTTACTCCTGACACCAAATCCGTACACTGGAGAAGACCTTATGAATTAATAAGAGCTTAGAGTGTTACAAATATTTTGTGTCAGGTTGGGTCAGGGAAGTATTAGTAAAAGATTTTTCAGGAATGGGAGCGGTTATTGGATTCGTCTGGGACAGTCTCGTAATTAGCTTATCCGTCCCATCCCGCCATGGAAGTGTAATTAGCTCTTCATCTTCTCTCTGTCATTGTGTGGTTGAGTAGAGTTTGTATCATGGCTGAGGGCCAGGGTCCTCCCCTTAAGAAAAAATATTGTGCCAATTAAGTCGAAATGGATTGAAGAATTTAGTTGAGCCATTAAGGTATCTAAAAAGTTAGCTTCCCCTAAATCGTAAACACAGCAGTCACTTGGTCATTTTATAATGCAGGTGATGAATATGCAAGATGTACTCGATGTCTTTCTGACTTCTAAATTTCCCATTCCATTTCATTTCACACCCTTATTCAAATTTAATTGATGAATTTAGGAATGATTTACTTGTCTTGTTTACTGAATTAAGAGATTTTTACTGAACTTTGAACTTATAAAATGGGTGTGGTCTACTGAATAGGTGTGGCTTAGGGTGTGGTCTTGAGTATCACTGAAACAAGTGTTAGCGGGTTGGTAACTATGCAAGTGTGATAGTAATTATCTTCTTGGAGTTTCACTCACCAAGTCTAGTTGAGCTTTCCTGACTAATATTGAATGAAGACTTCTTCAACTGATGAGAGGTGTAACCTTGCTTTAATGATGGAGCCCCATCCACACTATCTCTTTCATACAGCTTGGCAGGTTTCCCAGACACAAAGTGTTCTGAGCAAACACGGACATTGGAATACCTACCAGGTGCAAGATCTTGCCTTTTGATTCTAGAAAGCCAGAAACATGTCTTTATTTATGGATAAAACTTTTAGGTAACTTTTAGTTACTTGACTATTGGACTTTGGATTTTCAAGTAAGAAATAATCTGTTACGTAAGGCGTATAGCTATGATAAACAGCGCACTGACAAGTTAACGTACCACTGCCGCTAAAATAATAAATGAACTCAGCCAACTTTGGAAGACCTAACTGTGAACGTCTCTCCCATTCTGTTTCCATAGCTCTTTGCCATTTTTTTCTTTTTCTAGCATTATTTCAAAGTCTTTTCTTCCAATTTCTTGCGCTAGGGCTAATGTTGAGATTTTTGAGTAGCCTCTGGGGGGTGGATAGGCATTTGATCTCTTCGAACTTTGCCATAATATATATATATATATATTATAGTACTTATTACATGAGTCAGAGTGTGATATGGCAAATATTTCAGGAGCAGGCTAATTTATTCTCAGGAGCCAGAGGAAGTGAAAATAAAGCCTGGGAGTGAAATATTTAGCCATGTCATTCTGACAAGTGTAATAAGTGTTTATTCCATGCTAGATATCTTCACTTAAGTAGTTAGTTGGTAAGTCTTGGTGTAATGTTGGTTATAAAACTCACACCCCCTGCAGCTGACATTTTAGCAGCTGTAGGATCCATTATAGAGTAAGGTAGCTTTAAAATCTGAAAATTGGTAAGCCAAGCCTGTTGCTATAACTACTACTAGGGTAATGAGCTTGTACATTACAAGCCATGAGATAATACTATGTGATAACGTCATGGGTCCCACCTAAAGATAGCATTGTGAAGATATCTAGTATGGAATACTCTACCCTAGATGTCTTCACAATGATATTTTAGTTACTTGACGGGGTGGTTATTATTCCACAGTTGATTATTATTTCACCCTGTATTGTGCAAGCTCATTACCCTAGTAGTTATAGCAAAGGCCAAACTCACCACTTTTCCTGGTTTTTACAGCTACTTTCCCTGATGTAACCTACCCAACCTGCTTAGAGCAGCTGCTAAAATATCAGCCTGGAGTTTGGAGAACCCCTACAGTTAACTTTATATTGTGTGAGTTAAGGTCCTAGTACTAACTACAGAATGAAGATATATAGGGTATAATAAACCACTTATTAACTCTGTCAGAGTGATATGATGAGATATTTCACTCTCGGGCTTTAATTTTACTCGCCTCTGGCTTTAATTTCGCTCATCTCTGGGTTGGTGAAAATACATTAGCCTGTTCATGAAATATTTCGCCATATCACACTCTGACTCATGTAATAAGTACTATAATATATATATATATATATTATGGCAAAGTTCGAAGAGATCAAATGCCTATCCACCCCCCAGAGGCTACTATATATACCAAGATATCAATTTTAGACTGATTAGTGAGAGTCTCACTTCACTCTCCCAATTACAGTCACATTTACTTGAAATATTAATTACAAATTAAGAATACAACATAGATATAATACACTGTACAAATAAAATTTCCATAAATTGTTAATTCACACTTTTCAATACAAATAAAAATGCGAAATGACATAACAAATGACATATGTGATGAAGAGCTGAAGTTGTACGAATATAGTCAGTGTATTGTCTTGACCACATAGAGCTAGATGCTATCTGTATTGTTTTTGTTTTTTTTAGTGTTTAATATAATGCATTATTTTGAAGAAGGATCATCACTCAGAATAGAATGTATGTCAAAGAAAAAATCTTATTATGCTCCCAAGTCTTGGAACTTTAATCAAGGAAAACTTCCTGAAAATGCAGTAGTTGTAAATTCATCACTGGTGTTTTCTAATATGGAAGTTTATAATGAGGGCAAGTATGTGTGTGAAGGTGATACTATTGCTTCATACAGATGGGTTAAAAAACATGTCCCCTATGCTGTGTCTCATATACTAAAACTGAAAGGTAATGAAATATAGTAAGGGTAAATGATAAAATTTTAATATTTTGTCAGTGTTGAGTATTGTGGCAATTAGTGTTTGAATTGAACAATGTGGTCATGTGAATCTTACAATAATTCAGTCATTCCCCGCTGAAATAATTCACTGAAGAAAACAAAGCTGATGTATACTAATGATATTTTTTTAATTTCAATGCAATAGCATGTGGAAGACCGACTAGCTTAGCTAACATAAAGGTCATACTCACAGATGGACATAAATATAGAGGAATATAACTAAGCCAAAAAATTGAAGACAGGAAAAATAATTGAAAGTTCAAGTGTCAAATAGTGGGCTCTAAGGGCACGTTTGAAGTTTTGTTGAGTGACATGCAATGACATGTTTAAACAAGTTAAGGCATTCCACTCTAGTCCACTTAGTGAAAAAAGCTGGCTATAACTGGAAAATAGGTTTTGATTTTAAATGGTTGTGCATGTGAAGTAAATACAGTAGCTCGGATGATAGAATTACTTCTACGGATGTGATTTACTATGCATAGCTGTTGGAAGGACCTGTGTCAGGGGTGCATTTAGAAATTTGTAAGAGGCCTTTTCAAGAAGGGGTGAAATAGCTAAAGTTAATTATGGGATTATTTTTGACTATATTGTGTTTCCTACAAGATTTGTGTGGGTTAGAGAGATTGACAATGAAGGTTGATTAGTGTGATTGATACCTCTGTCCAGCACTTATATAGTCGTCAATTTTAGCTGCAAATGAGTGTACCCAAATCAGGCACTGCCTGGTGAGGGCTCCACACTGAAGATGCATATTCTATAAAAGTCCTTACCACTGCTTTGTACATAATGCCTAGACATCTTGAAGATGTTATTTTAAAGGAGTGATAGATACAACCAGGCAGTTTCTTGGACATGAAGCAGATATCAGTAATACATATGGGTGGGCCAAGTTATATTTTCATTTATAATAATTCCAAAGAGTTTATGTGACCACACTTGCTCTGTTTCACTGGGCGGAATTTATGGAAGGGCTCGACTGGTGCTATGGAGCCCCTTCTTTTTTTCTTCATAATAGCAAAGCCTTAAATGGGAATAAATGTATAGCTAATAGCTATAATATTTTGTTTGTTGTTATTTTTCCTCATCCTCCGAAATATTAAGATTGGTACTCTGAATCAGGATTTTACTATTCATCCTTAAATATAACATTATGCCAAAGCAGAGCAAATTAAGCATGAACAGAATGGTATTGTTAATCAGTTCTATAGATAGCATCCATGTCATACACAAAGTGAGAGATTTATAGTAGACTCTCTCAAGGACTGAACCTCATTCAGAATAAGTGAAAATTCCAGATATGTGAAATCATTCTCAACAATGAAATTTTCATGGATAGTTGATTGTAAAAGTGAAACAAGTGATAGCTAACTACTATTGAAATGAATAATATTATTTGCCTCACAGGCTTGCACATTTCTTAGTAACAGCTAGACCTCCAATTTGTTTTAATACTACCCTACAGGAGCACTCTCCTACAGTAGCTCATAGATATTAGCATGCAGTAACAGTTGTAAATGTGGATTATCACAGCTAGATAACCAGTCTATTTGACTCAAAAGAGCTAGAGCAGCCTGAAAAGAGACAAGGACAGCGCTGAGTGACTTTCAAATAATTTGCACTTTAGCAGCCCTGACAGTGCCACACCAGGTTGATATATATCAGGACTCTTTCAAAGAACATTATACCATGGAGGCACTCAAGCCAAAGAAAGTGCTGTTTGGCTGAGCAAACTTGGCTTTGAAGGTAGTAGTGGCTGGCTCTCAAGTGGAAACTACAGTATAGAGTTAGTAGATTGACAGCATTTGAAGAATCTGGAGATATTTATTGAGCTAATATCACTTCCTGAATGAAAGACTTCCTGAAATTTGGAGAGACTGTGATAATCACAATATTTTTGATTTGAATGAAACTAGTTGTTTCTGGGGAGCACTCCCCAGTCGTGGATTTTGTGAAAAAGGAAAGAAATATAATGTGGGGAAGAAAAGCAAGAAAGGTTTACAATAGCGTTATTGTAGTAAATGCTGCAGGTGCAAAAAGGCAATTGTGGCTTGGAATAGTGAAAAACCTAGGTGTTTTAAAGGATTTGATATTAATAGTATCCCTGTCAAGTATTAAACAAATGCTTGGATGACTGGGGAAATTCTAGTTGATTATCTGAACACTTTGCCAATGTAAAAATGAGAATGGAAAAAAGGTATGTGTTACTATTACTTAACCATGCTAGATGCCATCCAAGATATATTCTCTCATATCAAGATTCTATTTCTCAATAATACATCTAAAATTTTACAACTTGACTTAAAGTTCACTGCAAACTAATGTTTTTACAGTATGCATTGGTCAAAATTGATACAATAAATACTGCTACTGAAGTGACAAAGTCTATTAGCGTATTTACTGCAGTACATTGACTTACCATAGCATGGAGGGAAGTACTACCAACAAGAATACAAAAGTGTTTTAAACAAACTGGTATTGGTATGGGTGTGGAAACTATCATTACTCAGATCATCAGGAACCTTTCAATGACACTGTGGCTGTAGACTCACTTATTTCCAGTGCTATAGGAATTATTGCTGCATTGTTCAGCAGATGAATACTTAAGTGGATATAGATCACTGTTTGTCTTGATATTGATAGCAATGGCTGGGATGAAAACTAGCTGAAATATTTGTTTGGGTAGCGTATGTGTACCCTTTTTTGTTACCGCAGGCACACATACCACCCTTTCCTAGTACTGTGCCTGCTTGTCAAATTAAATGGCAATATTTAGCTTTTTTATAGCAGATTATTTATAGGACCCATTAGAAATGATCAGCAGAATAGAAATAACTATAGGGAGGTTACAAATGCTAGAAAATGGATGCACACAGTTGCCCATACAGCAGAAGAAAAGATTAATACATAAAATGAAAAAGACTGGGGTCTGTGAGCAGCTAAAATACGTTCTACTATAGAGCAGGTAAGGTATCTAGTAGCTATTTATATCAAAACTTGCTAGTGATGTGCTTCAGCACAAATGGTGATTGAGCCTAAAACTACACTGTTGTTAAATAATTGATTTTAACTTCTAGCACTCAAGCTAATAAAAAAGCTATGTTTTTAATTTTATATATATATATTATAATGGTAAAGGGGATTCAATGCCATAGTAACCACTTCCTGCAACAAAAATAAAAAACAAGTCAGGTTATTTAAATGTTCTTTTCATGGTATACAACTATTACCTTGCTAATGAATACCACCACAAAGAGAATGTTTAAATAACCTGACTTGTTACCCCTGAAAGTGTCTTGCTTGCTTTGTTAGCTTGCCAATATGCTAACTATGGCGTTTTTTTTTATCTGATGATTCTATTTCCCTAAATTACCTTCTCATTTTAAAACCAATGCTATACAAAAGGTTCAACTTCTCTAATTTTAAATAAAATTGGGAAATATAATCATCACATAGTTTTCATACTGTTATTTGTTACCTTTTTTGGGGGGGGGTGGGGGAACCCTAAATTCCCAATTTTTACATTATTAATGTTTTTTTTATTACTGTCAATGTGTGATTGTGTAATACATGAAAATAAAACAATAAAATAAAAATCAAAGTAACGTAATTTTTCATTTCTCAATTAACTCAGTGTAAACATGAAAATTAATGTGGATGTAGCTAAGACATGATTTTTTGTACTAAAATTGTATGCATAGGTTCACCTCATTCAGCACTTGTGTATCCATCACAACAGGTAGTAAAAGTTGGACAAGAAACAAGATTTATGTGCGATAGTCAATCGATTGTAAGGTGGAAATTTATGGATGGAGATTTACCACATAATGCTTTTGTCCATGGTAAACTTAATCGAACTTTAATGATAATCAATGCCCAAAAAAGCAATCAAGGAGCTTATAGATGTGATTATAAGATTGATAACACAGAAATTAAAACAGATAGTGGTTTCTTGCTTGTAATTGGTGAGTACAGTATAGTAACTTACTGTACGTTATGACTTAACTTTAATAGAAAGTTTTATTATCAGTTGCATTCAATCATAGTGAAAGTAAAGATGTATAATTATATTGGTGTACAATTTACAATCAATAGAAATTGTCCATTAAGAGTATATGGGGATATTGAAGCAGTGTCATTGTATATTCCCATGCGTGGGATAGTTTGTAAGGTTAGAGAGGTGTTACAGTTTACACTGAAAAATGACTTGTTTTATTACAATATAGAGAGTAATAAATTAAATTAAATTTTCAAATAAATTAATCTCATGTGCTAAAAACTATGGTTTATTTTCATAAAAGGACCCAAAACTAGACCAACCAGAGATTGTCCCAAACCAAGAATACAATCTGGATCAGTTAAAAGGCGTGGAAAAGGATATAGATCTTTAGCTCTGTACGAGTGTGATGACTCACCATCAGATGAAGAAATGCCGTATTATCGTCATGTGGTCAGATACTGCCAGGCTGATGGACGTTGGAGTGGAAGTCAACCAGTTTGTAAGAGTAAGCTAAACTTTCAATGATAAGAACAAATTAAAAGTGATTCAGTTATAATACAAAATGGTTTTATTACGTTTACTGTCTGTTTTGAAATGGAGTAACAAATATTCATTTTTATCTATAATAATTATTTTATATACTTATATTTAAGATTACTCAATGTGTTTTTTTAACTAGTAGGGTTAAAGCTAAACTAATACTATATTTTGTTATTAGAAATCATTCAGAGTGCAGCTCAAAGTATGTTTCGTAATATGAGCATAATATACTCTGTTATTTTTTATTTATCACTTGATGTTGTCATAGTGACTTAATTTAACATGCATAATTATAAAAAGAAAAATGTTCAATTAGTCAGAAGAAAGTTTAATTCGTCAAAAGAAAGTTTAATAGAATCGTCCAAATTTGCAAAATGTTAGAAATTTTATTTGAGACTTTAACACTTATTTAAGCAAGCGTATTTTGTGACTGTTACATAAAAAACTTGTTCTAAATTACTTTCATTACAGCCCACTTCATTTTCTTAGAAGACTAGTTTCAGATTAAATTTAAATAGACCACTTTCCCTATTACCTATTTATTGTTCACTCCACAGGTGTGTCTGTGGGTGTGTGTTGTGGGTGAAATGGGGGGGGGGGGGGGGGGGGGAGCAATTCAGGCACTCATATACTACTCTCATTATTGTTGTGACTAACTAAATGCTGAAGAAACTGGAAATTGTTTAATGGCATCATTTTGAATTTTAATGATTTGGAATTCAATTAGAAGGGTGAGTATTCATGCAAAGATGGCAGCACTTAACACTTATTTAAGCAAGCGTATTTTGTGACTGTTACATAAAAAACTTGTTCTAAATTACTTTCATTACAGCCCACTTCATTTTCTTAGAAGATTAGTTTCAGATTAAATTTAAATAGACCACTTTCCCTATTACCTATTTATTGTTCACTCCACAGGTGTGTCTGTGGGTGTGTGTTGTGGGTGAATGGGGGGGGGGGGGGGAGCAATTCAGGCACTCATATACTACTCTCATTATTGTTGTGACTAACTAAATGCTGAAGAAACTGGAAATTGTTTAATGGTATCATTTTGAATTTTAATGATTTGGAATTCAATTAGAAGGGTGAGTATTCATGCAAAGATGGCAGCACAATTTAATCTGAAACTAATCTTCTAAGAAAATGAAGTGGGCTGTAATGAAAGTAATTTAGAACAAGTTTTTTACAGTCTGTGGCACATTAGTATATTGACTGAAATTGGTATTCTGTTCTGCCTGAATCCAATAAGGTACAACAAATTCATAAGCACAATGCATATGCTTTCTTGCTGAACTTCTAATAATTTCTGTATAACAAATGAAACATTAATCTGGTAACACTTAATTAGTAACAGATATTGCAGTTAGTCTTTCAGAATCTTTGAAGAGGACTAACTAAATAAATGTCCATATTAAAGTGACATTTAAATTTCTGTGAACTAAAACCATACCATAATCTCTAACTTAAAGTACACTACATGAGTGATTAATTTCATTCTTCTGCTCCCTTTCATTTTCAGGAATCTAATTTGCAGTCACAACCACCAGCAGCTAAAAGAGAACACAGTAGGTGTTTATTTAGCAATATACTAGGAATCCTCATCATTCAATTATAATGTACATCAACACAATATTTTCTTGCAATAAGTAAGCGCATGTCTGCTTTCATGGTTTGCTCTATTACTCAGTATATAGCTAGCATCATCGCTTTATGTCTATGGTCCTTTTAAAATTATAATCGAGTGAAATCAATTACCTCTATGATTAAAAACAACAATTTCTAAGTAATTTTGAGCTATTGAATCAGCTACACTAAAATTCTGACGGTATCAGGTTCATAATGTACAATGGGATACATCATGGATCAACAGCTTTCTATTATCTTTGTATTATGCTAATGTTGTCTAATTGCCATATTATTATATGAAAGAAAATACCCACTACATTCAATAGCTTATGTATAAAAAAAAGTAAAGTACAATAAAGGTGGCATTTTTTCATATATAATTTTTGATACATTTTTTTTAAATTGCTGATCAGGACATCATTATAATTTTATCTATGACTCACTTAAATACTTTTTACAAGATAGTGGGTACAACTCCAAGTTCCAGCCACCTGACAGTAACGAACAGTGCGAGCCTTCAACAATATTTCTTCTTCTCAACCGTCATCACAACCATAGATGGCCACTGACCTGTATCGTTTCCTATATACTTTAACAGATCCATATTTCAAATCAGGCTCTGGACTGTTTTTGTTTCAGTGTTTAGGTCCTAAAACACTCTTTAACACAGTACATATTATATTGTACAAGTTGACTTTCTTCAAACTTCAATTTTTAGTTCTTTCTGTGCTAATCAGAATATTCAACAAAATACGTGCACTACAGATTAGATCTTAAAGAAAATGAAGGCTATGTTTGTCATTACACCAAGTAGTTAGTTAGAGTCAAGTTTCACTGTGGTGAAATACCCTTCCCCACATGCTCACTACAGGAACACCTTCAGGAACATATTAGATTATTAACTATAATTCGCCTACCTTGCCATTCACTATTCATGCATCTCACATTTCACCCTATTCACTCCCATTGCTACTTCCCATGTACTCTAACTGACCACCCTTGTATGCTCTCATCACACACAATTTGTGGTTGGTTTTTATATTAGTCAGGCGGCTTAGGGTCATTATGCAAGTTTACCAGTTTCCATTGGACAAAAGCATAAAATTTTGTATGGTTGTTCCTTAGGGCCTACTAAAGAATTTTAGCCTAGGAGCCCTCATGAAACGCGTTCCTAAAGCAAGATGGCTGCCAATCAAAAATAATATTGGACAACTGTTTGGAGTTTGGTGAATCAAAGTAATAACAAGTGTGAAAAATTGTCACTTATTGGGAAAACACTCACAATTAAAGTGTGAAGTAGTAAAAACTAAGCCATTACATAACCATCCTTTGGTGTCGGGCTATCCATGCAACTGTGCTATGTGGAGTATTACATGGAGTTAGATTGGAAACGATGTGTCATTTGTCGGCAGGATTAATGACACATGATGATGACCAATGTACAAGTAGTTGCGAAAATATGGAGAAGGATTTTTAGGCGACATAGCTGAGCTGACGGACCTGATGCCCTTCCTGCATGTGTTTCTTTTAGTGGCAGTACAAGTGCATTAGATTTTGTTGTCAAGTGCATCTTGGCACAAATCTCATCATTTAAAGTTTAATAGTTCCAAACAGAACAAGCAAGGAAACATAAATACAAGAGTGTAGATGACTACAACGAAGAGAGACCACCCAGCAAGAGTAGTAAATATAATAAGCCTCAAGCCTCATATATCATTATTCCTTTAATTTTCAATGGTACTAATTTGAAAGACCAAGGGCGATGTGAAACTCAGGCATGACTAACTGTAGGTCAAGTCATTTTAGCACATAAGAAAGCTTCTGAATCTTATACCATGAAACAAGGCATTCCTCTGATCTTGAGCCACCTCTTCCCATTTACATTGGTCTAAACGTTCACCACATGGCTTGGAGCAAGAAACACATTGAACAACTTATCACATGTGAATTTGTATTTCATATGACAAAGTTTACAAATTGAAAGTATGATAGCTGCAGCAGTATCTGAACAAAAAAAGAAGGAGTTGTGGCCCCGGCCTGTCTTACGGATAGATTATTCACTGTTGGTGCTCTGGATAATTTTGACCATAACCCCAACTCAACAACTGCAGTAAAGTCATTTTATGGAACTGGAATCAGCCTTTTTCAGTTTCTTATAGTGCTAACCCTGGTGAAATTAGACCTCAGTTATAAATATAACTTTCTGGAAGCAAGCAGCATTAGCTATGTACCTTGCAGCTCCAATCACTATCAAAAGATAGAAAGATTAACAGTTGTGCTATAGGATGAGATCAGTTTGAGTTCAGTGATGGGGCCAGAGAGGAATTGTTTAGCTGTAAAAGCCTAAACATAAGTAAATACCAGGCTGGAATATGGACTTCTTGCAGTCAACCCCACCAAATAATTTCAAATCCAAGTGAATTTGGTCAAAAATTGCTGCTGCACGGTGTTGAGAACTGGTCTGGCTTAGCATACCAGAAGTTTTTTTAAGTGTGCCTGCAACGGAGATTACAGTAGATATAATTGTGCCAAAGTTAATGTATGCTGCTCACCACTGTGTAGTTGCTAATGCAGCCATAAATATTCAATTATTATCAATCTATGTTTTAAACTTGAAATTTAACATGTTAACTAGCTATACAATAATTCTTGCATAATAATATTGCTTCTAAAAACAGAATATTTAAAGCATAAATAACAATAAATGCTCTGGCGGCCATTTTTAATTAGTGGGCTTAATTAAAATTTTTGGGTGGGGCTCCTAGGCTAATAATATTTATGAAGTTGAAAGAAAATTTCATGCAAAATTTGATCCTTTTGTCCGCCAAAAAACGGTAATTTCACTAAGCCACCAGACTATATATATTGGCCAACCTAACTTGTAAAGTTCAGTTTGGATTGTATAAGTTTGACATCTTGTGAGATACCTACTCCTCCCTGCTTAGAATTAAAACTCTAGCTTGGGTCGAGGGTTTGAAGGAACTCGATTTGATTGCTGAGAATCCTGTTGCACATTCCGAACTCTGGTGGCGGCGCTATTTTGTTTCGTCTCTACGTGTCTCACCACATTCGCTACGCTTGAACTTGTTGATTTTACCTGGTTATACCCAGGCAATGTCTTCAATGTCACCATCAAAGCCTGCAGCCCGAACTAATGTCTTCCCATCATTCATGAACTGTGAAGCAAACTTGAGTAAGTTATTAGTGAAAAAATAACTAAAAACTTCTATTTGTTATAGTTCTTTTTTTCTTATTTTTTTTCTTGCGTAGGTTCATCTGCTCATATTACTTTGCTCTCTTCTGAGCCAGCAACTTCAGAATCACTTCAATGCCGTTCTCAAGCAGGTAAATATCATTTTTGAATCTTGTACATGATTTTGCAACTGCCTTGTCTCGCGGTTAAATCTCCATTCAGTAAAGGTATTAAGTCCTCCTTCCCATGTTGTTTCAGGTTCCACTCCTGCAACCACTGCACTGATGCCTTCGTCAGTAACTCATTCACAAATGGAGTGCTCAACTCGAACAGGTACAGTTCATTTGTTGTAATATAATATGATTAAGTTTATTCACGAGTTAATCGTGGTAGGACTACATACATTATTTAATAGGATGATACATGTCCGTAACTGTCATGTGATAATATCTGCATGTACACTATAGTGTTCAAACTTTAATCGACCTGATCAAGTAATGTGGTACTGACTCAGTTCTATTTGTGAAACAAATTGGAATATCCAGCTCAAGCTCTGATGCAGTCTTTAATCTATTAACACCAATTAATTATACACCTCCAGTTGACACCTGAACTGCAGCTCTGGTTATGCAGCATTTTAAGAGCTCATTCCTAGTCAGTTTATATAACACAGTTTAATATTATATCATTAACCCTTATCTGGCTATAACAAATCTTAATGCTGATTTATGGGTAAAGGAGGCGTACATAGAATAGCAAGTGACAACCCAGTATTTAATAATAATTATTCCCAATCAGAACCAAGTACCCCTTGCAGGCTCCCTAATTGCACAATAGAAATGGTGATGCACTCTCTACCAAAGAGACTAAATATGATGGTCAAGAAGCAGTGAGCAGTAATAAATATTTAAAGAGGCTCATTGTAATCTCCTCAAACAGCATGCAGCAACTTCAGCAAGCCTAATTTAAATTTATTTTATTTTTATAATGTTTTTCAGTTCAACACAAGCACTGGCAACTGGTGGTGTGGCCAACACCATTGTATATTCAGTCACACTAGACATTTATGCAATTGCAAGCCCAGGATCTGCCCATTTCACTTAGGCATTTATGCAATTGCAAATCCAGGATCTGCCCATGTAGCCATTAACACTAATAAATGTCATTGTAGCTGTAACCTGAGGAGCGGTTTAATCATAAGCAAACCACCAAATTGAGAACAACAAGGTGATGACAATGACAATTTCCTGATGCTTATTTCTTTAGATGCTGCATACCATTATTATTATTATTATTACTATTACTATTATTATTGCTGTTGTTGCTGTTATTGTTATTATTATACGATTACTTAATGCTTTCAGCTTCAAGTGTTGGTGCAGTTTCTACTGCCAGTGTTCAGCCATCCACCAGCACAAGCACAAGCACACGATCAGACTAACCCAGGACTGCAACTGGACCAGTACCTCCCAATTTCGACAAAAGCGACTTCCAGTCACCTATTATTGCTGAACTGAGGGCCATTGGAGTTGGTCTCAAGAAGTCTCCAGGCAAGTTGGACCTGATAGTGTACTGCCCTGAGCGGCCGCTGTCCTCATTGTAATTCAATGATGATATCAGCAAATTCAGTGGGGAGACGCAAGCTCATTTATGCCATACCTTGGCCTAAGTCTCTCGTTGGCATAGACATGCGCTGTGGAAAGTGCAAGAAGCATTGGTTGACACACGATCCAAAATATGTCAGCACTCTGCCAATGTCAGTCCAGCTCCAGCAAACATGCATTTCAACAAAGGGCAATGGAACCGACTTGTCCTTGATCCGTATACTGAGATCAGGCCTGACAGTGGCACAGGTGGAGAGACTTGTGCAGCAGGAAGTTACACAGCACTATCTCCACCTCAAGTCTGAATATATCGCTCTTTGGGATAAGGTAATGTTATTATAATGATGATGAAGATGACGACAATCATGAGTTTCTTTTAATACTCCAGTAATCTCCCTCAAAATTGTTTTAAATGTACATTTATCGCACTCGGTCCTCGGGCCTACGGCCCTCGGGCTTTCGTGCAATAAATCGACTAGAAACTAAGCGCTCATGCTTTAACTATAACTAATAGTAGTAATGATGATGATGATTGTAATGATAATGGTAATAATAATAATAATGATGATGATAATAATAATAACAATCATAATAATGATTCCAATAGTAATTTAATAACGATGAATAATAGTGATGATGATGATAATGATAATAATGGTAGTAATGATAATGATGATAATAATAGTAACAGTTCATCAATAATACTATGATAGTAACTATGTCGTCTCTTCCCTCAGCCCTGTAGTAAGCTCTCATAAATTTATTACTTTAGGTTGCGGCCATGCGTGGTATTGAAAGAGTCAATGTGGCTTCTCGTGATGCTTTCCCTCCACTACCTTCCCATTACATCCCTTGCCGACCTCATCTCACATTGTGGTTCATCAGGGACTACTTGGACAACAAGCCTTACATCATGAGGGAGTTGCGTACCGTCCTTAGTAATCACAGTCTTGCAGTAGATCACCAACGCAAGGTCATTAAGAGAACCCTTGGTGGTGGGATGGTAGGCCATGATAGACAGACATTCACTATTTGTGGAGATTTTGGTCTTGTGTGTGGAGTTTATGCTGTTCCAGACACCTCCTTCAACTGGGGTAGGCAGGCTATGGCTGAAGTAGTCGAGAGGCACGAGTCAGCGGAAGTAGAGTTGCCTCGTTCATTGTACATGGACTGTTCTTGCTGCAATGGCAAGCCAGGATTTCGTCAGTTGCCTCTACAGCCCCCAGGCACAAGTGCATTGGCTTTGTGGCGCTCAAAGTTCACCATCAAACTGGATGCCATGCATCTGATGCTGCGCATTGGAAGAGAAATTAATGCCGAGCATCCACGCTGGAAGAAGTTTTTAGTGGACCTAAGTCGAGCAATTTTCTTCCAACGCGAGGGAGATTACCAGAGTTTGATGGAGGCAAAGAATGAAGCTGGGCTTGATGGGCCTCCAACGTGGACAGAGAGGGTCAAGTTCATCCGTAGAGTAGTCGGAGATCCAGACAGTGTTGCTGACATGATGATGTTAGTGCTTCAAGGACACAGGGAACTGGATAATCAGTGCAGGATTCAGGCCAAAGCAGCAGGGATGAAGATGTCAGACTTGTCAGTCGCAGATGTGGCATATCCCCTCATCACAAAGAGGGTGATAGAGGTGTTCAAGCTCCAGCTGATTCATGTGCGGAATGGATGCATTTCCGATGAGATGGATCATTTGCCATATGTGAGAGTTGGTACCATCAACTTTCATTCCACAGGTCATCAGTTGGAGCATTATCAATCGTTGCGTGGCACCAGCAAAGTTGAAGCAGTCCATTCCATGCTGGACAGAAACTTCTACACCCAGCGTGGCATTGGAATGGAAATCTTCGATGGACGCCTAGGATGGTGGATTCTTTCCTACAACCGTCGTCGCCTGCGCGCTCTTGGAAAGAAGATTCCACCAGATATCATGCCGCCTAAGGTATGCCTATAAAAGCAAGATTGTTGCATTGCTGCACATGTTCATGGTCATGCTCACAACAGCTGTTAACAACAACGAGGTGGAATCAAATTACCACTTATTCTACTTATCTCATTAGCTATGGCCTGGTCTGTCATACTATATTTTTTTAATTTGTTACTACAGGTTTGCGAGCACTACATTGGGCAAGGGATCACCTCCAGCTATCCAGACTGGACAATAGCAGCAGCAGGTACGGAGACCTATTTCAAGATTGGGTACGAGTATGGACGCTCTGTGGCAGGAGTCGCTCACATTGAGGTCGATTTCAATGAAGAAATGGCTGCTAATGAGACTGTGCCCGATATAATTGATGAATCGTCAGTAGTGGCTACGTCAGCTGAGGTAAGACTTTCAATAAATAATTAAATCAAAATAACTAAAATGGAAATGAATAACTTTGCCAGTTAATGCACTAGAGACCGCTAACAATATTATTTACTTAATCTTATTTGAACACCAACATTATAATATATTGTGCCTTTGTTCATGTTTCAGGTAATGGAGGAACTTGGGCTTGAGGAAGCTGACCTGCACGAGCCTGATGAAGGTGAAGATCAGCATGGATCGACTCTATCCAGCTCCACCCACACCAGCACTACCACCCACACCAGCACTTACTGCACTAGCACCACCCCAAGCTCTGCTACAGCTAGCACCTCATCTTCTGCTGGCTCCACCTTCAGCTCTGCTGCAGCTAGCACAAGCTCCGACACACATGACTGGAGAAACGTGCCACTGCCCGAAGCCACACCTCGACGTCATCGTAACGTTCCACGACTTCGTGCAATGGGAGGACAGATTATGTGTGTGCCTCCAGACTTCAATGAAGCAATGCTGGCTATTTGGGAGGAACTGTGGTGTGCAATGCCATAGACCAGTAATACGTCGCCAAAGGTCCAGGAGCTCCTGAAATTGTACAAGGAGCGATGCAAGGAGGAGTTGGGTCGACCGAGGACTTCCTCTGAACCTCCTCCAGCATTGTTACCAGTCTCATTTGCCCAAGCAAAAGACTGGATTTTAAAACAACAGAGATATCGATCACAGGCTATTGAAAGTGGAGCTGTCAATGAGGAAGCTCGCTCAGTAGTTACTAAATTGAGTTTCTCCTTGTCAGTACAGGCATCAGCAGCTATGGAGCTCTTGAAACAGCCTGTGCAGCAAGCCACTCCAGTCTTTATTTCACCAGCGCTGTCACTTGGACCAGAGCCAGTCACTGCTGAAGAGAGAGCACAGGAAAGGAGGGAGGAACAGGCATGCAAGAGGACAGAATTGACCCCAAGGACTGGTGGTAAGGAAAAGGCAAAAGCACCCAAGCAGAAGAGGGCCCTTTCTCCAGAATCGCAGCAGAGGAGAGAGAAAGCATTGGCTCGCCTACAGGAATTGGGTGTCCAGCCACTTCCGGTCAGTTTAAAGTTTAATTAATAATCTAAATTATACACCTTGGCTAATAACAATGATAACAGCAACAACAGTTTAGTAATAATAATGTTAGTTGTATTCATAATAATAATGGTGAATAATAGTATTTGGTGTAATACTAGTTAGCAATAATAACAGTAATATTATATATATACTAATAGGAGTAATAATAATAGTAATAATAGTAGTAATAGTAATAATAGTAGTGATAATAGCGGTATTAGTAATAATGGTTATAATAGTATTAACTATATTAGTATTAATAATAATAGGGATAGTAGTAATTGGTAATAATAGTAACAATAGTGGTAGAAATAATAATAATATTAATAACTATAACAATAATAATAATAATAATAATAATAATAATAGTAATAGTAATAACACTTGTGCTTCCTGTATTGAAGTCATGGAAGAATTCTTACATCAAAAATGAAAATAAGTATTGATTGTGGATTTAAGCATGAGGTCAGACAATGTGTACAAAAACTTTTGTCATTTTAATTACAATATTTTTTTCACAATTTTATAGGAATCTGATATAGTAGGAAAGCGTCTTTGTCACATTTGTGGACAATTTCGTACATCTAAAGATGTTACACCAGATGGAGAAGTCCACCGAGTACTTGGACGATCAAACAAAATTTGGTGCCTTTACGCTGATGACAAAGAGGTATTACTGCAGTTTGAGAAAGAGAAGAAGGAAAGAACATTCGGCTACATGAAAGCCAATGAGGCAAAAAGGATGAAACAACAACCTGAGTAATACCAACTGCCATGGCACCAAATCACATCATTTTGCTCACTTCACTTCGTTCTACTCCACAACACATTCCACAGCACTCCCACAACACTCCCACAGCACTTCAACATTTCCACAACACTTCTACTGCACTTCCACAGTACTAATAAGCAGCAACATTCTACAGCACTGCAAAAGATAAGTTCATGTTTCTATATTATTCATCCCCTTGAATATCCTCACATCATAGCTTGGTACAACATAAATAAATCTCACATGAGAAAGGATCATCACTGGAAGCCATAGTGTTGAATCAATACTATGGCTTCCAGTGATGATCCGATACTTCCCAAGTTCCTCCATTACCTGAAACGTCCAGCGGGTGAAGAAGAAGTCTTGCAGGTGAATAAAAGAAGTGCTAAATCCTGCAAGTGAAGAAAGGAAGGAAGCAAGGAAGCAAGGAAGCAAGGAAGCAAGGAAAATAAATATTGCAGGTGAAGAATAAGTCCTGCAAGTGAAGGAATGTCTTGCAAGCAAAGAAAAGAAGGAAGTTCTCACTGGTGAAGAGATGAAGAATAAGTCTTGCAAGTGAAGAAAAGCAATGAAGTCCTGCTGGTGAAGATGACCTGCTGGTCACAATTGGCAAGGAGATCGCAGCTTTAAGTGTACCAAGCTATTTTGTGGTGTATGCCATTAACCTCAATCTATACAGATTAATTTCAGAGTCTACTATTTAATTATGTATTTAAATATTTTTATGTTCTTTGCTATTGTTCTTTTATTGTTGATATGTTTATCTTTTAGATGAAAGCACTCTTGTTTCAATGAAGCCAGCCATGGAGACTGAGGAGATGTGTGCAGTACTACCTTTTCGTGATGGTGTTGGCTGAGAACTCGACTATGCCAGGTTGCTGACAGTACTGCCTACAGTTTGCCCACATCCGCTGAATACAACCGAACTTCCATGCTTGTTTCATTCAATCTTCAACTTATTAATTTAATGTACCCTCAATCGTTCAAATACCCTTCAATCTATTTTTATATTAAAATAATCATGAAAATTTGAATATTAAAGATTAGTTGAAAATAATAAAAATTAGTTGATAAAGATTAGAAAGATTGAAGTAAGTTGAAAGAAAAAAAATAATAAATAAAAATTAGAAAATTAGTTAAAATAAATAAGAAATTAGAAATAAATTAGAAATTAAAAAATTAGTTCGACCGAATAATTTTTTTTTTTTCCTCTTTGTCTTTTTTTTCTTTTTTTAAACATTTTTTCACGTATTTCTCGTATTTTTTTTCTTTTTCTTCTTTTCTTTTTTTTTTTCTTCCTGGTTAATCCTCTCCAGTTTTCTGCCTTAATTCTTCTCTCTAACTCTTTCTCCGTCCTCTCTTCATTATCCTTCTTTCTCTTTCCATCACTCTCTCTCTGCCACCTCTGTCTTCTCTCTTGTTCCCTTCTTCTTGTGTCTCTTTCTCTCTGCCTCCGTCGTATCTCTTTATACCGTCTTTCCCTCTCTCTTCTCTCCCGCTCTCTCTCCCTCTGCGTTCTTTCAAACGCAATCCTCCTCCTCCTTCTCTCCAGTTCTCTAATAATAGCGGGGTTTTTTTAATGCACACATTTGCACATGAAAAACTGAGACTCTTGAGTGCATGCTGCTAATTACTACACAACTAACAAGCCTCGTTAATATCAAGATTAGCTTAACCTTCAAACATGTCTATTATGGCACTGGACAGCAGCAAGTGCATGCACTACAAGCATTAGCTATGGTGCTGATTCACAACTGACAAGTCTTCCTAATATCTGAATCAAGATTAGCTTGACATAATACTGCTAATGACTCTAGACAGCATGCTGCTATTTCACAACTGGCCAGCCCCACTAAAGATAGGCTTAATATATGCAGGAATATCTAAACAGTGTTGTGCTCACCTTCCTTCCCTGGCAGAAAAAAAACCTTGAGTACACTTGCTGCACAAATCTGAACATCGTACAAGACTGCGGAGTGCTGCGTCTGGGACCTGCTTTTCTAGCGTAGTGAGCGCTTGCGCTGCGGACAATGGGCGTTGGGAACTAGGTAATTGGCCACAAAAATGTTACACCCCCCCCCCCCCCCCCCCCCCCGAAGGCTAGGCTGCATGGGGGGGCTTAGCCCAAGATCAGTTTTCGGGGAAAAAACTGACACTTTATTTTTTATTTTAGAGTTTTTCACTTAGAAACTTTCTCCTCCTTTTTCTTTCTCTCTCTTCCCCCTTTTCCCCTCTCCTCTCCCTCTTTTCCCCATTTTTTTTCCGTGTCCATGTCTTTCCCCCTGTTCAGTCCTTTATACCTCAGCCCAAACTTAGAGAGCTCAATCTCTAGCTGGCAAAGGATGCGAAAGTACAATAAAATATTTTTGAGAGGGCCGTGTGTTGCCGGTTTTCCTGTAGATGGTCACATTGAAGGTTGATAAAAATGTGCTTAGCAGTCACAGCCACTAGAGGATTGTGACAAAATTTTAGCCCTGTGCTAATCTTTATACAAACATGTATATTCTAAGCTTGTTTAGCAAGTTCAACCATGAATACATGTTTGTTAAAATTCAATTTCCACATTATGGGATTAATTGAGCATGCTGCATGTGAAGGGGGGTTATTTGCTTAGCCAATAATGGAATTATTATTCTCAATTAATTTTAAAATTTTACAAAGTTGAAATGTACTTAGCTATTTATTTTTTGTCCTTCAATCTACAATAATTTATTATTAAATAATTTGCTATTGTTTCAGTTGAAGAGGTTACTACCCAGTTACTCATCAAGTAAACCTCAACTGGAGACACCACCTGAACTGGACACACCAGGAGGAGAAAACGTTGAGGTGAATACTGGGAGAATTTATTTGGAATTCACTGTAGAAGAACAATTGTTGTTTGAACGACGGTACGAGGAAGGCTACGATGTGTGTGACGACAGATATTCTGCCTGGCTTGTACAAGAGCGAGGGTTGTCGCCATGTTCTTCAATGATTATGTGTCCTCAAGTTGATATCCCATCACTGTCAGATCATCCACTATCTCTGGATCCAACCATCAAGACCCCACCCTCCTCGAGCCCACCTGTGTCTAGCTATATAGACTGCAGTCATTACTATTTCACTTATTCCTAATTGGAATAATAAGAGAATAATAAGAACATTTATAGAATAATATGCTATTCTTTTGAAATAATATAACATTTATTGAAATAAAAAAAATTCTAAAAGTTTCAAGCATAATCTGGCAGGCCCTACTAGGCAGGCCCTACTAGGCAGGCCCTACTATAAATATAGGTAGGCTCGCTCGATATTTGTGCACAAGCACACCACTAGTTTATATATGTTCGGACGTACGTGTGTCATTTTGTACTCTGACCCTCTCGTACTTTTGCGTTAGCTCTGTGTTCTACCCAGTCCAGAACTTCACTAAACTGAATCCTCTGCTTATTGGCCATTACCCTTATCACCCTAGAAATTGAATTGTTTACAACTTTGAATTGTTTACCGCTTTGAATTCTTTTGCTGGTGCAACTTACTGGAGTTCCATTTCTATTTTAGTTAGTAGCGGTGGTAAGTTAATACGCTATTTGTCACAGTTGTAAGTCCTACACAACAGTATTTATTTGAAAATTCATTGTCCACCAGAATAACCACTAAGGTAAGTATTACATAGGTATGTCTAGATGTGTGAAAGTATTGTGCTTACAGCTAGTAGTAGCTAAGAATATCACAAAGAAAAAAGTTTAGATAAGGTGATTTGATTTTGCTGCTTTTCAAACATTTGTGGTATAGTAATTTAACAATTCGAATTTATTTTAGTAATAGGAGTTTAAATCAATCGTTTAACAATAGAGTAGTTTTAGGCTCGCTAGCCATTTGTGCTCAAGCACACCACTAGTTATATAGATGAATTGGCCAAAATTTGATACAGTAAATACTGCTACAAAAGTGACAAAGTCTATTAGCATATTAACTGCAGTAATTGGGTTGCCTTAGCTTGGAGAGAATCCCCCATATGGCCTAGGATGATTCTGCATGTGGTTACTGGCATGACTATTGAAATATGCTACTCTAACATTTCAAGTTTCATCATTTCACACTTTGACTTTTGTAAAGGCTAAGTGATAATGAAACAAGGAGGAGATTGAACATCATGATATGGATATTCCACCACTTTCATCAAAATTTAAACAGACTAAGCTGTTCAGTCTTTGGATGACGTTAAGATATTTTTGGACTAAAGTGGTTGTTCTAACATAGCACTAAGTGCCTCATCTGTCATTTCTGAGCTGGCAACTTGCATTATAGCAACCTTAAGGGAACTACGTTTCGAAAATTCTTTCATTAACATCTCATGTTATGACAAGGTCATAATCTCACACCTCGTAATCTCACACTGTATCACGCATTGACACTACAGTAGTTATAGCATCAGACTTAGCTGATCAATTTTCTTGATTGTATAGCTACCTTCTTCTGGTGAAGCCTACCCAACCAGGTTAGACCAGCTGATAAAATATCAGCTGGGGATGTGGGGAGCGGCTAGAGAGTTTTATGGCCAACTTTATACCATGAGTTATCAACCATATTTTCTCTTGTCTCTGTCTCGTGAAATTAAATAAGCGTGCAAATATTTCGCCATAATACACTCTGACTCAGGTAAAAAGTACTATTTGTATACAATAAATCTATGTCTTCAATTCTGTTTGGGTAGGTGTGTGTTAAGGGGCATACAGGGGATTACATGCTACTCTTTTCTAGTAATGAGCCTGCTTGTCAAGTTCCTTGGCAATAATTTATTGCAGATTATTTGTTGAACAAGTTAGAAATGATTAGCAGAATAGAAATAACTATAGGGAGGTTACAAATGCTAGAAAGTGGGCTCACAGAGTTGCACATACAGCAGAAAAAAGATAAAATGCATAAAAATAAAAAACTGGGCTCCATATGAAGCCAAAATTGGTTCTACTATAGAGCAGGTAAGCTATGTAGTAGCTAGCTTGATGAGTCTGTGTCCCTATTATGCTCTCATTATGAGCCAATGCTAAATTTTAAATATTAAAATGCTAAGGTTTAACTTATTTAATTTTAAGTAGTGAAATTGGAAATACAATCATCACATAGTTTCCCTACTTTTACAGTTCCCATTTTTTTTCGGAGCAACCCTTTATCTCCAATTTTAACATTATAAATGTTTTTTTTATTACTGTCAATGTATGATTGTATAATACATAAAATAAAAACTAATCACAATTACATATTTTTAATCTCCATCTTTATTGGACTAAAACTGTATGCATAGGTTCACCTCGTTCAGCTCTAGTGTATCCATCACAACAGGTAGTGAAAGTTTCACAAGAAACACAATTTATGTGTGATAGTCAATCTATTGTAAGGTGGAAATTTATGGATGAAGATTTACCACATAATGCTTTTGTCCATGGTAAACTTAATTGAACTTTAATGATAATCAATGCCCAAAAAAGCAACCAAGGAGCTTATAGATGTGATTATTATATTGATAACACAGAAATTAAAACAGATAGCGGTTTCTTACTTGTAATTGGTGAGTATAGTATAGTAACTTGGCATACTGTACATGAGATGTACAACTTTTAATAGAAAGTTTTATCTGTGAGTTACATTAATTATAGTGAAAGTACTGACATATGTATTGGTGTGTTGAGATAGTAACATTATAATATACAATCCATAAAAATTGTCCATTAAGAGTATACTGGAATTTTGAAGCTGTGTCTTTGTTGGAGTCCAAGAGTGAACTGTGTATGACTTTGTTTATGAAACTTTAATTAACACCTCATTCATAACCTTAACACCACATATTTATACACACTTATGGTAGTCTACCAGCATGCTATACTTTTTCCTTTTTCCTATGTACTTCCTATGTACTTGACTTCCATCACCCCACTAGTTCATGCCTATAAAAGCAATGTTCAACCAGTCATTTTTCAGTTTTTTGTTTTTCATTCAGTTACTATTATATCAACCAACATTTACCTAACCATTGTGAGTGCAGCTAGCTATAGCTACTATACAGTCAACTGGATATCTATCAAAGTTTGGCTGCATTCAGTCTTAGACTATACCATTTGCTGCAGCTTACTTTACCCCGAATAGTAAACCAATAAGGTAATGGGCTGGGTTTGACAGCAATCAGCTTCTCCTAAAGATCGGGAGGTCATATTTTAGTTGTGAAATAAGAATAGGAATGACTCCAAACTTCATATACTGGTAGACCTTGACTAAAGGAACAAAACCCTTGTTTTAAATTTTTTCAAAAAAAAAATGCCAGCAAGCTGCCCAGAAAAGCAAATGACAAAATAAAACAGATTCTAGAAAAACTAAAACGATGTTTTTGACGACAATCTGCTAATGAGGCAGAGGAGGAAGAATCAGCTCCCAGCAACGGTACCGATGCAGGAGTTTTGGATTTTATACTTGTGGCTTCAGAAGCTTGTAGGGGAAAATAAATACAGTACCAACTTCTATTTTTTTTATACAGTTAGTCCACTAGCAGTGCTCTTCAGGGTCCGCTGTCATAGCCCTACAAACAGTAAGGAAAAGTTTGTTAGTCCTAGCAACCAGAATCTAATTAACACCAAAAATATGCGTGGGTGTTGTCGCAGCACCCTGAAGCAGGGAAATAGAATCATCACAGTTTCCATACTTTTAAGATTTGCAGTTCCCCTTTTTGGTGGACAACCCTATATCCCAATTTTAACATTAAATGTTTTTTTTTTACTAGTTGTTAATGTATAATTAACTAGTAATACACAAAAATAATACCAATAATAATCTCCTTCTGGGAACTAACTTAGTGTTAGTATCATAAATAATGTTGATGTGGCTAGGATATTATTTTTTGTACTAAAATTGTATGCATAGATTCACCTCATTCAGCACTAGTGTATACATCACAACAGGCAGTGAAAGTTACACAAGAAAACAAGATTTATGTGCAATAGTTAATCGATTGTAAAGTGGTAGTTTATGGATGAAGATTTACCAAATAATGCTGTAGTCAGTGGTAAACTTGATCGAACTTTAATGATAATCAATGCCCAAAAAAGCAATCAAGGAGCTTATAGATGTGATTATAAGATTAATAACACAGAAATTAAAACTGATAGCGGTTTCTCGTTTGTAATTGGTGAGTATAGTTTAGTAACGGGCTTTCTGTTTATTGTGATATACAACTTCAATAGAAAGTTTTATCATCAGTTAGTTGCATTAGTCACAATGAAAGTACTGACATTATATATTGGTGTGCTGAGATAGTAACAATACAATTGACAATCAATGGCAATTGTCCATTAAGCCTATATGGGGATATTGAAGCAGTGTCGCATTTTTGTGGGTGTGATAGTTTGATAAGTTAGAGGGTGTTTGCTTGTACTGAAAGGTAACTTACTATAATTCAATAAAGAATAATAAATTAAATCAAATTTTCCAAAGAATTAATATTATGTTCTTAAAACTATGAGTTATTTTCATAAAATAACCCAAAACTAAACCAACCAGAGATTGTCCCACACCAAGAATACATCTGGATCAATAAAAAGACGTGGAAAAGGATATAGATCTGTAGCTTTGTATGTGTGTGATGAAGCAGTATCTGATGAAGAAATACCGCATTATCGTCATGTGGTCAGATACTGCCAGGCTGATGGACGTTGGAGTGGAAGTCAACCAGTTTGTAAGAGTAAGCTAAACCTTCAAGAGCAAAGTATTAAGTTATACTGCAAAATGGTTTTATTACTTTTACTGTCTGTTTTGAAATGGAATAATAAATATTAGTTTATCTATAATAATTGTTATATATAATTATATTTAAGATTACTCAATGTGTTTTTAACTTGTAGGATTAAGCAAAACTGATACTATATTTTGTTAGAAATCATTGAGAGAACAGCTCAAAGTATGTTTCCCAATACTAACATATACTGTGTTATTTTTATCTATCACTCGATGTTGTCATAATGACTTAATTTAACATGCAAAATCATATCAAGAAATGTTTACATTAATTGTTTAAATTGTAGTGGTAATATCTGAAAGTGTTCAATGTTGTGTAAAGTTGTGAGTACTCATATAATTATAAAGCTCTTTTTATGTAAATCAAGACACCCATCCAATTGATACTTGCACAATGCACCTTTGAAAGTTGAGGTTAATTGTTGTTTTTTATAGTGAAAGTTGATATTGAACATTTGAGTAAACTCATTCAAGCTGTGTTGCTGAATTTAAGAATCATAGAGCATCCTCATCAGATCTATATAAGCCAAATTATCGTTAGGCATTACTATTCATTTGTAGCTATAATAATAATGCCCACAAGATAATGTTTATTACTTTGAATATTGATTATTTCAAAAAGTTAGTCCAATATACAAAAAGTACAACAAATTCATAAGCACAATGTCACTGTGCTTTCTTGCTGAACTTCTAATAATTTCTGTATAAGAAATAAAACATCAATCTGGTAACACTTTTGCAGTTAGTCTTTCAAAAATTTTGAAGAGGACTAGCTAAATAAATGTCCATACTAAAGTGACATTTTAAATTTCTGTAACTAAAACCATACCATAATATCTAACTTAAAATATACTTCATGTGTGAATAATTTCACTCTTCTGACTTCTTCAATTTTTCAGGATTGTTGTCTAATTACCATATTATATGAAAGAAAATACCCACTGCATTAAATAGCTTATACATAATTATACAATTATATATATATAAATATATATATATTATATATTATATATATTTATTTATTCCACCCTAGATATCTTCACAATGATATTTTTAGGTACATGACCCGTGAAATAACTCATGATAGTTCACGCTGTTTTTCATGCTATACTGCCAAGCTCATTACCCCTGTAGTTATAGCAACCGGCCAAATTTTCAATTTCTCGGGGTTTTACAGCTACCTTCCTCCTGTGTACCCTGCTCTTTACCCTGCTCAACAGAGTCAAAACAGCTGCTAAAATATCAGCTGGGGGTGTGGGTAGCTCCTATAACCAACTTTACATTGTGAGTTACCCTTCATCTAGTACTAACTACAGTAGTGAAGATATCTAGTGTGGAATAAACCACTTATGACACTTGTCACAGTGATATGGCAAGATATTTCACTCTCAGGCTTCAGTTTCACTCTCCTCTGACTCGTGAAAATAAATTAGCCTGTTCTGCCATATTACACTCTGACACATGTGATAAGTACTATATCTGCCATATTACACTCTGACACATGTGATAAGTACTATATATATATATATATATATATATATATATATATATATATGTATATATTTGAACAAAAGTAATGTACAATAAGGTGGCATTTTTTCACATGCATAATTTTATTTACATAATGATTATTTTCACTTATGAAGTATTGCGAACTTCAAATACACCACATTTAATTTTTTGATACATTGTTATCAATGCTTCACTTGCTTTTACAAGATTGTGGGGTACCACTCCAAGTTCCATCCACCTGACAGTAACGAACAGTGCGAGCGTTCAACAAGTCTGAATCTGAATCATCGCAGTCATAGACAGCCACTGACTGGTATCCTTTCCTATATACTTTAACAGATCCATGTTTTAAATCAGGCTTTGGACAATTTCTTTCTTTCAGTGTTGCTTGGCGTTCAGGTGCTAAAATGATAGTGTAAAATTTGGTTAGCGGTTTTTTTTTGCATAACAATGTAACAAATTTTAGTTCCTTATGACATGAGTGCAACAATGAATTGCACATTATTGGACTAGCCAATGATGGTAATAACTCTATTTAAAGTAATTTTTTACAAATGTTTTAGTGTTTGAGACATTAATACCAAGTACATATTATATATTACTCACGGTCTACTTTAAGTACAGCCATGAAAGTATCTGTATGTGTATATAGCCTATCTCTCAGGATGCATTCATAGGTGCCTTCATTAAACATTCTAACATCTGTTATTGTTAAAATACGGTCCAGTTTTCCACTGACTTTTGCATTACGTGGCAAAACATTACCATTTTTACCCCACCTCTTCGTTAATTGAGAATCACACATAAATCTTACAGTGTCACCAATCTCAGCTGATTGAACTGATGGATATACTCCTGAATGTACAGAGCCTACAGAGTTATAATCAAAGGTCAATGCTAAACTACAATGTGTATAGTTCTGATATGATAGAATATGTAGGAATCAAAGTAAGGTCAATAATGTATAAAGATGTAATTGTTTAACAAAACTAAAAACAATAAGCTTATTAACTGGCCCTTTTGCCATAAACTAAAATGATAAACTGTTTTTACCTACTGGTGAACAACCTGCCACTTGAAATCCCCTTTGTACATATTTGCTTGGAGGCTGTCGGTGATAATGACAATTAATAAAAAGTATCAGCTACCTCTGGTTATTGGAACACGTTTGGTCATTGTGATGCAGGTTGATCATTATGAAGGTAAAATGTGACGGTCGTAGAAGTTGTGGGTTGTAAGTGGCTAGAAAACTGGTGGCTAAAACCAGGAGTCCTGGGTTTGATTCTCTGGCGACAACTAAGATTATTTCACATTTTGCCTTTGCTTCACTCTAGATCCATTTAAGTTAAGTGAGAAAGTTTTAAACTTTCTCTTACAATTCCTTTATGTTACAACTTATTACCTGTGAATTAGCTCAAGAATTTGAATCGACGAATGACAGCAGATTGATTTTATTAAGGCTGAATGTTTGGGTATTAAAACAAGTAATTATTCCCTCTGATTTATTTGAACAAGGATATGATATTTAACTGCTCACAGTTTAAATTACTGCTCAATTTGCTGTACTTGTTGCTACAATTATGTTACTCACTAACACAACTAAACAGTTACCTTTTTGCTTTAGTATATAGATCACTGTGAATGGTATGCGTGTGCTAGACCATGGGTAGGCAGCCCTTACTAGTCCTTCACACATATATATTCCTTCATTGGATCTTTGAAACCTGCTAATTCTCAATGATTTGTTCTTCATTATTTGTATATTATTTGGTAAACTTCCTTCGTTATATGTCCAGGTCAGAGGCTCATATAAATTGCTATCACCAACACACTTGATTGAGAAACTTACTCCTGGTTCATGAAATACAACTTGAATAAAATCTGAAATGGAAATATTTTAAGATTATTAGAATAAATCATAAAAAGATATTCTTAGATAAAGGAATGTTCAATTCATACTTTATCACTGCATCCTACACTAGTACGTAGTTTCGTGTAGCCAGTAGCCATTGGTAAAAGGTCTGGCTACGCGAGAAGCCTAAAGGGCATTTTCAATAATGCGTGGCATATGGTGGGCGTGGTTTCAAGCGTAATTCTGGTTGGCAAAAAGTAGTGTTCTGGAAATTTGGAAGATGCCGGTGATTTTGTAAAGGTAAAGGAAGCAAGGTTGTTGTTGTTTTTCCTTGAGAATTAAAGCTTAGGAAACTGTGGGTATTGACTATGAAAAGGAAGGCATGGTCTCCTTCTGCTCATTCATACATATGCAGCCACCATTTGTGAAAGGTTAAGGAGAATTTTTGTGTAGTGCCAATGTATACATACATACATAACTATTGCTTGGTTACAGGTCATCCTTCATCTAATCCTGAAGATGTTGATTACGTCCCCAGTGTATTTGTCTTCAGTAACCCCAGTCAGTGCAGGAGAGAAAAGTGTAAAGAGAAAACTATTGAAAGTAATCATCAAATCCAGTTAGCCAAAGAAGCTGCAATTCCAAGGAATATAGGGGTACAAGCTGTAAGTGCTACTGCCAGTGTGTTAGTCAGCAAACAGAAATTCTAGCATCTAAAAAAAAAACTCAAGCTGACATTAATTTACAGTGCACCAGTGCATGCAGTACTGTTAATGCATCTTTCTTGATGGAAAATGATTCAAAAACTAAGTTTTACACAGGTTTGCCTAAATGGAGTCTTTCTTCATGTATATTCCTTTTTGTCACCACATGGTGTATGTTAAAAAACTAAACTAACTTTGCAAGATGAGCTTATGGTAGTCTTAATGAAGCTTCATCTCAATTGTACTTTTTCAAGATCTGGCATTTAGATGAGGAGTATCACATAGCACAATTTCAAGTATGTTTTATAAATGGATTAATATAATGGATGAAGTATAGGTTCATTACTACGTAATACACTTTCTGGTAGTTTATTTATTAGCTTTCGTAGTAGATTATAACTATAAATAGTCAAAACATTTCGACCCGTAGGTCTTCATCAGTTGACAAAAAAACACAATACTAAAAATGACAAAAAAACAAAACCAGTTCAATAAAATGCAAAAACCCTGAGGATGCACTAGTTATAGTGATGCTATAATTGGTTGCCATGTTGGATTTAACTCCAGGCCATTGTCCAAGTTAGATGTTGATGGCAGGCAACTATGAAATCCCGTGTATGGACTGCAGTATGGTATATATAGGGGAAACAAGACGTACACTAGACAAACGTTTAAAGGAACACCAATATGCAGTAAAAAGGCATGATGAGAAGAATGGTATAGCTGTACATGCATGCATGGAACAGTAATCACAAAGTAAATTGGTTGGAGGCCAAAGTGAAAGAGAGAGTTGAGAACTACACCAGAAGAAGGATTACTGAGGCAGTAGTGATCCAAAGCCTGCCATCAACATCTAACTTGGACAATGGCCTGGAGTTAAATCCAACATGGCAACCAATTATAGCGTCACTATAACTAATGCTTTTGCATTTTATTGAACTGGTTTTGTTTTTTTGTCATTTTTAGTATTGTGTTTTTTTGTCAACTGATGAAGACCTACGGGTCGAAACATTTTGACTATAATCTACTACGAAAGCTAATAAATAAACTACCAGAAATAATGGATGAAAATGAAATTTCTGATTATGTGGCCTTAGTGGGAAATTTTAAAGCACAATATGCCCCAGGTATATAAAGATATAAGTGTTCCAAACACAGTAGGTATTATTGACTGTGCTGAAGCTTTTATTGAAACATACTTACTGGATTTCAAGCTCGAGCAAAAACCTACTCTGATTACAAATGGCACAATACGGTTAAATTTCTAATTGCTGTTACTCCCTGTGGTACAATATTTTATGTATCTAAATGTTGGGGAGGACGGTATACGATCGGTATTTGACTAAGCAGTGTGGATTCTTAAAGTTTCTTAAACCTGGTGATGTCATACTTGCAGACGGATTCAATATTGAAGAGGATTTACAATTTTATGGGGCTAAACTAGAAATCCCAGCATTTACAAGGGGAAAGAAACAATTACCTGTAGAAGACGTTGAACGTTCCAAATGCCTGTCCAGAGTACGGATACACGTTGAACAAGTGATTGGACTTCTCAAGATGAAGTACAAAATTATAGAAAGTTCCCGACATCTTAGTTTGATCAAGAGCAGTGTGGATAAAGACACCGCTAGCATTGACAAAATTGTTACTGTATGTTCTGCTCTAACTAATTTATCTCAATCTATTGTAAAATAATTTTTATAGCAATAGCAATTTTTTTTTGTAATTTATGTACATTTTAATGTTCATCTGCATAACCTAATTAAATTTTATCTTAATCTATTGTAAAATAATTTTTATAGCTATAGCAATTTTTTTTGTAATTAATGTACATTTTAATGATCATCTGCATAACCTAATTTGACAATGAATAATGAAACATTATTTGCAGTTGGAACAATACCAGTTTCCCCCTTGGCTTTCGATGTAAGTTAATATAGCTAAAATGAAACCACTCTATTGGACAGTCTGGATTATCACAAGCAATCATCTTTCCACATTCTGGTCCTCTGCAGATGCAATAGATATCATCTGTTCCTTCAGTTGTTATACTTGATTTAAGAATAGTTTCTTGCTCTCCCTCACCACTAATATTGTAAGTTAATATCTCTGGAAGAACAACTACAAAAAATTGATCAAGGGCAGGCTTCATTTCAGTGAAAATGTTAGCATCATACTCCAGTCGCTCAATGTGAATGCCTTTAGTTGTCCAGCACACAAAATCTCGATATTCTTTGCCACACACTGCCATTTGGCCTTGTACTTGTATGTAATAATCATGATTATAATTAAGCACTATCTCACCATAAACAAAAACTGGGGTCAATCACTTGGTGTGGATGTTCTTCTCGATACTTATAGGGACACTTGATTTCTACTAAGCCAGAGCCACAACAGTCGCATACAACCAAACCAGCAAGTGATGCTCCTAATGAGAATGTTCAGTACAGACTATCATCAGTCCTGCTGCATGGCACTCAAATGAATCATGCTGCAGTGAAATCAAATCAATATATTGTTGTCGAGCTACACTCTCGTGTTCTACACCCCACTTCAATGCTGGAACCTTGCTGGTTACTGGAGAATTGTACTGCATAATACTTTTTAATAAGCTTTTTGACTTGTTAATTCTTGCATGAATAACTCTTGCCAATGTAGAAACTGTTAAACGTCCCTTCCTGTGTTGAAACCATAAACTGCTTAGGGCTTGCAGCTTAGTTGATTGTTTCAAGTATTCTGCATGTTATCTTCATACTTTCAAAATTAGTTTTACACTTTCTTTCCAATTCCACTGCTGACAATTGCTTGTTTTTTTTTCATCAATCTGGAAGACATGAATTACTTTTGGGGGCTGACACTAAATTAAGGGCACTGTAAGTCTGAGAACAGCTGACTATGGGTGTATATCTTTCAATTCCTCCAAAAAGGATGCTTTTTCTTCTTCAGTTGGAGTACATGTAGATTTACAGGTTATAGACTGGGGCTCTTCTGAAGTAGATTATGGCTAGGAAATTTTAGTTTGGTGAAATTAATTTTTGCTACAGGTGAAGGTAAAACCTATGGAATAATTTCTTACCGAAAAAAGTGAATAGCTACTAACTGGGTATCTGGAATATGTATTATTCTAAGAACAAGCTTGAGCAGTAACAGCAGTGTAACCATTACATAAGGCATATTTCACCTTGAATAGTATGGCAGCAATATGAGAGCATGCTTCTCCCAGGCTGTATAGATAGCAGTAAACATTTTAGATTATGCAAAAAAGCATCCACAACAATTGAGTAGCTACACTAAATAATGTCACCCTGCCATATGCATGTGCAGTGAGCTGAAATGATAGTTCCATCTCACTCTTCACAGCAATCCAAGAATGGAGACAACTATCAGGTGAACCTTGACTGGGATTGACTTTTGCCTTTAAAATACACAAGTCCTTGAGTTTCCTAATCAGTATATTCTTATATGGCCACTTTGAAAATAATTGTATACATCATGTTACTTCCAAGCAAACAGTTCTTCTTGTGTATACAGTCCAGGTCTTCTAATAAAATATTCAAATATATGTTCATACTCCACATCTGGCCAGATACTCATTGATACTCTCCATAAAGTGTGAATATTTGATTCACTGTAGGGATCATCTTCTCTTCTAGCCCAATTAATTTAAGTATCTCTACGAATCCAGCCTTAGCTGGCTGTTGCAAGTCTTGAAAGTATTTACTCATGCTGCCACCGGTCTGTTGCCAACCACTCACGCAAGTATGCGCATTATATGGAGTTGTTATGGCTTCCGCAAATGCCCTATAAGAGTGATGACTCCATTGCTTATGCTACAATATTTGAACCTTACAAAACAATTGTGCATTTCCCTTCGCCGTTTGGTAATACAGAGCAGTCAATGGAGATCTCTTTTGTTTGGTCTGATAATCACATAAGTTGTAGCTTTATAATCCTATAACTCCTCAAAATCTACAAGAAAACTCGCTCTTTTATATTCTAGCTTGATTAGATAATCTCCAAAAGTAAAGTTGGGCTTGAAGAATTTTGTACTTCATTTTATGATATCATACTAAATGTTCTGTCACATTTTTAAGTTGCTGGTTAAGAGCAAGCTAGTACTGGTATTTTTAACTTGCTCAAATTAATATGTGATCCTTTGTTGACATGTAATATCACAGTTGTGTTTTTGCTGCATAGATCCAGATAATAGTTTGTGGCCTAGTATAATACATGCACCTACAAACACATCATCTATTAATATATATGAGACGCAATATTTTTCTATATTAACTAATGTGCTTGCAATGGAGAAGTATATATCTATATAGTTTCTCCACTATGTTCTGAAACAACTGCATCCATTTTATTTATGCAATTGTTCACATATTTAGGAACTTATGCCATATCCCATTTGCATCAAAAATTTGTACAGTGACAAGGTTCATCTTTTCTCTTTCTGGTCATTTATGGCTATTCTTGAATGGCCCAGATTCCATTTGCTGAATAATTGGTAATCAGTAATACATAATATCTTTTTTTTTTCTTGCAATAGCTATGTATAATATGTAGAGAAAGTAGACGACCCAAATTTCCCCAAAATAAATTTTCTTGATAGGACATTATGATACAAGTTTGATTAGTAGTACAATAAGGAAGCATAGTTGCCAACTTTCTAAAATGAAAAATCGGGATAGGCCACGCCCACTAATTAACCGTCATGAATATCATTAAGATAGCATGAATATTGCTGAAAGAAATTAAGAGCCCGAGTGTTCCAGTCTGTGATTATAGAAGATAATGCCAGGGCTACGAGAAAATCTGCTAAGTCGTTGCTAAGCTTCGGCACACTACTTCGCGTTGCTTAGGTTCAGAAAGCTAGCTATGGTATTACCCTGAAAGACACCTACAGAGATGTCAGTAATGGTTGTGAGTCAAACAGGAATAGACATACATACACTATATTTTGACAAGCGGAAGTAAACAACAGAAACAACTGAATTTAGCTAATAATCTTGATCAGAAAGGAGTAATAAGTGAAGTTCTGTGTCATTTCTTTGTTCTATTTGATACTTTCCAGGTCTATTTTTCGCTTGAGAACACAACTGACGTCCAACAGTCTACCAAAACAGCCTGGCTATTTATAGCTACTTGTGTTCCAACTCTGGATCCTGAATATCACTGAATAATCACTAACCTCCTTGAGAAGACTTCAGCCATTCTTGATTCACTCACCTGTACCAAATGATGAACTTTTGCTGCTGTGCTATTATTTCATACAACAATATTTTATTCTTTGTTTCAGTGTTTTCAACCAAGTTTATATGAAAAATGTTTTATAGTAACCACCCTTGTAGATATGCTGTACAGATAGCTATACCACTACACAAACCACTGATATCAAGCAGACTAACTTGCAGACTATTGTGTGCAGCTGTTGGCTAATAGTTATTAACCCCCTTTGTTGTAGGGATCGAGTATTTGGCGGTACGTGGACCTTAATAAAGGGTACTCTATTTCGAGTATTTGACCGATAATTGGTTAACTCTATCAGAATTCCGGGAAATCCTATTGCAAACCGGGATTCGGGAAAGGCTAAAAAAACCGGGAAAGGCTAAAAAAAACGGGAAACTGGGAAAGGCTAAAATAATCGGGATAATCCCGGCAAAACCCCCGCAAAACCGGGATAGTTGGCAACTATGAGGAAGTCACAACAAAACAGTCTCAATTTTTTTAATTGAAGTGCAGCTTTCACTCCAGACATAAATCTGAAGTCACTAGGTATATATCCAGTGGGTGGGTGGGTGGGTGGATGGGGGATAAAATGAATACCATACACTACTCCATTCAAGTGTCACTGCTTGGTGGGGCACTTGCTAGTAGGACAATATTACTTTCAATTATTATTGCATTTTTCACTAGTCATGTAAAGTTTTAATAGAAATGTTTCAACCATTTTCCAATGGCCATCATCATTATGGATGACATTTCAGTGAAGTAAAACAATGTCCACAAGAAATTTTTCTATGACCGAGTTATAACTAACATCCATACCTATACTTGACTAAAATCCTCACTCTACCTCAGAAGCTCTACTTGTATTAGAATAAATTTTATCAACATGACGACGAAGTTCCAGAGTAAGCTAATCTTGAAAAACAGAGATTGTGAGTGAACAATATTGTATACAGTGGAACCTCTCTACAAAGGCCATGTGGGGTCAAGTCTTTTGACCCTTGTAGAGAGTTTGGCTGCTTTCAGAGTTTATTTTTTATTGTAGTAGATCACTGTGGTCCATTTACGCTGGCTGTTGTTAAGAGTCAAGTTGTTCTTGGGAGTCCCTTTGTAGAGAGGTTCCACTGTAGCTACAGCACTATTAAAATGGGGTGCTTAAATAACACCCTGCTAGGTATTTACCAGGAGGCACATTCTGGACACCCCACCTTGAGCCGCCCTTATAACTTCTACACCATACATACTATAGCAAGTGAGCATAACAATGACTTCTATCCTTTAGTTTCTTTATTTCAAATATCGTTTAGTAATGACTAACTATGGAGACAATATAAAGCTTTTAACTGAGGTGTCCTGGCAGCGCCTCCTATATTAACACCACAACTAAGTTATCCCAACACCCCATTTTTAACGGTGAGTATATATGAAGCTGGCCTATTATTAGTGAGAGATAGCACGGGGTAACTTTTGCTATTAGGTATCTATAGCACTCTTAAAGCAATTGAAATAATACTTGGCTTCACCTGGTACTATTTCAATCTATTTCAATCGTGTTACTCTACTGAGGTTACCTGTAATTTCTCAACGTATTATTATTGTAATTATCACTCAATACATTGATGGTGGCCATTGGAAAATGGTTGAAACATTTTTATTAAAACTTTTTATGACTAGTGAAAAGTACAATATAATATTTGAAAGTAATATCTAATATACCTAGCCACCAAAGATTATTCAGAATAGCAAAAGTAGGACACAAATAGGACAGACTGCTGTATTACATACTTACTGATAACTTTTAGTTCCACTGTGGCTATATAATTTTTTTTAACAGCCATCGCATTTATACTGTCGACATAATGACAACTATAATTTCCATAGTGGTAGTTTTTTATTGAGGGTATTGTAAAGGTAGGACCCTGAAAATAATTAGCCGTAGAATATACAGGTCCATAATCATATATCCAAGTTGGAGGAGGTCTGTTTTTGAGAGTGGGTTTGTTAAATGAAATACTCTCACCTCTAATTACTTCCGCATAGGTAGGCATCAGATCTTCGAATCGATTGATCCCTGTTTTATAGCAATGTCAAAGAATATGCCAATTCAAAAGGAGTAATTTTATTTTGAACATGAACTATAGGCAACTTAACAAACAATAGATCACTCACAAATAGAATATGAACCTTAGCTACATTTCACACTAGCTTGAATACAGTAATGAAGAGAAGAGGAAAAACATAGTAACTTAACTATAGAAAAAATAATATCAAGAATTGAAAGATGTATCTGCTAGCCTACTCCAACCCTGAGAAAGAGTAGATGTATAAATGAAAGTAAAATTTTCACATCACTGCACAAGCAATTTAGTTATACTGTGCTGAAAGACATAACAAAAAATAAGTTATAGACCACAAATGGACCTCTCACAAACTGACCTCGAAAACAGCCTTCACTCATAAACAGGTCACACACAGACAGACTATAACACAGAAGATAGACTTATACACAACAGCAGTCTTCCAAAATTTTGTGAAGTACAGCAGTTAATGGGGGTGGAACAATCTTCAGTGTCAGATCTACCAGACACAATTAATAGAGACCACTTTAATTCTTACCCATACAGATGTGAGTTCCATACATTAAGTCATAATATCAAGCTCTCAAGAAGACATACCGATTTATCACACAAATTATGTTTCTTTCTTCGGTTTGAAGCTACAATTGTTCTGTATTTAGAAATTTAGCTGGCCATTAAAATGAAAGAGTTGAAGATTATACAATACGTTTCATTTCTACAAAGCAATTTTATTAGTCCGTTGGGGGGAACGGACAATTCAATTTTACAGCCAATACAAATAAAAAGAACCCCAGCAACCCGTCTGAAGTAAATTTGGCTGCTTCACATTCATTGACAATGCAATGATAATGACTGCTTCATCAACAGCGTGTTATGTTTAATCCACTGAGGTATGGACAATTCCTTTAGCTAAGCTGAGTTTAAGTACAAAAATAAAAGTAGAATGAGACAGAAAAAATGAATAAGTGCCAAAATACTATTGTGACAACAGGGGTGAACAATAGAGATAAGTGTGACAGGACACAATTAGTCAATGGAAACTGTCCAAGAAAAAACCAGAACGATTGGTACATAACTCTGCATAAAAAAATATTTGCACAATGAGAGGACTTACAGATCTTCTAGTTACCTAATTCAATTATTAATAGAAAATGACAGACCAGTGGACAAATACAAGGACAGACACAAGAAGATTAGTGCTGTATTCCTCTCGCACACTAGCGCCAATGTCAGGGATAGGGTGGCTTACTCTTACTGCACTATTGGAGAACTCCGCTAATTGTAGATTTTTAATTCTGTTGCAATGTTTTTAGCCATAGTCTTCCAATTTTTCTATGATTGTGTATCTTATACTACTTTACACATATGATTATAGGCAAAATGAAAAGTATTAAATACTCACTTCCTACAAAGACGTCTGCAAAAGCTTTAAATGGGATCATTCTTTCACCAGTTCCTTTGCATTCATATTGACCAGCAATAGAAGGGCTTGCATTGGGTATATAGATTTTATTTAGAAAGTAACTAGCATCTCTAACTAGATTCCCTTGAAATGTCCATTCAGTGTAAGAAGAACTTATACATTCCAAAACTATTGTTTTTCCAGTAATGACTGCCACAACGGGTGGAACAATAACGCCGTACTGTGCACTATTTACACCAACTTGAAGATAATATAAATAAAAAACAGGTAGCTTAAAATTTGACATTAATAATCAGAATTAAACATTAACACGGTAATTATGTATGACATTAATTAATGAAAGTATTAAAGAACTAAGTTTCAGTGCATGAAAAGTGTCCATTGACAATCATAACAAAATCGTAAATTAGCTATAATCAGTTGATAAATAGCTAGATAAATAGCTTGATCACCTCTACAGTCCCTTCAACTTTTTTCAACTCTAATTAACAGCTCAGTCTACAGATTTAGTTATGGTTGTCAATGATGATTGATCACCTCTACAGTCGGTCAACTTTTTTCAACTCTAATTATAACAGCTCAGTCTACCGATTTAGTTACGGTTGTCAATGGGCTTTTTTCAGGCAGTGTTTCCATTCCTGACACAGCTTTCATTTTAGGTTGACTCTATTAATTAGCACTACTACTAAGTGTACATCTCTCACACACTATAAATTGTTAGTAGAAAATGTCTTTGAGTTTATACATTGCTATATACTTTCTGAAATAGTGACAGAGGAGTAAAGTAATATAGCTACTAATTTAAGGAAGGTGTAACTTCAGAATTTAATATGATGGCAACATTAATTTTCTAATTGCAGTTACACACTTGGTAACATAGCCCTATAAATACTACCATGTCCTACCAAAGAAGAAAGTAGTGCATACAATCCATATTGATGTTAAAGACATAGTAACCATTCTATGTTATTGATCTGGCGAGAGCTAACAATCTATGAAGGGCGTTACGTGCAGAACGGCTGACCTCACGCTATGTCTGCGCGTGCGCTCTTGTTGTTCGCTTTCACCTTCAAGCCTAGCGGAAGAAATAATACTACCCCCAATTTCAGGTGGAAGTATCAATATAGATTAATCATTGAATACCCCAGAATACCACGAGTCCGTCGGCTAGCGTTTACAGGAGTGCCGAAGGCACAATTGTAAATGCCACCAACAGACAAGTGATATTCCCCAGTATCCAATGATGAATCAATTTATTGTGTATTGATCATGCACGAATGGCATGGGAACGGAGCAGCTAATGTAATGAAGTCTTTCGACTCTTTTATTTTTCTTCGATGAAGTCATTGAAAATGCTAATATTCAGGTGACATAGAAAGGAAAAATGAAACGCTAGAAGTACTACCATCTAGCGGTGAGAGTAAACAACCAGTCTTGAGGATGAGGAATTACGGAAGTTTTTAGAGAGCAAAAAACTGCAAAACTCAAAAAGAAAACATTATCGGACTTGAGAACGCGGTATATATAGTTTGTGCAAAGGGGTAGCTAAATAAATAGGGAAAAAGTGAGAATATTCTACCCAAAGAATTAGACACACTTCTCGGTCATTTCTATCGTAAGATGGGGACTGCAAGTGGTAGTCTTTATGAACCAAGCACTCTACTTCCATTCAAAGAAGTTTGGATTGTCATCTGACAAAAAGCCATCACAACCTATAGTATCATAGAGACACTGAGTTAGCTCATCTCAACAACTACGCAATAACAACTGACTTCCCCTTTACAGCGGAATATTGCGGCGTACGACACTTTCCAATTCAATACACTTTCTCGGTAAAGATATTCAATAGGCCTGTCATGCAAAATTCGGTCCCCCCCAAAAGTGGTCCGGCCGGACAATCTGTGTGTACACCGACGGTCCGGCGGACCGTGCGTGTATAGGCGTGAGTGGTCCTAGTGGGACCGTGTGTGTTAGCACAGACGGTCCCCCTCCATCATAGATAGTCCCCCGTATCTTGACTGCATTCAAGTTACAATTTAGTAAGAGCGACGACTTGACTAGGATTATTTTGGAGTTGGTTTTGCCCTAGAAATGAATAATAGCTATTAAAAAATGAATACGGAGCAAAACAAATTAAATGGATGAACAGTGAACAAATTAATAAACAGGAGCAAAGTAAATTGATGAAACAAAGCATATGAATAAATAAATAATAACTAAAATAACTATATAAATAATAAATTGGCCTTAATTCAGCCAGATTAGCTTCTCAGGCAGAGTATTCAGTAGCCTAACCTTAGCTTTGACTAGGATATATGCAAAGTAATGAATGACTGGAGACAGTATTATATTTGAGCAAGGGAAAATTTAAATGTTGCCTCATGTCACACAATCTAAAGATTCCGCTCTCAGAACTTTATATATAATATATATTATATATATATATATATATATAGCTATTAAAGATTGCACAAGATGAAACAAGCCTGATTAAACTACTTTTTAAGAAATGCTTGATAAAACAAAGTGTTGTTAGCAATATTCTGAACATTGGACTTCAAGAGTCACTGTGTAGCTCTTTCTTTCATATTTGCAGTTTCTTTACAGTAGAGTGAATGTTTCTGATAGACTGTAAAACCCTGTCTACAAGATAACATATTTTTCAAGCTGTTTTAGTTAATTAAAACTAAAACTATTTATACAATCTGTTGTTGTTACAAATTTCCAAAGTATAAATTGAAGCTAAAACTAAAATATATTTTAGTTAGCTCTTTCTTCCAGAAACTTAACTAAAGCTATAACTGGTTTGACTCTATTATTGTAAATATTTTAATAAATAAACAGTTTCTCTCATTTGTGATAAATATTTTTTTACAAGTCAAAATGATAAAGTTAGTTTTTATAAAAACAGCAAAACCATGTCATTGATGGATTATTTAAAGCCTCAGCAGGCACAGAATCACAATCCAAGTGAAACTATTGGCTGCAATTGGTGCAATCAATCATTCCAATATTTTCCAGCTCTGGCATTCTGCAATAACAATGAATCTCAAAATCATCTTTAGCCTTGAGCTGTTGACCTTTGCTGGCCCTCTGTTTCTGTGGGAAAGGTGTACATTTTCCAGACATCAGACTTTTCTAAAGGTGTCTTCTCATCATCTCAGTATCATAGATGCATAAAGTCCAAACAAGGGGGCTGTATCTTCTGTTCTCAACCATCAAATTTTGGGCAAGTTCATTCTTTCGGCACAAAAAAATCTTTATTTACCAATGAACTGTATATTTTAATAAATCATATACTATTTTTATTCCACATAAATTGTGACATTACTATACCGGGTTATTATATTGAGCACAGTGTCATCTTCAGATTGACTTCTCTGTCTTTTATGACCTGTACATATGTCAATAAAAAGTAGTCTATAAAAGACAAAGTCCACTAACAAAACACTACAAGCTATTTTAAGGCACCATTGGACTATCATTGTGACATTCAGATTTGAAAACACTGCAAAAAACTAGGGTATATTATGATTAGATTTGACATTATTTTTATTCAAAAAGAGAGCGAAACAGTGAAACAGACGAGGTTTATATAGCAGACAATAAAGAACGAAGTGGCATGTCTAATGAATGGAACATTAAGTGTTTAAGTGTGTACTGTTTCAAGTTAATGAGTTGTGCTGTTGTGCAGCACAGCATGACAACGTTCATTAATGACTGCTATGACATTCATTGCTGTTCAGACCTGAACATATTATAAACAAGATAACCAATTCAACTACAGGCAAGCTATATTGAATATAGCACTTACCTGCTTTTGTACTACAAACCTCATCCCTAAACAACTTTACACATCCAGTGCTTTGGTATTTGAGCCCAAACAATTAACTGGTCTAACTGTGTCTCATCCAGATAATAATAATCACTTTCATATTGAGTTATACATGGAGATGTAATATTAGTGCATTTGCAAAAGAAAGAAACCAGTTCTATTGCAGAAACATAACTGAATCTAGGTTGAACTTCAGCTTTCTTGAAGGCATCTAAATTTTCATGTAATTTAGCATTCACAATTACAAAATCAAATGCCTCTACCAAAGATGGTTCACTCATTGACTTGCGACATGCTCAGGGCATATTCATCCTGTGTGCTGGTATAAGACGAGAGCTATTACAAATTTAATAAATTATATCAACATGTATAAATTAATATTAAGAATACAGCTAAATTTATTTACATTAACTTTTCCATCATCGGCTGAGCAATGCTGCTCAAACCCAGCTCCAGTTTTCCATAAACGCAATCATTGTTGAGCTGATCAAGTAACACCCTAAACAAATCCTACATTTAGAGGTGATACAAATAATTTATAATTAGATATATCTGATAATTTACTAAAGACAATTTTTGATCAAGCTTTAGATTAACCTTATTGGTAAAGTTAGATGCAGAAGTTTTAGCCTCATCAAATAATGCAGCAGTTGTTGAATATCAATTTTGAAAATCAACTTACACAATTACATTATTATAATTCTTCAACTAGCTAACTACTACTTCAGTTGGGATTAAGTGTAATGTAATTCTATTTCAGAAAAGCTAACTATAACTGGCATGCTTGCTTTATAAGGGGTCAATGATCTTCTTGTAACATAGAGTCATCAGAATCCAGATCACTATCAGAATCACTACAATTTGATAATAGTGAAACTTTTTAGTGTTGCTGCTTTGTCTGGAAGAGATGGAGATGACTGAGTTTGATCGTATTTTGAGTCTCCAGACTATTTATTCATGCTAAAATTTAACAGTAATATTTTTGCATCTGTCAATATGCAATTCTTACATTGTAGGGCTTCATATGAACTGCATTTACACGAGGAATAATTTCATTGCTATCGATTTTTTTAAGTCTGTAAAGTCCACGACCAAGTGAACCCACAATTGTAAATGGACCCAACCATTTCGTATCCAGATAGTACTGGATCAAGCAAAGGCTAACATCATTAAGTCTTAGCTAAATCAAAAAGAGACTTATAATAAAAAGCATTCCTGTACTGAAACATATAGCTAAAATAGGTGCAGTAGTATTGAATTAATCCCCGCCCGTTATGCTAACCACGTGGGGGGACCTGGTGACGGTGGGGGGACCGTTGGTGACGGGGTCGGACCGTATATGACGGCAATGTTTGGTCCCGCCGGACCGGATTTTACGGGGGACCAAATTTTTCGTGACAGGCCGATTCAATACACAATAAAAACGCATATTATAGATTAAGGGGAGGGCACGATCTTAAAATTAAAGCGGGTGGGTATATTATTTTGGGAGTACTGCGTTACTGCTTTCGATTGTGTACCTCAAGTAAAACTTTATTCGTGCGCGCAAATGTTATTGAAGAACCCTCATTAAGATTACATTCTAGCAAGTGCGGGCAATTGACTGGACTCTTCAGTGCCAAGCGATAGGTAAAGGGTCAGGCTTATGGACGAGTTGTTGGCTAAGCTATGCTTGCTGTGCTACCGGTGCCTGATGATGATAACAAAGAAGAGGACTGCAGCAGCAGAAATTCATTTACACCGTGTGATATACAGTGCTTCCAACTTAAAGAGTGGATTTTTTTTAATTATCTGTGTAGGACCTCACTACAGTACCTTTTCTTCATCATCCCAATAGTGTAAAACTGCCTGTTTAGAGGATGGAAAATGGAGAACAGCACTTTTTTCATTCACTCTAATACATTTTACGCCATTTTTTTACATCAAGATTTTGCGGTAATTCTCATTAAACGTGGCTAGTTAACGAGCTAAGGTCGAACGGTAATTTCCCAGAGAGGTAAGACCTAACTGCAAGCAGCTGTGAGAATTCTCAGTGTTCTACTAGCAGCAATAAGAGAAGGCGACGTCAATCAGAATGGTTGGCTGTTATTAGGAGATACAATCAAATTCACACCAAACTGGTGGTATTAACGCCCACCACCTATGCATAGTGTGTATTCACACTTTCTTCCTAGTGTGAATACACACTTAGTGTGACATTCACACTCAATGGAATAGCATGGACCCTTTACCGAACATTAATTATATTCATGTGCAGGCAAAAACCAATGCTATTATCATTGTAATCTACCTTATAAATGTTTTGTACACTTGTGTACTTGATAAGAGAGTTGACTAAGATTTTAGTCGGCTGATTAATGAGATCTGGGATTACACCAATCTCTTTTTGGAAAAAAAATGTTGATATGTATTACTAGAATCAATGTAACTTAAAATAATTCAGCATTAATGTAAGTATAAGTTCATAGTGATTGTGGTGAGATTTCACGCTAAATTTGGTGTGTACTTCACACCCAAACGATGAGGTGTGCGCATCACACCATATTTTGGTGTGACTATTGTCACCAGTGATTCACGCTTAATTTGTTGTGAACTACACACCTTTTGGTTTACAGTGTAAGCCCTACTCAACAGCATTCACTGGAAAATTTCATTGTCCACTAGACAAACCACGAAGGTAAGTCTTGCGTAGGTATGTTCAGTTGTGTCAAAGTATTGTGCGTTACAACTACTATTAAAAATATCACAAAGATATTTTTAAATAAAGTGACTTGATTTTGTTGCTTCTTTTTCAATTCAAACAGTTGAGGGGAGTGGTTATTATTGCATTGAATCTTTACCTTATATGCGTAATTTAACAACTCGACTTTATTGGCGAGCGGGCGTAGCGAGCGAGACACTTACAGGGGTAACACAATTGAAAATCGGGGATTCTTATTTGGACGTACGCATGTCATTTTGTACTTTGACCTTCTCATATTTTTGTGTTAGCTCGTTGTTCGACCCTGTCCCAAACTTCACTTAACGGAATCCTCAGGTTTAGCGATCATTACCCGTAATCTGTCACAGTTAAGCCCTACTAAACTGTATTTGCTTGAAAATTCTTTGTCCACTAGAGTAACTACAAGCTAAGTTTCAGAAAGTATTGTACCAAACGTAAATAATGCTACTTGTTTTTGTTGCTTTTTTTTTTCAATTCTAACTGTTGCAGGGAGAAGTTACTATGGCATTGAATCCCCTTTACCTTATACACGTAATTTAAACTTGATTTTTCTTATAGCTTGATTGTTGAAGTTAAAATTAATCGTTTAACAAAAGTGTAGTTTTAGGCTCGCTCGCCATTTGTGCTCAAGCACATCACTAGTTTTAGTAGTTTGAATAACAATAGTGTAGTTTAAGGCTCGCTCGCCATTTGTGCTCAAGCACACCACTAGTATGTATGTATGTATGGGCGGGGGTGCCGTTTCCCCCTAAAAGCACGACTTTTTAAGCTTGACTCCACTTTCTTCTGATATTACAGCTTAAAGCAAGTCTTACTTGAAACTTGGCTCCAAATTGTGAGATAATTCCTTTGAAACGCTTGTTTTCCAAGTTCCAAAAAGTTACTGTGAACGGCTACTACAGTGCACCACAGCATAAAGCTGGTTTTATTCAACTCATCATAACTCGAGAACCGCTTGAAATAAGCCATAGCAACAAAAGACAAAATATCAAAATTTTTCTTCTACCTATAAATAGAGCCCATTTATTTAGCTTTATAGTCATGTGCACTGTTGCTATGCAGAAAAGCTACACCGATTGGTCAAAATCTCATTATGTAATGCGCTTTCTAATTAGTGCCCACCATAACGTATCACACGTTCTCTCTGTGACTATACCTTGGTATCGCTTCGTGAGAATGTGCCTCATTCTCTTGATTTGATCTCAGCTGAAACAATAAAACATTACATACAAAGATCTAGGAACTATATGTTTGCCTACCTTGGAGGAAATAAGCCGGGAAGTGAGATGGAAAAAATTGTGAAAAATTTAAGTAAAGAGTATAAATCCCACCGACGTGTTGGTGTAAATAACTGACATTGTAGTGTACACATTGTTAATTTTTTTCTATAGGTTTATTGAACATCTACTTATCTTTCATTTCAACCATTTTTGTCACAAAATGTTTTAAGTTATATGAGATGAATCCTTTTTGCTGGATCATGTTGGATTAGTAAGAAACTTTATTATATACATATGTAACAGCTTATGTATCAAAATTCTCTCTATAGAAGTATAGAGTACCACAGTGGCTATGGATAGTCAAAATTTTATAGAGATAGCTGTTACTATGTATCAGTTGAATGCTAAACATGATTATAATGGATAACTAAGGTAGGCGGGTCTCCTCAGTTGCCATGGTGATGAAACCTTGGGTATATGTTCTTCCAAAGTAACTTGTTATGGGTTTTTAATTTGATAGGCATTGTGGGTTTTTGGCAAAAGTTATAAGGAATTCATTTCATGTACTAAAAAACCAGCTTTATGCTGTGGTGCACTGTATATGGCATTGAAACCCTTTACCAAATGTAATTTGAAAAACTTCGTCGTTTTGGGGGGCTGCTAAATGCCACTTGTTGGTTGTCAAGTGTCACTGGTAGCCAGAGTGGCTACATATTAGAACCAAGGGAGCCACCATTACTTGAGAGAGGCTGAGGTAAGTAGTAGTTACATATTTGTTAGCCTAAGTTACAAAATTAACTCTGGCTATGTTTTTTTTTGGTAGAGCTGCCAGTTTGTTCACCAGTTACTGGTAATTGAGGTAGTTAGAGTGGTATAAATTGAATACTACAGAAGTTATCACTATTCCTGAAATTGGGTAAGAGAGTAGTAATTCTGTATATATTAATGGTCAACTACTATTAACTTTTTTGCATGAACAAAGCTGAAGTATATTATGTAACAATACATCAGTGTAGAAAACAATTTTAAATCAGCCAATCAAGCGGTCAGATTTTTCATGCCTACAATATTGGGTGGGGTTTAAATTGTTTAAATATTACTTAATAAAAAAAAAGACATATTATTAAAATGATGTAAAATTGATGAAAGCATGATAAATACAAAACAATCATACCAATTAACTAATTATACCTTTTCAAGGAATAACTTTTAAGCTTGACAGAATCTTACAGAGCATTCTCCAAAACAAGGGAGGCAGAACCAGGTGACACCAGTGGTAAATAGTTTTATGTAACCTGATTAGGCAGGCTCGCTCGCTATATGTGCTCAAGCACACCACTAGTTGGTGAGCGAGCGAAGGAGCGAGACACTATCAGGACTAACTCTAATTGAAAATCGGGGATATTTGTTTATCGGCGAGCGAGCGTAGCGAGCGAGACTCTTACAGGGGGTAGAAATGAAAAAATCGGGGATGTCCGCTTATTTATATAAGTATGGACGTGTGTATGTCATTTTGTACTTTGACCCTCCGTATTTTTGTGTTCGCTCCGCGTTCGACCCCGTCCCAAACTTCACTAAACAGAATCCTCCGGTTAAGCAACCATTGCCCGTATCACCTTAGAAGTTGAATTGTTTACGGCTTTGAATTGTTTTGCAGGCGTTAAAACTCAAAATCTTATAGGACCTCCATTTCTATTCGAGTTAGTGGCGGTGGTAAGTTAATGCGCTATTTGTCACAGTTATAAGCCCTACTCAACAGTATTTACTTAAAAATGCATTGTCCACTAGACGAACCACGAAGGTAAGTCTTGCGTAGGTATGTTCAGTTGTGTGAAAGTATTGTGCGTTACAACTACTATTAAGAATATCACAAAGAAAATTTTAAATAACGCGATTTGATTTTGTTGCTTCTCTTTTAATTCAAACTGTTGAGGGGAGCGGTTACTATGGCATTGAAACCCCTTTACCTCACACGTAATTTAAAAACTCGACTTTATTTTAATAGCTTGAGTGTTGGTTGTTAAAATCAAATTTAACAATAGTGTAGTTTAAGGCTCGCTCGCCATTTGTGCACAAGCACACCACTAGTTATTATGTGGTGGGCGCACGTATTCATTTGTACTTCGACCTTCCCGTATTTTTGTGTTTGTTTGGTGGTCGACCCCGTCCCAAACTTCACTAAACGGAATCCTCAGGTTTATGGATCATTACCCGTACCACCCTAGAAATTGAATTGTTTATCGTTTTGAATTCTTTTGTGGGCTGCTAAAACTTCAAAACATACCGGAATTCTATTTCTATATTCGAGTTTGTGGTGGCAGTGAGTCAATGCGCTCTTTGTCATAGTTATAGTTGTGTGCAAATATTGTGCGTTTTAGCTACTACTTAGCTCGAGTATATCACAAAGATAACGTTTAAATAATGTGTATTATTTTTTGTTTTGTTTTTCAATTCAAACAGTTGCGGGGAGGGGTTACTGTGGCATTTACGTATAAACGTAATTTAAAAACTCGACCTTATTTTCAGTAGCTTTGAGTGTTAGAAGTTAAAATCAATCATATAACAATTTTGTAGTTGGCAGCGAGACACTCTCAGGGGTAACACAATTGAAAACCGGGGATATTTGTTTGTTTATATATGTGTGAACGTACGCATGCCATACTTTGACCCTCGCGTATTTTTGTGTTTGCTCCGGTTCGACCCCGCCCCAAACTTCACTAAACAGAATGCCTGGGTTTAGCGATCATTACCCGTATCACCTTAGAAATTGAATTGTTTACCGCTTTGAATTGTTTTGCGGGTGTAGTTAAACTCAAAATCTCATGGGAGCTCCATTTCTGTTCGAGTTAGTGGCGGTGGTAAGTTAATACGCTATTTGTCACAGTTATAAGCCCTACTCAACATCATTTACTTGAAAATGCATTGTCCACTAGACGAACCACGAAGGTAAGTCTTGTGTAAGTATTGTGCGTTACAACTACTATTAAGAATATCACAAAGGAAATTTTAAATAACGTGACTTGATTTTGTTACTTCTTTTTCAATTCAAACAGTTGCGGGTGCAGTTACTATGGCATTGAATCCCTTTACCGCATATACGTAATTTAAAACTCGACTTTATTTTGGAAGCTTGAGTGTTAGTTGTTAAAATCATTCTTTTATTGTAGTTTAAGGCTCGCTCCTATTTGTACTCAAGCACACCACTAGTTAGCTCATGAATTATTCATGAATACGTAGCTGGGAAAGTAGTGATTATTATGAGGAAGTGGTTTAGCTATTTCTACTTCACTTTTGCAACTTGCCTACAAAAACTTTAGAACAGCCATGAATTCCAAAATGTAGGAGGATAAACCAGGTGCTTCAGATGCTGCTGAGGTTTTGGCTAAGATAGTGGAATACACATATAGCAGAAATCAAACCAAAGCAAGAAATACAAATTGGTGTATGTGCTAACCTTACTCAGGTCCCAATACAGCAGTTTCAGCTTTTGAAGTTGTCATGTGTGTCAAGACGTTATAGAATGTATGTGTTTCTGTGAACATCTTGAAAAATTCAGTTCTACCAGATGCAAATCTAAGGCTTTCTTTTTTCAGTGTTAGCTACCCAACTTAGATACATTAGCAGCTAAGACTCCAGCAATTATCAAGGGCATGAGAGAGAATGTGAGCAAATTTTTCTTGCATTTTATACCACTATAGCTACTCGCATTCTAACTCTAAAATTGGCTTAGTTTGAGGCCACTTGCTTTTAAGAATTCTGAGTTTGGAAGTAGCAAAGTTTATGGAAAGTAAGATACATTCAAAGAAGTGTGATTCATACAATGGCTATTTAAACTAACTGCATAAAACTGGAACTGTTAGTATACATTTATCTATTAATAGCAGTGTAAATATTATTTGATGGACATGTATATAGTTTTAAGTAATGAATGGTCTTCTGTTGTATACTATATCAATACTACCATCTACAATTATCCTAGAGCTGTAGTGGAAAAGTTTTCTGTTAAAAAATGTGCCTCTACAAGTGTAGGGACCACTGTGCTTTTCTTGTAGATTGTGTAAAGTGAGTGTACGGTGTCCGACAGTTTTGTTTTGTTCGTAATAATGTATACTAAACCACAATACTTCATTGAAGCTGCCACATGAAAGAGTAACGGAATCACCTTTAGAAACTTCAATCCAATTTGGTACAACTAACCCAAAAGGCGTGATTTGCCACACATTAAGTGTAAACCAGCTTAGAAACGGACGACGACCCTTTAAACCTTCACAATAATAAAAACCTGAATCGTTGTAAAGTAAATCCAGTAGGCCAAGACTTTCATTATTATTGTCGTGTTTGTTAGAAAGAGATTCCGCATAGTGGTCCATAAATGTAGCGTAGGTCCAGTTCACTTGAGACGAACTACCACAACGGATAATGATTGAACTTCTCTCATGCAGAGTAGCGCGGGTAGGAGTTATCCGTCCTAAGCGCACTGATATACGCTGCCAATCTCTTCCGTGAGCAGTAATAAAACTGTTACACAATAGACTGAACCAATTAAAACGTATCATTGAGATATACAAAATTATTTTAATACCAGACTATTATGAATATTTGCGGGGTTGGTTACGATAATGCTCAATGAAAGTGCTGGGGTCGCAACTTGTCAGCGTCGGCTGGTCGGTATCCTAGGGTTTCCCCTGAACTGTCTTCCTTTTGAAGACCTAATTGAAGGAACAAAGCAATTAGTGACTACCAATTATTTAGATAATCTGTTATTACCAGAACAAAAAGAATAAAATGAGCACTCCCTGACAATTCAATGGCTTAGCTGTGATGATGTTCCCAACTCCTGGTTCAAGTTTTCTTTTCTTTCTGCCTGGCTCATAAATAATTTAGTCTGTGCCCAATTTGCCTTAGAATAATCACAGTGATGTTCAGTACTCAGGACACATTACATCTATGTTGAGCCAGCTTGAATTGTGTTTGCTGAATGACATTTTCATCAATGAGTTGGACTTCAAATCACTTCTAATAACTTTTTTAATCTTCAAAGTATATAATATAATTGTAAGATGATATATATTATATAATGAGCACATACAATCTGTAACACTGATATAGGCCATGATTAGCGAAGTCCACCGTTCAATGACCATACTACCCTTCCTAGATATTCAAGGCCGTATACCACGCTGCTCGTAACAAAGTAGCTTGACGATGACGAACACCTTCGACCTACGACACTACCTCGTAATATTGCACCGTATAATGGTTGGCGTGCGAGCGAAGCAAGCCGGACACTTACGGGGGTTACACAATCGAGATGCCGCGTCGTTTATTCAGCGGAACGAGTGGAGCCAGCGAAGCTTGTACACTACTGAGTTTGGGATAATCTTTGTCTTCATTGGCGAGCGAGCGAAGCGAGCGAGCAACTCTAAGATGTAGTCTATGGAAATCCTGAATACGTGGTCCTGCGCATACGTCGTCGTCGTCGTTTAAACTGAATACGTGGTCGTTTAAACGCGCGCGCGCATTCCAGAACTTCGCTCGCTCGCCCAACCAATGTTACACGAGCATTTTCTAGTTCAGCGAGCGAGCGAAGCGAGCGAAGCTGACTCTCAGTCGTGTTCAATTGAGATTTCAGATATATATATATAGGTATGTATGCGTACGTCAAAATATTTCGCCCGCGCTTCTAATTACGTAAGTTAGGTAAAGTGTTCACAGTTCCAGTATTTTTCAGCACGGAGAATCCTGCTGCACTGCCTTACGCAACTTTGGTTCAACCAAAAAGTTTATAGCTACTCTCTTCTTGAAACAATTGTGAAGTCTTTGTCAAGCTGCGCTTCTTTGCCACTGCTTTCTAAGTTTATTCAGGTAATTCTGTTATTGATAACTCTTCATGCCTAATCATTGCTATTATTTAGCGATTTCCTTCACAAATCATCTTTACCTATACTCATATATTTACTCGCTCGCCATGCATTTGCGCTATTCGAGCGCACCACTAGTTTTAATTTGCATAGGCGTACACGCGGACCCTTTTTGTAACCTCAGGCGTGCGTGTAACCCCAAGCGTGCGTGTAACGTCAGGCGTGCGTGTAACGTCAGGCGTGCTTATAACGTCAGGCGTGCGTGTAACGTCAGGCGTGCGTGTAACCTCAGGTGTGCGTGTACTCCATTTTCTGCTACGTAAGGCGCCTGAGGAATTTCTTGAACCCAATATGAACGGCAAGCAGGAAAGAAACAGCTACGGAAGCCACTCCAGCATAGAAGAAGAACCATCATAGCATAATAGCTTATATTATGATGTTTTCTTCTTCTATGCTGGAGTGGGCAGACGACAACTACTTAATTCCAAATGGAGTAGCTATATCCTCTTCCAATTATCATCAGAATAAATTGGTATACAATTTAGCTGTAAATTATACACTTAGACCTGTTGCAATTAATCAAAATAACCTGAGACCCACAGTAGATCAAGGAATAATCTTTGAATTCAACTACAACACAGTAATCACACATTGATTAGGTGGAGGGGAAAATACTCACCGGAAAGTGTAGAAAGAGAAAACTACTTTTCTACTGGAATTTGGAATAATTTTTCATCTGATATTGCAACTCTAATCAAAGTGATAACATAGCACATACAGCTTATAATTCAACCCAATCCAAGCATACAAGTTCAAAGCAGAATCACCAGTACCATGAGTTAAGTACTATGTTTGTACATCATACTAATGCTATTGAGTATGGTGATATGTCAGCAGCAGTTGAAGTATTTTTAAATGACAAGTCAACTACTACCAAGAACTAAACGTATAGCAATTTAGTAAGTCACTATTTTATTGAAATATAAAGTATGACTATCCAAGTTTTGTCAGTTGTTTAATGTTTAATTTATTACTGCTCATGTTTTAAATTCTTTTAAAGAAATTTCTTTACCATTAACATAATTGCTATCAAAAATTGAAATGTATGACATTGCATGTGATAGTTAGGATTTAGGTAGAGATACTTCGGATTACTTGATTCTAATTTCTCGACTTGTTGAAATCGGTAAGGCGTCGTTCTAGTAAAAAATGAATCGCGGAGTAAAATGTAAGGTATCGTTAATATTCCTCCCTCTTCTTCTTCTTTTTCATTCTCACTAATGATGATGATGATACCTTACCTTTATATCATACAATTCGGTAGGCGTTGGTATGAAGTAACTTATAGAGGGGCCGGTATAAAACTCCAACGTTTTGTTTGCTGTTGAGGTACGGCAGTCTTGAAGACGATGCTACCTCTAAGCATTCAAGCAAGCAGCGCTTCCTGATGTTACCAGCAGCTTCTAACATCTACGTACACAACCCCTCTTCCTCAAATACTTCCTTCTCTACTTCCCCTGCGAAAGATTGTCTGCTTCCTAGCAAGACCATGAAATATACCTTAGGTTCCCGTGCTCAAACTGCTCTATCAAACAGTCTGGGAAAACTCAACCACACTTTCAAGTCCTCTCTTTCTTCATTCTCTGCTGGCAGTTTTTCTGGTGTTATTCAAAATCATTCGTCCTGGACGGCTGCTGAGGCGAGGGTATGGCTGTTGATGTTGGTGGTGGGAGTTGTCTTACTCTATGGCAACCAAGTCACTCTTGCTTTAAGGTTGGGTGAAGGAAGAGAAACTGAAGATTGGAGTATTACTATGAAGGTAAGGGGTTGAAAGTGAGTGGGCGGGACTATTTAGAATTAATTATGTGGTTACTTCTCCAAGTTTAAAGTCAATAGGTTTTGCCGTTGGTGTTAACTCTGCATTATTATTATTATTATTAATTATTATTATTTTATTATTGTTATTATATTGTTTATTGTTATGATTTCATTTTGTTTGGGTGTAAATGTTTGTGGTGTGCATAGAATATTTACAAAACTTACTCAGGGTTCTGCTATCTGTGGGGGGAAAGTTCAGGCATGTCCATTGCCCTCTGAATTATTTAGAGTAATTTTTAGCAGGGAAATATGAGAACTGTTGTCATGTTGGCTATGACATTGTACAAACTGCGTGCACATGTCAGGGCGTCATACAGGATTTTTTTTCTGAGAGGGGTAAACTTCTTTTTCTTAATTTTTATTTTTATTAATTTTAATTATTTTTTTTAATAAATAGGCTGAATAGGCCACAGAGAGGGGAGGGTGTGGGTCCTCCTCAGAGTTAAGAGGGGAGGAGAGAGGTAATGCTAGTATGGGACAGCTGCTTTTAAAGTCAAATTCAGCTATGTGAAGCTCATTATAACATGCAACGGTATCACAGACAAAACGTTTGTCGGCTCATGAAAATTACGATTGGTGGTCCTGAGCTATCTGGCTGTAAACTTTGATTAAGTTCAAGAGAGTTTCAAACAAAAACGGAAGAATTGTGCTTTGATTTACATTTTTTTTCATAATAAAAGAATTGTGTTCTGAGTTACCATTTTATTTATAATTATAATTAAAATTTCAGATTTCATGGAGGAGGATTTTTTTCTCTGGGGGGGGGGGGGGGATCCAGCCCCCCCAGCCCCCCCTCCCCCCACTCTGTATGAATTCCGGTAATTATAAAGAGGAAAAGTTCCCTCACGCACTAGAATAATGAGCTTTTAATTAGTCTTTTTTATTTGGAAGAGTTTTACTACCTTACATGGTCATATTTGTAGAACAAACTGGGCCTACCCAAATATAGAACTGCTGCTATGACACACAGGCACGGCACAATGTCTATCATTTGTCAACCACTTACCAACTGCTCAGACTCTAAGATAATGTGACCACCGGTTGCTAAGTGTTTGTGAAGATGACTTCTCTGTTTCTCTGACAGGTCTTGTGGTGAATTGCCAAGTTTACTGCTTTGGTTATGAAATAACTTTTTCATTGATACTGTATCGTCACTCTTTATTTGCCTGCCATACTGGTACTATTAGTCAAACCTTGAATATTGTGATTATATGGTATGAGCATACACTTTGAATCTCCCCCTCAATCGATGCTACTGGAATAGTTTTAAATGTCTTTATACATACCTCCTTTCTTACCCATGTTGTCTCCGTTCTTCCATAACACAGTCACTCATAATTCTATTAGTTTGTTTTGTTGGCCTCCTTGACTATCAACTGTTACGTTCTTCATTACTAGCCCTGTCTTCCAAACTTACTCTGGGAACATTTACTGTTTGTCTGTGCATTTCCACTATAATGTCTATAGTCAAACCTTCTGTTGAACCCAACAAGGACATTTATTGAAGTTATTAAATATAGATGATTTCCCTTTATGGGCATAAGCCACTTACTGAATCACTGTTAGTTTGTGGATAGGCCAGTGGCTGCCAATTGCATGCTCCCATTTATAGTGCATACATAATTTTAGCTTTCTTTGTTCAGAATCTCATATATAATTTATCCTATTTACATGTATGTTAACTGTGCCTGTTTAAAAGAACAACTTTGCTACACTGGCTTGGAGCAGCTTTGTGGACAACAAGTGACAATCATTTCCTATTAATTTTACATTGCTACGTTTTTGTTTTCTGAATTTCTGTGCCCGTATCAATTGAGTAGTTCATTGTTCTGGAATGATCACGGGTTAGCCTTCAACTCCACCCAGTGTGGTGGACATAGGAAGGAACAAAATGCTCTGAAATCTCCATAGATTGCATTGCCTTGGCTAGCTGGCTAGTCATAAACACTAATTATTCAGGACAAAAGTTGTTTTTACATCTGTTGTCAGGTTCATACACCCACACACACAACAACTTATTCAAGTGTGTGTTATTGTGCAGGAAAAAAATAACATTCTGTAAAAAAAAAAAATTCAATTTTTCTCTGAAATAATAACAATAATAATAATAATAATAATAACAACAACAACAACAACAACAACAACAGCAGTTTTTTTTCCCAGTTTCCATAGCCACAGTATATGTTTAGTTAAAACTTAACCTGATGTTCAACTTAAAGCTGAATGGGAGTATGAGTGATTTTACAGATTTGTTGTGTTTAATGTTCTTCCCTGAGGAGGGAGGGAGTACCAGAGGGTGTGCCTTGAATGGATGGTTGCTGTGGTGACGGGGTGGCGTAAACCGTGTGCAGGTGGGTGTGGTCTGTATGGTGGTTGCCATGGCGACTGACCGTTGCGCGTGTTACTTAACACACTGTGATCAGTCTAATGCAAGGTGCACTCTGTGATGGCAAACTGCAAGTTGTCGTCCTTCAGGAACTCCTCCAGTCTGTCGTGCTCGATGAATCCTTCCGTGTCGTGGATGCGCTCCCACGCGTACACACTGGTGGGACCACTCACTCTGTTCAGAGTGACACGCCTCCCAGTATGGCAGGCGTTCTCCCCTCCTCGCTGGTTCACCATCTCTATGGTAATGGTCACCACCGCTGGCCACTTCAGTTCTTCGTCGTACTCACCCTCCATGGACCATAGCTCCACCCTCATGGCCCTGTCTCTCGTTGGTCCGAACCCGTTGGCATCGATACCGATGCAGAACTTGTAGCCAAAGGGGTGTGTGTACATTGACACGCTCTTCCAATCATCTGGCTGGTCCTTGTGCTTCTCGAGGCTGAAATTGCTTAGCACAAACTTTCTTGTGCCGAACAAGGTGTTTTTTATCTTCACCAATTCCTGATTGTGTTCATCTGCTATTTCTATTAGTGCCGCTAACTGGTTGTGCTCTTCTAAGAATTTCGTTTCAAAATTTCCCTCCAATTCCTTCAAAGATTCTGTTGTGTTCTTGATCAAGTCCTTCACTGTGGTCTGATAGAGCTTTGTGAGTTTCTCGAGCCTTTCTTCCTGGTCTAATAGTATCTTCTCCTTATTTCCAAGCTGCATCTCTAGATTCTGTGCCTGTAGCTCCACCCCCTTGCATCTCAATTCAAGACTCCCGGTGCTTTCTCCGCATCTCTCCTCTATCTGTGCGAGTCTCTGTTTGACTCCGTGGGCATCGTTCTTCATACTCTCAGCCGTCAGCACCAGGTGGCTCTGCATGCAGGCCCTGAGGTGATCCTGGAGCAGCTCTCGAGGAAATCTGTCGTCGCATCCTACGCTGCTGAACTCACAGCTGACCTCCTGCAGACGGCACATCTTCATGTGGTGTTCCAGGTCCTCTCTCTCGCACGTGACTCCGCAGAAGTTCGGACACTGTATGGGGACGTACTTGCACTCTGGCAGGTGAGTGTCTACCACATCCTCGTAAGTGGCTTTGAATCCACAGTGCTGGCACGTGTGCTCCCTCTTGATGCACTCTCCCAGCAAGTGCTGCTCCATCTTGTTCTTGGGGACGGCCTGAGGGCAACTGAGGGAACACAGGACATCCACATATTGGCAGTTGTCCAGGTCAGGGTCCAAATGTGCGTCCAGTTCCCCCAGCGACCCCGACCAGTCACATCCCCTTTCCTTCAAGGAGCAGTAGACTTGGAGTGCTTCCATTTCTCTTCTATACTTGACGCCAGTAATGGATGAAAACTCTTTCTTGTGGCACGCGTGACAAGGCTGTTGTTGCTGCACGACTTCAGTGAAACATTTATCGCAGTAGCTGTCACCGCAGCAGGAGGTGAGGACTATGGCACGTGCCACTAATCCACACTGGGTGCAGTAGAAGTGAGCATTGACAGCATCCTTGAAATGGCATTTGTAGCCATGGCTGGTCAGAGAATGAGCCATCAGTGATCTGCCTCTGTGTTGTACCGGGCAGGTGTTTTAATGGACACTTGCACGTTTGCTTTGTGTTTGCGGAAGTGACGAGTCATTGTTGTTATAGACGACGGTGTGTTTAGAAGTGGTGGTGTCGGGTCAACTGACGATGTGAGTGTGGCACGGGCAGACTGACTAGCCAATGGGAGGGATGGATAGTATGTACTTCTGTATATACATGTGTGTGAGTTTGGAGAAGGAACAGAAGGGACTGATGTTAGTGCACCTTACGTGAGGAGGATTGCATCATAAAAATGAGGATAACTTACAGCCTCGAAGATTTAATGTGTGTGTGTACATGTGTGTGTGTGTGTGTTTGTGTTTTTTCTCAGTAGTGAATTTATTTGTATTGGTAACTGGTAAATGGCCAGTACAATCTAGTATAAGAGGGAAAAAATTAGCAAAAAAAATTGTTCATTATGCATGAACTTTAACTTTTAAGGTTTATTGTTAGACTTGCAAGTGATTCTATTTAGTGAGATAATTACTCTTATGACAACCTGCGTCCACCAACCTTGTTATAGATGTGTCACACACGCGCACACACATACACATGTACACACACACACACAGACTGCCGTGTTGGTGTCTTTCTATTGCGGTCATAGCATCACTCCTCTTCTCTCTCATCGTGCCTCAATGCGTCACGGCGGGGAGACAGTCCAGTGGGCGTGTGCTATTGTGTGGTCTGTGTGTCTTGCGGTGACCGCGCCTCTTCTGTCTCGCTCCAAGATGATACTTGTCCCACTGCAGTTCTGCCGAGGAATGGCGCAAGGTCAGAGTTCATTTGTGGGTGTGGTTTATTTAACTCGCACTCCACCCATGAGGTCCTAAGATAACCAAATAAAAATAATTATAAGCGTTGTTTGTTTTATGCAAATTAAGTCCATTTCCATGGCAACCGAAAGTTGAGAGATATCTAATGTACAATATGACATCATTCATAGCCCCACCTTCACTCAATGGCAAAGAAAGCGCAATTGTAATACGTACAGTGGCGTAGGAAAAGGAAGGGGGCTCGGGGGGGGGGGGGGGGCTGATACCCTCTTCCCCAACCCTTCCACTTCCTCTCCTCCCCTCTCCTCCCCTCCCCCTCTCCTCCCCTCCCCTCCCATCCCCTCCCCTCCCATTCCAATAATTTTAAGGCACAATCTGAAGAGGTGATATCTCACATAAACACTGTGAACACCAAAACACATACCCTCACAGCCCCCTCCCTCCGGCCTCTCCCCCTTACCCCATACAGAAACATCTTCCTAGAGTGCTTCATACATAGCATCAGTAACCAAGCAACCAACCAATGAGTCCTGTCTGTAATAAATCTCATTATAATGCTAGTCCATGGACAGCATTTCAGATGTTTTATTTTTTCCCACCTTTTTGTTGTTCTTATTTTTGTTGTTCTCTCATCAGTTGTTATCGTGATAACTTTTAGTTAGTTAGTCAATATTATATTAAAAGTCTGATATCGTCCACTCATAGTTCAGTCATGGAGTGGCTGTTGCTCCTCGCGTGTACAGACTGTTCGTATGTGTGTGCTGTTGTATTATTAGGCTTCCACATTCCTGCGTTGTTCAGGATCGTGAGCGTCAGATGTGACGAGGGAAGTCGAGTGTTCTTGTTGGGTCTCATGTTATCACTGACTCCTCTCGGGTAAGGCAGCAAACAACATCACAGTGACACGCGTGTAATATAAATAAATAATACATTGTCATGTAAATGAACACAGTATGTGTGATAATCGTAGAATGATCACTGGATTTAAATACTAACTTTGTTTGTTTGTTTGTTTGTTTTATATTTCATATTCCCCAACTTTAGACCAACAGACTCGCTCTAGTTTTGCAGTTGTTTGATGTTTTTGTTTGTTTGTTTTTTGTTGTTATTTGGTTTTAATTAAGTAATAAGGATCATTACATCAACCAGGTCATATACAATTTGTAGCAGGGTCACAACTTTCTTGGCCTATATTTCTATTATTTGAATATAATACAACTAGAAGGTAGTCCAAAACTAGATATCCCATCCCCCCCACACATTCTCCTTTGCATTCTTAATTCCACTAGAAGCTACTGTATCATCCTTCTCTCTCTCTCTCTCTCTCCATACCATATGTTTGGATTTGGTCTGATTAGAGAGCAAACTATATTCTCTCAAACATCGCTGCCATTTCAGTGTTGGCTGTCCGGGTGTGTTTTCAGCTCACTAACTAAACTTTTTTTTCTTGTCCAACACATTATGGTAGATACGGGTTGCTAGGTGTCTCTGCTTGTTACTCCCAATAGTAAGGGAATGGATGCTTAATAACAATAGGGCACTTAACAGCGAGTTGTGTCCTAAACACTCGTATCCTAAACACTCGGGCAATTAGCAGTAGACGTGGCCACGAGCACATAATAAAAAGTGCTAAAAGCCGGAAAGAAAACCGGTGCTTACCAAAAACATTTTTTGCACTTAACAAAGAGGGGCACTTAACATGTGTCTATGGTAGAATAAGGATAGTACAAGGGATTTCCCCTAGTAAAGCTGTAATTTCCTTGTGCTGTCTGTTTCAGGCCAGGTTTGCTGAGTCTGATCGTCTCCCTGACAATGACGGATACTGACCATGTCCCTACCGACCGACCAATCGTGAGACACTGGGAATCCGGTACGGGGTGGTTTGTTTTCTTAGCCATTCCAGCAATGGGTGTGGTGTGGGCATGGCTGGTCAGATGCCTTCTGGCACGGTCCAGTAATCTCCACAAGACCCACTATAACTTGTCTGAGATGAAGACTCCGGTGGGAGGCAGCCATGTTGTCGTGCTACGTAGTAGCGGACATTCACCTGCCAGTCATGGGACTAGTGGGAGGGGGAATGGAGGGAGGGAGAAACTCAAGACGGAAGTCCACTCTACCAGCACCGGCAAGACTGGCTTTCCTTGGAAGAGAACATTGAGGAATCCTTCCATTATGTATGTTGGAACTACATATTAATTATTAGTTTGTTTTGTTTTAGTGGGACTAACTTTCTTTCTAAGTGTATGTCCCTTTCTAAATGTTAAGCGTTTTGCCATAGAAAATTAGGTAAAGGGTTTTATGCATTTTAATTGAGTGGCTGAAGAACTTATATAAAGTGGGTAAGGGGACAATATGTTCATTATGGATACAGTAATGTACAATACCAACTTGAATTCTCAAGGTCATACAAGCCCAACCTACCAGTTCACCTTGGAGTGTGTGTATGTGTGTGTGTGTGTACAAGTAAGTGAGGTGTTTTGTTTTTTGTTGTTTTTTTGTTTGTTCTTGTTTTTGTTTTTTTAGTGGGGGACATTTTTACATAGCTTACATGTTACAGGAACTGTTGGTTAAGGGAACGTTGACCAGAGACTGTCTCATCAATAAGTGCCAGTGGACATATCACACCAGTTAGTCCATTCAGTTATCACTTAGAGTTAGTATTTATTTGTGATGATGCCGTACCTAATATTGAGTTGAAATTCTGTCTGCAGTAATCAACTGACTTGGCATTGCATGTTTGTACACATTGTACTATTATTTCCATGGTGATTTGGTCATCCATCCCACCTTAATGTTATTTTTAGGTACATGACCTGTGAAATAACTCATGATATATCACCCTGTATGCAAGCTCATTACCCTATAGTAGCTATAGCAAACTACCAAGCTCACCACTTTTCCTGGTTTTTACAGCTACCTCTTCCTCTAGTAAGTGTAGCCTACCCAACCTGGTTAGAGCAGCTGCTAAAAATATAGGGCTGGGGGTGTGGGGAACCCCCTACAGCCAACTTCTTTTACAGGGTGAGTTACCTGTCTTAGTACAAAGTGAAGATATATAGAATAGAATAAACCACTTATTACACTCTGTCAGAGTGATATGGCTAGATATTTCACTCTCAGGCTTCCTGTGGCTCTTGAAAATGTATTAGCCTGCTCCATGAAATAGTTCACCATATCACACTCCGACTCATGAAAGAAGTATTATATATATATACTCTTTAATTTAACTCCTGCACCACTGTGTGACCTCTCCTGCACCTCTGTGTGACCTCTCTGTGTGACCTCTAGAGTGCTTCTGTTGGGTCACTTCAGTCTGAATCTGTTCTTCCAAACTACTATGACCTGGCTGCCTATGTACTGGAGCTCCGCCCATCCTGATTGTGTGAGTGGGTGTATGACACCAAACATATTATTCTAATAATATACAACTGGAAAAGGTTTGATTTTATATAATACCACATTTTTTAATGGTTTATAATGGCTATAAACCTTGGAAGTTGACTAGATTGTATATTGTAAGATATATTATATCGTGAGTTATTTCATGGGTCAAGTACCAAATATCATCTAATGAGTAAAAGAAGGCTGAGAAAGAATTTGTGACGTGGTTGATTGTAATTAGGTAAAGCATCATCATACATGAATACTACATGTATGCTGCAAAGTGTTTTAGCATGGTGCTCCACCAAAGCTATATACTCTGCTTTACAAGTTAACAGACTGCCAAATAGCGTGGAATAAATAGTACTCAGGTCATGTAGTCATCTTTTCTGTTTTCAGATGGTGCAATGGAGCGTGTTCCCTTGGGTTGCTATGGTATTGGGTGCAGTAGGTGCTACTAGTATTGGTTACTGGACTGGAGGGTACAGTGAGTTATAGACACTGATATTCTGACTTGTCATGCACTGCTGAATGTATAAGCAACACAACCAAAGAGTCCCAAATAAATTAGTGTTTCCTCTTTCCCACAGGATTCAGAGCTGTACACACACTACCACTTGAACACACATCCTCTGCAGCTCGGGTTAGAGGACCTATACTACATACATATGTACCCTTGTAGACCCCCTACTGAGCTAAAATGTCTACATTTTACTCTATGCAAGCAAGCAGTAACAACAACAAAAAGTAGTTAGCATGTTAATTTAATAGTCATGCCCAGAGACGTGTAAAAGGCATTTAACATGTGCTTTACATACATGCACATGTACGTAACATGTATGTTGCTGTAGAGAAAGGTGCGCCATCCACTAGGCATGTGTTTGTCCTAACTTCACTTGGTGGTCTTTTTATGTCTCTTGTCACCATGGCAACATCTGGCCACACCCATCCCAGACTGCAGCTGTGGGCGACTGCAAGTGCATGTGTATTTTATGGTGTTTCTATTCCATCATCTGTGAGCGCGCTCCATCTGGTTCCTCAGCAGTTTGCTGGAACTCTATTTGCTACTTTAGAGATGGTCAAGTCAATATCAGGTAAGGGATATCGATAATGGGTGAGGTATGTCATATTAGGTAAGGGATATTTATTAGGTAAGGGATATCAATATTAGGTAAGGGATATCAATATTAGGTAAGGGATATCAATATTAGGTAAGGGATATCAATATTAGTTGAGGGATATCAATATTAGTTGAGGGATATCAATATTAGGTAAGGGATATCAATATTAGTTGAGGGATATCAATATTAGTTGAGGGATATCAATATTAGTTGAGGGATATCAATAGGTAAGGGATATTAATATTAGCTAAGGGATATCAATATTAGCTAAGGGATATCAATATTAGGTAAGGGACACCTCAAACTACTAATTTAATTTAACATGGGTGATATTGTCGTGAATAAATTCAGAGAGACGCTGTCTGTTAGGATATAGTATTTACATACTAGCAAGTACCCCGCCACACAGTGGTCTGGCATACTAATTTGTGGAAATTAGGACTGCTGTAGTATCAGGTAATTTTATCCATGGTTTCCCTCTCCTGCTCTCTTTTTTTTCCTCAGCCATCCCAGCCCTGTTTTCTTATTATTGTCTTTTCAACTCATGGATTCTCTACTCCTCCTCTGTCTCCCTCTCCTGCTCCCCAGTATCTGTACTTTCTGTGTATTTTCTTTCACTTCTTCATTGAAGTAGTAGCTTCTCTCTCTCTCTTTTTCCCTCTCTTGTCAATATTTTTTCCCATTCAGTTAATGACTGCGCTTTACCAATTCTGATCAGTTCATGAATTATTCATAAATACAAAGCGTATAATTATACAGATGCTGGAAGGTATAGACGGAGATAGAAATTAGCTGGTTATTCTGAAGTGGGTCTTTTTTTTTGTTGTTGTTATTTGTTTTTATTTACTTTCTGTTGTTTCATCAATCTTATGATTTCTTTTTTAATTTCTTTTTGAAGTATGTATTGTTTAGATTTTTAATAGCATAGATCTAATCAGAGGCATAACTGATCTATTTATAGTATATTTTAATAGAGGCATAACTGATCTCTTTATAGTATATTTTAATAGAGGCATAACTGATCTATTTATAGTATTTTACCAACTCACACTGTCTGTATTATGATATACACAATGCTTACCATAATTGAAGGAGCAGGTGTACATGATTACTCTGCAAGTCATGGGTAACTACTTCATATTTAGCAGATTTTGTGTCATAATCGAGTTCAGAGTTTAACACTTTACTAGTTGTTGTCATGGTGATTTAAAGAATCCTCAACATTGCTTTCATATTCATACTTTCCTTTATCCTTTGTTCAGAGTCTAACGTCTATTTTAGGCAAAGCCTGGTTGTACTGAGCGTGTACCTGAGCTACTCTTCCTGTACCCGTATGTTTAAACTATTGTTTTTTCAGGTATATTTACAACTTCTTAGTTCTCCTAGAAGATGCTTATATAGACACGCTAGCATTTGCTAAGACACAACATTACAAGTTTAGTCTGTGTCCCGGAGAGAAGCTTGATGTGTCCCGGAGATAAGCTGATGCTATAGGATTAATAAATGCTTTATGCACTCTGCGTGTGCTATTCGTGGAGCTGCCCCTAAAATGAAATTAGATCTATGGCTGTCTTGAAAGACTGTTGGAGCATGTTTCTTATGTAGGATACACCCTCGGGGCGTGTCAAGGAACAAGGGAGGGAAGGAAGATGTGTCAGGAACATCCGTTTAGCAGCTCTTAGTGAGAGACTGTGAGATGACAATCATGTTGGTGTTCTTTATTGTGTTGTTTTTATTTGTTTTTTGTTGTTGTATAATTATGATCTACACCGTAGCTTGGTCTGCCATGAAATATGTGACTGAAGGCTGGCTTGATAAATGGCAGGTATCAAATTTAGCATGTATAAAGGAGATGATTATTTATTGCAGCTGGTGGTTCTTATTGCATTATTATAATCTGATAATATTAAGTGTTTTTTAGAACATTAGTTTTTGTATTGTGACAGAGGGACTTTAAATTTCTTACATAGGTCCTTCAGGGCAGGGCTTCTGTGTGTAGAGTCCCTCCAATTGTGTTGTTAGGAACTGTTGCTAGGTTCTAAATTAGTTAGGTGCTGCGTGGCAGTCGTTAGGCAGTTGTTAACTACTGTTTTTAGGGTCCCTCAGGCCCTAAGTGTAGTGCCCTCGCTGCGCTCGGGACGCTACAATCAAGAGTCTTCAGGGACCCTAAATACAGTAGTTCCCTCTTAGCAATATTATTTAACTAATAATTGGGCAGGAGAAGAACCCATTGAAATATTTTTTTTATGGTAGTAGATATCTTGGACCGTTGTTATTACCCATGCATGAGGTAAGGTTTTTTTTATTTACATTGAAAATAAATTGATTACATTGCATGTCTCTCTTGATCCCACTTCTTCACGTGATGCCTTCATTAGTCTGACTGCTCGTCTCTATTAGTTTCAATAATACATTCATCAGAGTACAGTACTTAAGTGGGTGGTGTAAATACCATGGGTTAAACCCCACCTACACTGGGTCAACCTCCACCCCTCCCCCCACAGTCTCTATTTCTGAACACTAGCTGAAGAATAAATAACTAATTACTTCACATCCTCTTGACATTACTTGTATACAAAATTTCACATACCATAGAGACATTGTTCGGGATTGCTAGATCGTGCCTGTTGAACTCAAGTGACAACATACAGTTTGTGGAGAGTTGTTTGTACTTTCCTAAGTTTGACATGACTCTATTTGTGATAGTTGTAGCTGTGAGATAAGATACAGTGCATCATGAATAAGGATAGCATAGTGGACTATATGGGGAACTTAGTTTTCATTGGGTCTTGTAACTTGTGGCTATTTTAGGTTGGTTGGTACATACGGATCAACAGGACACACGAATGTGACATCACAACATCACATGTTCAATCACTTGGTTCCTACATCAGACCTGTTGTCATGGTGATTGTGTACTGCCCATTGTACATGATTAATCCTTGAGATATATTAGTGACTGATTAGATCTGTGCTTGTAATCTATCGAGTTTTCTGATGGATTCTGTCTCTGACTATGATCATTTTTTTGCTGTGTATCTTTAGTTTCTGCATTAGTGGCTTCTTGTTCTGAACGTCTTTGAAGGACATTGCAGTATACCTGCTATAGCTACTAGTGTTCCAGACTTGCTTGCCTTTGTATTATCTGTGTATATTGTGGGGAGTTGGGATCAGGACTGAGTAGTTAGCCTGGGCCTACATAGGTGACGTCCCATTCCTAGCAGGTACCTCCCATCAGAGTCAGTCTATGGAGTTTCTGGGGTGTCTTCCTGTCGTTGTTATCTCTGAAGCTTATCTTCTACTCCTAACTCAACCCGAAGTCATTCAGGAAGTTGTGTTGGAGTAGTTAAATATATATTAGCCAAAGATACACAGTGAGGTGCAGGGTACGACACTGGAAAGGAGGATGTATAGGTTACACTACAACATGGAGGCCAGTAAGGGGATATACACAACTGAGGGGCGAAGGGCCGAGGATAGTGTAAATCCCGTACCGACCGAACACTGAGTGGTGCAACTGACTTGTACCATGGCTCTAGGCTATACATAGGAAATGCACTACAACTAATTTTGATTGGACGGTTTACTTGTTCACCTCCTAGGAGGTGGGTGTGAAATGTATTCACAGCAAATTGAGCAATCTGATTGGACTTTGAACGCACCGCATGGTACTATATAGCCAACCACCCACATAGTGATGCATAAAAAGGATGCCCATGCCCCAGTGCCAGTAGGCAAACCATGTGAATGTCAGACTGTTCCAGAATGTTCTTCTGTTTGTAAATGTGGCTGCTGAAGGTGTGGTCTAATTAGAGGTGTGGATTGCATCCATGCCTGCTAACAACAGCTTTAACATAATACATAAGCAAAACAATAAAGTAATTTAATAAACTTGATTATACAGTACGTGGGCGGCCCCACATATGTATAATTAAATATATTGACTATAAAGTAGTACTAAACTAATATAATATCATAGTTACTTTCTTCTTCTTTTTATTCCATTGCACTTTTAAAAAAGGTGTTGAAGGGACTTTAGCACACACATACACACATCGTTATTTATCACTTTTTCCCCTCTGTTTCTTTTCCTGGCTTTGAGTTGCATCTTGAGTGCATAATGCAGTAGACTGAGTAACACACATACACGGATACATACATGGCAGTTATACGTCACTGAGTGGGCTAATGTTGTGTACCCATTGCTTGAAACAATCACTACTGGTGATGGCATCCATTAGGGATCTTTTGGCAGTGTATATATTTAGCTAGCAACTGCTGATGTCCTCAGGTTTCTGTTATTTCTGCTTTCGTGATCTCGTGGTAACGCAATATCCAGGTGGTGTTCTTCTAGTCCAGTGCTGGAAGTAAAGAATTAAGTGTTCGTATGCAAACAGACTGGTTGTGGGGGAGGTGCTGGAATGCGTCGGGGGAAACCCAAGAATTCAAGAGGATGTCATGTGATAATGCAATTGATGTGCAGTGTGTGAATGCTTACATGAGCATATATTGTGGTGGGTGTGGTCTCACCATCAGGCTAAACTATGTAACAGAATGCAGTTGTTTCTTTTTTGTGTGTGTATGTGAGTGTGTACATATGTGAGATTATGTGGTGTGTGTGATTTATTAACCATTGGAAATTGAGTTTTGTCACGATTCATGTTTTCACTCATACTTTACCTATCACTGGTGTGAACTTTGAACTGCATACTGAGATTGCTTCCAACAAAGATGCAGATTGCTGCGAATTATTATCGTGTGAATCAGTGAACACTTGCAGACTCGATCTGCATCAAGGATAATTAAGCCAGCCAGTCAATTAGCTATTGATAACCTTTTGATGTGAGCTAATGCGATAATAGAGCATGGATACCAAACCTATCAGATGTCCCTTCACGCCTGCCATAACTACTTATCGGCATTCTTGAAGAAGCTACCTAAGGCTCTGGAATGTTCCTCAAATATCTGTGACATCTCTCAATGGCTGAAGAATTAAGGAGCACTGAATATTACCCTGTAAAGAACCAATTTTGTGGTTGATGGAGCTTATAATTAACAACACTGGTGTGCGGGTGGGAAACTTGCCCCTTGTTTATGGGAACTTGCCTAAGTTTGTTTATCAGCTGCAGTGTTTGTTTTGCTGTGGCATCTGTGACACACTTTGGAATTTTAATTTCCAGTGGAATTCCAGGAACTGACTTTGCTAAGCTTTCGTGCCTGGCCTCGCACCTTACAAGGTGTTATTGTGATACCTCCCGCAATCTGATTGGTCGACGGATGTTCGATGTTGGTTTGTTGAACTCGTTGGTTTCATTCCCCTAGATAATGGGTTCAATGGTCCGGTGTTGCTCACGTACCTCCAATGGAATATGTAAGTACTTAGAAGAAATGTTTGTCAAAAAAATTTTTTAATTGTATTATTTTCCTGAACTTTCTTTTCTTTGGTACTCAGCTATTTTACAAGTCTGTTTCGTCAAGGCGATTCTGACCACTCCCATTTTATGACTTCATTTTTCAAACATTCAGAAAAATGTTTTAAAAACTTTGATATTGTTTATTTTCTTGTATTTCACCTGTCTAATGCCTTAGTTGGAAACTCCCACTTTCAAAATTACTATTTCATTTCTCACATAGTGTTTGGTGGTTGATACCCTTTACCAGTTATTTTTCCTGCTTCCTGCAGCCTCCTGTCTCCTGCAACCACAGCGAACTAGAACTCGATGACAGTTCTGTAGTTCACCATTCTGCTGGCAGTATCTGCTACATACATAAGTAGCAGCAACAATAAAGGAAATATAAGAACATTATGTTGTCTTGTCTGATCTGCATTCCCCCACCTGTATGAACTTTAGTAGTTTAATTTTAAATTTTAGTTGAATTATTTTTAGTTACTGTGAACTGAGGATGAAGTGGTCAATAGGATTTTAGTGTTGCGTAATTAACGAAACGGTCATAGCCAAACGATGTCACTTGTTACGAACTCTCTTCTTTATATCTTAGCTGTTATATCATATGGTGAGTATGCAACATACTGAAATGTATGGGAGTATTGTGTGCGTGTGTTTGTTTTTGTTGTTGTTGTTGTTGTTTACTAATTAGTACTGTATGCATACTTTAAATAATATATTACTTTTTATATAGTTCAAGATACAAGACAACTTGTTCTAACTAAATTATGTGTTATATTTATAAATAATGAGTATAAAGTGTTTGTTTCCTCCCTGGTTGTCGTAGCTCAGTGGCGGAACACTTGTGGATTAAGAAAGCGACCCTGGGTTCGATTCCCAGTGGTGACCCTGGGTTCGATTCCCAGTGGTGACCCTGTGTTCGGTTGCCAGTTTTGACCTTGGGTTCGGTTCCCAGTGGTGACCCTGGGTTCGGTTCCCATTGGTGACCCTGGGTTCGGTTCCCAGTGGTGACCCTGTGTTCGGTTGCCAGTTTTGACCTTGGGTTCGGTTCCCAGTGGTGACCCTGGGTTCGGTTGCCAGTTTTGACCTTGGGTTCGGTTCCCAGTGATGACCCTGGGTTCGGTTGCCAGATTTGACCTTGGGTTCGGTTCCCAGTGGTGACCAAATATTTTAGTTCTGTATTGTTTTTTGTTTTTTGTGGTTGTTTTTTAAACCTGTGAAAGAGAGAGAATACATCTAATGAATAATAACTAGTGGTGTGCTTGCAAATGGCGAGCGAGCCTTAAACTACACTATTGGTAAATGATTGATTTTAACAACTAACACTCAAGCTACTAAAATAAAGTCGAGTTTTTTAATTACGTATGCGGTAAAGGGGACTCAATGCCATAGTAACCGCTCCCCGCAACTGTTTGAATTGAAAAAGCAGCAACAAAATCAAGTCACGTTATTTAAAGTTTTCTTTGTGACATTATTAATAGTAGTTGTAACGCACAATACTTTCACACAACTGAACATACCTACGCAAGACTTACCTTCGTGGTTCGTCTAGTGGGACAATGAATTTTCAAGTAAATGCTGTTGAGTAGGGCTTATAACTGTGACAAATAGCGACTAACTCGAATAGAAATGGAGCTCCCATAAGTTTTTTAGTTTTAACTGCACCCGCAAAACAATTCAAAGCGGTAAACAATTCAATTTCTAAGGTGATGCGGGTAATGGTCGCTAAACCGGAGGATTCTGTTTAGTGAAGTTTGGGACGGGGTCGAACGCGGAGTGAACACAAAAATACGGAGGGTCAAAGTACAAAATGACATACACGTGCTTGCCCCGAAACAGGAAAAGACCTAAACGATATGATTCAGAGAGTGAACAATATTGCCCTATTACTGTACAAGAGCTTTTTCGTAAGCACTACTTTGAAATTTTGGACCACACAATTAACAGCATTAAGTCAAGATTTGATCAGCCTGGGTACGCATTGTACAAGACAGTTGTGCAGTTAAAACTCAAAATCTTATGGGAGCTCCATTTCTATTCGAGTTAGTGGCGGTGGTAAGTTAATGCGCTATTTGTCACAGTTATAAGCCCTACTCAACAGTATTTACTTAAAAATGCATTGTCCACTAGACGAACCACGAAGGTAAGTCTTGCGTAGGTATGTTCAGTTGTGTGAAAGTATTGTGCGTTACAACTACTATTAAGAATATCACAAAGAAAATTTTAAATAACGTGATTTGATTTTGTTGCTTCTTTTTCAATTCAAACTGTTGCGGGAGCGGTTACTATGACATTGAAACCCCTTTACCTCATACGTAATTTAAAAACTCGACTTTATTTTAATAGCTTGAGTGTTAGTTGTTAAAATCAAATTTAACAATAGTGTAGTTTAAGGCTCGCTCGCCATTTGTGCTCAAGCACACCACTAGTAATAATAATAGTAGTAAAAAATACAATTGTTTAGTAGGTGGTCCAAAATCTGATAATTAATGACATTTGTTAATTTACTTGTTGTTTTAGTTTGAATACAATAGTCGGGGTAAAGTTTTATTTCTTCTGTAGGTAATGTTTGCTGTTGTTCGGATGGAGTACACACACACACACACAGAGAGAGTCATCATTGCTGTTAATTTAATTCATCTCTTTTGATCTGATTCCCTGTAAGAGTTTGTTTTTTTTTTGTCCAGCCTGCCCTTGTCAGTAGTCAATGTGCCTATTATCTCCATGGATCCCCACAACAAGATGGCCGCCTCTCATTCTTCACTTCATTACCCGCCACATCTAAGGCCTGTGTGGACACTAATTGACTACTGAGCCTCTAGATGTTACTGCAGTTCTCTGAATGTTTTGTATGATGCAACTTGCAGGGTCACTTTCTATTCCGTTGTTTTCTTGTTGGTTTATTTGTTGTTTTGTCTTTATTTGTTGGTTTGTTTGTTTCTCTAAGCTGTCTGTTGTAGCAGCCACTGACTTTCATTGCAATTGGCAATGAGGCTGGTTGAAAGGGAGCTATCAATTTTGTGTTGTTGCTATAGAAATTTTTTTCGGTTTTTAATTTTTTTTTAATTTTTTTATTTATTTTTTTTTTTTTATATACTTTCATTGAGCCAACAAAGGGAAATATCAAGTTCCCTAAAAAAGTAAACTATGTTGTTCGTATAGTTGACTAATGACAGCTTGATGATGAAATGAAAAATGCAACGTAAAAGACTGCTGAGGGTCATACCCTATGATAATTTTTTTTTTTTTTTTAGGGAGCATGATTAAACAGAACAGGTAAGGAAGTGTGTATAATTGCAGCTGGTCAAGTCAATATTCTAAGAAAACAGTATCAATTTTCCATTTAACATTTGAAGTGTTGAATGTGTTTTTTTCCGGGTGACCCTAGCTGAGCTTGCAGGTGTGAGGTTGTGAAGTTGTGGATGATCAGGGCAGAGAGGAAGGAGGGTTAGATGTCATCCCAAGCTTTGTGTATAGGGGGAAGTGTTGGTTTAGCAAAGGGAAATCTGCCCTTTGATCTTATAGTTAGTGGTTAGACCCTGTGATTTTCTTTATTGGACTTTACAAAGTGTCTTTACTACAATAAATCCATGTATAGTTTTAGGCATTTATTTGTTTTTTGGTTGTTTGTTGTTGTTGTTTTTTGTTTTTGTTTATATATTTGTATGGACAAGCAATGTGTACATGTTATATTGAAACTTGGTTAATATTGTGTATTTCTTTTTCCCTGTAGGAATAGTGAGCGTGTTTATAACTGGAGTATCCATGGCAACAAGAGATTCCCCTGGACTGGCTCTAGGGATGATGGCTCTAATGGAAGCTGTGGCCTTCCTCTTATTCCTAATGTGTGGGACTGGAAGAAAACACCACACAACAGGCTCATAGTATCTACACAGTTTGTTATTGTTGTCAAAAAAAATGTATTTTATACATATAAGTTTTTAATTGAATTCCATTTTGTGCCAAAAGCGGATATAAACTTAGATACGAACGGAAGTGGCATTCCTAATTGATGTCGGTCACATGCATTTGCTGAGAACTGCAAAAAATAATAATAATAAAGTGAAGGACAGAGATCCGCCCACTGTGTGTAAAAGATTTTGGTAGAAGAGCTGCGAACAACAGCAGAAAGTGGAGAACGAGTTGTGAAGTGTTTTATCTAGCCGCTGCAGTGAAATTAATTGTTGGCAATTTAAAGCGCACCTATTCTAAGTTGAGCCGCATTCAGGGAGGCTGTTAGTGATGGGTTGTGCGCTAAGTGCGGCTGAGAAGGAGGCCGAGAAGAAAAGCGAAGCCATTGACAGAGGGCTTGCCGCTGAAGGACAGGACAGAAGCAGTGAAATAAAGCTTCTTTTGCTAGGTGAGTTTTAGCTAGTGTTCAAGCATTTTGGGATAGTAGCGCATTCCCCTGAGTGGCTTTGTGTGGAGAAAGAAGACGGTGGTGAGGATCATTTGGCGGGCGAAGGATGGAAAAAGTGCTCCTGGTTTTTTTGTTTGTTTTATGTAGTGTGATGCAAGACTTAAGGTGTTTTCAGCCAGGCCAAATAGACCATGAAGTTTGATTGGATTTAGCTAATCGACAGAGATAACATTGTAGCTAAGCAAAACCAGAATCGGTAACGCAAGTTCAGTCAAGCCTCTGCAGTGTGCAATTTTAGTCTAGCCTTCCTGTGTTTGAGGCTGAAGCACTGGACGTGTTGGCAACAAATGTAGCTGGAGCACTGAAGCCTTGGTGCTCACATAGGCGGTGGTGTTTGCAAGCTCTGGCAATAGTAAGGTCCAGCTAAAATAGCTTGCATACAAGATACAGCACCTGCTAGTCATTACGCTTGACTCTGGTTGTCTGAGATTCTTGGTAAGAATAGCTTGATATTTGTTTGTAGGCTCATTTTTATTCCTTATAGGCTAAACCCATTTATTCTTTAAAGTGCTGATACATTTAAAAAATATTTTGATAACTTATATTTAAAAGAATTATTTTGTGGCTAGTTCTCCAGTTGTGTTCAGTACTGAACTGGGATTTGTGTGAGCATGTGAAGTGGACACAACTTGGAAGCCAGTGATGCATTACAATGACTTAACATTGATGTGCCGGTGCTTGTTGAATTTATTTTATTACATTCTCTTTCCCTGTGGGTTGGGCTTTTGTTGGAGAAACTCCTTACGGTTCGTAGAGTAGGTAAAGTGTCTGTTTTATATACAAGTAAGCATTTGGTTTTGTTCCTTGTGTGTGTATGAGGGCATAAGTTTGTAATCCAGTAAAAACTTACTAACTTTCATGTTATTTTTTTCTTCAATTTCAGAGATATACATTTACTATTATTATTGTCATTCACATCATCACATGATCTTTTTTCTTCTTGATTCAATCTCAAATGACTGCACATATTCTCTTTTTATTCTGTATTTTTAAGCCTGTGAAATAGAGAGAAATGAATACATCTACTTTGTGTTGGAACCTATAGCCCTTTGATGTAAATACTGGTGTATACACACAATGACATTGACCTTTTTCCGTTAACTTTTGTGCTAATTAATAAAATCAAGTACTATAAAAACAGCTGCTAGCAAATGGCCTTTTTTTTGTTTTTTGTTTTTTTTGTTATTTTTTTGTTTTTTTTTGTGGCAATATCTGACTTTATATCCCTATATTAACTTGTTTATGAAGGAAGCAGCTGTGGCCATGGTTACTTTTCCTTCCTTGTGGCAATGTGTTTGTTATACCCAAAAATTATAATCCCTTACTCTGAGTCAAGAGCCCCATCTTGTTTGTTTGGTTGAACTACCACCGATAAGATTAGGACAAGTTGTAATGAGTTAAGAGTACTATTAATTGATAAAAATTTGTTCTTAATGTGTACGTATTGGAGCAGACGTGGTTTTCGGTGATGTCAAAGTACTGTATACATTAATTTTGCATTGTCAGCACAATTTTTTAGCTTCTCTCTGTGAGGATACTTGAGCCATATCGAGTGTGGCCGGGAGATGGCACTTGTAACCCGTTCCCCCAAACATATCGTGTGATTTTTTCTCTTTCTCAAAAGTATCAGCTCCCTCACTAACTATACCGAATTAGCAGGCTTGGCGGTTGCCTGGTAATGCTAACACCATGGGCATTTTAATCAGCGCATGTTTGGTGATAACAACACACAAATTGATGTTCATTTGGTTGAGCGAGCACCTTATCTTTGGCTCGAGTTCTGTGTCCTCATTCCTGGTGTAGCCAGAGAAGACTATAGTGTTGAATAAGGTCAGCTTGTATGTGTGTGTTTGAACCATTGGCTTTATAGGTACTTAAAGAGGATGGGAATATGTAGCCTTAATAGACCATACCCTTTTAGTTTTCTTGAGGTATAGACACTGTGTGGCACTTTAAAAGGCTGCCCTCACCCTCCTTCCCTCCTCCCTTTTTTTTGTGTGTGTGTGTGTGTGTGTGTGTGTTATAATACTGTTGTGTTTCAGCTCTGAAGTTCACTTCAAAGGTCACCACAGAGTATGTAAACATAGACTTCACATGCTGCAGTTGGAGTCATGAACAAAGGACTTTTTAAGTTGGCTTTAGGAACTACATGGGAGGAATTGGTCCGCTTAGCTGACAACTTTGTTTGTTACAGCGGATTTGTGTTCAAGAAAGATGTTTATTACTGCTATATAAGCATAAGTTGATGAGTAAAAGACACTATATAAGCATAAGTTGATGAGTACAAGTGTCTTGTAAGAACATGTAGTTCAACAGTGAAAGCTTGGAGCAGCAATTCAATTAAGACTGATGTGTATACTTATGTAAGTTTGTTTGAGGCAAAGAAGTGGTTGTGTGTGCAGGAACTTACCTAGGCATTTATCATGTCGTTGCACCCGTTTTTTTTGTTGTTTTTTTGTTTGTTTGGCAGTTGTGAAGCTCAGTACCACTGTTTCATACCCTCCCCTTCTTCTCCCCAGCTCTATACTCCATACTTGTTGTTACTGATAGAGTTTTTGTTTCATGTTGGAGAGTTGAGCTCCGGTATCAACTGGTTCTAGTGATTGACATCTTCCAGTACATTTAGTTCAACTAGTTGCTGTCTGTTCAGAGTCATGTGACAGATACTGGTGGGCGGGCATGTGAGATACAGTTGTGTTTGTGTGTGTTTGTATTGAGCATGTATTCTTGGGTGACACCTGTTAGGCCATTCTCTGTGGCAAGTCTGGTGTGTTCCTCTGAATGGTGGACCAGATATTAGTGTGTGTTCAGGAGACCTTGGTCCTTTGGAACTCGAGGGGGAAAAAGATGAATTCGTTTGGGTGAAATTATAACCTAATGCCCAACCCTTTACCCACATTTGGCCACACCTCTATCGCACCATTTACTTTTCACTGTGGTTCAAATCTGCACCTCTGCTTGCCAATGGCCCACCAACTTTTCTCTAATTCTGTATTTTATACTTCTTAATTAAAGGGTCCTGCTGCTGGTTGTCATAGCTCAGTGGTTAGAGTGCTTGTGTGTTGAGCAAGGGAGAATAAATTCTGTATTGTTAAAAAAATAAATAAATAAACAAATAAAGCCAGAGAACCAAATTATAAAACAAAATGATGTAAGAAAAGATTATTGCCCACTATATTTGAGATCTCTCTCTTGCTCTCTCTCACTTACTCTTTGGGAAGGAATGGAGTAAGGTTTGCTGAGTAGTTTGTCTTTGAAGAGGTGTGCTATGAGAGATGAAAGAGTGGCCATATTAGCACATACTAGCTGTGAATATATTATCTTCAAACAATCGACCATGCTGAGGCCAGCTCCACACTCTGCAGAGTTCCAGGAACCGGTCCCATAAGAACTGTAATTGGCCGCTTTATAAAAATATTTTAGTAGCTCGCAGCTGTATAGGTAAAGTGGGTGTGGCCTTGTAGTATGTTGGGAATGCAATTGAGCAGTCCTTGACGACTAATTGTCTGCCAAGTGGATCAGTCTGTTTTAATCTGTCCGGGTACTAATTGGCCCGTTTGGATTTGAAAGTGTGGCAGGGTTTCATTTGTTGGGCCAGCTCTTACATGGACTGGTAATGATGTTGGCAGAACTTCAAGATTGACCTCAAGCGTGGTTGTATGAAGCTGGTACGATGATTAGGCACGTCTGCACTGTACGTACTGTAGTGTCTGTTGATTTCAACTCCACAACTCGTCGTGTGTTCGCTGCCTGTGTTGTTCTGCAGACATAGGTTCCTGACTGCTAAGGCTGGAGGTGTTGTTTAGTTTGGCTCTGTCTGCATGTACGCTTACTACTGTACCTGCTGAGGTCTCCTAGTCTGGCTGGTCTCATGTTGTGCCTGGCTCTGTGGAGCTTGTGTGGGTGTGCACATGTGCTGGTTGGTGGGTGTGGGTGTGTGTGCTGGGGGGAGTGGGTGTGGGTGTGTGCTTGTCCAAGTGGAACGGTTTGCTTCATTATTATTATTATTATTATTATATACAAACGTACAGGGGTCTCCCCCATACTGAGATATTTACTTATAATTGCTTATCGATGATGATTGCTTTGCGTAGATGTTGTCATACTCATAAGCTACTACTACTATTATTATTGTTATTATTATTATTATTACTATTGTTATTATGATTTATTATTATATTATATTATTATTGTAGGAGCTGGTGAATCAGGGAAAAGTACATTTGTGAAACAGATGAGGTAATTTTTATACTTTTGTCAATTTTCATTATGTTATCTATTTGCGTGTTTTGTTCGTGTGTTTATTTATGTGCTCAGAATCATTCACAGCGAGGGATTCACGCGTGACGAGTGCAAGCAGTATCGTCCGGTCGTCTATAGCAACACGATTAGATCGCTAGAGGCGGTCATCAGAGGCATGGACTTACTGGGCATCACTTTCGCCAACCCTGCGAGACGGGTAAGGGATGACAGTAGTGTGTGCTAATGTTCGAGACCAGGGTCTATGGTAAATACAGCGCTGTTTATTACAGTTCATTATAATCTGCTAGTAAGGCTTAGTCATTAGCACCTTCCGTTTCTTTAACCAACCCATGAATTGGTTGCTAAGGTCATCGCAGTGACATTCAACAGCTGGAAGTTCGTGCACCTAGTGTTGACTTTGGGTTTCTGTCTTGCTGATGTAGCGTTCTTTCTGGTTTCTGACTTGGTTTTCAGGTGACCACACAAGAGAGAAAGCTCCTGTGAAGTGCACAGAGTATTTGCTGACTTCGGTTCCTCTCAATGGAAACTTTTCCCACACAATAGTCTCTGATAAAAACACAATTCCAACTGATGTTACATGTACACTCTAGTGCAGTGGTGGGCCTTAATTAGCCCTGACAAATCTGTGAATTTTCAGATTTCTCCTGAAGCCTTAATCATTATAATATATATTATTTGAAACTTGGCATTTGCCATTCCATTGCAGGACTATAGGTACAAGACCTGTAACCGTGGTTTTATGTTAGCTCAAAGTATTTGACTGGTACTGTAACATTTCCACAAACCAGACTTCAGGCATGCAATAAATGTGCAAGTGTATCATGGCAAAGAGAAGCTTCAGTCTCTCGTTGAGTTAAAAAACAAACAACTTATTCATTAAAATTGGCAGCTCATGAGTTGATCGCTTAATCTGAATCATTGCACTTGGAGAAATATCAGTGTGTGCCAACTGTGTGTGTGTGTGTGTGTGTGTGGATATTTGTCTTTGGAAGGAGTGTGTGTGTGTGTGTGTGTGTGTGTGTGTGTGTGGATATTTGTCTTTGGAAGGAGTGTGTGTGTGTGTGTGGATATTTGTCTTTGGAAGGAGTGTGTGTGTGTGTGTGTGTGTGGATATTTGTCTTTGGAAGGATATTTGTCTTTGGAAGGAGTGTGTGTGTGTGTTGAGTTTTGGGATACCACTAGATCATGTGACTCTGTTCCTATTGTTTGTTAAAGTTACGAGGGAATATGTCTGAGTTGTTACTATCAGGCTTTTGAGTAAAATTTAAGGATGCAGTTATTTTGAATTAGCGGCTATGGATTGCAAGGGATTGGCTACACCATTTTGGGGGTTGAATTATCCTGCCCCTGCCTCCCATCCCAATCACTGAAAGGCTCAAAATAACCTCTATTATACATTTGCATCTCGTACTTTACACCTTCTCAGTTGTTATGGTAACTGGCTGTTAATTGGATGCCTGTGCATTGACACTTGCTGTTTCATCGGAGGTGTCACTTTGCCTGTGTTAAGATTGAGGGTAGATTGGGGTGGGGGTGTGGCACATCCAGGTTAGATTGGGGGTGTGGCACATCTAGGTTAGATTGGGGGTGGAGGTGTGGCACATCTAGGTTAGATTAGGGGTGTGGCATATCTAGGTTAGATTGGGGGTGGAGGTGTGGCACATCTATGTTAGATTGGGGGTGGAGGTGTGGCACATCTAGGTTAGATTGGGGGTGGAGGTGTGGTACATCTAGGTTAGATTGGGGGTGGGGGTGTGGCACATCTAGGTTAGATTGGGGGTGTGGCACCTCTAGGTTAGATTGAGGGTGTGGCGCACCCTAGATAGAAATTGCAACGTAGTACTGTATTTTTAGGTGGGGGACATGTTTAGTTTTTTGTTGTTGTATTTTTGGTAAGGCAAGTAAGTACATGTGTGTACATATATGTTGTATGTATTGGATAAGTTGATATGTGGAGTAAGCGTGTGTGTGTGTGAGGAGAGGGAGGGTGTCAGTCAGGGTGTGGTGGAGGTGTATGTGTCTACAACACTTTGGATGCATCAAGTTTTTTGGCACGCGTGATTAGCATTCTATAATGATATTCATGAGCCTATTGCCACAGCAATTCCCACAGCAAATGCCTATAAATGGAATACTAATCCTGCTATGCTGTACTCGTGTCCTGGGGCAGTATGGGGTAGGGAGGGTGTGTCACGTCATCAGGAAAAATATGAATATCTTTACATGGAGTGACTTTTGGTTGATAGAATATGGCTTTTGTAGAATTAGTGTTTGTTGGTAGAGAAGTCAAATGCACCACATGAATTGTTCTGCCCTAGAGATGCAAAAAAAAATTAATTAAATTGTCCTCTTTAACCTCTACCAGTCACTTAACTTCATTCCTGCTATAGTGTCACTATCTACTTGTAAGAGAAGGCACACCAATCTCTGGATTCTTACAAGGTTGTTGACATCACTTGTGAATTCCTGCAAGTGATGGGTTTGTCTGGAGGACTTCAGTAAAAAAATGTCGTTAGTTACAGAGTTACTAGCCTGTCTAGAGGTGATGCTGTGTGTGTGTGTGTGTACCACTTCAACTTCGTATGTAAGTTTGTACACTAGAAAAGTTGTCCAATTAAACTTCAAAATGAGTTTCAGTTCTCTAATTAAACAAATAAACAAACTCCATAGCAACAAGTGCTTATAGCTACACATTAAGAGTATCACCAAAAAAAAAATTTCCTGAGCAATATTGTTATAAAGGGTTTTTTTTAAATGTATGTATATGCTAAGCAGTCAAAAAGTTACTTTCTCTTTGTGTGCCTCAACTTCCAATTGTAGCTTAAGCAACGGTTCAGGTAACGTGGCGCTGTACAAAGACCCTCCCATCCGCTGGCTTCCATTCAGATTAAAGCCTTAGTGGTACAGTAGAATCTCTGTATCTCTCTGTGACATTATCATTCCATCTTGTGAGATGATTCCATTAAGCAAGCGCCCGGAGCCAAGGGCCGTGAGGGGAAGGATGAGAGGAGGCCAGCTAGCACGCTGGCAGCCAGCTAAGCTACTGAGCAAACTCCTCCATTATGGCTAGCCGGGGGAATATTTTGGCATTGTGACGCACGCACAAAGTTGTTATGTTTGTGGCCTTATTTTGATTGACTATGTTGTTAAGGTAAGGGATGTGTATAGCTACTAATGAAGCTGAGCTCTTGACCTATATGGCACGCGCCTTGCACACACGGTATTGCTATGGTTGCATTAATCGCTGTGTAGTGACTGTTCCCTAGTTTGTTTATCCTGTGCATGTGTTGTTGTTACTCTTTCCACTTCATTTGGTCTTGCTAACATCTGTGATGGATGTCTTCTTTTCCCCGGGTGTCTCTTCATCTTGCTTTTCTCACTCTGTTATTATGTTAATTAAGTTTTTGTTGCAAGTTTCAATGTAGATAAGAAGAGGGAGGGAGGCATGGATTAACTCAGTAGTGTGTGGGTGTAAGTTTGTGTGTGTGTGTGTGTGATGATAAGTTTGTGTGTGTGTGTGTATTTGTATGTATATGCGTGTTTGTGTGTGCATACGTGTGTAGACATGCCTCCATGTTTTGATGTTGTAACTTGCCCTGTCACTGCCAGTGTACGATGTGTTCTATGCCCGCCCACCCACCGCCAGACCTCGGCCCAGAGTCTAATGCCCTCCAGGCAGCAATAGCCTCAGGCAATCGCATGATAATTTGCCTTTTCATGCATAAACATGAGCCGTTCATGCAGTCAGGGTCAGGGTGCAAGTTGGTAAAGTATGAATTTATTTATACTAGAGTTCAAATTGCACTGGCGAAAATATGAAATTTTTTTTTTACAGACCCACAGTTTACTGGAAAGTACGGATTTTGTTAAAAACTTTCTTTTAAAAAACAAAAACAAAAAAAATTAATAAAATTGTTAGATTTGTGTAAACCATAACAATATTAATTATTTTAGTTTTCAGTTTATCATTGTCCAACTGATGGAGTACTGGATTGAAAAGTTTAGGTTTATTCTTCAATGGATACTGTAAATATTCTTAGAGTGTAACTCAGTGGGTCAAATGCTAGCCATGTAGGAGTTGCTCCTGCAATTATTGAGTAATCATGTTACATGTATTTAGTGAATACCAAATTTCATTCGTCAATGATTTTTCCCCAATTGTTTGTGCATGCATGAATGTGTAATTTTGCATAGCCAAACGTAAAGTACAATCAATGGACAGTTACCAATGTCTACCTCAGTGCAGAACACTGTCTGCAGCGGAGGAGGAGGGATGGGGGGGGGGGGGGGCAGATACTGCCATAATGAGGCTTGCGACCATTTGTTTGCACCATCTGCCTGAGGCAGTTACGATTCATTTGAAATTTAAATGGCACATGCCCACAGTGATGTTTATGTGTGTATGTATGTGTGTGTGTGTGTGTGTAAACGATGCATCAAGTCAGTATTACATGCATACTGTGCAACTTACACCTTGCACACATTTGTGGAAATGACTATACCGTCACACATCTTTGTTTCTTCGAGTCTAATTTTTTTTGCTGAGTACGTTTCCTTTCATTCTCTAATGTTTATGTACACATGTATGCGTGTGTATGTTTGTGTGTGTGTGTGTGTGCAGGATGACGCCATGTTGTTGTTTGGTATAACTGCCAGACATGCGGACACTGAACCCTTCAGTCCCGGGTTGCTGGCGGCCATGAGGCGATTGTGGATAGACCCCGGAGTGCAGCTCTGCTTCAGGAGGTCCAGCGAATACCAGCTCAATGACTCTGCCCAATAGTGAGTGAGGGGGCGGTGTAAGGGAGGGGCTGGTTTAGATTTCGGGAGTTGCAGAAAAATTCTGTAAAGTCATAAATAAAAGGGATTTTACTCAATAATCTTCTCTTACCCCCTGAAGAGTGTTTTTAGTGACAAAGGTGAATATTATTATTATTTTATTATTATTATTATTATTATTATTATTTCAATGATTTAGTCATTCTCGGCTTGAAATAATTATAATAATAGGAAATTTTTATTTTTTATTCTATTTTTATTTTTTATATTTTTATTTTTAAGTTCTGATTAAAAATATTGGCTGTTAAAAAGAGAAAAATTTCCTATTATTATTACTATCATAATCATCATCATCATTTTTATTATAAATTGCCTAGTGTGCAACTCTCACTCTTCCCCTGATGCTAGTTTCCGTCACTTCAGTTGTTGTCGCAGTTGTGGTCGTCATGGTATTAGTAGTGAGGCTACGTTTCCAAGGAGGATGTGGGGGAATGGAGGGGTATGACAGGGTTAGGGGTAATCACATCAACTTTACCTGGTACTGGAGATGGGTTAGCTTCCTGGGGGAATTTGGGAAGCGCTAGCTTGCAATATCCTGCCTTCAGTATTGCTGCACATTACCTGCAGGAGTGAGCTCACCTAGCTAGCTGCATTGGTGTCGGTGTCATTACTGCTGCCATGCTATCACAATAGAAGCTCTACAAGTGTGCTCTCTGTGCACTTATCTTATATGGTCGTGGTTGAAGCTTGAGATCACCCAGCACTTGTAAGATGTCTTGCTAGAGTGACAATGCATCTCAAACTTATTCACCATTGTCCATTGTCTGCTTCTGGCTTGTCTTTATGTATTGCTTAATCAAGTTTTTAAAAAAATTCTATTCTTTTTTTTTTCTTTTTTTTTTCCCTCTCTCTCTCTCTCTTTTTTTCTTTTTCTCTTTTTTTCCTTCCTTCAATTTGTTGGTTCCCAATAGGTCTCCGCCTCTTCCACTTTATTTCCTGAATACCAGCTAAAGTAAAGAGCCTTCCTTTGAGTATATTTTCAAAGATGTGAAAGGTAACGTGTAATCGTTACACAGAAAGCCAGAAGTGTTCAACTTCTTCCACAACACCACCCCCAGCTATTGCTTCCACTGCTATTGTTTTTAAAAACTCTCTGAATGACTTACATAACACCAGATGCAGGCAGACACACACATCCTCACTTACTCCTTGATGGCACTGGACCACCCACCCACTCACCCACCCACTCACTGCTCAGATGAAAGGGTCTCCACACATGTCTGAAGAAAGAGAGCAAAAAAAAACAAAAAAACACATACTGACTGCTGACCGTGGCTCTTGAATTAGGGAGGTCGTTACCATGCCGATCTGCTATAATGACCATCCTGCCTAGCTATCTGAAGCTTGGAGTCTTTGTTCTCTATTGTTAGAGTTCATCTCTCAAACCACAGAGCAAGCGGTCATTTGTTCTTCTCTTAGGTCTCTTCCCAGAGTTCCCATTGAAACTAGCTCCATAAAGTAGAGTGCATACAGTCAATGCATGCATGGCCAGTGGCTCCGTGTCATGTCTGGCAGGCAGGATAGAGCTTTGACTAGATGGAGTTCAAACTTCACAACAACTAGCCTACACAAACTCACTGGTAAACATTGATTTCAGTGTGTGTGTGTGTGTGTGGGTGGGTGTGGGTGTTGTGCAAAAGCCTACATGGAGTATATAAGCACATAAATTCAACTCATCACACTGAAAGCATTTGCACCTTATCGCACACACTTACTTGTAACTCCGCTGCCGTCCTACGGCCACGCGGTCCCTATAGGGGACTCCAAGCATCCTGCTAGTTCCTCAGCATCACTGTCCATCACTGTGACATCTGTGGACTGCCAAACCATCTGTTGCAGGAGGTGCACTTCACCGCTCCTTTCTACTGGCTGAGTGGCTTCTTCCTCTCGTCTGCACACTTGTGCCTCTTCTTATCTGCCTCTCTCCTGAACCTCCTGTTGCACCGACCACACCACACCTCTCTACCAACACTAGACCTGGACCTTGCCTTTCTCCTGAACCTCCTGTTGCACTGACCACACCACATCCCTCTACCAACACTAGACCTGGACTTTGCTGCCCTACTCTCTAATTGTCTTCTCACACCTTCTCTGTACCTTGACCTCCATCCATCTCTTGAGGTAGTGGCTAACTTATACCACTCGTCCTTCACACCTATCTGCTGGAGATCTTCCTTGACCACATCCTTCTACCTCCTGCGAGGACCTCCATGAGGACGGGGTTGAGATAGCCAACCAAACATCACACACACACACACACACACACACACACACACTCACTCACACTGTGAATTAAATGATTGCCATAGAGTTTGTGGTGGACTGACTTACCTGTACCCAAGTTCTTACTGCAGGTTGCTGGCTAATATTTCTCACCCAGCCTCTCTGTCTGCTGGAGGCCCTTCAAGGCTGCACAGCAAAGGCTGTCCCATCCTAGCTAGCTGGTGGCTATCATGTGTAATCCCATAAACAACTGGCATGCAGTACTAGAGGCTGGTGTCTCTCTCAGATGTGACACTTAGAACTGAGCCAGTCTGGCTGCTACAATTTAGGGTGGACAGTGAAAGAGAAGGGAGCAGCTTGTGTGTAGGATATTGGATGGGATATCCATCACTCAATATGTACCTGTTATATTGTAATATAGCTTAAGAGATTCTTTCTCTTATGGTAAGGGGACACACAGAGTTGTGGAGAAACAAAGATTACTGAAGTGGTGCTAGTAGGTTTATTTTTGACTATAGCTAGGGCTCTAGTGCTAGGCCTAGGTTTAGTATTGACTATAGCTAGGGCTCTAGTGCTAGGCCTAGGTTTAGTATTGACTATAGCTAGGGCTCTAGTGCTAGGCCTAGGTTTAGTAGTGACTATAGCTAGGGCTAGGGCTCTAGCGCTAGTAGGATTTTCATTGCACTACTTTCTACTCTGTGTACATGTACGTCCTATAGAGTGAGGTGCATAAATTTTAGTTGCATAAACTTAATTTATTCCTCCTTTTTCTTCATTTTTTTCCTTATTTGTCGAGGTTGTTTACATGTTGTTGTTGTTGTGTGTGTGTGTGTTTGTTCAGCTACCTGGACAGTCTGGAGAGAATTGGTGACAGACGATACGTGCCGACTCTGCAGGACATCCTCAGGACGAGGGTCAAGTCCACGGGAATCGTAGAGTACCAGTTCAACTACAGGTCGCTCAACTTCAGGTGAGGACCTAGGACTAGGGCTAGGGCTAGGGCTAGTTGGGCTAGAGCTAGGGCTAGTTACAGACATTCACAATACATTGAGTGACATCAGCTGCCTCGATTGTTAGTATCCTCCTGTCTTCCTCACATATCCTTACTAAAAAATAATCTGTAACTGACCCGGGCATTTATTGATTGATAGATCCATAAATATTGATTATGTAAATTAATTTTCATCAAATTTATTTGTTTATTTAATTTGTTGGCAGCTGTGATTCTATTGTGTCCGTGTTACACTGATCACCAGTTGCCATGGAGTCATGTTGGGGGCGTGGCTGGTTTGATTTGTGTTTGTTTTTTTGGTGCGTATTATCACGTTTTGTTGTTGCTGGGTGTAGGGTCGTGGATGTTGGAGGTCAAAGATCAGAAAGAAAGAAATGGATCCACTGCTTCGAGGATGTGACAGCCATCTTGTTCTTTGTGGCTCTGTCCGCGTACGACTTGGGACTGAGAGAAGACCAGGCTGTGGTAAGGATCATCAATATAAAAAACTCACATAGATGCATATGTATATACATACATACATACATATATACATGCAGTCACTCTAAATACATTGTAATAGAAATTGTTTTAAACATTTCTTCCTTCATTTAGAATCGTATGGAAGAAGCTCTGCGTTTGTTTGGGTCCATCCTCAACAACAAATGGTTTTTAGAGACATCCGTCATTCTATTCCTGAACAAGAAAGATCTGTTTGAACAGAAGCTGCGAGAGAGACCACTCTCCACCGTCTATCCTGAATATAGAGGTAGGCGTGACCCCTAGTTGTAACCTTTAGAGTACTTGGTTAGTTTACGTATTTCAAAGCTTGGGCTCAGTTCATTTTTTCAGCGCTGTGGGAAGAGTTTGAGTGTTGGGGTTCATTTGAGAAATCATGTCTTTAGAGTTGTGCCCTAAATAGAGGAGGATGGGACGACTGGCTTGGCCCCACCCCCTCAGCCCCACCCCCTCCACTTCTTTCCTGCACCACTGCCTTTAATGTAGAATTTTATGAAGCACTCACAAGTATTGGAATGCATGTGTTAATAAACATTTGTAAAAGGAGTGAAGCCTTTTAATTATTGGCCCCCTCAATTATTAATGTTTTAATTGACTCTTCGTTTTCCTCTGTCTGCTCTATGGCTTATTTTTGCAAACTATTTCCTTGTTTTGTGGGCTCACTTTTAAGTGGCCGGGACATGTTCTGTTGTGCAATGTCCGTCTTGACAGGTCAACTGGCAGGTCATCACCATGATGGTGTTACGTCATGTAGCTACTGCATGGCCTCCTAGCAGCTACTTGGAATTATAACTTTACAACGGGCTAGACTTGATTCCTCCTATAAGTTGCTGTAGTTCTTGTTATGGTTTTTGTTGTAGTCATCACTAAAGAATCAGAGTGAGCTTGTCAAATTTGTCTATTATAACAATAATGCTATAATTTTAAAGAAACTTTTTAAAGCCATATCAATCTATCGTATTAATCAACATGACTACCCCTTACCATATGTGCCACTTGTGTGCAGGTCCCGCCAACTATCAAGCTAGCGTGAATTTCATTCGGGACAAGTTCGTAGAGCTGAACAGGTATCCCGACCGGAAGACAGTCTACGCCCACGCCACGTGCGCGACGGACACCAACAACATTGAGTTTGTCTTCAACGCTGTCACTAATGTCATCATTTCAGAGCACTTGAGAGACTCCGGGTTATTCTGAAAATTACTCAAAAAAATTATTTTGTTTTTGTGTTTCTGGTGTTTCATAACTCACTCTGTCGGTCAA